>ERZ724569.2-NODE-2-length-171249-cov-4.626325_pt1 | contig 171249 bp, 156 predicted proteins | sample MGYA00375863_ERZ724569 | MGnify/ENA primary metagenome ERZ724569 (study PRJEB28725, sample SAMN03264850) | marine sediment metagenome | biome: marine pelagic biome; feature: marine oligotrophic desert; material: marine snow | place: Pacific Ocean:North Pacific...
TATTTCAACTAGATACGATAAGTTAGAGCGAAATTATGCCAGCATGGTATCGCTGGCATTTATGTTAATGTGGCTGCCGATGTATTGTTGAGCAAAATATGTACAGAAAAGATCAACACGCCCTAGTAACTCACTCTCATACCTATAAACGACATCGTCCAGAGCAGACGTTACTGTATCAATTGGTCGAACGCCACTACCCAGAATTTCAGAAGCAGCTTTCACAAAAAGGGAAGTCGTTACCACTTCATGTGGTAAAAGAGTTTGAAGAGTTTCTTAGGTGTGGTCGGCTTGAGCATGGTTTTTTGCGTGTAGTTTGTGACGACTGCAAGCATGAGAAACTGCTGGCGTTCAGCTGCAAACGCAGGGGATTTTGCCCAAGTTGCGGTGCAAGAAGGATGGCAGAAAGTGCCAAGTTGTTAGTTGAAGATGTTCTTCACGGTTACCCTGTACGCCAATGGGTATTGAGTTTACCCATCCCGCTTCGTCTACTTCTAGCTAGGTATCCCAAACACTTAAGTAAAATCATGCAAATCATTCATCGTGCTATTTCTTGCGATATTGTGCATCGGGCTGGGTATCTTAAGAAGCAAGCAAACACAGGAGCGGTGACTTACATTCAGCGATTTGGTAGTGCACTGAATCTCAATATTCACTTTCACATGCTCTTTTTGGAAGGCGTTATCACTCAGGAGTGTGGACAGTCCAAATTCAAGTGCGTTAAAGCACCAAACCACAATGATATGGAAACCCTCGTGAATGTCATTAGCCATCGCATCGCGACCTACTTGGAGAAGGCCGGGCTCGTTCAACGGGATATGGACAACACATTTCTCGATTTACCCATGGATGACGAAGATAGTTTACTGCCCTTGCAAGCAGCCTCTGTCAATTACCGCATTGCTGTAGGACCAGATACAGGCAAAAAAGTCTTTGCCTTGCAAACCTTACCTGCCAAAGACGAACAACATTACGGTCAATTAGCTCAAATAAACGGTTTTAGCTTACACGCTGGGGTGTTTGCAGACAGCCATCAAACTGACAAACTGGAAAGGCTATGCAGATATATCTCAAGGCCAGCGTTAAGCGAGCAACGATTGAGTCTAACCGATTCAGGAAAAGTAAGATATCAACTGAAAACTCCCTATCAAGACGGTACCACACATGTCTTTTTTACTCCCTTGGATTTCATAGGCAAGCTCGCGGCACTGGTGCCAGTGCCGAGGCTAAACCTTACGAGGTTTTATGGCGTGTTTGCTCCCAATGCTAAGGTGCGTGCCGAGGTAACGGCTTCACAACGCGGTAAGAATAGCCCTCGCTTAGCAGAGCATCTGAAAGATTCAGATAAACCATACCATGCGCGAAGCATGTCGTGGGCACAAAGGTTAAAAAGAGTATTCAATATTGACATCACAGTCTGTGAGGCTTGTGAAAAAACCAACGTCAAAATTATTACTTGTATTACGGATCCGGCTGTTATCCATAAGATTTTGGCGCACCTTGACAAGCAGACTCTTCTTGAAGCAAAAAACGATTCTCTAATGCCGCCACTTCGAGCTCCACCAGCCACAGCCTCATTCAGTGACTACATCATTCAACGCGACTTCGATTTTGGCGCATGAAGCACAAAAAACAGACCATCACTTGAACATGCAACATGTTGAGGTAAGGGCTTTCACATATCTCATTGCGGATTTCAGTACCCAAGACCAGTTATATTGCGTCTATCTTGATGACAACTACTTCACTGATTCCTGAAAAGTACCCATTTGACACACGTGCAACTGGCCTTAAATACAGCTGACACAGTGGGTAGTACATAGCGTTAATATTTCTTATACTCGAATGCTATCGATCTTTCTTCAATTATTGACAGTGATAATGACGGTACTGTTGATGCTGAGGAGGGGCTTGCTGATAGCGATGGTGATGGCATAGCGGATTACCTTGATAATGATGACAACACTAGCCGAATTCCTAGTAGTCAAAATAGTTATCCAATCGAAACTAATCCAGAGTTAACACTTGTCGTAGGTTCTTACGTGCAAGCGATAAATGGCTTAGAAAGTGAATATACTGCACTGACAGAAGAGGAAATTGCTGCAGTATTAAATGATGGCGACGCTGACATTATCGATGATGATTATCAAGCGTATTCACCACTATTTAATTTTATTTTAGAAGGTATCTTACGTCATGGAGAGTCTGCAGCGATAGTCATTCCATTATCGCAAGGGGAGAGCATTCCAGCAGATGCGGTATACCGAAAGTATAACTCTCGTGATGGTTGGTATGACTTTATTGAAGATGAACGTAATATTGTTCGTTCTGCGCCATTTAATAGTAATGGTACTTGTCCAGCAGCTCAGGACTCGAGTTATAGCCTGGGCTTAACCGTAGGTGATAACTGTATCGAGTTAACGATAGAAGATGGTGGCCCTAACGATGCTGACTTGTTAATTAATGGCAGCATTGAAGATCCGGGGGCTTTAAAAGTTAAGCCAACATCGATAAATCATGCACCGGAGATCAAGCTCTCAGATTATTCAACGCAAATTAAATCAGGTGAATCGATAGAGTTACAAGCAGTAGCAACCGACAGTGATGGAGACTCGCTAACTTATACCTGGAGTCAACTCAGCGGTGCAGCAGTTAGTTTTAGTAACACTAACTCAGCGACGGTGATGATTACAGCACCGATTTTAACTGCAGATGAGACGGTTGAAATAGAAGTAGTCGTAAGTGATGGACAGCTTTCATCTAATGCTGTCGCGACAGTCCTTATCAATAGGGAAGTAAAAGAAGTCGTTGAAAAAGAAAATGACAAAGCGTTAGAAAAAGATACTCAAAATAGTGGTGGCGCCGTTAACTGGCTGCTGTTACTCGGGCTTATGCTCATTTTATCTAAAAGAGCAAATATGCTTCGCTTACACAGTTTTATTAAATAGTTATCTCCGGGAGTCGTTCGGAATGAAGAGTTCAATAGTAAAGTCAAACACTAAAAGTCACCGTTTCATCTTAAAAAGCTCAGTAATTGCCATGCTGTGTGCAATATCGACATCGGCGATGGCAGAAAACACAAAGCTTGGCACTAACGCAGGTGCAGCGCTCACCTCCGGTGATGAAAACACCCTAATTGGTGTTGATGCAGGTGCCGCTTTAACTACCCAAGGCCAAAGTACTTTTGTTGGTCAAAGTGCTGGTGCAGCTAATACTACAGGCCAATTTAACAGCTTCTTCGGTTACCAAGCGGGTATGGCTAACACGATAGGCCACCACAATAGCTTTTTCGGTTATCAAGCAGGGAAGTCTAATATTAATGGAGCTAGTAACACTGCTATTGGTTATCAAGCAGGTACTGCTAGCACCACAGGGTTTGGTGGCACTTATATTGGTTCACGAGCAGGTTATGCAATAACAACCGAAAACAAAAATACTTTTATCGGCGAAGAAGCCGGTTATCAACACACAGGAGGTCAAGGTAATACGAGTATTGGTTATGGCTCCATGTACGACGCTCAAGGAGGTAATTATAATACGGCAATGGGAACAGGCGCAGGTTATAGTTTAGGAAAGCCAAACAGTATAGCAGGAGAGTTATATAACGGTTCACGAAATACAGTAATAGGAACGGCAGCTGGTGGTGATATTGGCGGTGGTAATGCTAATACCATGATTGGTGATAATGCCGGACCAAATACAGAAAGTGCCGATTTTAATACCTTTGTCGGTTTTCAAGCGGGATTTGATAATAACCGAACAAACTCAATCACTAACGCTAACCGTAATACCGCTTTAGGTGCCTATGCCGGATATACCAACCGTGAAGGTGAAGATAATATTTGGATCGGTACCTTGGCTGACTCAGCAGATTGGACATTTTATCATGATAATGAAGTCGAGTTTGTATCTACGCATGGTAGTGATTGGTATGTTACTTATAACGACTTAGACGGTACCGCACGGGCTAATAATAGTACTAATGTAAGCCGCACTACAGTATTAGGAAACCAAGCGACAGTTATTGCCAACGATGGTGTTGCTGTCGGTTATTCAAGTCGTATTGCGCAAGTAGGTTCAATTGCCATTGGTACCAATGCCACTAATGCTAATACCAACAGTATCGTCTTAGGTTATAACGGCACCAGCCATTCAGATAACGCTGTGTTATTAGGTAATAGCACCACTACTTTATGGTCAGCTCAAACTGATGCAACGACAACTTTAGGTAATGCGAGCTATCGTTTTACTGATGTCTTTTCGAATAAAGTCTCTGTTAATGCTGCAACCGGTAATGGCGCGCAAATTGATTTATTTGCCGATGCAGGCGCTGCCGACGACGATAAGTGGACAATAACTGCTGCCAATGGTGGCGATTTTGCTATTTCATCATTTTCGACTGGTTCAGATGTTAATTTATTGAGCATAGATAATACTGGTAACGCGACTATCGCAGGTAACTTATCGTTAAATTCAGATCGACGCTTAAAAACTGATATTCAGTCAATTAATGGCGCATTAGAGACTATAGATAAACTAGATGGTAAGCGATATCACTGGAAGCCTGAGTTACAAAAAGGCAATGAGCAACAAGTCGGTTTAATTGCGCAAGAAGTTGAAGCGGTTTTACCTGAATTGGTTAGCGAAAATGACAAAGGCATTAAGTCAGTTAACTATGTTGCACTTGTGCCTGTGTTAATTAATGCGGTAAAAGAGCAACAAGCACAAATTGCAGCGCAACAAAAACAAATTGAAGCGCTGATGAGGCTAGTACAAAAATAAATTTAATCTACTAAGAAATCGCTTCAATCTAATCCATCGCTAGAGCTAGAGTCAAAAACTAACGCAGGCGAAGTGATTGAAGCGGTGTTTTGCCAAACGATCCAAAGCAGTTACCTGTTTGTTTGGTACAACAACAGGTAGGCTGTTTAGTTTTGGGTATTATCAGTTATCCATTGTTTAACAGGCTCTACCCAAACAGGTAATGGATTATAAAATGCGCCGTGCGATTTACCTGTGCTTATCGATATTTCATTAAAAGACGCCACATCGTCACTTCTATCTATCAGAAATTGGCACGAGCCAACTTGATCAGAGGTCTCATAAATCGACTTTACATGCCCATATACTTTTACCTGAGTATGTTTTTTTATTAAGCCCGCGCAACCCGCTAAGATAATAGTATTTATCTCGCTTAACTTAAGTTCATTTGTAGTTAATATAGATAATGCACCGCCACGAGAAAAACCTAATAAGGTAATATTACTTGGTTTAACGTCTGCAGCGATTAATTTAGCGACATCTTTTGCCAGCTTTTTAGCAAATTGAAATGGCTCGGTATGCTTTGCTCTGTGGTAAGCGATTAAATGGTAGTTATCATCAGCTAGGACTTTTTTAATCTCAGGAAAATCATAGATGCCCCATTCTGGGTGCTTTGGTTTGGCATTTGTCCCTTCAACAATATAACCGTGAGAATAAAATACGTATTTTTGATTGGCATCGATAGTTTCTGGAAAAGACTCATATATTTCTCCAGCGTTTGCAGCGTATGAATAACTTAAAGTAATAAGCGTTAAAGGTAGTGAAAACAAGCACGTTTTAATAAAAGGTTTTAGCATAGCTGATAGCGGTAAATTTATAGATGAAGAGGTATTTGAAGATATTGATAAAAGCATTTTAATGTATTGACCAATAAGAGGTTTTTATAAATTTATAGTTTTGAAGATTATAAAGAAGTCTCATGTTTATCGCACGAGATCTTTTGGTCGAATAAAGGATGTTAATGTAAACCTTTGTGTCATTAAGTCGCGCCACTTAAACGGCATACTGGTATTGAGCGCGACATAGCCACAGGTAGGAATATTGGCGAGTGTGCTATTGCTAACTCTGTTACAAAATTCAGTGAAGGCAGGATTGTGACCAACTATGACAAGTTCATCTATAGAATCATGTAAACCTAAACAAAACCTGAAAAGGTCATTCGAATCAAATGTATATAAATCAGGTACAGTGCACCAATTAATGGTGGTGTTATCTAATGCTTTATTGATTATGGTAATAGTAAGCTGGGCGCGTTTAGCTGGGCTAACATACACGTTTTCAAAATAACAACCTGCATTTAAAATAGCTGGCGCCATCAATTCACACGACTTTACGCCTCGCCGGTTAAGCGGTCTGTCAAAATCAGTTAGAGAACCGTCTTTCCAACTTGATTTAGCGTGTCTGATAAGGTGAATTTTCTTGCCCATTATATTTTGATGTTCATCAACATAGGTTAAGGTATAGCCTGTTATTAAATAGACGAAAATAACGATATACTTTAAGCTTAATTAAAGTTACTCAAATAATAAAAACAAGGTCAGCATGGACGTTAATTATTCAACAATTGATTCGGTACTTTTTGTCTGTATGGGCAATATATGCCGCTCTCCAACAGCAGAAGCTGTATTTCGACATAAAGCGGCACAACAATGCAAACAAGTTAATATTGATTCGGCGGGGACTATTGGTGCTCATGCTCGAGAAAAGCCTGATCATCGTTCTGTTAAAGTCGGTCAAAGTGCAGGGTACTCATTTGATGGTATTAAAGCGCGCAAAGTAACGGTAAATGACTTTGAACACTTTGATTTAATTTTAGCGATGGATGAGAATAACTATAACGATTTAATCGATCTTGCCCCCCAAGAAAGTGCACATAAAGTGAAGTTGTTTCTTGATTTCGCGGAAAATTTTGATGAAAGAGAAGTTCCTGACCCATACTACGGCGGTGCAGGTGGCTTTAAATATGTGCTTGAGCTTGTTGAAGATGCGAGTGAAGGCTTATTAGCTAAAATGCGGTAATTAAAAAGCTGCACACATACACACTTATGCGCAACTTTCTATCGTTAGTAGTTTAGACATTGCGCGAATCATATGCCCAATGCAATAGCGCTTGTCGCTGCTTGCGCCTGCAGCTGTGATCAAATGGCTCACAAAATTTGATCACAGCGCTTAAATGTCGGCGAAAGTTCTTCCAACGTTTTATCTGACGTAAATCCTCTTTCTCTAATCGTCTTCCTTGGTAATAACGGCAGTACCACTGAAACCAACCTCGTGGGTCTTGGTGGTAAATCCAACCTTTTTTACGCCACTCGCTTAATGGTTGTGATGCATCAACGCGAAAATAGTTTAAGGTTATATCCTTATGGCTTGGGCTAAGTAGGGCATTTTCAAACCAGTCAGTTGGAAATTCTTCTTGGCAGTCAGTAAGGTATTTACCACCAAATACACCCAATTCGAGCATTTCTTTTGGTGTTAGTTGTGGCTTAAATTCAGGATGGAAATCTTGGCCGACTTGTGCCGTTAAGGTGTAACGATAATTTTGCTGCATTTGATCGTTTACAACGATAGTGGTCATTTAACGCTCTATATTTATCTAGTATTTGAAAGACATACGAAATAAAAAGACGATAGGTTTACTCTGGAATTGGTAATTGATGCGCACGTAAAAAACTTAACTTATCCCAATAACCGCGCTGTAACTTAATTAATCCATCGTTAAAATGAAAGAAGCCACAACCACGCAAGCCTATTGGATCTTTCCATTCTAAAATCGCGACATTACCGTCTTCGAAGATGTTTTCAATAATACAAACCATTTCTGCTTGGGCAAATTCTTCTTTAAACATCTCATAAATTGCTTTCTTTCCAATGACTGGTTCATTGGCAACCTGATGATTAATTGCATCAGTGGTGTAAAACTCAGCAAGTGTTGAGGCATCTCCTTGATTAAAAATATCCACCCAGCGTTTGATTATGTCGCTTGGCGTGTTATTTGTTTTGTTTACCGTAGTCATTGTCTTACCTGGTAAAGCCTTTGCCTATCAATATTTTTGCTTATTAACGTTGATAATACCCTTGTTGAAAACGTTACTAGCTAATTTTCTATTATGCGTTGTTTAGTACCTGCGAAGTTTTCATATACCTTTTGATGTGCTTTGCGTGAAAACTCATCTTTTCTGTCGTCATAATTTTTAATCCAATCAATTAACAGCGACAAATTGGCATCTTGTGCTTCTTTTGACGGGTATTTATGTGGTTCCCAAGGTCGTTGCTTAGCGTTTTCGACACAAAGCGAAGCCGGTAAATCAAGAAATACTAGCTCTGTTGCATCATCGAGCACGAGTTCAACAAGGTCACTATAACAACCTTCAATTACCCATGAATAGTGCTTTGATAGAAAGTCATCAATTGTGTCTTTTGACTCATTAATGGGTTTACGGGTTGGAGGTGTGGTAGCTTGCCAAGCTAATGTATCTAAGTCCAAATGTTCACAGCCAACATCCGTAACCATTTTCTTTGCTAAGGTCGACTTGCCTGAACCAGAATTTCCGATAATAACGACTTTTTTAAGGGATTCGTTTTTAAAGTTTGCTTCTAAGCCGATTCCTGCAGGAGAATTAAAAAATACCTGAGTACAATTAACATCTGATAAATAGGTTACGTCAAATTGTATGTTTTGTGCTTGTAGCTTTTTGACAAAGTCAGCGACACCTGTTAATTGGAATGCAATATGATCAATGTACGCATTTTTAGTATTTGGAACGTGCTTGTCACTTTCTGTTAAATGAATTACTGCTTGGTCTTTCGCATATAGCCAATAACCGTGTTTTTTAAAATTCGGACGTTCGCCTAAAGTTAAGTCAAATACTTCACAGAGGTAGTCTTTTTCCTTAGCCAATACATCGGCTGGCGCACTAATGTTGATATGATCAAATTTCATTATTTTTGTCGCTACTTGTAATTTCTATTAAATAGTTAGTCTGATAAACAGTTAATTTCGTTTTTAATTTATTATCTATTGCCACACTTTAATATAAATCAAGGGTTAAACTTCTTAAGAGATTAATCATCGGTTTAGCTTATTTTAATGGCGTGTTCTGCTAATTCTGTGGCGTACATTGTCAAATCAATGGCGTAAACAGTCGATGTTGCCGCCCCTATATTCCAATAATCTAATTCAGAAATTCGATAAGTGTAGCTGATATAAAGATTCTTAAGAATCACTTCTACGATAAATAGCTACATAAAAACAACTGTATAGCAAGTAATTGGGGTAAAGTTATGAGTAACTATGGGTTATTAATAAATGGTGAATTAGTTAAGAGTGATATGACACTAGATGTCATTAACCCTGCAACAGAAGAAGTATTTACTCAAGTGCCGCGTGCTGATGAAGCTATGCTTGATCAAGCGGTAGCTGGCGCAAAAGTGGCGGCAGCTAAATGGGCGTTAACTGATATCGATGAGCGCAAGGCGTTAATACATAAGATTGCAGATGCGATTAATGCCAATATTGAGCCTTTAGCCAAAGCATTAACGCAAGAGCAAGGTAAGCCGTTAGCAGCAGCAACCATGGAAGTGCAATATGCTGAGATTTTTTGTCGTTACTTCACTTCTCTTAACTTAGAAAATGAAGTGTTAGTCGATGATGAAAATCAGCGCGTAGAAGTACAACGTACGCCGTTAGGTGTTGTTGCAGGCATATTACCTTGGAACTTTCCGTTATTAATCGGTATATACAAAATAGCGCCGTCTATTTTAGCGGGTAACAGTATTATTCTTAAACCGGCTCCTACCACGCCAGTTGTTTCGGTAATGTTAGGTGAAATTCTTAAAGATGTAGTACCAGCAGGCTTAGTTAACATTCTTGTTGATGATAATGATCTTGGACCTAAAATTACCAGCCACCCTGGTATTGATAAAATCTCTTTCACAGGCTCAACACCAACTGGTAAGGCGATCATGTCAAGTGCTGCGAGTACATTAAAACGCATCACATTGGAGCTTGGTGGAAATGACGCGGCGATTGCTTTAGATGATATTGACGTAAAAGCGGCCGCTCAAGGTATCTTTAATACTGCCTTTATTAATAGCGGCCAAGTATGTATCGCGTTAAAACGCTTGTACGCACATGAGTCGATTTACGATGAGCTATGTGAAGAGATCGCAAGTCTTGCTCGACAGGCAGTTGTGGGTAATGGCTTAGACGAGGCCACTCAATTTGGCCCAGTACAAAACAAGATGCAATATGCCAAAGTATGTGATTACTTAGAAGACGCCAAAGCGAACGGTAATGTTATTGCAGGTGGTGAGCCATTAGACCAAAAAGGTTACTTTGTACCATTAACTGTTGTTAAAGATATTAGTGACGGTACCCGAGTAGTTGATGAAGAACCATTTGGCCCAATTTTACCTATCGTAAAATACTCAGAACTAGACGATGCAATCGCTCGAGCTAATAATTCTGAATTTGGTTTAGGTGGCTCTGTGTGGTCTTCTGATATCGATAGAGCGTCAAAAGTGGCAAGCCAAATGGAAAGTGGTACGGTTTGGATTAACCAGCACTGTGCGTTTGCTCCTAATATTCCATTCCCTACATCTAAACAATCAGGTATTGGTGTTGAGTTTGCTCAAGAGGGCTTAAACGAATTCACTAATATGAAAGTAGTCAATATCAATAAAGCGGGATAGTTGCTTGTTTTCCGGCTGTTTAACTTTTGGTAGTGCTTAATAAACAGCCGGCTTTTTCTTTCCGTTATATTTCAAACACACTAGGAGTAAACCGTGCTAGTTAATCGATTAAAAAAATCACTGACCGCAACTGCTTGCTCAGTCGCTTTGCTTACCTGTGGTGCAAGTGTATATAGCACTGAAGTTGTCGCAAGTGAAAGCTTATTGCAGCAACATTGCTCAGGCTGTCATATTGAACAAAGTCAAGATCCGCTAACATTAAGCCGTATCAGCTATCAACGAAAAACACCAGAAGGTTGGTTAATGACCATTGCTCGTATGCAAACTACCCATGGTTTGAAAATTGATGGTGAGACAAGGGCAAGTCTCGTTGAATATTTAGCCAATACTCAAGGTTTAACACCTTCTGAGTCAGCACCATATCGTTATATTTTAGAAAGACGACTAAACCACATTGAAAATAAACAACCTGAGCTTGAACAAATGTGTGCTCGTTGTCACTCAGAAGCACGAGTCGGTTTGCAACGCAGAGATAAAAAAGATTGGGAACATCTAGTTAACTTTCATCTGGGGCAATGGCCGAGTACCGAATATTCAGCCATGGGACGTGATAGAAAGTGGTTTGAAATCGCGATTAATGAAACGGTACCATTTTTAGCTAACAAATATGCTTTAAATACGCAAGACTGGGTGAAGTGGCAAGACAAGAGTAAAGTTTCTCCTGGTGGCAATTGGCGCATTACTGGCCATATGCCAAGTAAAGGGGCGTTCCAAGGAACGGTTGCTTTAAAAGATAAGGGCAATAACCAGTATGCTATGACTTTTACCGGTACTTTTGATGATGGTGAGTCGTTATCAGGTACGGGAAGTGTATTAGTTTACAGTGGTTATGAATGGCGTGGCTCGCTAACAGTTGGTGATAAGCAGTATCGTCAAGTGTTCGCGTTAAACGAGGCGGGCGATAGCTTATCTGGCCGTATGTTTTTAAATGGTCATGAAGATATTGGTGTTGATATCTCAGGTCATCGAAGTGATAAGGCATCGATTTTATCGCTAAGCCCTACTTACATTAAAGCTGGCGAGACACTGCAAGTGTCAATTCGTGGCTCTCAATTATCTGGTGATGTTACTTTTTCTAACGGCTTAACGGTTGTTTCTGAAGTTTCCCGCACGGCAGATGAAATTATCGTACAGGTAAAAGCACCTAAGATGGATGCATCTGCCATGAGCAGTACAGTTAACGTTGGCAAGCAGTCACTTGATAATGCCTTAGTTGCCTATCAACAAGTCGATCAAATCAAAGTTAGCCCAGCTTATGCCGTAGCTCGCGTTGGTGAAGGGGGCGGCAGTCAACCTAAAGTGACCGCATCGTTTGAGGCCAAAGCATTTGCCGCTGGTCAAGATGGTGAAGTGGGCACCGATGATGATGTCTACATTGGCTTATTCCCAGCAAGCTGGAGTGTCAAACCATTTGATGCTCAATCAGAAGCGGATGAAGATGTAAAGTTTGCTGGTGTTATTAACCCTGAAACGGGGGTCTTCACACCAGGCGATGCCGGGCCTAACCCTGATAGAAAATACGGAACTAACAATGCAGGGCGCTTAGCTGTCGTGGCTAAATTACAAGACGGTAAAAACATCTTAGAAGGGCAAGGGGAGCTGATTGTTACCGTACAACGTTGGAATAATCCGCCAATTAAATAGCGGCATCAGGTACTCGTAATGACCAAAGTTCTAAAAAAAGTTCCAACTAATTCACGCACTATAGCAGTGAATGATAAGCAGATGATGTTTCATGTGCCGACAACTAGCTTGTTTGAATTGGATGAATTATCGGCTCAGCTGATTGAAGCGGCAGATAGTGAAAGTGGCTTATCTGTAGATAAACTAACGCAAAGCTTATCAGCTCAAACGGCAAAAGATATTGATGATACGGTTGAACAATTAATTCAACTTAAAGTGGTTGCTTCAAATGATGCTGGCGTTCAGGCGTTTGAGCCTGATAACCCTGAAGTTACTCAGCTTGAAAATATCCCATTAACCACTTTAGTGCTTAATGTAAATACAGGTTGTAATCTCAGTTGTAGCTATTGCTATAAAGAAGACTTAGATACCCCGGCTAACGGGCAAAAAATGAGCTTTGATACCGCGAAAAAGTCCATTGAAATGATGTTAGCAGAATCGCCTGATCAGCCAAGGTACAACATCGTATTTTTTGGCGGGGAGCCGTTAAGCAATATGCCATTAATTCGCGAAGTGGTTGAATATGCACAAGCACGCTTTGCCGAGCTTAATGTGCCGATTGATTTTTCATTAACCACCAATGCTACTTTGTTAAATGAAGAGATTATCGAATTCTTCCAAAAACATAAATTTGGCATTGCGGTAAGTATCGACGGCCCTAAAGCCATTCATGATAAGAACCGCATTACCGTTAATGGTAATGGAACTTATAAAGCGGTGACTCGAAAAATTGAATTACTGATGAAAGGCTATAACGCCAGACCTATTGGTGCTCGTGTTACGTTAACCAAAGGGGTGACTGATATTGAAGAAATTTGGCAACACCTGTTTCATGAGCTTGGCTTTGCAGAGGTTGGCTTTGCGCCAGTCACCTCAGGTGATATCAGTGAATACAACTTATCTGAAGATGAGCTTAAAGCGGTATTTGCCAGTATGATAAAAGTCGGTCGTCATTATATTGATGAAGCAAAGGCTGGACGCAATATTGGCTTTTCTAACATGCACCAGCTGATGACGGATATTCACGAAGGCACAAAAAAAGCACTACCGTGTGGTGCGGGTATTGGCATGGTGGCAATTGACCATAGTGGCGGCGTTAATTTATGTCACCGCTTTACTGGCTCAGATCTGCCAGCCTTTGGCTCTGTTATTGACGGTATCGATAGCGAGGGCTTGGCTGGCTTTATTGAAACGCGTATGGATAGAACCAACACGGGTTGCAGTACTTGTTGGATCCGCAATATGTGCTCTGGTGGTTGTTATCACGAAAGCTATGCTCGATATAACGACCCACAAAACCCGACTTATCACTATTGTGATCTTATGCGTGACTGGGTTGAGTTTGGCTTAAAAGCCTATGCTGAAATCAATGCGGCAAACCCAACATTTATGGATACATTTATCACCCCTCGTCGAGGACACTAACAATGAAACATCTAAAACCACTGAATAAAAAAGCAGAATTATTAGACTCTGCAATGGATAAAAACAAGAGTGAAAATCAGGTTAAGGGCGATGACGCTACCGTTGAAGAAGTTGTTGCTATGCAATCGGTTGTCGGTTGTACAGGCACAACTGATCCAGGCTGGGAGGTTGACGTTTTTGGTGGCGTCGCAGGGTTATGTCAACCAATGGAGTCAGACTTATATGGTTGTGCCGATCCTTGCTGGTGGCCGGCGCAAGTTCCTGATGTCATGAATACTTATCCTGACTGGACTAAGGGTGCCGACTCTGCGGGTGATGACTGGCGAAAACTAGGCGATGTCTTTCCAAAAGATGATAAAAAGTAGGCGAGATACCATGATTAGCTTTTCAAATAAATTACGCCAATTGTCCGTAGCTAGCTCGTTAGCTCTTTTACTTGTTGCTTGCGGCAGTGAGCAAGTCGCTGAAACTAGTGATACTAAGAAAGTAGCATCTGAAAACAGCGCTGAAAAAAGTGATTATATGGTGGTGGTTAACCGCCCTAATAATATGCACTTTGTAGATTTGAGCACCGACGAAATCGTGCGCACTTGTCAGTTACCCGATGCAGTTTTACCGGGTACTGTGGTGATGTCGCCGGATAATTTAACCGCTTATGTCCTTGCAGGGCGCTTTGATCGCATATTAGGTGTTGATGTCAATAATTGTGATCTCACTTTCGATGCTAAATTTTCTTACGATAATGTCCGTATCAAAAGTATTGGCTCATTAGCGGTAAGTACCGATGGTGAAGAAATTTACACCATCCATAATCCAACCAAGTTACATAGTGATCACTACGAGGTATTAGCGAGTCAATTTGCTGTTTACAACGCGAAAGATGGTATTGACGCTAAGCCAACCCGTACGTTTGATGTACCTCGACAAATTAACATTATGGCAGCTGCTGACGATGGCAGAGTGTATTTATCTGGCGCGGATGTTTTTGTTATCGACCCGAAAACGGGTCAAGTAGATACCGCTATTGCCAGTCACTCTCATAATCGCAGCAATTACGGTCAACCAGATGTGTTAACCGTATGGCCACTGGGTAAAGTGAATAATGAATTTGTCCGTATGTATACCGTGCCTAAATTTACTGATGAAACTCAAAACATGGATACTGCCACATTTATGTGGGGCTATGAAAAAGTGGATTTAGCAACCGGTGAAACTGAAGTAAAAGACTTTGGCGTTCTCGAGCAAATCTTTTTTACCGGCATGGCAAGGCCACAGCATCCTGATGAATTTTATGCGGTATTAACGCAGTTAAAACGCCATAAAGTGTCTGATTTAAGTGTTATCAAAGAAATTGATCTAGAGCGTACTTATTATGTTATTAATTTCTCAACTGATGGTTCTAAGCTCTATTTAGGCGGCACGTATAATGATATCGCTGTTTATGACGCAGAATCATTAACTAAGTTAAACAATATTGTGTTACCAGGTGGCGATATGTCACTGGGTACCTTCCAAGTTTTCTCATTACCACGCGATAAAGTGGTGTATTAAATTAAAAGTAAAGTGTATGAGGCTAAAACTTGTTTATTAGCCTCTTTAGAGTTAGGTGTTCTTAATGGATATTTTTGAAAGAGATTTAGATTTAAATCAGGCGAACTATCAGCCACTATCGCCAATTGGCTTTTTAGAAAGAAGTGCAATGATTTACCCTGATAAAGTGGCAATCATCCATGGTGAACGAAAAATCACCTACCGTGAATATTTAGCTAATGCTAAGCGCTTGGCGTCGGCTTTATCAGCGAAAGGCATTAAAAAAGGCTCAACCGTGTCAATTATGGCGACCAATATTCCGGCATTTTTAGACGCAAACTTTGGTGTCCCGATGACAGGTGCAACACTCAATGCATTAAATACGCGTCTTGATGCCGAAGGTATTGCATTTATATTAGACCATGCTGAAACCGATATTTTGATCATGGATACCTGTTTTTCACCTATCGTTAAGAAAGCATTAACGCTTGCGAAAAATAAACCTTTGGTGATTGACGTTGACGATCCGATGAATACCTCTGGTGGCGAGCGTATCGGTGAGATTGAATATGAAGACTTTATTGCATCGGGTGACCCACAGTATAACGAAGTACATATTCACGATGAATGGCAAGCCATTGCTCTGAACTATACGTCTGGCACAACCGGTGATCCGAAAGGCGTTGTATACTCACATCGAGGCGCTTATTTAACCTCTATGGGTAACGTAGCTATGTGGCCTATGGATGAAGATTCTGCTTACTTATGGACACTTCCAATGTTTCACTGTAACGGCTGGTGTTTCCCTTGGTCTGTTACGGCACGCGCGGCAACTCATGTTTGTTTACGTCAGTTTGATGTGGAAACCGTAGCAAATCTGATGGCTGAGCATAATGTTACCCACTTTTGTGGTGCGGCGATTATTCTTAACGCGATTGTTAATGCCCCTGATGCCGTTAAAGCAAAAATTCCTAAAGCGATTAAAGTGATTACTGGTGGTGCGCCACCACCAGCAACAGTACTTGAAGGCATGGATAGCTTAGGTTTTGAAGTTACTCACGTTTATGGCTTAACGGAAGTATATGGCCCAAGTGTTATTTGTCAGTGGAAAAAAGAGTGGAATGATCAACCCGCAGCAGAGCGTGCACGCTTAAAAGCTCGTCAAGGGGTTAGATACGTTACACAAGAAAATGTTGAAGTGCTTGATCCTGAGACGTTAGAAAGTGTGCCAGCAGATGGTGAAACTATTGGCGAAATTATGTTTCGTGGTAACCAAACCATGAAGGGGTATTTGAAAAACCCAGATACTACGGCAAATTCGTTTGAAGGCGGTTGGTTCCATTCTGGCGATTTAGCGGTTAAACATCCCGACGGTTACATTGAAATTAAAGATCGCTCAAAAGATATTATTATCTCAGGTGGTGAGAATATCTCATCTGTAGAATTAGAAGGGGTAATTTATCAACACCCGGCGGTATTAGAAGCGGCAGTGGTTGCTAAGCCTGATGATAAATGGGGTGAAACACCTTGTGCTTTCATTGAGCTAAAACCTGGGCAAGAAGCAACAGAACAAGACATTATTGATTTTTGTCGCGACAATATTGCCCACTTTAAGTGTCCTAAAACTGTGATCTTTGGCGCATTGCCGAAAACTTCAACTGGTAAAATCCAAAAGTTCTTATTACGAGAACGCGCAAAAGCTTAGCTAGAATAGGTAACTGGCGTTAACCGTTAACGCTAGTTACCTCGTTCTCACTTACTCTTCAAACATTATACAAATGTGATCGCTATGTCTAAAAGTACTGAAATTGCAGTTGCAATCACCCGAGAAGAAGCGGTTAGTCAATTGTTAGCCTCTGGCAACGAGCCGACATTAGCTGATTGCATTAAGGTGTTTAATTGGCAAGAATTTCCCGAGAAGCACTTCTCAACAGAGCAAAAAGTCACTCGTATTTATTTTGGTGGTGAATTTTGTGATCGTTTACTGCCAGATAAAAAAATTATGCAACGAGTGCTTAATTTAATTGAGCAACATCAGTTATCGTTAAGCCTATTAACCCCTTTGCTTTCTGATTCCGCATTAGCACGCCTTAAACAAGTTTTCGCTATTTTACCCAAAGGGACTGAAGTGGTGGTCAATGACTGGGGTACGTTAAATATATTAAGGCGAGAGTATAAACATTTAACGCCAATTATTGGTCGTCAACTTTGCAAAATGATCAAAGATCCACGGCTACCTTCTGAGCAGTGGACTAAGCTTTACCCCCATGGCGTGCAATCGGGGCCGTTTCATCAGCTTTTAAAACGTTTCGATATTGAGCGTATTGAAATGGATGTACCACCGTTTGCCAAGGTGGTTGACTTTGAGAGTGAGGATAAATCGGTATCGGCACATTTTCCTTATGGTTTTTCGGTCAAAGGTAGAATGTGTAAAATTGGTGCCATGGAAATAGAAACTCACCGTAAATTTGGTCCAGGTCATGGCTGTAATAAAGAATGCTTGACTTATTCTGCGAAAGTGAGTCGCGGTTGTTCGTCGTCAACTCAAGATGAACAAGCGGTTAATGTGACAGCTAGTCAATCATCCAAACAACCATTAACACAAACGCCGAAAGCACCTGACTTACGAACTTTCCAGCAAGGCAATACCATGTTTTATCGCCACACTGAAGAAATGACGGAAACATTGGCACAAGCGGTGGCGCAAAATAAAGTTAACCGTATGATTTTTGAAGGAGACTGGCATGAAGATTACCGCCCCCATTAGTCGCGTTGAAGAAATCGAAATATTAGCAGCAGCGGGTGCTGACGAATTTTACTGCAGTGTTGTTCCAGAGTCCTGGACCAGTACCTTTAAAACCTCCGCAGTGAGTCGCCGAGCGTTTGGTAATTTACCGGAATTTAGTGATTTAGAAAAAGCAGTAACTGAAGCGCATCGATTAGGTAAACAATTGCATCTGGTGATGAATTCTCAACACTATACGGGTGAGCAACTGGCTTGCTTATTAGACCTTGCAAGGCTATTTGATGAGATGCAAGGTGATTCAGTGATTGTCGGTGATGAAACCTTATTAGCACTTTTAGGTAGCCATGATTTTAATTTTCAAATTCATGTCAGCTCGATTGCCAGTTGCCGCAATAGTGAGTCAGCGAGCTTTCATCAAGCATTGGGTGCTGATCGTATAATTTTCCCACGCGATATGAAAATTAGTGAAATGGAAAGCATGGTCGCTGCTAATCCATCACTAGAATTTGAAGCTTTTATGCTAAACGATGGCTGTGTGTATGAAGAAGGCTCGTGTCACACCATACATTTACCGGGTAAGTTAGGTGGCGCTATTTGTATTGATAACTATCAATCTAATGATCAACGTATCGATGGCAAACCGTTAAGCGATGCCGAGAAAAAAGCGTTTGAAATAAACGATAAAGATTACCAAAAATGGTTGTGGTATCGCTTTGGTAATGGCTTTTCTGTTAGTCCTAATGGTATGCCATACGGGCCTTGTGGTTTATGTGCTTTACCACGATTTTTAGCCAGCTCTGTCACCTCGGTAAAAATAGCTGGTCGTGACGCGCCAACTGAACGTAAATTAAAAAGTGTGCAAATGGTTAATGCGGTGCGAGAAACATTAATCGAGCAGGGTGGTGATGCGGCAAAAGCGCTAGCCCGTGGCATGCGAGAGCAACCTGAGCATTGTCAAACCGGTTATATGTGTTATTACCCAGAAGTACGTATGAAGCCAGATGCGAAAACGTTGCAGAAAACACAAAATGCAATTGAAGTGGTTGACTTAAGTTAACCTAGTATATTTTGATGTCTAATCTAGCTTCTTTTGTTAGCGAAAATCGTACTATAGAACAGCATTCAGCATTTGCATGGTTATTTCGCTTTGTCACGCCCCATAACAAACGAGTCTTTGGTTTATTTTGCTTATCACTCGTTGCTTCCTCATTAGCGCTTTTACAACCATACCTAACTAAGCAAGTGATTGACGAAGGCTTGATCGCTAAACAATTTGATCTACTGCTACAGTTTTCGTTAATGCTACTTAGCTTAGGTGTTTTTTCTACCTTATTGTCTGGCGTTTCTCGGTATTTTCATACGCAAATCTCAGGCAATATTTTATTTGATCTTCGTGAGAGTGTTTATCAGCATTTGCAAACATTATCACCGAGTTTTTACGGTAGGCAGCGGGTCGGTGATATTTTGTCGCGCTTAGATGGTGATATTGCTGAAATTCAACGCTTTGCTCTTGATGGCTTATTTTCGTTAGTTAGCGCGGTGATTGGTCTTGTTGGCTCGATTGTCTTTTTGTTTTATTTAAATTCATCATTGGCGCTTATTGCCTTTGTTTTATTACCACTAGAGTGGGGCTGGCTTAAATTTATGCGCCCTAAGGTGGAAATTAAAACTCGTAAGATGCGCGAGCGGGCAGCAGATATTTCTTCGTTTTTAATTGAAACTTTACCGGCAATGAAGTTTATTCAAACGGTATCGGCAGAAGCACGTGAGGCAAAACGCTTACAAGGCCTAAACCATAACTACCTTAATACCTTATTAGGGCTGCAAGTTACAGAGTTTGCAACAAGCTCAGTACCGACAATACTGACAACACTAAGCCGTACTTTAGTATTTATTATTGGCGGTTATTGGGTGATTAACGATCAAATGGCGTTAGGTTCGCTTATCGCGTTTTCTGCTTATTTAGGCATGGCGGTAGGTCCAGTACATACGCTATTAGGCTTATATGTTGCGATTAAACGTGTTCGAGTCAGCTTAGACCGCGTACAAGAATTAACGTTAACAAAAGCAGATGTCGAGCCAGCTCAATCAAAAGAACAACCGTTAATTATTGAGGGTAATATTAGCGCTCATTCATTGGCTTTTTCTTACCCTAATAGCAATCAAGTAGTATTTAGTGACGCAACTTTTACGATTCCATCAGGGGCAAAAGTGGGTGTGTTTGGACCATCTGGCATAGGTAAAAGTACTCTTGTCGATTTACTGTTAAGACATTTTGAGCCAACTGATGGCAAGATTGAAATTGATGGTGTTGATTTAACCAAGTTAGATTTAGCCAGTTGGCGAAAACAAGTAGCGCATGTTGCCCAAGAATTGGTGCTATTTCGTGGAACGCTGCGAGAAAACATTCGCTATGCGGCACCTAATGCAACAGATGAACAAGTGAACCAAGCAGTAGAGCAAGCCGAATTAACAGGCTTTATTTCACAATTACCGCAAGGGTTAGATACAGTTATTGGTGAGCGAGGGGCAAGGCTTTCTGGCGGGCAAAAACAGCGTATTGCGCTTGCTAGAGCACTCTTGCAACAACCAAGCATACTCATCTTAGATGAAGCGACTTCAGCTGTAGATAGTCAACAAGAACACAAATTGATGACCGTTATTGATAAGTTATTTGCTAATAAAACTCGACTGATTGTTAGTCATCGAGAGCAACCGATTCAAGATGCAGATTATTTATTAACGATTGTCGATGGCACGATTGAATTTCGCAGTGGAGTAAAGCAGTAATATGTTAATAGGGGTGATTGACTCTGGCTTTTTGGGGTCAGATGTAAATGACGGTAAAGACAATAACCTATATCAGCAACAGGGTTTTTACCTTGAAAATGACCAGGTTGAAGCTAAGCCAACCACAGGTGATATGCTAGGTCATGGTACTGTCATTACAGAATCTATCTTAACGCAAGTTCCTGATGCACAAATTGCCATGGCGCAAGTGTTTCATCAAAGACTGGTAACAACACCGCTACAAATTGTTGCTGCGATTGATTGGCTAATCAGTCTCAATGTTTCTGTCATTAATATGAGCTTTGGCTTACCTAATGATCGACAACTATTACATGAGGCGGTAAAGCGAGCTAGAGACAACAACATCATAGTCGTTGCGTCGTCCCCTGCGCGTGGAAATTTAGTTTTTCCGGCAGCTTATCCAGAAGTGGTCAGTGCGACAGGTGATGCCCGCTGTCAGCCTGATGAGTTTTCATGGCTTAATACTAAACAAGCGGATTTTGCTGCTTGTGTCCGTTCTTCTAATCCTAACGTTATTGGTGCAAGTGTTGGTTGTGCCAATGTCGCAGGGCATATCGCCCGTTATGTAAAACAAGCGAGTGTAATTGATTTAACTCAGATGACAGAATGGCTTAAAGAGCATGCCAAATACTGGGGTTTAGAAGATAGAGTTGAGCTTCGAAGAAAAAGCACAAAACCATTGAATAAGACGATGATTTTTTAGTCGTTAGAAATAATTATAAAAACAAGCAAGCTAGGGGGAAGGATGAGTACTAATGTCAGTGCTTTAGAGACAATTCACCAAGAGCCAATGGCAAAGAGACAATGGCTGATTGTTGCTTTGTGTATCGGGATATTAGCATTAGATGGCTATGATGTTTTATCTATCGCTTTCGCCGCGCCCGGCATGACCGCTGAATGGGGCTTATCTAAAACCGTTCTTGGTATTATCTTACCACTAGAGCTAGTCGGTATGGCGTTTGGTTCAATTATTCTAGGTAGCGTAGCAGATAGCCATGGTCGTAGGCCGACTATGCTGATTGGCTTAGTTATTTTAACTATTGGCATGGAAGTGGCTGCACTTGCCCCTAATATTTGGGTGTTAGGTGTAGCCCGGGTATTTACCGGTATTGGTATAGGTGGCTTACTAGCTGCGGCAACTGCGACGACATCGGATTATTGTAATAATAAAAACCGCGCTTTAGCGGTAACCTTAGTTGCCGGTGGCTTTGCCTTTGGCATTTATGCCGGTGCGACATTTTTAGCGCCACTACTTAAGCAATACGACTGGCGCGTGACATTTCATTTAGGGGCAGCTCTAAGTCTTGTTTTTATTCCGCTTGTTTATTTTTGGGTTCCTGAAACCATTAGCTTTTTAGAACGAAAACGCCCAACAGGGGCATTGCAACGTATTCAACAGATTATGGTAAAGTTAGGGCATAGTGCACCTGAGACGTTGCAAGAAATTAGTGAAAAAAAAGGAGAACCAGAAGGGACTAAAAACTTATTTAAAGGGACTATGGTAGCCACTACTTGTATATTGATTTTTGCCTACTTTGGTAATGTCGGTACGTATTATTATTTTGTCAAATGGCTACCAACCATAGTTTCTGATCTAGGACATAACGCCTCAAACGCAACTAAGGTCTTAGGAGTTATCAGTCTTGGCGGTGTACTTGGCTCTGTTGGTATCAGTGTTGTTGCTCGTTTTGCTCCAATAAAAATATTAATGATTTTTTGTTTAATTACTGCAGCAATTGGCGTTGCCTTATTTCCGTATTTTACTGAAACATTGGAGTCGATGAAGGTGATTGGTTTTATCACCGGTGCGTTAATTTTTGCCGCAATTTCCGGTTTCTTTGGCTTATTTGCTTCATCATTTCCGTCTTCGCTATTAGGCTCTGGGTCTGGCTTAGTGCTAGGTATTGGTCGAGGCGGGGCAGTATTAGGGCCGATGCTCCCTGGCTTTTTATTTGCCGCTAACTTACCTTTGACAATGGTGGCGTTAATAATGGCAACTGGTTCATTTATCGCAGGTGTTACCATTTTATTTCTTAAACAAAAAGCAGCTTGAACAATGCTTTAAATTTATTGTACCAAGGTGTTTTTGAAATTTTTATCACCAGTTGCTATGTCATTTACAACTGGTGATAAGAATAAGGATTAAAGTTAAGAAAAGCGTTTAATTCTTTTTAGTGTTAGGTGGGATATAAGGGTCTTTAGTTCCAGGCTTAATTGGTGGGTATTGTGCAAATGAGCGTTTATGCTCCGCTAGTAATTTATGAGCAGCTTTAGGCACCCAACTGTTTGAAAGGATGACATTGTCCCTTTCTTGTGGATCGCTTAACAAATTATAAAGTCTTGGCAGTTCATAGGTGCGTACTTCGGTAAAAGCCGTTTCTTGCTCCTTTAAGTGAATTTTCCAATTTTTCCATTTTACGCCATATATTTCATTACCCATGTAAACAATAAAGCCATCACGACCTGATTTTTTTTCTTTGCCAGTAAAAAAGTCAGTCATGTTAATGCCATCAATGGCTCTGTCTTGAGGGATTTGTTCACCGGCTAGGTGAGTTAATGTTGGGAAAATATCCATTGCATGAACAATTTCGTCACTGACACGACCGGGCTTTATTTTTTCAGGCCAGCGCATGGCAAAGGGCACGCGTAATGCGCCTTCAAAACCAGTAAATAAAGTGCCGCGCCAAGGTCCTGCTGAGCCATGAAATGCGTTTTCAACGGTTAGCGTATTGTTACCGTAGCTAGTAGCTTCAGGGCCATTATCCGCGGTAAAGATAACAATGGTATTGTCTTTGATGTCTAAATCATCAATTGTTTTTAGTATTTGTCCTGTGTAATTATCAATTTGGGTTAACATATCTGCCCATTGCCCTTTACCTGACACTCCTCTAAAATCTGGATGAGTCATGGTCGGAAAGTGAGTCGCAGTATAGGGAATAAAAGCAAAGAATGGTTGCTGCTTTTTAGCTTTTCGGGTGATGAATTCGATGGCTTTATCGGTAATATCTTTGTCGATAATAGGTCGATAATCTAGTCGGTAGGGGCGTACCTTTTTGGGTATTTGCCCTTTAAGCCCTGACATTACATAGGTTTCAGATACACCACTGTCGGCAAACCCTTGCTGGGTAAAGTAAACGGATTCATCACTAGAATTCGGGATACCAAACCATTCATCAAAACCTTGATCTGTTGGAAACCTGCCTGGTGTACGACCTAAATGCCATTTACCAAAAATACCTGTGGTATAACCGGCGTTTGAAAGCGTTTCTGCTAAGGTGACTTCCCAGTTAACCAGACCGTAGATATTATTACCGATCGGCACTTTACTATTACCACTTCTAAAGGCATAGCGTCCAGTCATCAGTGCTGAGCGAGAAGGCGTACATTGAACTTCAACATTGAAGTTAGGGAAGATGCGAATTAGTCCCCGATGTGAGATCATAGCTGCATAGTAAATCACAGCCATTACCGCCCATGAACCAACAGTTAACTTTTGCCGATAGTGAGTTTTCCAGCAAGCGCCGCCAGACCCGTAAAGAGATATTCTTATCCAGAATGGATAACCTGCTGCCGTGGCCCCAACTGCTGGAAGTGATTGAACCCTTTTACCCTAAAGCTGGCAATGGCAGACGTCCGTATGCGCTTGAGACCATGTTTCGCATTCATTGTATGCAGCAATGGTATAGCCTCGGTGATGAAGCAATGGAAGATGCGTTATATGAAATTGCTTCGATGCGTCAATTTGCGCAACTATCACTGGATAAAGCCATTCCTGACCGCACAACCATTATGAACTTCCGGCACTTGCTGGAAAAGCACAAGCTGACTCGCCAATTATTCAAAACGGTCAACCAATGGCTGTCGGACTGCGGTGTGATGATGACGCAAGGAACATTGGTGGATGCGACGATTATTGAAGCGCCCAGCTCCACTAAAAACAAAAAGAATGAACGTGACCCGGAGATGCATCAGACCAAGAAAGGCAATGAATGGCACTTCGGTATGAAAGCCCATATTGGCGTGGATGCCAAGAGTGGCCTGACCCATACGCTGGTGACCACCGCCGCCAACGAGCATGACCTGAATCAGTTGAAAAACCTGTTGCATGGCGAAGAAGAATTCGCTTCCGGCGATGCCGGTTATCAGGGCGCAGAAAAACGCGAAGAGCTGAAAGACACTAACGTGGAATGGCTAATAGCAGAGCGTCCCGGCAAAGTTCAGGCGCTGAAGAAGCATCCCCGCAAGAATAAAACCGCCATCAACATCGAATATTTAAAAGCCAGCATCCGGGCGAAAGTGGAGCATCCGTTTCGGATCATCAAATGTCAGTTTGGCTTTATCAAAGCACGCTATAAAGGACTGATGAAAAATGACTCGCAGTTAGCCATGTTATTCACCTTGGCAAACCTGTTTAAAGTAGACCAGATGTTAAGGCGACAGCCAAGATCTGTCTGAAATCAGGGAATAACCCGGAATAAGGCCGAAATCAGGCCTAAAAAGGTAGTATATTGGCCTAAATTGAGAATTTAGCGTTCAAAAATTAGACGGCGAATGCAAAGGCTGGTTCAAGAACTAAATTGCAGTACTTATTCGCAGTTTCCTTAGTTAAACGCAAGCCTTCATTGGCAATTGTATCTAGGTTTGGTGTTGCCGCCCCACGCACAATACCGCCGCCATTAAAGCCCGGCTCTCCCCAGCCAAAATTATCCAGAAATACAAGTACGATATTAGGTTTATTTTGTGACATAGCTTTAATGGATGTTAGCGACAACATCAACACTAAAATAAGCTTAAAAAGCCTCATATAATTAGCTCCTTTGATTGTTTGAAGTTACCTTACTCTCTATTAAAGAAAATGATATTGATAATATACGCCATGTAGTTGTTAATTTACGCCACTTTAGCTGTTTGTAATGGCGCGTATTGTCAATGGTATGGCGTGTAAAGGTAATGTTTATTCGCTTTTATTATTTAAGCTGTCAGGCATGTATTTTTAATGAGAACAAATCATGTCAATTACTGTTTTTACCAAGCCAAAATCTATTTTATCGATTGTTGTGGCTTTAGTTTTTATCTTTGATGCTAATCTTATTATGCAATTATTTGGTATGTCTTTAGATGACGCAGGTATTATGATGACGCGCATTTTAGGCGGGGCATACTTAGGTTTAGGTATTAGCTTCTGGTTTATCAACGGGCCTGATGATATTGATAAAAAGTCAGCTTACCTGTACGGCTTTAGTGAAGGGATTGCATCTCTTGCTTGTCTAGCGGGAACACTAAATGGTGCGATGAATGCTGCCGGCTGGATATTTGTTGTCGGATATTTAGCGTTTTCTTTGTGCTTTTTCTGGGTAGCAACTAAAGCACAAGGTTAATTTTTTATCAGATTAAAGCTCCACTCTTATTAAAAATAGCGATTGGAGCTATAATCTATATCAACGTATTTTTCTCTAAATTGAATCGGCGTATAACCTGTTTTTTTCTTAAACATGCGATCAAATGAGCTAGTTTCAGAAAAGCCCATTTGAATAGCAATTTCATAAATACTTGTATGGGTTTTACATAACGCAGTTTTCGCTAATTCTTCTATGACGTCAGCTTTAATTTCTCTTAAACTGGTATTGATACTAGAAAGGTGCCTAACTAAGGTTCTTTGGGATACATTTAACTGCCTTGCGATATTAACTGAATTACAGTTTCCGCTAGCAAGTGATGAAGCAATACAAGCCCGTACCTTACTAAATAAATCGTTAGTCCTATTATTGTAGTTACTTAGCATTTGGTGAATTTCAGCTTTCATTAACTCCAATAGCTCAGGATCAGTTTCATTGATTACCGTTTTTAAGAGTTTGGTTTCAAAAAATATACTATTGGTAGGTTGATCAAATTTAATATTTTCACCGTACTCTTCATAGAGTCTAGACATATCATCAGGCTTTGAATAAGAGACATTAACTCTATTCGGACGCCAATCGCTGCCGCTACACTCTTTAATCATATCGACGAACATTTTTAATGTATAGTCAACGTCAATGCGTGTTCCTGCTTTTGTTGGAACCAAAATATTATACTTTATCTCACTTTCGATAGTGCCTACATTTAAATGCAAGTCTATAGCTGTAGTCATTAAAGACTGGTATTGAATCAGGGTATCGATAAAATCTTTAAAGGTTGGGGTTTGATAAGCAAGTAATGTCACCGGGCCTAAATCACCAGGTTGAGCGTTGCTTGATAAATCAAAACCGAGGTTCGGGTTATTCTCTGCCTTACCTAAAAAGTCTAATAAAATTAATACATTTGGATATGGCATCAGTTTTAGGTTAGAGGTTGGAGACTTTTTATCAAGTCCAGCACCCTCTAATATTTGTGTCTTTGTATAGCCTTTCTCAAGCATATAGTCACTCAGCCACTCAGCCGGCAAAACCGGCTTTTGATAATTACTCACAATATATCCTTTGTATCATTTCAATCAGTTCATTTAATAGGCATAATTTTTATAAGGCTTTTATTAATAAAAATAAACTATATTGTTCTTAAATGGCTTAAAAGGTCAATCGTAAGGCGTAATATGTCTATTTGGTGGCGTGTTACGGTAATTTTTTGGCGTTAATAGTCAACAGGTATATCTATTTTTTCATTTAGTCTTGGTCTCGATAATAAAAATTACATTTTAATTTAGGTCTGCTAAATAAAACGGGAAAGTGACATGAAAAAACAATTTTACCTCTCAGCGGTTGCAGCAGCCGTATCACTAGCAACAACAGTTCAGGCGGCAGAGATAGAAACAATCGAAGTGACAGCTACAAAACGTGTAGAAAACGCACAATCTATACCTGTTTCTGTCTCAGCATTAAGTGCTGATGAACTTAAAAATCTAAAAATACGAGATACCACAGAGATTTCAGCACAAGTCCCAAATATGCAAATTTCTACACCCGGTGGAGATAGTTATCCTGTAATATCGATACGTGGTATCTCAATGGATGATTACAGTATTAACCAATCGAGCTCAGTTGCCATTTATGTCGATGAAGTCTACAAAGGCAACCCTTCTCTACAAAGTGGTCAAATGTTCGATCTACAAAGAATTGAGGTGTTAAGAGGGCCACAAGGTACATTATTTGGTAAAAACTCTACCGGTGGTTTAGTTAACTTTATTACTAAAGGACCATCTTGGGATACAGGTGGCTATTTAACAGCGGGTATTGGTAACAATAATCGTAAAGAAGTAAAAGGCGCGTACGAAACTGAATTATCAGATAAATTAGCGGTACGTGTTGCCGGTACTTTTACTGAAATGGACGGTTGGAAGAAAAACTCATTCCCAGGTGCAGCAGACAGTAATGCGATAGATGAGTGGGCAGCTAGAGCAACCTTCAATTATTTACCCACTGATGATGTAGATATCACGCTAAAAGTTGCAGCAAGTAAGGCAAATCCGTACAACTACGCATATACCAATATTCCGGGTGAAGCAGGTTATGGCGCAGGGTATTATGAACTATTTAATAACGCTGAAGTTGGTTTGCCTGCGTTATTTGGTGTAACACCACCTGAAGGGGCTCCACAAAATTCTTACTTTGTACCCGAAGGGCAAGATTTCGATGAAATTCAAGAAGACCATGTATTAAAACGTGAAATTGAAAATAGTAGCGCATCACTAAATATTGTTTGGGATGTAAGTGATGAATACAGCTTAACGTCAATCACTTCTTTTGATAGTGGCGATATTACTATTCCAGAAGGTGATGGCTCTCCGAATCATGTCAATAGTGTGGTAATTTCAGGCGATACCACCCAGTTTACTCAAGATTTACGCTTAACTAGCAACTTAGATGGACCATTTAATTACATTGTTGGTGCATTCGTATCAAAAGAAGAAATTGATGCACCGACAAGCCTTAGTTTATTTCAAGATTTAGATTTAAATGTTGATGGTAACTTAGATTACCTTGATTGTTACGATCCTCTCGCTGCGGCATTCGGTTTAGAGATGTCGCCAAATGGTCAACAAGTTGAAGAGGCTTTATTAACGGAAGGAGCAAGCTTAGGCTTATTTGCTAGTTTAGGTTGTAGTTTACAAAATGACTATACCCAAGAAAAAACGAGCTTAGGTTTATATTTTGATGGTAGCTATGACTTAACTAAAGATACCAAGCTTCGATTTGGTGCTCGCTCAACAAATGATGTTATTGAGTTATCTAATTTCAACGCAGGCTACTACGGCAGTGACGGTACTTTAGTTGTGCCAACTATCGCCCAAGAGCTATTGCCAGAAGATGAAATTGATGAGAATGAATGGTCAGGCAAGGTAAGTGTTGATCATATCTTGTCAACAGGTGATCTGGTGTATGTAAGTTACAATCGAGGTTATCGCTCTGGTGCCTTTAACGGTCAGTCATTTAACGACCCATCAGAAGCTGCGCCAGTAGATCCTGAAATCTTAGATGCCTTTGAGCTTGGTTTTAAAGCGGACTTTTTAAGTCGTCAACTTAGAATTAATGGTGCAGCTTTCTATTACGACTACGAAGGACAGCAGTTTATTAATGTTGATCCAAACACAGCGGCGCAAACGTTACAAAATATCGATAGCTCAACCATTAAAGGTTTAGAGTTTGATATTACCGCAGCGTTAACAGACGATTTAATGCTAAGAGCGGGCTTTGGTTACTTAGATACTGAAGTTGATGGCGGTGTTATTAGTGGTGTTGATGTATCTGGTAATCAGTTAACACAAAGCCCTGAATACAACGCCAATATTGGTTTAGATTATTACCAAACACTGGGCGATTCTGGCTCTATTAATTGGCATGTCGATGGGACTTGGTCTGATAAACACTATTTTGATATTCACAATACAGAAGCTATTGCTCAAGATGCGTATGCAGTTGTAAATGCTAGAGTGACATGGACATCACCTGATGAAGGTTATGAGATTGCCATTTGGGGTAAAAACTTAACTGATGAAGAGTATCTTACTAAAGCAATCGACTTAAGTGGCTTTGGCGGCGTAATGGCCCATTACGGGCAACCAGTAAGTTATGGTGCTGAGCTAACTGTAAACTTTTAAAAGATAAGGAGTTAGCATTTAAGCTAACTCCTTTATTTCATTAAATATTAATTTTACCAGTCGTAATCATCCTTTTATCTAAATTACTAAATAGGATGTAGTAGTTACCTATTTATGTAATTGCTAGATATCTATCTTTCCAATAAACATTTTATACGTTTAGTGATTGCAGATTGTTTTTAGAAGGTGTTACAGATTAATGAATCAAATTCGGAGCAAACCTTATGTCAAAAAATGATGACGTAAATAACTTAAACAGAAGAAAGTTTTTAAAGAGCGCGGCAACCATAGGTGCAACGACCGTAGTTGCTGCGGGTACTGCGTTATCAACAACGGCCAATGCACACGATGCTAAACCAAGTTCATCTAATTCAGAGTTTGATTATGATGTAGTAGTGATTGGTGGCGGTTATGCAGGGGTTACAGCCGCAAGAGATGCGAAAAAGAACGGCCAAAGCGTACTCGTATTAGAAGCTCGTAATCGTTTAGGTGGACGTACTTTCGCTAGTGAACTCGATGGCGACCCTGTTGAGTTAGGTGGTCTTTGGGTACATAACACACAGCCATTTGTTTGGGCTGAAATTGAGCGTTATGGCATGAAAATCAAAGAAACACCGGGTGCAGCGGCAGAGGCAATGTTTGTTGTTGAAGAAAATGGTAAGCGTAATGCGTTAACCCTTGAGCAGTTCGGTGAAATTATTGCCGGTTGGGAAAAGTACAATGCTAGAGCACGTGAAATTGTTCCTCGCCCGTACGATATCCTTTATAACAAAGAAGCTGCACTTGCTGCTGACAAAGTTAACGCTATTGATTTTCTCGATCAAAATGGTTTTACGCCACTGCAACATGCTTTTAATAAATGCATGATAGAAGTTTTCGGTCATCGTTCTCCGATGGAAGTGTCTTATATTGATGTGATGCGTTTACACTTAGTCGGTGGTGGCTGTTTTGCTACCTTTATGGATTCAACAACACGCTTTAAATTAGCCGATGGCACTAATAGCTTAATTGAAAAAATGATAGATGATGGTAAACCAGAAGTGCGTTTATCGACACCAGTTAAGTCTGTTCAAGACAAAGGTAATAAAGTTGTCGTAACAACAGTCCGTAATGAAAAAATCACTTGCGGCAGTGTTATTAGCACCTTACCAATGAATAGCATTACGCAAGTAGCTTTTGAACCAGCACTCCCTAAAGCGGTGCACCAAGTAGCAAAAGAGCGTGCCCCAGGCAGTGGTGTTAAGCTGTATATTAAAGTTAAAGGCGATATCGGTAATGTTGCGTCACTTGCGCCAAGTCGAGCGATTAACTTTGCTATGACTTACCAACAAGCGAAAGATTACACCATCTTAGTTGCCTTTGGTAATGATCCAGAAAAATTAGATATCTACGATGACGAGGCTATAGAAGAAGCGTTATCACTACTTATTCCTGACGTTAAAGTACAAAGCACTATGGCATATGATTGGAATAACGATCCATATTCAATGGGGACTTGGGGTATTTATCAAACTGGTTGGTTAAATAAATACTACCAAGATTTACAAAAAGAGCAGGGACGTGTTTTCTTTGCCTCAGGGGATCATGGCGAAGGCTGGCGTGGCACTATTGATGGTGCTATCGCCGCTGGCGCAAGAGCTGCACGAAAAGTTAACGACTTATTAAACAGTTAGTGTTAAGCCGGTAGAGGAAAAACAATGCAGTTATTTAATAAATCCAGCTTGTTAGCAACGGCTCAAAAAGCCTATAAACAGCAATCAAAGTTTTCTTTGCTGACCGTTACGCTGTTATTTTCAAGTGTTACTAGTGCGCAAAACTGTGATTTACAGCAAGCTAAAAAGCAGTTTAACAAATGTATCGCATGCCATGATGTGAAAGAGGGGGTCCATAAAATGGGACCATCTCTTCACCAAGTTATCGATAGAAAGGCGGGTACTCAGCCAGGTTTTTATTACTCAGAAGCAATGAAAAATAGTGATATTACTTGGACCAAAGAAAACTTATCGCAATTTCTTAAAAAACCAAAAGACATGGTTAAAGGCACAACAATGCCCTTTAGCGGCATTAAAAAACAGGCACAAAGAGATGCCATTATTTGCTATTTAGGACAACAGTAAATCATTAAAGGTAAATATTTTGGCAGTATTAACTCAAAGTTATATGACAGGGGAAAGCTCTGGACAATTGCTTTATCAAACAATTGGTCATTGCTTTGATGAGGTCGTTAATCAATATCCTGAAAATGAAGCGCTCGTTGTTTTACATCAAGGTATTCGTTGGACATATCAGGAGCTTAAAACACAAGTTTAACGCCTTGCAACAGGCTTGCTTGCATAAGGTATAGAAAAAGGTGATCGCGTAGCTATTTGGGGTCCAGATAGCTACGAATGGGTACTGACTCAATTAGCAACAGCTAAAATTGGCGCTATTATGGTGTGTATTAACCCAGCATATCGCCTACACGAATTAGAGTACGCACTAAATAAGGTGGAATGTAAGGCGATCATTACCGCAGAATCTTTTAAAAGTTCTCGGTATTTGGATATGTTAAATGAATTAGCTCCTGAGCTTAAAACTTGCCAACGGGGTCAGTTAACAGCGGTTAAACTTCCTCATTTAACTACTGTAATACGAATGGGCACCGAGCAATGTTCAGGTATGTTCAATTTTGAACAAGTTTGTGGAAAAGGAGAGCAAAAGCACTATCAATTTCTTGAACAGTTAGGTTCTGAATTACAGCCTGATGATGCGATTAATATCCAGTTTACTTCTGGTACTACAGGCTATCCTAAGGGGGCAACCTTAAGCCATAATAATATTTAAAATAACGGCAATAACACGGCTAATGGTATGGAGTTTAGTTATAAAGACAGACTGTGTATCACTGTACCTCTATATCATTGCTTTGGTATGGTGTTAGGTGTGTTGGCCTGTATTACTAAAGGCGCAACTATGGTGTTTCCTAATGATGCTTTTGATCCAAAGTCGACACTAGAAGCTGTTCATAAAGAGCGTTGTACTGCGCTTCATGGTGTGCCAACCATGTTTGTGATGGAATTAGAACATCCTAATTTTGAACAATATGATTTAACCTCATTAAGAACAGGCGTTATTGCGGGTGCGCCATGTGCAGAAGAGTTAATGAACAACATCATTAATAAAATGCATATGGAAAACGTATTAATTGGTTACGGTCAAACAGAGTTAAGCCCATTAAATCATATGACTTTACCAAATGATAGTTTGAAAAATCGAACACAAACAGTAGGCCGAGCTATTCCCTATGTGGAAATTAAAATTGTTGATGGCGATGGAAAAGTTGTGCCTATCGGTGAGCAAGGTGAAATTTGTACCCGTGGTTATTCGGTAATGTCTCATTATTGGAACGATGAAGAGAAAACAGCAGAAACGATTAAAAATGGCTGGCTGTATTCAGGTGATTTGGGCACTATGGATAAACATGGCTATGTTCGTATTACAGGACGCATAAAAGACATGGTAATTCGTGGTGGTGAAAATATTTATCCACGAGAAGTAGAGGAGTTTCTTTATACACACCCTAAAATTTCTGAAGTTCAAGTGTTTGGCGTACCAGATGATAAAATGGGAGAAGAAGTGTGTGCTTGGGTACAAATCAAAGATGGCGAACAGCTGACAGAGGACGAAGTTAAAGACTTCTGTCAAGGGCAGATTACTCACTTTAAAATTCCAGGTTATGTGCGCTTTGTCAGTGAATATCCGATGACGGTTACCGGTAAAATCCGCAAAATTGAAATGCGAGAAATGATGGTTAAAGAACTAGCTAGCTAAGTAGCTAGTTTTAGGGCGTGTTGATCTTTCGAGATTAAATTTTGTTCTTTTTAAAAGCGATTTAATCGCGGCGTAGCGAGCAATGTATAGTTATTCTATATGCGAGAGCTACAACAAAGAGTAAATCGCTTTTAAATGAATCCAAATGACAACGTTTGTTTGGCATTTCTACTAGGTTATCACCTTTTAATGTGGAATAACCACACGGCAAAGGCTCTGCCTTGTATAAATACCAAACAAACAGTTGCAAAAGTAACCCTGAAAGATCAACACGCCCTAATATCAGTATCGCTGGAAAAATACGCGGGGCGATAGCGCAATATCACTTGGTCATTTTCAAACTTATCGTAATCGCCGCCAATAATAATGCGGTGGCTAATTGAGCCCGTTTCAAATTCACCTGCTAATTCACCGCGTAACACCAAATAATCAGTTTCAAAGTCGCGATAACGTTTAAAGCGAGAAAGTAACGTTTGGTCTGGGTCAATAAACACGGTTTGCCGACCTTCAAAGTTAGTTTCTAATGCATTACCTTCAAATGTGGTATCGCGTAAACCGGCACCTAGTAGGAGGTTCCAGTCATCGTTAAGTTTGTGGGAAATTTCCAGTTGGTGACCTACCACGTCTGTGTTTATCCTGTCTCCCGAAGGGTCGCCAACAAAGGTTTCAATAGGTTGAATGCCCAGTTTTCCATCTATGGCTATCACGCCGCGATCAAAAGGGATTTTTTGTTCTGTATATTCAAGTTCGTAAGTCATGCGGGTGTCTTCTGAAAACTCCCAAGAGAGCGACGGGTAAAAGCCGACTTTTTCTGTTTCTACGGTATCCCTAAAACTCTCTGCATCTTCGTAAAATCCAACAAGCCTTAGGCCTACGTCTTCTTTGCTGCCTAAAACGGTTTGCACATCGGCTTCCAGCCTAACTTGTTCCCAACTGCCATAGGTAGCTTTTACCTCACCACCGCTAAGAAACTGTGGGCGTTTAGTCACTAAGTTAACCGCGCCACCCGGTTCGCCTCTACCAAACAAAGCGGCCTTGGGGCCTTTTAATACTTCAACATGATCAATGCCAGATAAATCACGTGGGCCGCCAAATCCACGACCTGCATTAAAGCCATTCACCAAGAAACCACTGGGTAGGTTTTCGTCCCCTGAAAAACCGCGAATGGCAAAGCTGTTCCATAAACCACCAAAGTTGTTTTGGCGAGCTACAGAGGCAGAAAGGTCGAGCGCATCATTTAAATTAATAGCGCCAGCATCGCTAATTAATCCTAGGTCTATATCTTGAGCTGCAGCAGGCACTTCTTTATATTCAAAAGCCCCCTGATACGCGCGATGCAAGCCGTGTACGGTAATTTTTTCAACATCAGCTTCAACTTGGTTACTTTCGCTTTGTGCTAAAGCCGATGTACTGAGTAATGCCGATATACTGGCTGCAAGTGAGGTTTTTACCCAACGAGTTTTCATTCTTCTTTTCCTGTGCGGTTTTCGTGTGAGGTTTTAGTGTTTGGTGTAAATTGTGGCAGCGCTTCAAAGTTTTCTTGAGAAAATTCAGGCGCTTTGAAAAGGTGGTAGTAATAGAATTTACGCAGTGCCTGATGAAAAGCGCGCACGTCATTTTCATAACCCACCATTGCTTTTACGTCAGTGTTAGCTGCACTTGATAACAAACGTTGAGAGAGCAAAGACGGGGAAAGCAGCGCTACGTAGCTTGCAATGGTGTCTTTTTGAAGCGTTGCAGCCTGATAGCCTTGCGACAATTCGCTAGCGGCTTGGTCGCCCACTTGCTGAAACGCGTAATACCACTTCCAGTTAAATGAACTGTCTCTTCCAGGGTTGAATGTTGTGTAATCGGCCCACTGCGGGTGAGTGGCAATGAAGGCGCGCCACGTGGCTTCAACGGGCTTATCCCATGCACTATTTACCGCTTCGCGCTGGGTAAGCACAATGTCGCCACCTTCAGGTGTTTCTACCACAGCATTAATTAACGTGTGTGCGGTCACCGGCACGACAACTGTGGTAACAATCCAAACGCCTAGCATGATAGAGGCGAGGTGTGTTGCACTGAAATTAGCAAATCGCTTTGCCGCGCCAATTGAAAGAACAATACCACTCCATAGTGCAATGTTACCTATCACTATCGCGCAAACGGTTAATATAGACGGTAACGAGGCGCCGTTAACTAACCCGAAAAAAACAAACGGAATAAGTGTAACAAGCGCCAAGGGAACTAAGGTGACTAGTGCTCGTGCCGACCAAATAGCATGGGCATTACGCGCGGTTACATTAAGTAACTCGAAGCGGCGGGCCTCACGTTCCTTCGCTTTTAAGTCGTAAAGTAGCAATATGATAAATAATGGTAGCAATACACTGGTCACAAAGGCGAAATCAAAACGCCCTAAAAACGCCAGTTCTGGGTTATCGGTATCGCTTTCATAAATTTGCCCTTCTAACGCCAACATACGTATGCGATGCTTCCAAGGAAATACATCCCGTTCACCTACGGCAGCAAACGCAAGAGGGGAAGGGGGCGCGTAGGTTAGGTGAAAAGCGTAATACGCCACCATGCCGTAGTTAGATTGGTGGGTGATAACGGCTTCACGCTCAATTTGGTCTTTTTCTAGTAAACGTTCAATAGTGGCTTGCTGTTCCTGCATTTCTGCATAACCCGACCACAATGACACCGTACTTAAAAGAAATACGACTAATAACGTAAGTTTTATTTGCCGGTGGCCGAAAACAAAACCCGCTTCACGTTTAAGATCAGTAAAACGCATCATGGGTTTAACCTCCTAACCGCCGCTTTTAAAAGCAAGGCGCTAATGCATACCCAAAAAAACTGTTGTAAAAAGTAAATAAGCGCGTTTGAAATGCGTGTGTTTTCGGCTTCAGGCTTGAAGCTAAACTCTGATAACAACGCCCAGTTGTCTGCACCGACAACGGCTTTATCAGCGGCTTCTTCGCTAGCATTGCGATTCATATCCAGCGTGTAATCTAGCTTTTCAACATGCACCTTATTCAGCCCTTGAACAAACTCTAAACGAAGGGCTTCTGCTTCTTTTAGAAAACGATGGTGGGTTTCAAGGCTGGTGCCCGCTAATATTGTAGAGATAGCGCGCACCGCGACGGTAGGCGATAGCCAACCAAACTGACGTGCAATATATGCTTGTTCTAACTCTTCACCCATTCTTTTTTCGGCGAATTCATTGAGCACTTTTGCCTGACGGCCTTCAGAATATTGGGCAACAACACCACGGAAATTAACAGGAAGGTCGTCAACGGAATCTACATTGTATTTTGCCAGTAAATCTTCTTTTAGCTTTTTAAATGCAGGGTCGTTAACGTCGTGACCGTCGCCCAAACTGCGAAGCTTTTCTTCTACTTTGAAGTCGGCTTCAAGCTTGCCTATTGAGGGGGCAGCATTTGTCGCTACGCTGCTTCCCAAGCGAGGAAGTAACACGCACACAGCCATCCAAATAACAATAAACACGATGAAGCTAACGCTACTTTTCTCAAATAACGCTGAACACGCAGTGACAACGGTAGCCCATAGCAAGAAGTAAACGGCGTAACTTAAGCAAAATAGCAGTACCACAAGCGGGCTTTCGCTTGAAAAAGCCACATACAAGCAAGCTAAAAGTAAGGGTAATAAGAAGAGGCTACTTGCTGAAATCAGTGCTAAGAGTTTTCCTAATATGAGCTGCCAGCGACTAGTACCTTGCGATAATAATAAGGTAAGCGTGCCCGCTTCGCGCTCTCGCGAAACGCTGCCGTAACCAATAAGGATTATAAACAGTGGCGCGAGTACTAGCGCTAGAAAGCTCGGGGTTAAGCTACTAAAGCGGGTAAGGCCGGCCGATTGTCGCTGCTGGGCAAACATGGCGCTATTTTGGCGATGGCCTTCTAAGAAAATAGCTTTACCTGTGTAGGTGTCGACACCCGGCTCTATTACGCTTAATGGAGTAGGGGCACGAAACACATAGTGGCCATAATGCACCATACGGTGTGGGTGCTTATCAGGCTGTGCCTTAAACCGCGCTTCCGCTTCAGTTTGAAGGTGCTCTCTTGCGTGTGCAGCTTCCTCAATGTGAAACGCATTTACAACAAGTGCCGCAAGGGTAAGGATTGCCCCTAGCATGAGTACCGTAGCGGCGACTTTTGTGCGCAGCCAATAGCGCCACTGATCTGCACAAATGGTTTTTGCTACATTTATTATCATGCTTTACGCCCTGCAAATGCGGCGTGTACCGCTTCTGTGTCGATAGGCGTGTCGCCAACACGTTCAAACGAACCGGTCACTTTACCGTTACTTAAAAGCACAATGCGGTGAGCCACTTGGCAAGCGCCGTAAACGTCGTGGGTTACCATAAAAATGGTAGCGCCGTTGGCCGCTAGTTCAGACACCAACGCATTAAATTCATCGATAGCGGCAGGGTCTAACCCTGAAGTGGGTTCATCTAAAAACAACACAGGCGCATTGCGTAATAATGCAAGGGCAATGGCGGTTTTCTGGCGCATACCTTTTGAGTAGTTTGACAGCGCGTTATTCCACGACGCTTTCTGAAGCGCCACTTTGCGAAGCGCGGCGAACACCTCATCATCTGACTTTTCGATTCCAGCTACTGACAAGAAGTAACGGATATTTTCCAAACCAGAAAGGTGGCCATATAAGGTTACGGATTCAGGTAAGTAGGCCACTGACTTTTGTACTTCATTGGTATGTTCTGCTACCGATAAACCCATCACAGAGGCACTCCCCGTGCTTGGCTTCATTAACCCAAGAAACGTTTTAAGGGTGGTGGATTTCCCCGCTCCATTACCGCCTAAAAGGGCAAATACTTCGCCTTTCCCTACTTCAAAATTGAGGTTATCTAGAATCGTTCGTTGATCTATGTGAACCGATAACGCGTTAGCGCTAATTACTGAATTTGCTGTCATTGTTTCAAGTATACGTCTATTAATTTTGTGTTATGTTATATTGTAACTATTATTGTTTGCAATGCAGAGTAGGTTTTTTATTTGCAAAACGTAAGCAGTGGGGCAGTATAGGGACTAGCAAGGTGATAACCGCGAGTAGCTAGGTGTTTACCACGGGGATATGCCGGCAAGTGAGTGGAGGTTTACAGCGATTATATGGTGTTTAAACGAATTCAGCAGCATAACCATCAAGTAGGTGGCAATCTGATAAGCGTGCGTTACCAACCCTTAACCACAAAGCTCACCCTTCACAGCAACAATAACCAAGTGCTACAGAAACATTTGTGTTTTCGGCCATTTCACAAGGTGGATGTTTGTATTGATGGTATCTTTTACACGGTCAAAATAACGTGGGTAATTTTGTGGCAATCGCGCTTGTACCGCAAGCAAACGCTCATTATAAAAGAGTTGTTGCCTCAACGGCGTAGACGTTCCATTACTATGATAAGTTATGGCATGTGCATTTTGCTGATTCGTTTATTTATGGTGCTTTTAGAACCTTAACAAAGTAAAGCACGAATAAGGTTCTTTTATCATCTTTTCGTACTATTCGGTTGATGTTCTCGCTAAATACGAGCCCGTTTTTTAACTACATCAACGGCGTACAAATTGTTTTTTGTGTTGTAAATAGCATTAACAATGATAATCAATGTGCGGTCGGATTCAGTAAAGGTTGTTACTGTGGTTTGCAAGCTCGCGCCATCCACTAAAGGAATGGAAGTACTCTGAGAGGTTCTAGTTATTGCTTTCAGTTTTTTATCTGATAGGGATACGCGACCTGATTCCTGCGTTGTCTCGCCATCAATTGAAACGGTTTCCATGTAAATTTCGACACCCTCGGCGTTATAACCGGTAACGACAGCGAAATTCCCCCTTTGTTCTACAGAAACACAATTTGTAGAACAAGCAGGCTCAGCCAAAGATGGTACAGCATAAGCAGAGAGCAACGCCGTAAGTACTAATAAACAACAAAATAAACGCATCATAATGATATCCCTTCACGCTATGAGGAACCTTCATGTTAAAGCGAGTGATGAAATTTTGTACTGAATTTGCTATAAATTTACATAGCCGGAAAAGCAAAAAGCCCCTAAGAAGGGGCTTAATACAAATTGGTGGAGCTGGCGGGATTTGGAGTATTCAATTATTCATATATTAAAGGTTTACTAGATATATTTAAATATATTTACGTTGAGTTCATTGAATACATTAAATATGCTCGTCATATTTGTAAATAGCTCCTCGTTCGGTATATTCGAGTTTTGACAAGAAGAATTTAACTGTTCAGCATTAAAAATACCATTGGGAATAAGCTCAAAATAATTAAATGTGGCACCGATTCCGCATTGAGTACATAACGTCTTTACGTATCTGTTATTATTGCTAAGTATCTTTGATTTTTTTTCAACACTGTAGGTATTGACTGCCGAGCAGTGAAGTAATCTCCATAAATCAAAAGACGGAGTGCTACATACTACCGATATGTTTTTCTGTCTACACATCTGAAGTGCTTGTACAGAATCTCTCGCGTGAGTGTCATCAAAATGATGGTCTTTATCAATAACGATAAACGCGTAATCTATGCCTTTTGATATTGCTTTTTGATTATAATGTTCACTACGGATCAAATCCTGAAGCACTTGTGACGGAGATGACCTCGAATAATCCGTTTTTCCGACAGGAATGAAGTCGATTAGATTAACAAATTGCCTTGGAATTTTGGATTTCAGTTCCTCAAAGTATTCCTTCTCACTAACAGCTCCTTCGTAAGCTATCAATATTTTCGCAGGCTTTATCTTAATTTTTTTAGATTTCTTTGCCCTGGGCTTACTAAAATCCATTTTTAGTCCTCAACAAGATAGTAAGTTGGGAATTGCTCCGTATTTTCCTGATAGGTAGGCTTTGTGAATATCTTTATCGTAACGCTCAGAATAATCATCAAGACTATAAAGCTTGGTAGCCGAATCAGTTTCCTTCTGTGTGAAAAAAATTTCATCTCTTCTGACTAGTTCATTATCGAGTAATTCAGCTTCATGTGTTGTAATGACTAATTGCGATTTGCAATTCTCAGATTTATTGTCTAAGAAGCTCGACATATACCTTTTGGCGAGTAGGGGGTGCAAGCTTCTATCAAGTTCATCAATTACAAAGGTTACTTCGCTATTCTTTGCAAAATATAAGATTGGTAGAAGATCTAAAAGCCTAATAGTCCCATCAGACTCATCTGCAAGACTGAATGAAATTTCTTTTCCGTCTATTACATGGACTGTATTTACGATTTTTGCTTGGACTTCACCGTTCTCGTCCAAAGAAAAACTATAGAGATTCTTTTTATAATCTAGAGAAATCTTTTCTTTTGACGCCAAAGAGCGTCTTACGTTATTAATAAGGGTTTCTGGAAACCTTTCAGTTGATATATTTGAATAAACTACCCTATCGATGCTTGAATCAAAAGATTTCAGTCTTTTCTCAAGGGAATCATTGTCGTCAGACCAATCAAAAACGGACATTCTCTGTTCGGGCAATATTGTCAAGAGCTGGTAAGAAAAAAAATTGCAAGCTGGTTCGGCAATGTCGTTTAGTATAAACTCTTTATTATCTTTTAAAATCTCAATTAATTTACTCATAAAAAGTTCATTATTTGGAGTAAATCGAAGAAGAGCAGAAAACTCAACTGTTTTTTGAATGTACTCCTCGTAACCTTTGAGCTCCTCATTCAACTCAATAGCGTCACTTTTTTTGTCTAACGTGGTTTGCTCTTTCCTAATAGCAGTGAAATCGTGAACAGGCGCTAACGAGGAGTGAATTGAATACGATTTTTTATCTTCATCATACTCGCGCTTATATAGCTCAATTGATTTTTGCTTGAAGGAGTAATGAAGTTCCTCTTTAATTATATTTCCACGTTTCACCGTAAAACCAAATCTATAGAAAAAATCACCTGAAAAGAACTCAAAATAAAAATTACTAGGTTCGTTGATTCTGGTCTTGAACGGTTCATAAAGGTCAGCAAAACTTTTAGAATCATCATTTCTAACAAGACCCACTGCATAGGTGATTGCCTTAATGATATTCGATTTGCCTGAAGCGTTAGCACCGTATAGCAAGGCAGTTCTTAAAACGTTTGTTTTATGATCTGCAGAACCGCACAATTTGACGTGGTTTTTGTGTTTTTTTAAATAGTTATTAGCCCTCAAATCTAATTCTACAGGTTCATTAATTGACCTAAAGTTATCTACAGTAAAATAAGCTAACACATCATCCTCGAGAAAAATTCTCCTAAATATATCCTGCAATAATATCCTTTCTGACTTTAAAAGCAACTTAATCACTACTACTGCGGCCACCTTCCGTAAATTCGTCGAATTATTCCTCAAACAGTATGACCCATCTGCTTTGCAACCCACATGTTTTTTTTGCCAGAAGACAACATGAATCGCGCTGGTATATTCGGATGCGGATTTGTTTGAGTCATGCTGCCGTATCTGTGGCTAATCGTCGATAATAGCTTTCCTCACATTACAGTGGTGATATATCACCGATAGAGCTCAACATTCCTCTGTTGTTGAACCAATCAACCCAATCCAGTGTGGCTAGCTCAACTTGTTCAAGACCTTTTCAAAAACCATCTTTGTAGATTGTCTTCTGTTCTGTATAAACCGTTTATGGTTTCAGCCAAGGCGTTGTTATAAGAATCCCCAACACTGCGAACAGAAGCTCTGAAGCCAGTTTCAGATAATCTCTCGGAGTACCGGATAGACAAATATTGGCTGCCATGATCGCCGTGATGAATAACGTCTTTCGGCTTCCCTCTTCCCTCCAGCCCACAAAGCTTGCTCTAGCGCATCGAGAGTTAGTTGGGTTTGCATAGTTTTCATGTCACGCCATCCAACGAGTTTTCGCGAGAACACGTCAATGACGAAGGCCACGTAGACAAAACCATACCAAGAGGCTACGTAAAATGCTAAGTATGCCCTCTACGGCCATGAATGTGCTGCAGGGTTATACATTGGTTTCACCGCAGGCCCCGCTACACGCTGGAAGGAGCATGTTAGAAGCGCCTCAGAGAAGACTGATAGGAACTATAACGACAGCTTCAAAAGTGCGATAAGAGGCTTTACACAGGGCTTTAACCATTTCATTCTAGCGGCTGCGTCGACTGAAAAAGTCGCCCAGAAAAAAGAAGCCGCGGCAATTCATTTCTATAAGCCAAAGCTAAACACCAGAGAACCAAGTACCTTTAGCGAGTACAGCTATTCGTTTAGGGCATTGAGCAAATCCATAGTCTCCTCCTGCGCTAAGAAACCAAAAATCAAGACGACATCGCAAAATGTGAAAAGCGATTCGGATAGGGTGACAGTGGAAGCGGTAGTCTTACAGAGGGTGACGAGAAACGCCTTAAAACGTTAAGAGCAGAGCCTTTCGAAGGAATTATGAACATATCTTGCCACAAAGCGTCTCTCGATGAGTTTCCCGACGGTACGGTTGTTAGGTTGAAGGTTGCCCTGCTGGTGGGCAAAAACGAGGAACATATCTAAAAGCTGCTCGTACTGCGCTGATTGGTCGGGTAAGGTAAACGAGGTTCTAGGTATAAGCCGGTACGTTGGTAGCTATGCTTTCTTCAAAATGGCTGTCTTCATAAACAACTCTTATACTTAAGCTTTTAAGGCAGGACAATAATGTGAAGTTTACAACGAAAGGAGTTGTTCTGCTTTGTCTATAAGCTCTGTAGATCTCTCAGTGAAGCTTGGAAAAGTTAGTGATAGCGTATTAAGTTATGCTAATAACGCAATGAAGAGCACAGGAGTCGTTAAGCTAGCGTATGTAATTAATCGATTTTTGGCCGGCGCAAAAAGTAGGCTGCGCTTGTTACTTGCTATTTAAGCCTACAATATTGTGATGCATGGCTGTGTGGAAATTTTTTGGGAGTATCAGATGTCTCGACCGGTAAGTTGTGACCACGTGTTGTTTGATGAATGTATAAATGCTTTTCGTATAGGTAATGATTACTCTCGTTCTGATTACGGGAGCGAAAGCTACTCGTATTTGCTTACACCATTTAAGTTAACCAAAAATTGGGATTTGAGTGTTTGCAGCGTATCTCAATCAAATAGAGTCTCTTTTCCAGGGGCATATTCTGCATTCATTAGTAAGGTCAAAAATCCCAAATGGGTTAGCAGTGACAATCCACATTTATTTGGGATAGCTTTGTCTACAATTGTTTCTTTTGTGTCGTTAAAGGATTGTAAATCGACACGTGATGATTACTTGTGCCGACATATGGAACTAACCGAGAATGACCTAATGCGGCTGGGGATATTACACCCGATATTAGTTGCTGGGCCGGGTTGCACGATCACCTCAATTTCACAAGCGAAGCAGTTTCGATTAGAGAATGAGGTCACAGACATTATTAGCAAATTGATGTCTATGGAATACGAAAAATATCGACTTACAATGCAGAGTCTTAGACTTATTCAATTATCTCTTTCGACAAAGAGAGATGATTTCGGACTTGCGTATTTATTGGTAGTTTCTGCCATTGAGTCAGTCGCTCAAAAAGCCATCAGCAGGAATAGAGTCAAAGAGAAACATCCGAAAGAAAAACTATGGAAAAAGAGAGCCAATGACGATCCATGTTTTAAGGAGGTTCTAGAAGTATACTTAGAATCAAGAGGTAAGAACGAATATCTTAAAGAACGGTTCGTACGCTTCTTATCACATTATGCACCCGCTGATAAGTGGGTAGACTATGTTGAACACCCATTGCAGGATTTGGCAGACTACATACAGGACGTCAACCCTCTTGAAAATGTGGAGTACCTAACGGGCAGGGATTGGTTTCAAAAATCCCCTGAAGACCTAACGAAAAAAGAGATTGAAAGGGTTCTCTCAGATGCATATATCCACCGCTCCTGCTTTGTTCACCGTGGGGAACAACCTCCTCACAAAGATCCAATATCTTCATCAAGTCGTTTTTTTCAAGAGGGAATAGGATATGATGGAAATAATTTAAGGGAACGAATCTTGCCAAATTATAATTTACTTATAGGGCTTGCGAGAGGTTCAATCTTTAATTGGATTTGCAATAAATGAGTTGGTCAATGTGTTCTTCGAGAATCAACAACATTAGGGGTATACAACTGATCTCCAGTGATTGGAATTCAGTGAATAATTTACCCAACAATCAGTCGACTGGTTTGAATACGAATAACTAACTTTCTGTCCAGGTTTGTATACTACTCATGAACTCCTATTTCTGAAGTATAACCGAGAGCTTGCGCTTAGACAGGGTAATACTTTCTCTCATAAGTCGCAGATGTTTCTTACTTAACTCAGTGACGAACACAGATATTATGATGTTGAGAATAAACTCTATCTCATCTTAAGCGTAAACGAGGTTCAATTTATCCATATTAATCTCCACAAGTTTTACTTAGAAATTAAGTGTTCAGCGCTATGGATAAAACTGGACGTTCGACAAGTTTTAGTTGTGCTTGTTTTTATAGGGGAAGCGGTTTTTCATTTTCGTGACAACCACGCTAACTCTACACATATAAAAAAGGTGCAAGTTACTGTTTTATAATAACTTGCACCTCTAAATTGGTGGAGCTGGCGGGATTTGAACCCGCGTCCAGAAAATGTCTACCTTTGGTACTACATGCTTAGTTTGTCATTTATTTAACTGCTTGGAACTCCGACAAACAGGATTTCCTTGCAGCTGGCCTGATACTGTTTCGCGGTTCACCCTCAGACAAGGTTCCCTCGCTATCCTACTTGGATGACCTTCCGAATCCCCGCTAGCAGGAAAAGACTAGGGTGGAAGGGCCTATACCGGTTATTAAGCGGCTAGTGCGTAAGTTTCGTCGTTTGCGACTATTTAAATGCGGCTTTTTTAAGAGGCCAGCCGCACCTCTGCATGCACCTCCGGCGTCCTAGATCCTGTCGAATCCTAATCAGCCCCGAATGTGGATGCGAAGTATAACATATCTAAAATGGTGTTAAACGTTTCTTTTATAAAATGACTTTCAAAAGATGCATTTATCATCAATAACCTTTAAAGTAGGGCGGCTTAAAATCACGTTTGAAGTGCCAATGTGTTCTAATTCTAAAATATATACACCCTATACCTTGCCTTGTGGCGTTACTGTGCGTAATCGGCTAGTAAAAGCGGCAATGGAAGAAAATATGTCTAGCCAAGGTAATTTGCCCGGTAGTGCGCTTTATACGCTTTATCGGTATTGGGCTCATGGCAATTTAGGCATGGTCATTACTGGTAATGTCATGGTAGATAAACAGGCCATGACAGGGCCCGGCGGTGTGGCGCTTGAAAAGCATACACCGTTAGCGTCGTTCGAACGTTGGGCTAAAATTATTAAGTCAAACGGTGCTTTAGCGGTGATGCAAATAAATCACCCTGGTCGGCAAGTGTTCAAGAATATGCAGGGCAAAGCGATTGCACCTTCTGCCGTTCCCCTCGATATGGGTAAGCATTCAAAATTGTTTGCCCAGCCTAGAGAAATGACCTGCGAAGATATTTACGATGTGTGTCGCCGTTTTGTTGAAACTGCGAAACAGGCAGAAAAAGCAGGCTTCGACGGTATTGAAATTCACGCGGCACATGGTTATCTGCTTACCCAATTTTTATCGCCGCTGACGAATCAGCGTCAAGACGAGTGGGGCGGTTCTATTATAAATCGCGCCAGGTTGTTGATTAATATTGTCAGCCAAATTAGGGCGGTTTGCGCGAAAGGCTTTATTGTCATGGTGAAGCTGAATTCTGCTGATTTTCAGAAAAACGGGTTTAGTTTCGATGATGCCTGCGATGTAGTAAACCGCTTAGAAGCCTTGGGTGTGGATGTTATTGAGTTGTCCGGTGGTAGCTACGAAGCGCCTGCTATGCAAGGGCAAACCCGTGACGACACTACGCTTGCCAGAGAAGCCTATTTTCTGGAATTTGCCCATACACTAGAAAATAAAACCGATATCCCTTTAATGACCACCGGAGGCATAAAACGTGCCGCAGTTGCAGAAAGGGTTATTGAGCAAGGCTGTGAGTTGGTGGGGTTAGCCAGTGCACTAGCCATAACGCCAGATTTAGCTAAAAAGTGGCAACAAGAATGGAGCTATTCTGGCATTATTCCTCATTGTGGCTGGCGAGATAAATCGTTAGCCAGCTTAGCAAATATGGCAATGGTACGGCGTCAGCTGCGTCGCTTAGGTAATAATCTCACGACATTGCGAAACCCTTCGCCCTTGTGGAGCTTGTTGTTAGATTTAATGCACAGAAAATCGATGACCAAGCGTGACGTAGCGGCCAGTCAAGCTGAGCCAGCGGCTCACGATGAGTGAATTTAAAAGGTGCTGAAGGCGTTTATTTAGGGAAAGGGTAAAGCACAGCTACACGCTGTGCTTCATCATACGTTCTTTCTGGCGTTGCCAGTCTTTGTCTTTCAATGTATCTCGTTTATCGTGGGCGTGCTTACCTTTAGCTAAGTGAATTTCTAATTTTACCCAGCATTTTTTCCAGTACATAGACGTTGCTACAATAGAGTAACCTTGGCGGTCTCTAGCGCCCATTAAACGGTCTATTTCACGCTTATTCAGCAGTAGCTTTCTTGCCCGCTCTGGAGCGGCTACCACATGGGTAGATGCTTGGCTTAACGGGCTTATTCTACAGCCCACCAAATAGGCTTCAGCGTTCTGAATAATAATGTAGGCGTCGGTAATGTTAACTTTACCCGAGCGGATACTTTTAATTTCCCAGCCTTGAAGCTCTAAACCAGCTTCAAATTTGTCTTCAAGAAAATAATCGTGACGCGCCTTTTTATTTTGCGCGATATTTCCGGTGGTGTTTTTGTTGGCTTTATTCTTTTTCATAGGCGCTATTATACTGATTGTGTAAAAGAATGTCTGTACACCCAACGCAATATTTAATACTTCGTGGGAATGTTTTGTGTTCAAGCCTATATGGGGGCGCTAGCAGAAAAGCGAAGGTGAGTAAGGCGAAAATATTGTGCTACAATGCCGCTTTTGAAAATTGAAGTAGTGGAATAAATGCCAAGTATTCAACGCAGTGCTTTGGTAGCACATAGCGCAGAGGCAATGTTCAATTTGGTGAACGATGTTGCCGCCTATCCACAATTTTTACCCGGTTGTAGCGATAGCAAAATTCTTGAAGCCTCCCACGATGTGATGAAGGCATCGTTGTTAGTGGCAAAAGCGGGAATTAAACAATGGTTTACCACCCATAATGTGCTGGAGCCTGGTAAGCGTATTGATATGCAATTGGTTGATGGGCCGTTTCGTTCATTAAACGGAGGATGGACGTTCTCTGCATTGTCAGAAGATGCCTGTAAAATTGAGCTTAATCTAGAATTTGAATTTTCCAATAAATTGGCGGAAATGGCCTTCGGTAAGATTTTTAATAGTTTAGCGTCTAATATGGTTCAAGCTTTTACAGAGCGTGCCAGGAGCGTATACGCGTGAGTGATTTAATTAATTGTGAAGTTGCTTATGCCTTACCTACTCAACAAGCGATTGTGAGTGTGGCGGTAAAGCCCGATGCCACCGTTGAAGAGGTAATTACGGCGTCGACTATTTTGCAGCAGTTTCCAGACATTGATTTATCTAAAACCAAGGTGGGTATATGGAGTCGTGTGGTGAAGCTGCGCGATTCCGTGAGTGATGGCGATCGCATAGAAATATACCGCCCGCTTATTGCAGACCCCAAAGAAATTAGAAAGCGCCGAGCTGAAAAAGCGAAAGAAGAAGGGCGGGCCGACAAAGTCACGGGTGGCCGCGTTAACCCATTAAAAGCAAAAGAATCACAAGGCGAGAAATGAAAATAGCCAGTTATTACACTGGCTATTTTTAATGAAAAATCACTAGAAACACTACATGTTCTTTTCGGTAATGCTACCTAGTTCTAAGAAAGGTGATGCGTCAATATCTTCTGCATCCATCATGCTAGCAATACGTTGAACCGTGGCTACCATTTGACTTTGTTCCCATTCTTTAAGCTGCGAAAAACGCTCGACAAAGTGCTCTTGAAGCGGGCGAGGTGCATCAACTACAGCCGCCTTACCTCGTTCTGTTAAAAACACGCCCACTTTACGTTTGTCTTGGGTGCTCCTAATGCGCGTGGCAAGATCCCGCGCTTCTAATCTATCGAGAATATTGGTTATGGTCGCCGGGCTCAAATTAATGGAGTCGGCAATTTCACGCACCATTATGCCAGGGCGCTCTTGAATATTTTGCATAACCAGAAGTTGTGGGCCGGTTAAGCCCACATGCTTACTTAGCTGTTTGCTTCGTAGGTCTACGGCGCGAATAACGCGCCGTAACGCTACCAACAGTTCTTCTTCTTTTCGCATTCTTAATCCAATAAAGAGGTAACCACGCTAGGGTTACTTAAGCAAATGAATAAAGTGTTGATGCTTGTGGAACTGATCAATAACATCGTTAATCACTGAGATTTTTGACCACCCCATGATGTCATAGTTCTGTCCACCCTCACTTAAGTGTACTTCAGCGCGATAGTACGTGGGCTTTTCGCTTTCGTCTACCTCTGGCATATCAGTTGGGCCAAATTCAGGCTGTTCAGTGGCCGTCATGTACACAGCGTAAACAAATTCAGGGTCGTTACCCATGGTTACCGTTAGCGTTAAGGCTTCATCGGTTTCCTCTATGGCAACATCAAACTGCTGAACTTTAAATTCTTCGCCAACTTCTGCCATGGCCGTACGCACTGTTTTATTCACAAAACGACGCACAGCGTTTTCGTCTGGAAAAGATACAATATTCTCTAATCGGTCTTTCCAGTTTTTGTCTGTGTCACTGTGAAGGGGCGTGCCTGCCAGCACTTGTAAACTTTCCCGTTTATAGGCTTCTATACGCAGCGCCTTCAATAACCCCGAAATGGCAATAAGTAGCACTATGGCGAAAGGCAGGGCAGCGGCAATGGTCATGGTTTGCAATGCGCCTAGCCCTCCAGCGTATAGCAATACCGCGCTTACAACACCGACGCCTACCGCCCAGTAGATGCGTTGCCACAGCGGTGTGTCGTTTTTACCGTGTGAACACAGCATATCTACGACCATGGCCCCGGAATCACAAGATGTCACAAAGAAAACCACAACCATCAGTACAGCAATTAAACTTAATACCGAGGAAAAGGGGAACTGCTCTAAAAACACGAACAACGCCACTGAGGTATCTTCATTCACCATGTTTGCCAGTACATCTTTACCTTGCACTAACACTTGGTCGATTGCCCCATTACCAAATACTGTCATCCAGAACAGGGTAAAGGCAGAAGGAATAAGTAGCACGCCCATCACAAACTCTCGAATAGTGCGGCCATACGAGATTCGGGCAATAAACAGACCAACAAACGGTGCCCACGCTAGCCACCATCCCCAATAGAAGATAGTCCAACCACCTATCCAGTCGGTTTTTTCATAGGCAAACAAGTTGAAGGTATTTCTAACTAAATCTGAAAGGTAAGCCCCCGTATTTTGCATATAGGCTTGTAGTAAGAACACCGTAGGACCAAGTATTAAAACAATAAGCAGTAGCAGAATGGCAAGCACCATGTTGGTTTCAGATAAAATACGAATACCTTTATCTAAACCCGTGGCCACTGAAATAACCGCTAAACCGACTACGCCCGCCATAATCATTATTTGAACCGTGGTGGTAGAAGGTAAGCCGAATAGGTAATTGAAGCCAGCATTGACTTGAGACGCACCAAAGCCTAATGACGTAGACACCCCAAATACGGTGGAGGTAACGGCAAATATGTCTACCACATGCCCGGGCCAACCATATATACGATCGCCAATTAACGGGTAAAGGGCTGAACGTAGGGTTAAGGGTAAATTCTGGCGATAAGCAAAGTAACCTAGAATTAGCGCCACTACTGCGTATATTGCCCACGCGTGCACACCCCAGTGGAAAAAGGTGGTTTTCATGGCCTCGCGAACAGCATCGATACTGCCTGCTTCAGCGGTAGGGGGGGATAAAAAGTGCATGAGCGGTTCGGCAACACCAAAAAACATTAAACCAATACCCATGCCGGCTGCAAATAACATAGACAGCCATGTTTTAAAACTGAATTCGGGCGTGGCGTGATCGGGGCCTAGTTTAATCTCACCGTAGCGTGACATTCCAAGGTACACCACAAAAAGTAACACAATGGCTACCGTTAAAACGTAGAACCAACTACCGTTGGTTACAATAACGCTTTGAATAGCTTTAAAGAGTGAATCTGCTGTTTCAGGTGCACTAGCAGCAAAAATAAGCAGAGCCACTATCAGTATTGAAGACGTGTAAAACACGGGTTTGTTAAGTGGAGAATGTGCTTGAGTGTCGTTCACGCGCTAAAAATCCTTTGTCTTATCTATCGTATTGTTATTATTACGGTGAAATATACCGCAAGGTGCAATTTTATTACACTTTAGTTTAAATGATTAGAGTACGTCTATTATTGTATTTTATAAAACGGTAAGTGGCCGTTTGGCCGTCGATTATAACAGATGTGTAGGTGTTTTACATTTTTTAGAAATACTTAGAGTAGAAATTAATTTCTGTTTGTGGGTTAATGTAAAGGATCTTTTTGATATGTGTTTCAAGTAAACACAGTCCAAAGAATTAAAACTACACAAAGGGAAAACACACACCATGCGAAAAACTCAGCTTAGCTGTGCGATTGTCGCTGCACTGGCATCAACCACGCTTGCCGCGCAAGAATCTGAAGCCCCGGCCAAACTCGAAACCATTGAAGTTACTGCTACAAAGCGTAGCGAATCTATTCAAGATGTGCCGGTTGCGGTTTCTGCACTCGACGGAAAAGCCCTTGAAAATTTAGGTATTGATAACTTTCAAGACTATGTCGAATTCTTACCGAACGTTGTATTCCAAGGTACTGGACCTGGCCAAAACGAAATTTATATTCGTGGCGCTGCAACAACCCAGTCCAGTATTACCTTATCTTCAGTTCAAGCGTTACAACCCTCGGTGGCGTTTTATCTTGATGAAATGCCTGTGTCGATGGCAGGAAGAAACCTTGATGTTTATGCCACCGACGTACAGCGCGTTGAAGTACTTCCGGGGCCACAAGGCACCTTGTTTGGTGCTAGCTCACAAGCAGGTACAGTACGTTTAATTACGAATAAGCCCGATCATTCAGGTTTTGCCGCAGGTTTTGATACCAGTATTTCTACCACCAAAGGTGGCGATATGAGCAATTCTGTTGAGGCGTACTTCAATATTACGCCTACTGATAACCTAGCCTTTAGAATTGCAGCCTACAATGAGAGCCAAGGTGGCTGGATTGATAATGTTGAGAATGATCCAGAGAACGGCGGTTACATTGGCAGTGCTGTGGTTATCGACCGTATTTCAGCGGAAGCCCTTCAAGCCCAAGGTATCGACCCCGTTGCGATGGATGCTCGTCGCGAGATTAATGGCTATTCCAGCAGTGAAGCGTCAGTTGTTAGCCCGCGTAATAGTGAACACGTAGAAGATAACTTTAACGACGCCATGTACTCTGGTGCACGTTTTGGCTTGTCTTATATTATTAATGACAGTTGGGACCTCTTGGTTCAACACACGGCGCAGACGTTAGATACAGAGGGTGTGTTTGCCTACGATCCTACCCTTGAGGGTGAATCTTCTGCTATTCGTTTTCAAGCTGATGAAAACTCTGATGAGTTTGGCCTAACCAGTTGGACATTAAATGGACGACTAGAAAAGCTTGACGTCGTCTACACTGGCGGGTACTTAGACCGTGAAATAGACACGCTTACCGATTACACGGGCTATACTAATGGCGGTTTATATTCGGCATTCTACGTGTGTAGCTACACTGATCTCGACAGTCCAGATGATGCACGCTGCTTAGACCCTACTAAATACTACAAAGAAGACACCACCAGCACTCGTTTAACGCATGAACTTCGCTTCAGTACCACCATGGATACACCATGGCAAGTTACCGCAGGTGTGTTTTACGATGAACAAGAAGTTGGCTCGGTAGGGCAGTTTAAAATTGCAAGCCCTGAACTTTTTGAAAACTTAGACAGTTCATGGAATGCACTAGCAGGTGACAAAGGCATTAATAGCGACGGTGGCCCGTTTTCTCCTGAAATAAGTTTTGTTAATGATGTGACGCACACCATTGAACAAATTGCTGTATTCGGGCAACTAGGTTATGAAATCACCGATTCACTTACCGCAACCTTTGGTGCCCGTTGGTATCAAATTGACGATATATACCGTGGTGCAACCTCTACTCGCGACGTCACTAGTCGTTTAGAGGCGTACGGTTCTGGCGTTTTAGACCCTGCAGTCTACGACGACTTGGGGCTAGATGGCGATGATCTTGTTACCGCTATTCAAGACGGTTCATTGGACGTTAGCTTACTGGATGATGATGGCGTACTCACCGTAGACGACACCATTTTTAAATTTGGTATTGATTGGAAAGTTAACGAAGACGTATTGCTATTCGCCAACTATTCAGAAGGGTTTAGACCGCCGGTAACGAATCGTTTAGGTGGCGACAAAGCCGCTAATCAAGATGGCGCGTTTAATGGCTTCCGTGTACCGGTTTATTCCACCACAGATACCTTAGATAATTATGAAATTGGCTTAAAAGGCGATTTCTTAGATGGCATTTTGCGTGTTAACGCAACAGGTTACTATTCAGAAATTAAAGATCTGCAAACCTCTCGTTATGACCCCACAAACATTAGTTTCTTAGTGTTTACTGATAATGTGGGCGACGCAGAAGTAAAAGGGATAGACGCTGATATTACCTGGTTGGCTACCGACAACTTAGTTATTAATGCAGCGTTTAGTCTTCTGGATACCGAACTTGTGCGTATTAACCCTGAATTAGAGGGTATTGCCGCTGGAGTCGGCAGTAAGCTGCCTTACTCGGCTGACTTCTCTGGCAATATTAACGCACGATACTTCTTTGAACTGGAAGGGGGCAAAGAGGGCTATGTTAACGCCTCACTTACCTACACAGGGGATCGCCTTGCAGGAATGGTAATGAATGCCTATGCCATGGAAGACGCTACGCAGCTAATTTATGGCACAGGATCTGGCCTTAAAATTGAAGATGAAGCCGACACGTTTGAAGGGGCAACCTATCTTGGCTCAGACGGTGAAGTGTTGCGAGGCGGACGATACATCCAAGAAAGCTATGTTATTGGAAACGTATCTGTAGGTATGACCTATGAAAGCTGGAAAGTTGAAGCATTTGTTGACAACGTTTTCGACAAATCAGCCATCTTAAATATTGATACTCAACAATATACGCCTAAGGTGGTGACAAATCGCCCTCGTACTGTGGGCGTGCGTTTCTCCTACGATTATTATTAATCGCGTGTGGCGTTAACGCATTGTTTAGCGCGATAGGAAAATAAAAACGGTAGGCGGAAGTCTGCCGTTTTTTTCCATTCCAAATTGGGCAATACGCTGTACTATTACCTTCACCATACTGTAAAGCGCTTTCCTATAGGTTCTTTTTCACATTGTAATGTAGGCTATGACATCACAAGATATTCAACAACATATTCAATCCGTTAAGCTCGCACTGCAGCGTTCGCAGTTAACGCAAGCAAACGCCAGCATTCAGCAGTTATTGTCACAGCAACTCACCCAAGCACAACAGGTAGACGTTCTTTACTTAGCGGCTGTTGCCAGCAGGTTAACTGGTCAACATCAAGAAGCGCGTTCTCACATAGATACTTTATTGTCTTTGAGACCAGACCATGGCCGAGCTTATCAAGAATTAGCCTATAACTATGAAGCACTGAACCAATCTCAAGACGCGGCCACTGCATTTTTTAATGCTACCCACTTTAACCCTGCTTTGGTGAGTAGCTGGAAAAAACTATTGGTTATTTACCAACACCACAATGACAAAGCGGCACAGCAACTAGCCGAAAGCCAACTTGCATACTTACACAGTCTTCCTAGCCCAATTTTAGGGGCATACGACTTAATGTATGAAAAGCAACTCAGCGCGGCAGAGCAGGTTTGTAGGCGGTTTTTATCCCAGCACAAACATCACCCAGAGGCCATGATGCTGCTTGCAGAAATTGGCGTTCAGCTGAAGGTTTATAGTGATGCGGAGTTTCTATTAGAAAGTTGCTGTGAACTTTACCCCGAAAACGAAAGGGCGGGAGCGGCCTACCAAGGTTTATTATCTAAATTGGGGAAATTTCCTAAAGCGGTAGAAGTGGCACGCAGGCGACTCGCCAATGCCCCTAACAATAATGCCATTAAAGGAAGCCTGGCCCATGCGTTAGTTGGCGTAGGTCAATTAGATGAAGCAATAGATATTTACCATAGCGTGTTAGAAGAAAACCCTGATCGCCCATCAATGTGGGTTTCCCTTGGTCACGCATTAAAAGCGAAAGGCGACACTAACGACGCCATTGTGGCTTATGAAACGGCGGCCAAACACAACAAGAGCTTTGGTGATGCTTATTGGAGCCTAGCTAACACGAAAACCTATACCTTTAGTGATGAAATGCTGGCGCAAATGGAGTTGCAGTTGCAAGCATCAAACACCCAGTTAGAGGATGCTATTCATCTTTGTTTTGCTTTGGGTAAAGGGTTTGAAGATAGGGCACAAGCAAGTAAGTCATTTGAGTATTACTGTCGAGGAAACAGCCTTAAAAAACGCACGTTACCTTTTGACATAGCACGCACCGAAGCGGCGCTAGAGGCGCAAGCAGAGGCCTGCGATGAAGCATTAATGAATGAATTTTCTGGCTGCGATGCTCCCGACCCCATATTTATTGTGGGCTTGCCTCGTGCGGGTTCTACCTTGTTAGAGCAGATATTGGCCTCACACTCTATGGTAGATGGCACCATGGAACTACATGATATTTTAAGTATTGCGTCGAGTTTAAGTAATAAAAAGAAGGCCTATCCATACAACCTTGCAGATTTAACAGACGAAGAATGTATCGCATTAGGCGAGCAATACTTGTCGCAAACCCAAGCTTATCGACAAAATGCGCCATTTTTCATTGATAAAATGCCAAATAACTTTGTGCATATAGGGCTTATAAAACGCATTCTTCCTAATGCGAAAATTATTGATGCTAGGCGAAACCCTATGGATTGCTGTTTCAGTGGCTTCAAGCAACTATTTGGTGAAGGTCAGGAATTTAGTTATTCGCTTACCGACATAGGGCGCTATTATCGTGCGTATGAAAAGCTAATGGATCATTGGCATGCAGTGCTGCCGGATTTCATTCTTACCGTACAGCATGAAGATGTGCTGCACGATTTAGAAGGGCAGGTACGTCACATTCTGGCGTTCTGCGGCTTACCGTTTGAACCCGAATGTTTGTCGTTCTATCAGACGAAAAGGGTCATTAAAACCCCAAGCTCTGAACAGGTGCGTCAGCCTATTTATAAAACCGGCATGCAACAATGGAAACCCTTTGAAGCTTACCTGGAGGATTTGAAAGCCATTGTAGGTGAATAACGCAATACGAAGGCTATTCACTTTCGAATAGCCTTCACTGCCTGTTTAGTATTTTCTACGTTTTAACCCTGTTTCTGCGAGAATTTTTGCAGAAATTTCCTCTATGGAGTATTTGGTACTATTGAGAAACGGGATTTTTTCCTTTCGATATAAGTTCTCTACCTCTCGAAGTTCCATTCTACATTGTTGAATGGACGCATACTTACTGTTAGCGCGGCGCTCAGAACGTATCTGGTGCAGCCTCTCTGCGGCAATGGTTAAACCAAAAAGTTTATGTTTGTAACGGCGAAGGGCTGGGGGGAGTTTTAGCATGTCTCCCATATCATCTTCAGTAAACGGGTAATTTGCGGCTTTGATGCCAAACTGCAGGGCCAAATACAGGCTAGTGGGGGTTTTACCCGACCGAGATACCCCGGTAAGAATAATATCGGCCTCATCATAATCTTTTAAATTACTACCATCGTCATTAGCAAGAGCGTAATTTACTGCTTCAATTCGAATATCGTAGGTGGTTTCATGAATGCTATGGGTGCGATGTTTTTCTGGTTTTGAGGGCACGCCAAGCACTTTTTCCAGTGGAGCAACGAATTGATCGAGAAAATTATAATTAATTCCCACAGATTTCGAGATAATCTTGCGCACATCTACATTCACAATTGTATAAAAAACGAGCGGGCGTTCTCCGGTATCTTGAAAACTTTCAGATATTTTCTCTAACACCTTTTGTGCGTGTTCCTCAGTTTCAACAAATGGAATGGTGTTGTGATTGAATTCTACAGGGAAGAGGGAAAGCAGGGCGTGGCCAAACACCTCGGCGGTGATGGCAGTACCATCAGAAATATAAAAAGCTGTGCGCACAACAATTCCTTAACAATGTCGTAATTTAATTACAAAAGTAATAAAAGTTTTACTTTATGATTTTTCTCATTCTAAGATGATTTTGTCGAAAAGCTACTGCGTTGTTATTTCTGTCGTAGGTAACCACATGGTTTTGGGCAGTTTACGCAGGCGCGTTCGGTAATATTTACGGTTGGTAAATACGAAAAAATTACTCTATTTCAGGCAATAAAACAGACAAGGTCTGAAATTAACCTCATACCCTACACAAAAAAGCTGGAGGCTTGGGCTGTGCAAGAATACGTACTTTGGTATCAAGAACTGGGAATGCATGATGTAGGTCGCGTGGGCGGCAAAAATGCATCATTAGGTGAGATGATTTCAAACCTAGCGAACGCAGGTGTGCAGGTGCCAGGTGGCTTTGCAACGACCGCCGAGGCATTTAATGAGTTTTTAGAGCAAAGTGGGCTAGAAGCTAAAATCCACGACGTACTCGATTCTCTTGACGTTGATGACATAAACGCACTGACTGAGGCGGGTAATAATATTCGCCAGTGGATTATCGACACACCTTTTCAACCTCAACTAGAAGACGCTATAAAAGACGCCTTTGTTACCCTACAAGGCGATGCTGGCGACGAAGCATCATTTGCTGTTCGTTCATCAGCCACCGCGGAAGATATGCCTGATGCTTCATTTGCAGGGCAGCAAGAAACCTTTCTAAACGTAAAAGGTTACGAAGCGGTATTAGTGGCCATTAAGCATGTATTTGCGTCTTTGTTTAACGACCGCGCTATTTCGTACCGTGTCCACCAAGGCTACGACCATAAAGGGGTGGCGTTATCTGCGGGCATTCAACGTATGGTGCGCAGTGACATTGCCTCATCAGGGGTTATGTTCACCATCGACACTGAGTCGGGCTTTGAAGATGTAGTGTTCATCACCAGCTCTTATGGGTTAGGCGAAATGGTGGTACAGGGGGCGGTCAACCCGGATGAGTTTTATGTACACAAACCTACCCTTGATAAAGGGTTACCAGCCATTGTACGCCGCAACTTAGGCAGCAAGTTGGTGAAAATGGTGTACTCCGACGACCAAGCTCACGGCAAGCAAGTGTCTATTGTTGATATTGATGCCGCCGAAGGCAAAACATTCTCTTTAACCGACGATGAAGTTATGGAGCTAGCGAAGCAGGCTCAAATTATTGAAAAGCACTATGCACGCCCCATGGACATTGAATGGGCGAAAGATGGTGTCGACGGTAAGCTTTACATCGTTCAGGCACGTCCAGAAACCGTACGCAGCCGTGAAGACTCGCAAAGCATTGAACGCTTTCAGTTAAAAGGCCAAAGCAACGTGGTGGTAGAAGGCCGAGCCATTGGTCATAAAATTGGAGCGGGTGTTGCCAAGGTATTAGATTCCATTGAAGAAATGGACAAAATTCAGGTTGGCGATGTGCTGGTTACCGACATGACCGACCCTGATTGGGAGCCCATTATGAAAAAGGCTTCTGCCATCGTAACAAACCGTGGTGGACGTACTTGTCACGCGGCTATTATTGCCCGCGAACTTGGTATCCCTGCTGTTGTGGGTTGCGGTAACGCCACCGACAATATTAAAACTGGCGATAAAATTACCGTGTCATGCGCTGAAGGCGATACAGGGTACATCTACGGCGATGAGTTAGAGTTTGACGTTGTTACCTCGCGTATCGATGCCATGCCAGACTTACCGCTTAAAGTGATGATGAACGTAGGTAACCCCGATCGTGCATTCGATTTTGCACGCTTGCCTAGTGCTGGCGTGGGCTTAGCGCGTCTAGAGTTCATTATCAACCGAATGATAGGTGTGCACCCCAAAGCCTTGTTAAATTTCGACAGCCAGCCCGAAGAGCTGAAAGATGAAATTAACGACATGATTGCAGGGTATGCGTCGCCAACGGAATACTACATTGAAAAACTGGTTGAAGGTATTTCAACCATAGGCGCAGCTTTCGCCCCCGAAAAAGTCATTGTTCGTATGTCTGATTTTAAGTCTAACGAATATTTCAATTTGGTGGGCGGTTATCAGTATGAGCCTGATGAAGAAAACCCAATGCTGGGTTTCCGTGGTGCTAGCCGCTATATTTCGGAAGACTTCCGAGACTGCTTCGCTTTAGAATGTGAAGCTATTAAGCGGGTGCGAAACAACATGGGTCTAACCAATGTTGAGATAATGATCCCCTTCGTGAGAACGCTGGAAGAAGGGCGAAAAGTTATTGAGTTGCTAGAAGAACAAGGGCTTAAGAAAGGGGACAAAGGGCTTCGTATCATCATGATGTGTGAGCTGCCGTCGAATGCGCTGTTAGCCGACCAATTCTTAGATATCTTCGATGGATTCTCTATTGGCTCTAACGACTTAACGCAATTAACGCTGGGTTTAGACCGTGACAGTGGGCTAATAGCACATTTGTTTGATGAACGTGATGAAGCCGTTAAAGCCTTACTTTCGATGGCCATCCGAGCGGCAAAGAAACGCGGTAAATACGTGGGTATTTGTGGTCAAGGCCCATCGGATCACGAAGACTTTGCAGCCTGGTTAGTGGAAGAAGGTATCGACTCTGTGTCATTAAACCCCGATACGGTAGTAGAAACCTGGTTATATCTTGCTGAAAAGCATAATTAATTAACCTTAATGTCTAAAAAAACCGCGCTCGATACTCTATCGAGCGCGGTTTTTTATTATACGGGTTAAAGGACTAGGCCTTTAATTGATCGCCAATGGGCAACTGCCTAATGCGCTTGCCACAAGCCGCAAATATTGCGTTACACAAAGCAGGCGCGAAAACTGGCGTAGCAGGCTCGCCTACACCGGCAGGAGGCGCATCACTGTCAATCACTTCTACGTCTACCTCTAGCGGGGCGTCACTCATACGTGGCACTCGGTAGTTGTGGAAGTTACTTTGTTGTGCTCGACCATTGTCAAAGGTAATGCCGTCACTCAACGCCGCGGTTAAGCCAAATATTGACCCCCCTTGAACCTGATTTTTCACTGTGTCAGTGTTGACCACTGTGCCTGCATCAATGGCTGACCACGCCTTTATAATGTTAAGGTCGCCCTGTTCAGAAACTTCAACTTCCACCACGGTGGCAACATACGTTAAGAAGCTGCGGTGAGCAGCAATACCCAAACCTCGCCCTTTCGGTAGCGTACGTCCCCATTTAGCCATCGCGGACACTTTTTCAATAACATGGCGTAAACGGCCAATATCTAGGGGATAATCTGCCTTGTCGGCGCCGTAGTTATCGTATTCTGCGCCTTGTTCCGTCACATCCACAATACGGTCTGGTCCAATCGTTTTCAGCAAATAGTCTTTTTGATCCTCACCCGCCTTGTGAGCGGCCTCAGCAATAAAAGACTGTATGGCAAACGCATGGAAAATATTAGATACCGAGCGCATCCAGCCAACCCGCACTTTGGCCTCTGCATTACCCACTTCCAATTTTAAGTTTGGCGTATTAATGGGGTTGTCGGTGAATCCAAGACGAAGTTCACCGCTCATGGGGGCGTTGGCGCCGGGTTGAAATAAACCGGCAATAGGTGAAAATGCCGTGCGATGTAGATAAGCATCAATGGCGCCATTTTCGTCTAATGTGGCTTCAATATGCTGCGCAGATACGGCGTGATAAAACCCATGTTGAATGTCATCTTCCCGTGTCCATTGCACACGAATGGCTTGGCCTGTTTTCATTGACAGATAAGCAGCTTCCGCAGAAAAGTCGGGTTTTGATTTACGGCCAAAACCACCGCCTAATAAGGTTACGTTCACAGTAACCTTATCTTGCTCAATGCCCAGCATGGCTGCCACCGTGCCCATGTCTGCCTGTGGATTTTGTGTGGCTGCCCATACTTCTACGGCACCGTTGCTAAAAAGAGCAGTGGCGCAGGGCGGCTCCATCGGCGCCTGAGCTAAATGGGGGACATAATAATCGGCCATCAGTTTATCATCGGCGTTGTTCAGCCGTGCTAATGCATTCCCCTTTTCTCTAACATGAGATTGTGGACTATTGACCGTGTCTAACAGTTGTTGTTTGAACGCGTCAGAATTGTAGCTGCCATTTGCACCATCATTCCATTCTACTTTGAGTGCTTTACGGCCTTGCCAAGCCGCCCAGGTGTTGTTGGCTATAACCGCTACACCGCCTTTGGGTTGAAATTGTAGAGCGCCCTTAGGCGCGGGAATTTCAACCACATCAATCACGCCTTTAATGGCTTTTGCCGCGGCACTGTCTACATTTTTAATGGTGCCGCCAACCACTGGTGGGCGTAAAATCACTGCCACCAGAGCACTAGGTGTACGTACATCGGCGGCAAAGGTTGCTTTACCCGTTACAATATCGTGCAAATCAATATGGGCCATACCCGTATTTATATAACGCCATTCACTTTTGTCCTTCAGAGGGATTTCTTCTGAGACTGGAGGCGTAAAGGTAAGCGCATCGGCAACAAGTTCTTTGTAACTCAGGGTTTTACCCGAGGTATGGGTAACCTTATGTTGCACTGCGGAACAAGTATCAGGCGCAACGCCCCATCTTGCTGCTGCCGCATGCTGCATCATATAGCGGACACTTGCGCCCATTTCTCTTAAGCGCTGCATGTTGTAGCGGATACTACGTGAGCCGTCAGTGTTTTGATCGCCGTACTTAGGGTCGCCCTTGCCTTGGATAACCTTTACCATGTTCCAATCGGCTTCCATCTCATCTGCCACAATTTGCGCAATGGCGGTACGAATTTGCTGGCCCATTTCAGAACGGTGGCACGTTACTTCAACCACACCATCAGGGCGCAGTGCAACAAAAAGGTTGGCTTGTCTGGTGTCATTGGCAGGCTGTGCCAATACGCCGGCTAATACCCGCGAGGCGGCGCCCATAAAGTAGGTGCCCATTACCAGTGCGCCAGCGGCGGCTGAGGTTTTCAAGAAGCGACGTCGATTCATATCGAAATACTGGCTCATGCTTCTTCTCCCAGGGTGTCAGGCGTGAAGTAATTCACCCCTGATTTACCCGATGTGCTCACTGTCATCGACTTTGCCGCCGATTTAATGGCTTTATGTATACGGGGGTAGGTACCACAACGGCAAATATTGCCCGACATATTTTGAACAATTTCTTCGTCACTGGGATTTGGGTTGCTGGATAATAAACTGGCTGCTTGCATCATCTGGCCACATTGACAGAAGCCGCACTGGGGCACTTTGTGTTCAACCCAAGCTTGCTGAACGGGATGATCGCCATCGGCACTTAGGCCTTCAATGGTGGTAATGGCTTTTCCTGCCACCGCAGAAAGAGGTAATACACAAGAACGCTGTGCCATGCCATCAATATGAACGGTACACGCACCGCATTGTGCCATGCCGCAGCCAAATTTAGGGCCAGTTAAATTAAGTTCGTCGCGTAAGTACCAAAGGACGGGCGTAGTGGGGTCGCCAGCAAATTCACGTGTTTCACCGTTAACGGTAAACGTTACCATGGTTGAGTCTCCATTTTTTGCCATTTTGCCGGACTAAACCCGGGCTAAATGACGTATTTGCCTGTTCGAAATAAAGCGCCAGCCATGTTTTTTATTTTATGCAGCTGTAGCATTAGCCTAAAAGTTAGCATGAATTAGGGTAATGAACATGAAGTTAAGATTAATCTAGCGGCGCGTGCGATAAAGAGTGCACTATAAAAGGTGGAAAGTTGAGTCGTTTGCAGGAATAGGCAATAAATAAGCAGGATAAGACAACAGGATGAGTCACACGTTGTGACTGGCAGCACGCATCAACGGGGAAACGGCTGCCCATTATGAAGGGTTAAACCCTAACACTTTTTTCGACTAAGCTTACGCAATAAGAAGAAGCGGTCGAGCTTTTTCGCGCCAACCGACATGGTGCTTTGACTATACTTGAGCCAGCCTCGCGCTCGCGGCCAATCGTAACTTAGCAGCATTAACCCACTAATAACGAGTAAAATAGAACCGGGCAGTAGAGTGAGTACGATGCCAGCAATAAAAAGTAACCCACCTAGAGTAAGCCGAACAATCTTCATGCTTGTATCCCTTTCAATGATATCTGCAAATGCAGCATGTTATTAACATAAAGTGTGTAGTAAAAACCCGAAAAAGCCAATGAATAAAGTGTAAAAGAATGTATGGATTTGTCAGGCGCAGGTATCTCAAAGCGTCACTGCCAAATAGGTTGGTTGTTGGAAAGTGCTAAATAGGACTAGCTTATAGCAATAAACCCCATGAAAATTGTTTAATTGTATAGAGGGAAAATCACGGCTTGGTTATACTAAGCCATCTACGCATTTCCCAGAGGTTGTATTGCATTGAGTTTGCCACGAGTCGCGCCCCAGCAAAGTCTTTTAGAACACTATCAAGCGTACATAAACGCACTTTCCGCATCTTCGTTTAAAGGCGATATTGAATACAGTTACGCCAGTCGGCTGGCGGTCGCTACAGACAACTCGGTTTACCAGAAGCTTCCCCAGGCGGTAGTTTTTCCTACCTGTGTTGAAGACCTAAAGCTTATTGGCGAGTTGGTGAAAGCACATCCTCTGGTGCGTTTTTCTGCCCGCGGTGGCGGTACCGGCACAAACGGACAAAGTCTTACCGACGGTATTGTGGTAGATGTGTCTCGCCATATGAATAAAGTGCTAGAAATTAATGTTGAAGAAAAATGGGTGAGGGTGCAAGCCGGGGTGGTCAAAGATGCCCTAAACGATGCATTACGCCCCCACGGCTTTTTCTTTTCTCCAGATTTATCTACGAGTAATCGCGCTACCGTTGGCGGAATGATAAATACTGACGCCTCTGGTCAAGGCTCTTTGGTGTACGGAAAAACCAGCGATCACGTGTTAGGGCTAACCTCGGTACTCGCCAATGGTGAAGTGCTCCACACGTCGCCAATGTCGGTCGATGAAGCCAAAGCCCGCGCCGAAAATACCGATGGTTATGGCCGTATTCTTTCTCAAGTGCTTGAAACTTGCGTGGGTAAGCGCCAAGCCATTGTGGAAAAATTCCCACGATTAAATCGCTTTTTAACGGGTTACGATTTAGAACACGCTTATGATGAGGCTAATGAGAGTATCGATGTTAGCCGTTTGATTGCGGGCTCGGAAGGCTCTTTAGCGATGGTAGCAGAGGCCAAGCTTTCCCTGACTCCAATTGCGACGCACAAAGCCTTAGTGAACATTAAATATGACTCTTTTGAATCGGCTTTACGTCATGCGCCTGCGATGGTGGCGGCCAACGCGACATCAGTAGAAACGGTAGATTCAAAGGTACTTAACCTAGCAAAGACAGACATTATTTGGCATTCCATTGCAGATCTCATCACTGATATTCCTAACAAAGACATGTTAGGCCTCAACATGGTGGAATATAACAGTAATGATGAAGGGGAGATAAAAGCCCGAATTGCAGAGTTGGAAGCCAGGCTAACCAAAGCCGCTGAAACAGGTGAAGGCGGCGTCATTGGTTATCAGGTGACGTTTAACAAAGTCGATATAGGTCGGATTTATGCTATGCGTAAAAAGGCAGTAGGGCTGTTAGGGAAAACCAAAGGTGCACAAAAGCCCATAGCCTTTGCCGAAGACACAGCGGTTCCCCCTGAAAACCTTGCCGACTTTATAATGGCATTTAGAGCGCTTCTTGATAGCCATGGCCTTCAATATGGGATGTTTGGCCATGTTGACGCGGGCGTATTGCATGTTCGCCCGGCACTCGATTTATGCGACGTTGAACAAGAAAAACTCATGCATCAAATTTCTGATGAAGTGGTAGCGTTAGTCGCGAAATACGGTGGCCTCATGTGGGGCGAGCACGGTAAAGGTTACCGAAGCGAATACGGGCCCGCTTTTTTCGGAGAGTCTTTGTTCACAGAACTGCGTAAAATTAAGACCGCGTTCGATCCGCTCAATAAAATGAACCCCGGTAAAATTTGTACGCCTTTAAATAGTCAGGATGAGCTGGTTAAAGTCAGTGACACCAAACGTGCTACGTTTGATAGAACTATTCCTGTGGCTTTTAAGCAGGCGTTCGCGCCGGCCATGGAGTGCAATGGTAACGGCCTGTGCTTCAATTACGACACCACATCACCCATGTGCCCGTCTAGCAAGGTAACTCGTGACCGTCGTCATAGCCCTAAGGGAAGGGCTGGGTTAATTAGAGAGTGGATCCGCTTATTGGGGAAAGAAGGTGTAGACACCCATGCCTTAAGTGCTGAGCAATTTGATACCTCGTTTTGGCAGCGATTCCAAAACAGCCGTAACAAACAGAATCAAGATGATTTCTCCCATGAAGTGCTAGATGCAATGAACGGTTGCTTGGCGTGTAAGTCGTGCTCCAGCCAATGCCCTGTGAAAGTAGATGTGCCTGAATTTAGGGCCACATTCTTGTCTATTTATTATCAAAGATATATGCGCCCGGCCAAGGATTATCTTGTTGCCAATATAGAGCGTATGGCACCGATGATGGCGAAAGTGCCCGGCCTGGTAAATGTGTTTTTGAAAGCACCTTGGATGCAACGCGCCATCGAGAAAACGGTGGGTTACGTTGATACACCCATATTGTCTCAACCGCCGTTAACCCAGCGGGTGGAAGCTAAGGTAACACAATATAACTATGATGCTTTACGTGGCCTAAGCGAAACGCAAAAGGCAAACACAGTATTGATAGTGCAAGACCCTTTTACCAGTTTTTATGATGCCAGCGTGGTGGAAGACTACGTGTCATTAGTAAGTACGCTAGGTTTTACCCCAGTGTTGCTACCCTTTAAGCCCAATGGTAAACCTGAACACGTCAAAGGCTTTTTGTCGCGCTTTGCAAAAACAGCAAAAAATACCGCTGAATTTCTAAACGAAGTGGCATCACTTAACATTCCCATGGTGGGCGTCGATGCCTCTTTAGTGCTGTGCTACCGTGATGAATATGTGAAAACCTTGGGCGAGGACCGTGGCGATTTTCATGTGCTTACCGTGAATGAATGGCTAGCCATGGTGCCAGACTCAACATTTGCTAATGTAAGCAAAGGCGCACAGCAGCCATTGGCTCTGCTAAGTCACTGTACTGAAAAAACGGCAATGCCAGCCTCAGAACAAGACTGGCAGGCTATTTTTGCTAAAGTAGGCCAGCCTATTGATATTGTGGCGGTAGGGTGTTGTGGTATGGCTGGTACATACGGCCATGAAGCCGAGCAAAAACAAAAGTCTTTAGCGATTTATGGTTTAAGTTGGGAACAAGCGCTTAAACAGTATCCGCAAGACGCCATTATGGCCACGGGCTATTCTTGTCGTAGTCAGGTTGCCAGAATAGAGCAGTTTAAGCCTCGTCATCCGCTACAGTGTTTACTTGCGGTATTACAACAATAAGCACACATCGGGGATGGCAAAAGCCAGCGTTTGGCGATTAGCATTGAAACCCCTCACGCTGACATGCAGTTAATGCATTTGGGATACATCAGGCAAAGGAAAACGTTCAGCAGGGCAGCACATACGCTGCCTTGGTATACCGCCGTCCATAAATACCTTACCGTCGGGCTTAAACCCTAGTTGACTGTGATAAGACACACTATCTAAAGAAAGGTTAACGCGAAGGGTGGCGAGGCGCTGCTTTTTTGCGATATCAATGAGTGCCGCGAAAAGTGCGCGGTACACACTCAAGTGGCGGTGATTGCGCTTAACTGCAATGCGGCCAATTTCGCCGCATTGGGTTAATCTGCCGGTGGCGATGGGCGTATTGTTTTCCGCTACCACCAGCACATGGAACGCGTTTTTATCGCGCTCGTCAAATTCGCTATCTGGTGACAATTGCCACTCCAATACGAAGACATGTTCCCGTAGTGCCTTAAGTCGACTTTGATTCCGTTCCCAATCAACGTTTTCGATGGTAAACGACATAGTGAATATTTATGCTTCCAACCATTCCCAGTAGCCCTTATTAATGAGTGTAGTTAAGGTTTCTAAAAAAGCAAAACTGGGTGGTTTTTCATGCATGTTCACGTCAATTATGTGGGAGTTTAGCAAAAGTTCCACCCATGCCTTGTCGTCGGGCTGAAAATCAAACCTTTCACCGTTAACGTAAAAATAGTCAGCGTGTGGCAAATCTGTCATCATTCCTCTCACGCCAGGGGCACTTGCCAGCGGCGCACCGGTTAGGAAGGCTTGTTCAATATCGTCACGGGTATACAATTCTTCGGGGGGATATTCTGGCAACCCTTGTTCACTTAAACTCGCCAGCATGGCATGGGTGAAATGGTCACTTTCAATACAGGCGATGAGTTGCTGCTTTAATTGCGTTATCTCTTTTTGCGTAAGCGTAGCCGGTAACACTGAGGGGGCAGGATTAGGATCAGTGTACATGTCATTGCCTTCACCGGTTTCCAACATAAACGACAGACTATCTGCCAGTTGATGGCTATCAGGCGCTCTAAAACCAACCGAATAAGTCAGGCAGTCTTCAAGGGCGACACCATCGTGGGGCCACCCAGGGGGAATATAAAGCACATCACCGGGTTGCAATACTTCATCTATGACTGGCTCAAACCCCGGTATTTGCTTTAATTTAGGGTGGGGGAATATATCCTCATAATGGCCAGGGGCACCTACACGCCAGCGCCTACTCCCTTTACCTTGCACTAAAAACACATCGTATTGATCGATATGTGCACCTACGCCCGCGCCTTCAGTGGCAAAACTTACCATTAAGTCATCTAAGCGCCAGTGTGGCAAAAAGCGAAAAGGTTCAAATACGGGCGCTACATCATGTATGTATCTGTCTACCCCTTGAACAAGCAGAGTCCAACTGCCTACACACGCGCGAGTGAAATCACTAATAGGCCCTTGTTCAACATCCCATTGACCGTCGAGGTAACGGATAATTCGGCTATCAACCTCTTCTTCTTGTGCCAACCCAGCAAGGTCGTGCTCATCAATAGGATCGTTAAAGGAAGAAAATAAGCCGCGGATCACCACTGGCTTCTGTTGCCAAAAATGAGAAAGAAAGTGTTGAATATCGAACGTGTGCATAGCAAAACCTATAGTAAACAAGGTGGGTATTATGAGCCATAGAAAGCGGGCTTGCCACCATAGACTTAAGCTTGGGGTATGAAACGGCGGTACGCATTCAGTACACCTATCTTCGATACTACCTGAGTGTGCTCGAAGCAAGGCTTAAGATGGAGAGGTAATAACGAATAACTGCTAGGGCAAAGTAGCACAGCGTTGCCTTCGCAAGCCTGCTCTAACATGGCGGCCAAGTTTACCGTTTTACCCCACACATCGAATGTGCCATGTTGGCGATTTGGCATACCTGCTGTTACTGCGCCAGTGGCAATGCCTAACCGCAAGTAACATGGCCATTGTTGTTGGTGACATATCACTTGAAACCGTTTCTGCGCGTAAACGGCGAAGTTTTGCATATTCGCGATATGTTGGGACTGGCACGTTGCAGCGGTGTTTAGTTCGTCTGTTTCGTTAGCCTTACCGGCGATACCACATATTGCCATGTACTCGTCGCCATTGGTTTTGAGCGGAAACACGTCATACGTTGGCGATACACTGTCTAATGCTGCGTAAAATCGGTCTAAGGTATCGATGACCTTTAATTCGCCATGGCGTGCAACCAGTTGTTGATAGCCCTTTACGTCGGCAAAAAGCACGCAGCAGAAATTGAAATGTTGCCGGTTCTGGTCACCTGTGGGCGAATGAAATAAAACCTGAATGGCCGGAGTAGACTGAATTAACAATGACTTGGCGTGCTGGTATTGGGTTTTAAGTTGCCACCACTGTTTAGCATTGTGTCGATAGGTTGCGATGGACACGGCAACGCAGGTTAGGGTGAGGGTAATACTGTTACCCCTACGTACCGCCAATAGCCAGCCTTCAAGTGCGTGGCTCAAATATAAGTCTAACGTACAAAAACTAACGGCATATAGCAGTGCCCATAGCATGCGTTCTCGCTGTTCAAACGAATGGAAAAAATACGCGCAGCACAAACAGCCCACCAACAAAAAATGCTGAATATAAACGTCTTGCGACCACAGTAATGTGGCAAACACGAGGTAAGAATAGTATCCAAAGAGTAAGCATGTTCTTGCCATTGGTATTTGTTTGTTAAGGCTAAATAGGACAGCCAACAAAGCGATAAGCAAATGCGCCAGTAAATTAAGCCAAACTAGAGGGTGAGGGGCATAGCGGATAAGTAGGGGAAGTTGCAAGCATAGCCCCATACAAAATAGCAAACTGGTGGTGGTTAATAAGGGCTTAAGTTTTATTGTGTGGATGTGAGTGGCCATGCTTGTCTCATAAAAAAGCGCGGTTGAGTCCGCGCTTTTTATAGTAAGACAGTTAGCCGAGGCTTATAACTGATCTACAAGCCTGATTGCATCACCAATGTAGTTTGCTGGGCTGAGTGCTTTTAACTCGGCTTTCGCGGTGTCTGGCATATCAAGGTTGTCAATGAATTGTGCAATGACTTGTGCATTGACTTTTTTGCCACGGGTAAGCTCTTTAAGCTTCTCGTAAGGCTTTTCAATGCCGTAGCGACGCATAACGGTTTGAATAGGCTCTGCAAGTAGCTCCCAGTTATTGTCTAATTCATCAAGCAAGCTTTTTTCGTTAACTTCTAACTTGCTAATGCCTTTTAACGTGGCTTGATACGCTATAACCGCATAACCAACGCCAACGCCTAAGTTACGTAGCACAGTAGAATCTGTTAGGTCACGTTGCCAGCGAGAAATAGGGAGTTTCGCCGCTAAGTGATCGAAAATCGCGTTAGCGAGCCCCAAGTTTCCTTCCGAATTCTCGAAATCGATAGGGTTAACTTTGTGTGGCATGGTAGAAGAACCAATTTCACCGGCAATGGTTTTTTGCTTGAAATGACCAAGCGCTATATAACCCCATACATCTCTATCGAAATCGATAAGAATGGTGTTAAAGCGCGCGACGGCGTCGAACAACTCGGCAATATAGTCGTGAGGTTCAATCTGGGTGGTAAACGGGTTCCAGGTAAGGCCTAAAGAAGTGACAAACTTCTCCGACACGCTATGCCAATCTACGTCGGCATAGGCTGAAAGGTGCGCGTTGTAGTTTCCTACTGCCCCGTTAATTTTACCCAATAGCTCAACGTTAGCGATTTGAGCACGTTGACGCTTCAAACGCATAGCCACGTTAGCCATTTCTTTACCCATGGTGGTAGGCGAAGCAGGCTGACCGTGTGTACGTGCCATCATAGGGATGTCGCGGTAGGCTTTCGCAAGCGCTGTTAGGGCATCAATTAGCTTGTCACAGTAGGGGAGGATAACTGTGTCACGGGCTTCGGTAAGCATAAGACCGTGAGAAAGGTTGTTAATGTCTTCAGAGGTACACGCGAAATGAATGAACTCATTTACCGCCGACAGTTCACTGTTATTTGCCACCTTCTCTTTTAAAAAGTACTCAACCGCTTTTACATCGTGGTTGGTGGTACGTTCAATCTCTTTAATGCGCATAGCGTCATCCACACTGAAATTTGCCACAATGGCATCTAGCAATGCGTTTGAGCTGTCTGAAAACCCAGGAACTTCTTCAATTTGCGGATTTGACGACAGCATTTGTAGCCAACGTACTTCTACTTCAACACGGTATTTCAGTAAGCCGTACTCGCTAAAAATGCTGCGTAATTCAACGCTTTTACCGGCATATCGACCATCAACAGGGGAAATTGCAGTTAACTGACTCAGTTCCACCTTAAGCTCCTTAACTAGTTTATCAACCTAAGCGCCTTAACAGCACTATTTAAAATTTGTTTCCGACGAAACAGAATATTCCTTCGTTTGCCGCCCATTTGACGCCACATTACCGCTGCTCTTACACCGGCTAGCAATAACGCTCTAACTTTGTGTTGCGTGGCGGGTTGTCCAAGATGATCTGGGTTGCCTGCTACCTGAATACGTGGAGCAAGAGGGCTAACAATGTCGCTATAAATACTGGCCAATGAGGCGACAATTTGCGGGCTTTGAAAATCTACATGGGCAAGTTGTCGCTGAACATGAGAAATGCGTTCGCCTAACTCTTTCATCGCGCCAGGTTTACGCGCTAACTTTCGCTCTAGCCCTAAAATGCTGGCAATATAACGGGTCAGTTCAGTATCTTTCGAGGCTTGCTTATCTGAAAGTTGAGCAAACAGGGTTTTGTATCCCACCTCTAAGTTACTTAATTTTCCGAAAACCTGCTGTGGTGTTTCGGGGTCGGTAACTAATATACTCGACAGACTCGCTTCTATTGCTTCGTCACTGGCTGTGCCTCTGCGCGCTAAGCTTTGCACCAAGGCAGCCGCTTGGCATACACCGGCCAGCGCTAAATTATTTTCTACATCTTTATCTAGCATCAACGGATATAACTCTCAATGATTCCACCACCCAAGCACACCTCGTCGAGATAGAAAACCGCAGACTGACCCGGCGTAACCGCTTTTTGCGGTTCGTCAAAGATAACGCTTATCTGGTCATCTGCTGTGGGGGTGATAGTGCAGGGAATATCAGCTTGGCGATAGCGGGTTTTTACCACCGCGCGGAAAGGTTCGGTTACCGTTTTCCTGTCTACCCAATGCAATTGCTTAGCAATGAGGCCTTTGGAATACAAACGGGGATGGTTTGCACCTTGGCCTACAATTAACACATTGCGTTCAACATCTTTATCAACCACATACCAAGGGTCGTCACCGAATTTCGCAAGGCCACCAATGTGAAGCCCTTTACGCTGGCCAAGCGTGTGATACATCAAACCTTCATGCTTGCCTATTTCTTCTCCCTCGGCGGTTTCTATAATACCAGGCTGAGCGGGTAGGTAGCGTGACAAGAAGTCTTTGAACTTGCGTTCACCAATAAAACAGATCCCTGTAGAGTCTTTTTTATCGTGTGTAATTAGGCCTTGTTCCTCGGCTATTTGGCGAACCAATGGCTTTTCGATATCCCCAACAGGGAACAGCGTTTTGGCAACGTGCTCTTCACCTAGGGTGTAAAGGAAGTAACTTTGGTCTTTATTATTGTCTAACCCGCGAAGCATTTGCCACTTGCCATCTTGCTCGCGACGGCGCACGTAATGACCTGTGGCGATATAATCGGCGCCTAAGTCTTCAGCAGCAAATTCTAAGAACGCTTTAAACTTAATTTCTTTGTTGCACATAATATCGGGGTTTGGGGTGCGCCCTGCCTTATATTCCTCAAGGAAGTACTCGAACACATTGTCCCAATATTCTGCGGCAAAATTGATAGTGTGAAGCTCGATACCCAATTTGTCGGCTACCGCTTGTGCGTCTTTTAAATCTTCTGCGGCTAAGCAATATTCGTCATTGTCATCTTCTTCCCAATTTTTCATGAAAAGACCCTCTACTTGATACCCTTGCTGTTGCAGAAGGTAGGCAGAAACAGAAGAGTCGACGCCGCCGGACATGCCGACGATAACTTTTTTGCTAGCGTTTGATTCAATATCAGTCACAACGTGATTCACACTCATTTATAGGCCGGTTTTAAAGGTGGCGGATTTTACCAGAATAATCCTGCCAATTCACATATTTCAGGGCGGGGAGTAAAAACAAAAGGTTTCCGTTCCTCGCCCCGTCTCAAATAAGAGTAAAAATTGCACTTTCAAGTGCGCAGAGCGAAAAACACATGCGACAAAATCGCTATATATAATAATTAATCGCACTAGTTAAAATTCAGGGGGTAAGTGCGTGTAATGAATCCGTTTTCCCTGTTAAAAACTGATATATTTTCCGTTGTCGATGCCATCGATTGTCCAGCTACCCACACGATACCGAATTAGACGAAGCGTAGGGAAACCTATGTGCGCGGTCATTCGTCTTACTTGACGATTCCTGCCTTCTGAAATGGTTATCGACAGCCAACTGGTGGGGATAGCTTGACGAAACCGAACCGGAGGATTTCTGTCCCAAACTTGCGGCGCTTCTATTGCCTTTACCTTTGCTGGTTTGGTCATGCCGTCTTTAAGCTCAACCCCATTACGCAACGCGTCAAGGGCGGTTTCGTTAGGGGTGCCTTCAACTTGAACCCAATAGGTCTTACTTGTTTTTGCATTTGGGTGTGCCAGTTTGTGCTGCAATTTACCGTCATTGGTGAGTACTAAAAGTCCTTCAGAATCGCGGTCTAGTCTGCCCGCAGCATACACATCAGGAATATCGATATAGTCTTTTAGCGTCTCACGGCCATCGGCATCCGTAAATTGAGATAGCACCTGAAATGGCTTATTAAAAAGGACGATTTTTTTATCACTGGCTTTCATGAAGAGATCTTTGCGCATTAAGGTGAAATCAGGCGAGTAAGAGTAACATGCTTGGTTAACCTTCATCTAAAAAAAGCGCGGGTTTAAGGGGAAAATTCACTGAATTTCGTTGATCTCTAAGGATAAGACAATGGTATGACTTGTAACTCATACTTTCGACCCTATACTATTGGACGCGGCCGATAATAAGAGGCCGTGCTTTGTGTTAGCGGTTGAAGGGTTTGTTTTACTAACACATTGACGAAAACAACAAGTGGCACTGATTTCTAATTTACCAATTTAGAAGCGGTGTTCAAAACATCAATTACATATCGCATTGATTATGGCCAGTTTGGTCACGATTCTAATGAGTGCGACATAACGGACTAAAACGGTATCCTACTACCGACAACATTGAGGTATATAATGACCAAGTCTACGATCATCTATACGAAGACGGATGAAGCGCCAATGTTGGCAACTTATTCGTTGCTTCCCATTATTAAGAAGTTTGCAGCAGCTGCAGACATCGATGTTGAGTTGAGCGACATCTCTTTAGCTGCTCGCGTTCTGGCAAATTTCCCAGAGTATCTCTCTGACGAACAAAAAGTACCAGACGCATTAGCCGAACTTGGCGAGATGACACAAGACCCTAATGTAAACATCATCAAACTCCCTAATATCAGCGCCTCAATTCCTCAGCTTCGTGCAACGATTAAAGAACTTAATGATAAAGGCTTTAACGTTCCAGCATTTCCTGATTCGCCAAAAACTGACGAAGAGAAAGACATTCGTGAGCGTTATGGAAAGGTTCTTGGTAGTGCAGTGAACCCTGTTCTACGTGAAGGTAACTCTGACCGCCGTGCGCCTACTGCGGTTAAAAACTATGCGCGCAAGCACCCGCATTCAATGGGAGAGTGGTCACAAGCATCTCGCTCTCACGTTGCACATATGCGTGGTGGCGACTTCTACTCAGCTGAAAAATCAGTCACGGTAGAAAAAGACGGTTATGTGAGCATTGAATTCACGGGTAAAGATGGCAGCAAAAAAACGCTTAAACCTCGTGTTGACTTGCTAGCGGGTGAAGTTATTGATGGTATGTTCATGAGCAAGAAAGCACTTTGTGCCTTCTTTGAAGAACAAATTGAAGATGCCAAGAACACAGGTGTGCTTTTCTCACTTCACGTTAAAGCCACAATGATGAAGGTTTCTCACCCCATTGTATTTGGTCACTGCGTAAAAGTATTTTATAAAGACCTATTTAACAAATGGGGCGACCTGTTTGAAGAGCTTGGCGTTAACCCTAACAATGGTTTAGGCAGCGTATACGATAAAATAGCTACGCTTCCTGAAAGCCAGCGTTCAGAAATTGAAAAAGACATCAACGCTTGTTACGCCGATCGCCCACCCATGGCCATGGTAAATTCTGATAAGGGTATATCTAATCTGCACGTACCGAGTGACGTTATTGTTGATGCTTCTATGCCTGCAATGATCCGTAACTCTGGTCAAATGTGGGGGCCAGATGGTAAGGCTCACGATACTAAAGCGGTTATTCCAGAAAGTACTTACGCCACCATTTATCAAGAAGTGATTAACTTCTGTAGAACCCACGGTGCATTTGACCCAACAACCATGGGTACGGTACCTAACGTAGGTTTGATGGCGCAAAAAGCGGAAGAGTACGGCTCACACGATAAAACATTTGAGCTAGAAGCCGATGGTACTGTCTCTATTGTGGATCAAGACGGTAACGTTCTTATTTCTCATGAAGTTGAAGAGGGTGATATCTGGCGTATGTGTCAGGTGAAAGATGCACCTATTCAAGATTGGGTTAAGTTGGCCGTAACCCGTGCCCGTCAATCAGGTATGCCAGCGGTATTCTGGCTTGACGATGAGCGTGCTCACGATGCACAGCTTATTACGAAGGTTGAAACCTACCTTAAAGATCACGATACCAGTGGTTTGAATATTCAAATTATGTCGCCAGTTCGTGCTATCCGCTACAGCATGGAGCGCGCTATTCGTGGCCTAGACACTATTTCTGTCACCGGTAACGTTCTACGTGATTACCTGACCGATTTGTTCCCAATTCTAGAGCTGGGTACCAGTGCTAAAATGCTATCCATTGTGCCACTAATGGCCGGTGGTGGTCTGTACGAAACAGGGGCGGGCGGTTCTGCACCTAAGCACGTACAGCAGTTTGTGGAAGAGGGTCATTTACGTTGGGACTCACTCGGTGAGTTCTTGGCGTTAGCAGTGTCACTTGAAGATGTGGCGATTAAACACAAAAATGCGAAAGCGAAAATTATTGCGAGTGCATTAGACAAAGCGACTGAAAAACTGCTTAATAATGGTAAATCTCCATTGCGTAAAGCAGGCCAGTTAGATAACCGTGGTAGCCATGTTTACCTAGGCTTGTACTGGGCAGAAGAAGTGGCGAATCAAACTGAAGATGCAGATTTAGCGGCGCAGTTTAAGCCGGTTTACGAAGAATTATCGGCTAAAATTGATGACATCATTGCTGAAATTGATACAACGCAAGGTAAAGCGCAAGAAATTGGTGGTTACTATTACCCTGATGAAGACAAGTTGTTTGCAACTATGTCACCTAGCGCTACCCTGAAATCAATTCTTGACGCGTAAACGTCGTTAAAGAAAGTGATAAAAAGTCTTATTAAAGCCTCTACCATTTGGTAGGGGCTTTTTTTTTGACAAGGAGAACCCGTAGATAATTGAACGGCGTTTCTGTTAGCCCATGAATATTGATAGTAATGAAGGGGGGATGACAAATAGGGATGAATGCAAAGTTAGGTTAATACGAAAAGAAGCTAATCGAAAAAGCCGAAGGTGAATGGTTTCTAAGGAGGATAGGGTTAAGGTGAATAATATTTAATAGGCAAGAAAAAACCCACCTCCGTCAACCACCAGGTAATCAACGGAAACAGGCCTTTATTGAATTAGTTTATTATTTTAACGCTCTGGCTCTTCTAAGAACCCAATGTTCTCAGCGTGAAGGCCTTTAGGGCCCTGCTGCACATCATAGGTCACCTCTTGACCAGCTTTTAGTGAGCGATATCCTTCCATTTGGATTGTAGAATAGTGCGCGAAGATGTCTTCTCCGCCATCCTCGGGAACAATAAATCCAAACCCTTTTGCGTTGTTAAACCACTTAACTTTTCCAACCGCCATACTTCGACTTCCTCTTAATCCTTGAACTCACACGTTTATGCCCCCACAATAGAAATTGGTGGCATTGCGATATTGCCTTTGGCAAAACAACATCACTATCAAAATGTAGATTTTTTAACCATATTATGTCAAGAGCAAATGCGAATTAATTTTATACAAAAGTTATACGACATCTGCTGGCAAAGCACTATTATTAAGTTATGAGTAAAGACAACACAATTGACATCGAAAAGGAAAAGCAAAAAGACGCGCAGCGAAAAACACCGCAGCCGCCGCCTATGTATAAGGTGTTGTTGAACAATGACGACTACACCCCCATGGACTTTGTCATTGAAGTGCTCATGCATTTTTTCAATATGGATGCTGAGAAAGCCAATCAACTTATGCTTACGGTTCATTATCAAGGAAAAGCCGTATGTGGCATATTCACTGCAGAGATTGCAGAGACAAAGGTAATGCAAGTCAACCAATATGCACGAAAGCAAGGTCATCCACTGATGTGTACTATGGAGCCGGCGTAAGTCAATTTGTAGAGGGCGAGCGATATGTTAAATAAAGAATTAGAGCAGACGTTAAACAATGCGTTTGTATTTGCTAGAGAGCACCGTCACGAGTTTATGACGGTAGAGCACCTGTTGCTGGCACTGTTAGATAACTCTGCTGCGCGCGAAGCGTTGCATGCTTGTGGTGCAGACATTGAGGCAATAAAGAGCGAATTAATCGCTTTCGTGAAAGATACTACCCCGTTAATTCTTGATGATCAGCTTAACGAAAGAGAAACTCAACCGACTTTAGGATTTCAACGTGTCCTGCAGCGGGCAGTCTTTCACGTGCAATCATCGGGCAAAGATGAAGTTACCGGTGCCAATGTGCTTGTGGCTATTTTTAGCGAACAAGAATCTCAGGCTGTATTCATCCTCAAGAAATCTGATGTGACTCGCTTAGATGTTGTGAACTTTATCAGCCATGGTGTGAGTAAGTCTGATGACGAAGCACCGGTAAATTCAGACTCGTTGGAAGAAGGCGAGTCTACAGATGACAGCGGTTCTGCGCTCAGCAAGTACTCAACAGACTTAAACAAGCACGCGAAAGAAGGGAAAATCGACCCGCTTATCGGTCGAGACCTGGAAGTTGAGCGTACGATTCAGATTTTATGTCGCCGACGCAAGAACAACCCATTACTGGTGGGGGAAGCTGGCGTGGGTAAAACAGCGATTGCTGAAGGTTTAGCTTATCGTATTGTGAATAACGATGTGCCAGACGTCATTGCTGAAAGTACAGTTTACTCTTTGGACTTAGGCGGATTATTGGCGGGTACCAAATACCGTGGTGATTTTGAGAAGCGTCTAAAAGCGATTCTGAAAGAGCTGTCGAAAGACGAGCACGCCATATTATTCATTGATGAGATTCATACCATCATTGGAGCTGGGGCAGCGTCAGGCGGGGTGATGGACGCGTCTAACTTGCTTAAGCCTAAATTATCCAGTGGTGAGTTACGCTGCATTGGCTCAACCACCTATCAGGAATACCAAGGTATCTTTGAGAAAGATCGCGCGCTGGCACGCCGCTTCCAAAAAGTGGATGTGACTGAGCCGAGTGTGAGTGATACAACTAAGATATTACTTGGTCTGAAAAGCCGTTATGAAGAGCACCATAATGTGCGCTTTACACAAAAAGCGATTCAAGCGGCGGCAGAGCTTTCGGCTAAATACATTAACGAACGCCATTTACCTGATAAAGCCATTGATGTGATGGATGAGGCAGGGGCTAGTCAACGGTTGTTGCCACAGTCTAAGCGTAAGAAAACCATTAATGTGGCAGATATCGAACAGATTATTGCCAAAATGGCGCGTATCCCTGAGAAGTCGGTATCAGCGTCTGACAAAGAAGTTCTTAAGAACCTAGGGCGTAACCTTAAGATGGTCGTGTTTGGCCAAGACAAAGCCATAGAGACGCTAAACGACGCTATTCTATTGTCTCGTTCTGGTCTAGGCGCTGAAGAAAAGCCCATTGGTAGCTTTTTGTTTGCAGGCCCAACCGGGGTAGGTAAGACGGAAGTGACCCAACAATTGGCCAAAATAATGGGTGTGGAGCTTGTACGCTTCGACATGTCGGAGTACATGGAGCGCCATGCTGTTAGCCGCTTGATAGGTGCACCTCCAGGTTATGTGGGGTTCGATCAAGGCGGTTTACTCACCGATGCTGTCATTAAAAATCCGTATTCGGTGGTGCTGCTTGATGAAATTGAAAAAGCCCACAGTGATATTTACAACATTCTATTGCAAGTGATGGATCACGGTACGTTAACCGACAATAACGGCCGTAAGGTCGATTTTAGAAATGTGGTATTGGTGATGACAACCAACGCGGGTGTTCAGGAAACTGTGCGTAAATCCATTGGCTTTAAGCAACAGGATCATAGTCACGATGCACTTTCTGAAATTAATAAAGTGTTTACCCCTGAATTTAGAAACCGTTTAGATGGCATTATCTGGTTTAATCATCTTGATTCTGAAATCATCTTACAGGTGGTTGATAAGTTTATTATTGAGTTACAGGCTCAGTTAGACGTAAAAGGTGTATCACTGGAAGTGTCTTCTGAAGCACGGGCTTATCTTGCGGAGAAAGGTTACGACAAGTCTATGGGGGCTAGACCCATGTCTAGGCTAATTAAAGAAGAGCTTAAGAAAGAGTTGGCTAACGAACTTCTGTTTGGTGAATTAACCAAAGGCGGTAACGTTAAAGTTGATTTAGACAACGATAAGCTGCGTTTTGATTATTCTGGCGTCGATGCGGTAAAAGAAGAAGCAGAGCCGAGTTAATGCTTGGCTAAGCGCTTCTGCGTTTACCCCATCTTCTAGTCATATGCTGAAAACACCATTAAAAAAGCCCGATGAATTCATCGGGCTTTTTTCTTATGCGTTACCGCTTAATGGCTCGTTATCTGGCGCGATAAATAATACGACCTTTAGTTAAGTCGTATGGAGTCATCTCAACAGTGACCTTATCGCCAGTAAGAATTCGGATATAGTTCTTGCGCATTTTTCCAGAAATGTGTGCTGTCACAACGTGACCGTTTTCTAGTTCTACGCGGAACATAGTATTAGGTAGGGTATCAAGCACCGTACCTTCCATTTCAATACAATCTTCTTTTGCCATGTAAAGCAGTTACCTCAGTAATTCAAATTTTTTGCCGCGCAGACCTTAACCAATCTTGCCTTGCGTGTAAAGTAATTACGCAGGATTTTTATCAAAACGGGTCCAATTGTTGCCAAGAAACTGCTCATAGGGATAAAACTGGTGTTTGTATGACATTTTTTGGCAATTTTTTACGTAATAACCAAGGTACAGAAATTCGTAGCCGTCCTGTTGCGCTTGGGCTATTTGGCTTAAAATCATCCAGGTACCCAGGGAATCTGACGTATAGTCGGGGTCATAAAATGTGTACAAGGCAGAAAGTGCTCTGTGCTGAGCACCATTTTCAACCACATCGGTCACCGCCACGGCGACTAACTTGTCACCATCGTAGGCTTCAATAAAGAGGGGCTTTTTCCAATCACATAATATAAAGCTTTCAAATTGGGTTTTTGATGGCGGATACATACTGCCATCGGTGTGCCTCTCATTAATGTACTTTTCGTACAATGGATAGTATTGATGATTTTGCGTGTACGCACATTTAATAGAAAGGTGCGCATTACGCTTTTTAACCCGTTTTTGGCTGCGTGAGGGTGTAAATGCATCAACGGGAATTCGTACCGATTGACAGGCATTACAATCTGGGCAGTGAGGGCGATATATTTGCTCACCACTACGTCTAAAGCCAACCTGTATAAGTTGACCATAGCGCAAGGCTAATTGCTCGGTGCTGTCTGCATACACCAATAGTTGTTCACGTTCGTCTGGCAGATAACTACACCCAAATATTTGGGTAATACCAAATTTCACGGTGTGATCTCCTGTTTACGCCACTGCGCTTGATATGTAGGGCTTAAGCGGCCTTCTTCCGTGAGTGTATCGTTATGTTGGTTGAGTTTGTTGATAAAGGTTTCCCGAGTGATGGCCTTAGCGCCTAAGGACGTTAAATGCTCGGTAGGTAGCTGGCAGTCAATAAACGCCATGCCGTTGGCTTTCATATGTTCCACTAGCGCGAGCATGGCCAGCTTAGAGGTATTACTTTTCCTGTGAAACATAGACTCACCACAATACACCTGACCAATACCAACGCCATACAAGCCACCTACTAGTGCTTCACCTTCCCACACTTCTACTGAGTGGGCTAGCCCTAACTCATGTAAATGACAATACGCCTCTTGCATATCTTTGGTTATCCAGGTTTCATCACTGAGTGTGTCTAAGCTAGGGTGATGCCTTGGAATGGTCGCACAGGCGTGAATGACGCGCTCAAAGCTATGATTTAGCGTGACTTTATATCGCTGCTTTCTGGCTAACTTACGGAGGCTTTTAGTGCATACAAAATCATCTAGTTCGATAATCGCACGCGGGGTGGGAGACCACCACAACAAGGGTTCATTGTCACTAAACCAAGGGAAAATGCCCTGGGAATAGGCTGAAAATAAGCGCTGAGGGCTTAAGTCTGCGCCAAACGCGAGTAAGCCGTTAGGCTCTTCAAGTGCATGATGAACAGAAGGAAACGGTGTATCTACATCTAGTTGAGGAAGCGCAATCATAGTATTGAGACATACATTGTATTGAGAAGTACAATAGCTAAAATAAAAAACCCTGCTGAAATTTTAGCAGGGTTCTTATTAGGCGTCTTCTTTAACCTTGTTCTGGCATTGTACCATCAAGGAATTTTTCGGCATCAAGGGCGGCCATACAGCCTGTACCGGCGGAGGTAATAGCTTGGCGATAAATATGGTCACTGACATCACCGGCGGCAAACACCCCCGGAACGCTGGTTTGTGTTGCGTTGCCGTTAGTGCCACTGTTAACCACAATATAGCCATCTTTCATTTCTAACTGGCCTTCAAAGATATCCGTATTAGGTTTATGACCAATGGCGATGAATAGGCCCATGACATCGAGGGTTTCCGTGGCGTCGCCTTGGCTGTCTTTAATACGAATTTGGGTAACGCCCATTTCATCACCTAGCACTTCGTCTAATTGACGGTTAAGGTGCAGAACCACATTGCCGTTCTCAGCTTTATCTCGGAGACGTTGTTCTAGAATTTTTTCACTTCTAAACGTATCGCGGCGGTGAATAACGTGCACTTCTGAAGCGATATTCGATAAATAAAGTGCTTCTTCCACTGCGGTGTTGCCACCACCTACTACCGCTACTTTTTGGTTGCGGTAAAAAAAGCCGTCGCAGGTTGCGCATGCAGACACACCCTTACCCATGAAAGCTTGCTCAGACTCCATACCTAAGTACTTGGCAGACGCCCCTGTGGCAATAATAAGAGCATCGCAGGTGTAAGTGCCATTGTCGCCATATAAGGTATAAGGGCGTGTGGTTAAATCGGTTTTGTTGATATGGTCAAAAATGATCTCGGTATCAAATTTTTCTGCATGTTTTTGCATGCGCACCATTAAATCGGGGCCAGTAAGACCTTCAGGATCACCCGGCCAGTTTTCAACTTCGGTCGTGGTGGTCAATTGTCCGCCTTGTTGGATACCCGTAAGAAGAACTGGTTCTAGATTAGCGCGCGCTGCATATACCGCAGCGGAATAGCCAGCCGGGCCTGAACCTAAAATAAGAAGACGAACGTGTCTACTTTCTGCCATTTTTATCTCCAACTTATGCTCTTTTTGTGTGAGCGAATACTGTCATACTGTGCTAGGTGAGGCCGCTGAAGGCTTTTTTCAACCACCTTTTGAATGTTAACGAGGTTTCTTTGAAATCTCGATGTATCTATGATGCCTTGACGGGTGAAAAATGTCACTGTTATGTCAGGGGGGATAAATGAAAAAATCGGTATTGGGGTAAAATTATTTCACCTTCGCTGAATTTACATGATCTACAGACGAACTTACCTTGTATTAGACAAAAAGCGTATTACAATTCGTTTAAAAGCGCGCTTAAATGTACGTGTTTGTATTTTTGTGCTCGCAATGCGTTTTTCCGGTTTATGGGGTGATCTATGTCACAGTCAATAATAACTCTGCTAAAAGATGGTCAGCAGTACCTAGAAACATGGCCGGTTCGCCGTGAGTTGTTCGCCCATTTCCCAGAGTGTAGGGTGGTTGCTGCAACAAAGTTTGCGGTAAAAACCATGCCGCCAGCAGCTATTTTGGCTTGCGCATTGTTGCTACAAAATATGGGGATGCAGTATTTACCTCAAACCATTGCTATTGGTGCGTTTTTCTTAAGCTTACCTTTGCAAGGTATGTTGTGGCTTGGGCACCGTTCAAATCAATATTTACCGCCGCAACTCAATCACTGGTATCAAGATATCCACCGTAAAATGCGCGCGGAAGGTTGCCATTTAGCATCGCTAAAATCTAAACCCAAATATAAAGAACTTGCTCAGTTGCTGAAGACCGCGTTTGACGATTTAGACCGTGTGTTCACCCAGCAGTGGTTCCGATAACCCCCGAGCGCTTCTCTCCAATTTAAATCGCAGTGAGTGTTTCACCGCAACGTTTGCATCGATATTGTGCGCCGCGCTCAATTTTTTTGTGGCGGCGTACAGACAACGCATGCTCACTACACTGACACCGGTATAAGAACGTCTCACCCACGACGTCGCTGACATTAAATTGATGGGTTGTATTCGGCGGCACATTAAACACCTTTACCATAATGGTTTGCCATTGAATGCCGTGCGGCGCCACTTTCCCAAATAGTTGCCAAACCAACAGGTGACTAATCTCATGTGCAATAACATCAGTAAGAAAGGCGGCCTGATTTTCTTTGTACAGTATAGGGTTTAGGTTAATTCTATTTTGCTGTAAAAACGCGGTGCCTGCGTTTCTTCCTGAACGTCTAAAAGAAAGCGTAGGGCGGGGGAATGTGCGGGCAAAATAGGCTTCTGCCCGCTGATACAAGTCAGCGACACATTTTTCAATAGCATGAATGTGTGCCGCTGTTAGATCTTTACTTGCTATGGGTGCACCTGTAACCGTTAGTTTATGTTACAGGGAAGGCACAATACATAGGTGCCCATTGGGTCATTAAGTTGCGCAAAGGAATCAAATTCTTTGATAACTCGTTTAACTTCGCCAATAAGTGCTGAGTTAGATTGCGCGAATTGCCACTTTCCTACCACCGCGAAAGCTTGACCGAAGAACTCTTTCCAAAACAGTTCTTGGGGAGATAAATCGCGGGTAACGTAAAAGGTGTCGTAGTTTTCTAACTCTGCAATCTCTGCCGCGGAGGCAATGGCGTCATCTAATGAACCTAATTCGTCAACTAAGCCTAATTCTAGTGCATCGGTACCAATCCAAACGCGACCTTGGGCAATTTCATCAACAGCGTCAATATTTAAATCTCTGCCGTTAGACACAATGTTCAAAAACTTAGAATAGGTGTTTTCTACACTGTATTGAATAATTTGCCCAAACTGGTCTGGAAGAGGGCGTAGCGCAGAAAAACCTGCCATTTCAGTGGTACCCACACCATCTGTATGTACACCAAGGTGGCTAAGGGATTTTTCGTACGTCATAAACATACCAAATACGCCAATAGAGCCTGTAATCGTACTTGGGCTAGCAAATATTCGGTCGGCGCCAGCGGCAATCCAATAGCCACCTGATGCAGCATACGTGCTCATTGACACAACCACAGGCTTACCTGCTTTTTGCAGTTCAAGCACTTCTTGACGAATAACTTCCGACGCTGATGCACTGCCTCCTGGAGAGTCTATTTGGAATACCACTGCTTTTACATCGTCGTTAAGCCGAGCTTTACGGAGTAATCGTGCTGTACTGTCACCACCAATGGTACCTGCTTGCTGTGTGCCATCAATAATGCTGCCTTTTGCAACCACGACGGCAATTTTGTCAAGGTCGTTAGGTATGGAAGGGACGGGTGCATTTATTACGCTAAGGTAGGTGTCGAAAGACGTAATGTTAACGCCCATAGGGTTGTCGTCTTCTCCAACAAGCTCAACAAGCTCCTGACGCACATCTTCACGGGTTTTGAGGGCGTCTACCCATTTGTTTTCAACAGCATACTGCGCAAAATCGCCGTCTACCTGTTCAAACTTGGCGACTAAGGCCTCTAGGGTTTCGTCAAAATTGTCCATAGAAATGCCGCGAGCGTTAGCCACATCTTCTTTATACTGAAGCCAATAAGCCTCCAGCCATTTCTTCTCAGCTTCTTTAGATGCCTCTGACATGTCGTTACGCATCACGGGTTCTACGGCAGATTTGTATGTGCCTACGCGGAAAATGTGGGTGGTAACTTTGAGTTTCTCTAACAACTCTTTAATGTATACCCCATAGCGGCCGTATCCATCTAACAATACGCTTCCCATTGGGTTTAAATAAATGTGGTCGGCATGAGATGCGAGATAGTATTGGTTTTGGGTGTAGTAATTGCCAATGGCATAAACCGGCTTTTCCGACGTTTTAAAGTCGTCTATGGCTTTTGCTACGGTGCGTAACTTATCTAACCCGCCACCGTTAAGTTGATGCAAATCAAGCACAAGCGCCTTTATACGACGGTCCTGTTTGGCATTTTCAATAACTTTGACCACGTCTCTTACTAAAATCTCTGGGTCTTCTGGCTCCGAGCCTAGTGCTTCTTGAAGAAATTGTTCAAACGGATCAACGCTAACTTTTTCAATGACTAAGTTCCCTTTGAGGGTAAGCATGAGCGCGCTGTCATTGTTTACGGTGAGTTGCTCATTATCTTGTGATGAAATTGCAACGATAATACCGATGAAAAACACTAAGAAAATAAGGTTAAAGAAGAGTTTTCTAGAGAAGTTAAGTACCGTCCAAATCCCGGTAAATAACGATTTCGTCCAGTTTCCTTTGCCTGCCATATGAAATAGTACCTTTTATTTATTTATCCCTATTATGTTAGCGATGGCCAACAATATCCCTAACTTATTTGTAATTAATTGTAATAAATTACAACGAGCACCTAACCCTTTGAATTATCGGATTCGTTTAGCCAGTGTGCAATTAATTTTGCGATGTGTTTATGCTCATGGTCGCTAAACAGCATCATGAGTTCGCCGTTGGCTTTTTTATAATCAACTTTTTTATGCCCGCGAACGAAAATGCGATGCAGTGTGTTGTTTGCTGCCTTTACTGTACTTCTTCGTGTTGGAGACGATTTACCCACCTTTCGAAGACCCCATTTAAAAACAGTGTGTGTCAGGCAAAGTGCCAACGCCAATATTATAGCGATTTATAGCACGAAAGCCGTTATAGATGAAAAAAAGGCTAGTCTACGCAAAATGCGCCTTTGTGTTTCAGTACCTTACTCTAAGTCTTTTGACTTTCCTATTGGTGTTCTAAAAGCGTCTATAGGGGCGGGTTACGCTAGTGCCCCTAAGACCAGTGAGGTTATCAATGAATAACATAAATAAGCGCTGCCATATCTGGTCTTTTTAATCTTGGCGGCGTAGGATCTACATATCATTTTCATGTGTTACACGTGTTAAGGAAATTACATGGATGCTTTGTCACTCTTATTAAATAGAAGTTCGCAGCCGCGACTCGGCTCGCCAGCGCCCAGTGGTGCGGCGTTGGAAAACATTATGCAGGCAGCACTTCGTGCGCCAGACCATGCGTGTTTAACGCCTTGGCGGTTTATTGTATGCCAAAACAAGGGGCTAGAAAAACTGGGTAGTTTGTTTGAACAGTCAGCCATAGCGAATGATAAATCGCAAAAAGAAATTGAACGGTCTGTTCAGCTTCCTCATCGTGCCCCCATGATCATTGTGGCTATTGCAAAATATATAGAGCATGAAAAAGTGCCAAAAGTTGAGCAAATTGCGTCTGCATCATGTGCAGTAATGGCGATGCAAATGGCCGCAGTGGCACAGGGATTCAATGGCATGTGGCGCAGTGGTAGTTACGCCCACTGTGAGTTAGTTCGCGAAGGGCTTGGTCTAGCAGAAGATGATGAATTGGTGGGCTTTTTGTACCTTGGAACGCCATTATTTGAGCCAGCGCCCAAGCCACAGCGCAACTCTGACGATTTTTTCGAGTACTGGAATTAAGAACTGGCGCGTTTAAAGCGCCAATTCCACCTGATAACCTGCGTACTTGCGAATGTTGATTACTCGGTCCTCATCTAATAACCAGTATTGTCCTTTTACCCCTTTTAAAACGCCTTCAAATGCGGGTGTTTTATCTAGGTTAATGGATTTTATCTTCACAGGGTATTCTTCTACAGGGTAGTGAATATCGAAGATGGGGCCTTCTACTTCGCTCACCGCTTGGAGGCCTTTTTCTTGTTTTACCGCGTCTAAATCATCACTGATTTTAGCCAGTAATTCTTGTTTTACTGCATTTAAATCTACCGATTCTGGTGCGCCTTTGAGCATGGTACGCCAATTAGTTTTATCGGCGATATACGATTTGCAAAAGGTTTCAACCACACCACTGGTTAAGCGATCTGGTACGCGTAGCATTACAGTAGCCTGGGTGGCGCCTTGGTCCATCCACCGAGAAGATACGGCGTCAGTGATGTGACGGGTAATACCTACTTTCACTGTGCCTGTATTCGCAAGGTAAACAAAGTGGTCACTAAAGCAATGTTCTTCCCCCCACTCAGGCTCTCTACACGTGCCCTCATGATAATGGCATTTCTCAGGCTTAATAATACAGCTATCGCATTGTGCCAATGAAATAAGGCAAGGGTAGCAGTACCCTTGATTAAAACTTTTCTTTGTTTTTCGAGCGCAATGAACGCACTGTATTTCACCGGTAAAGGTTAACGACACTTTTTGCCCAATAAGAGGGTTAATATCGAGGGTGTGTTCGCCAATAGGGAGTTGGTACACGACATTATTATTGGTGTCAGCTTTTGTGCGCATTTTTCGTAGCGCGCCAGAATAAACGGTAGCCATAGTATGCTGATGTCCTGTTGTGAATTATTCGCTGAGTTCGCCACGCAGGTTGTGCGTCAGTTGAGATTTTAGTTGCGAAAAGCTAAGCGATTTACTGAGAAGATAATGGAGTTTGGCTAATGCGGCTTCCGGTGTCATGTCACTGCCAGAAAGCACGCCAGCTTGTTGTAGGCCATGACCGGTGGCGTAGCCGCCCATATTGACTCGCCCGCGTATACATTGCGTGCAATTTAAAACCGGTATTTCCCTGTCTTTAGCGTAGTTCAATTGCGCTATAAGTGACGGTGATTGTGGTGCGTTACCCACACCATAACTAAGTAAAATAAGCGCGTTAACAGGCTGTTGAAGGGTATTTTTTAACACCTCTGAAGCTATGCCAGGGTACAAGCTGACCATGCCTATAGGTTGAGCCTTAACCGGTGAAACCCTAAGCGGTTTATCGCTTGGCGTTGCCAGTTCTCCCGCTTTTAGTCTGATATTAATACCCGCTTCAAGTAATGGGGGAAAGTTGGGTGAATCGAAAGCATTAAACCCGTCGGCATCAACTTTTCTACTCCGATTGCCCCTTAGTAAGCGATTATTAAAAAACAAGCTTACTTCAGCTATAGGGTAGTTAGCGGCTACGTACAGCGCGTTTAATAGATTCACTTGTCCATCTGAACGAAGTTCGGCAAGGGGAATTTGAGACCCCGTAACAATCACCGGCTTGGATAAGTTTTCAAGCATGAAGCTGAGGGCCGAGGACGTATAGGCCATGGTGTCTGTGCCATGTAGAATAATAAACCCATCGTATTTATCATAGTTGGCGGCAATATCGTCAGCAATACGTTGCCAGTCGGACGGATTCATGTCGGAAGAATCGATAAGGTTGTCGTACTCATGAAGTGTGAACAAGGGCATCTCTGGACGATGAAACTCGGGCATTTGTGCCAATGTTTCACTTAAGAAGCCTGCTGCTGGAATATAGCCTTGGTCGGAGGGCTTCATGCCAATAGTACCGCCAGTATAGGCAATGTAGATGTGTTTACGCATAAATAGACCTTACATAACGTATGGTATTAATTTTGAAGCCGCATTCTAGCAGCCCATAAAGTAATGTCATCCGGTGATTGAAGTTTATCGAAGAGATTATGCATTTTGTTCACTGTTTAATGCAAAAAAGGGCGTTATCTTCATTAAATTGAAAATAACCAACGTTATATTTTTTCCCTTATGTATACATGGTTCGTTATAATGTTCTTAGATGAGTATTTAAAATAATTACAATGACGAAAATTTTCTCTTCTTGGGCGCGGCTTGTTGCATTTCTTTTCGCGCTATCACCCTTCTCTACGGTATGTGCCCAAGACGCTGCGCTACTTGACATTGAGCGCGTTCATTTTGATGATCATCAGCAAGCCTTAGTGCTACTGAACAACCTTGATTTGCAATCGTTGTCACCAGAAGACAAAGAATATCATCGCTTTTTGAAGGCGCTGCTCTCTGCTTACGAAGGGAACCTTGAAAACGCGTTTCATTCGTTAACTGCGGTATACACAGACGTGCAATCTACCCGAGTGAAAAATCGCACACTGGTTTCACTGACGGCCATGGCTTCGTTTTTAGGTAAATGGGAACAGGGCTTCATGTATGCCAATGCATTACAACGTGCGTTGGCGAATGAAAAAGATGAAACGCTGATGCTAAAAGGGCTGCAAGGCCTGCTTATTTTCTATTTGAATGCTGAGCAATACGACATTGCAAAAATGCTAGCGCAGCGTATTGAAAAACATAGCCCTGCTGATTCCCCATATCGATGTCTTGGCGAAGTGGCAATGATGGATATTGCTGCCAAAGAGCAGGTGAGCGAAAGCAAAGAGGCAAGATACCAAACAGCGAAAGCAAACTGTGCGGCAAGCGGAAGTCGCTACTACATTTCTTTGTTAGACAATGCGTATTTAACCTTGCTTATAAAGCAAAATAAACCGCAGCAAGCCTATAGGCTTTCGAAAATCATGAAAAAGCGGGTAGAGGATATTGATGTCCTGTTTCTTGATTTAGCATTTAATGCATCGTTGGCGCAGCTCTATTATTTACTTGGTGATGTTGAAAAAGCAAAAACGTCAGCAACCTTTGTGCTTGACCAGCTGGACAAACGGGAATTTTTGCAAAGCCGAATAGATGCCTTGTTGGTGATGGTGAAAATAGCTAAAGCGCAACAGGATTTTGCCCAAGCATTACAGTATGCTGAAGCGCTGTCTAAAGCCGAAAGCTTACTTCGCGAAGACAATGTGGTGAAACAAGTGGCTTATCAGCAAGCAAACTTTAATCTGGCTATAAAAGAAAATGAAATAGCGCTTTTAGATAAGAAAAATAAGCTGTTAGAACAGCAAACTCAACTGACCAACGAAAAAATTAATGTGGTGACTTTGGCACTCGTCGTGATTGCGATATGTTTGGCAGCACTCGTTTTCTGGTCTTATCGTAGCCGAAAACTACATTTAAAGTTTAAACAGTTGGCAGAAAAAGACGGGCTAACCGGCGCGTTTAATCGTAGTTTTTTCATTGAGTCAGCGCAAAAAGTTTTACCCGTTCAAAAAGATCTTCAATCAGATTGCTGCTTAATCCTGTTCGATTTAGATCATTTTAAGCAAATTAACGATACGCAAGGGCATCAAGTTGGCGACAAGCTGTTGTCTGCAACGGTAGCGGCGATTTATGAAGTGGTTAACGCAGATACCTTAGTGGCGCGAATGGGCGGTGAAGAATTCGCCATTTTAATGCCGCGGTGTGATGTTATTCATGGTGCTTGTGTGGCAGAGCAATGTCGTAAAGCCATAGAAGGGGTTCGCGTGACGCATGTAAAATCAAACCTCACGGTGAGTGCGAGCTTTGGTGTGAGTGACACATCACAAGTCGGTTACAACATTGACAATCTGCTAGCCGCTGCCGATTTAGCCTTATACAAGTCTAAACAGAATGGGCGAAACCAAGTTAACCGTTACTTCGTAGAGTGAGGCGCCCTAGATAACGTAACGAATTTACTTATAGTTCGACCTTGGCCAGTGATAAACGCCTAAAACAAAAAAGCCCGAGCATAGGCTCAGGCTTTTTACGACAGCGTTATTGAAATCAATTCAGTTTATACAAACCCTATTTAACTTCTTTACCTGCCGCTTGCTGATCCGCATGGTAGCTTGAGCGAACCATAGGGCCACTGGCTGCATGCGTAAAGCCAATAGATTTTGCGTAATCACCGAGTGCATCAAACTCTTTCGGGTGCACGTAACGTTTAACAGGGTAGTGGTGTTTGCTTGGCTGCAAATACTGACCCAAGGTAAGCATATCCACATCGTGGGCACGTAAATCGCGAAGCACACCTTCTATCTCTTCGTTTTCTTCACCCATTCCCATCATTAAACCAGATTTAGTGAGAACGTCAGGGTGTTGCGCCTTAAACTTTTTCAGTAAGTCGAGAGACCATTGGTAGTTTGCACCCGGTCGACATTCACGATAAAGACGTGGAATGGTTTCTAAGTTGTGGTTGAAGACATCTGGCACACCGGCTTTGAAAATGTCGAGAGCGCGATCCATACGGCCACGAAAATCCGGTACCAGTACTTCAATGGTGGTTTCAGGACTGTGCTTACGAATGGCATTAATACAGTCTACAAAGTGCTGCGCACCGCCATCTCTTAAATCGTCGCGATCTACCGACGTAATAACCACATAGCGAAGCTTCATTTCGGCAATGGTGGTGGCTAGTTTTTCAGGTTCTTCAGCGCTAGGCGGTAATGGTTTTCCGTGCGCAACATCACAAAACGGGCAACGTCGGGTACAGATATCGCCTAATATCATGAAGGTGGCTGTGCCGTGATTAAAGCATTCAGCTAGGTTAGGGCAGCTTGCTTCTTCGCAAACTGAATGCAATTTGTTTTTGCGCAGTGTCTTCTTGATATGATCAATTTTGTCAGTGGTTCGTGGTAACTTAATTTTAATCCACTCAGGCTTACGCAGCATTTCTTCCTTTTCAGTAGGAATAATGGTGACGGGGATATGTTTTACTTTTTCGTCGTCGCGGAGTTTTACTCCCGCTTTAGGTCGTGCGTTACTCATCAAAACCTTCTTTATATTCTGTGTCCGTTATCGAAAGCGCGTCTAATAGCAATTCGGTTAAAGCGACGCCCGCTTCAACTAAGGATTGCGGGCCATTTAACGTTGCAGTATCAATCATTTCCATGCCTGCATAGCCACAGGGGTTAATTCGTTGAAACGGCGATAAGTCCATATTAACATTTAATGCAAGACCATGAAACGAACAACCATTACGAATACGTAAGCCTAGCGAGCAAACCTTTTTTTCATCCACATAAACACCAGGGGCATCTGGCTTTGGATAGGCCGTTATTTCGTAATTCGCAAGCAAGCCTACTACGGCATTTTCCATTGCTGTAACGAGATGACGAACGCCCAGCTTTCGGCGCTTTATATTCAATAATAAATAAATAACTTGTTGGCCGGGCCCATGATAAGTGACCTGTCCCCCCCTATCTACTTGCACCACAGGAATATCACCAGGCATAAGAATATGCTCGGCTTTACCAGCTTGGCCTTGGGTAAACACAGGGGGATGTTCAACCAACCATATTTCATCTTGGGTGTTTTGGTCTCGTTCGTCAGTAAAGCGCTGCATGGCTTGCCATACGGGCTCATAGTGTTTAGTGCCTAACTGACGAATGATAACCGTAGAGGCTTGTTCACTCACTTACAGTACTACTCTAACTAATTCTAGTTTAGCTAATTCTGTGTATATCAGTTCCATGTGCTCTTTACTGGTGACGCGTACGCTAACGGAAACAGAATGGTAATTTCCTTTACTGCTTGGCTTAACGGTGGGGGCATAGTCACCCGGAGCATGCGTCTGCAAACACGAAATAACATGGTGGGGAAGTTTATCATCAGCCACACCCATAACTTTAAACGTTTGGTGCGTGGGGAAATCTAGAAGTTCATCAAAACGGGTATCCATGCGATATCCTTGGTACTGTCGTTAAATACAAAAACGGCCAGATTGTAACAAATCTGGCCGCGTTTGAACTAGCTTTCAACGAGTTTTATTTAGTCTTCACCAAAACCCAGTTGCAACATGACGTAGTCTTTTATGCGGTTAAAGAAGCTACCTTCTTTAACTTCTTGCAACGTGACCAGTGGGTAACTGGCTACATCTTGGCCGTCTAATTGCAGATAAAGCGTTCCAACAACTTGCCCTTTAGCAAGCGGAGCTTCAAGTTTTTTGTCTAGTTCAAAGTTGGCTTCAAGGTTAGCAGCCTGTCCGCGCGGAATAGTAATGGGGGTAGATTGATTAATTCCAAGGTCTACTGTTTCCCGGTCGCCCATATAAATTCGGTGAGCAACAAAGCTGTGGCCCGCATTATAAGGCGTAAGGGTTTCAAAGAACCTAAAGCCGTATTTAAGTAGCTTTTTATTTTCTACTTTACGTGCACGCTCGCTGTCGGTACCCATCACAACAGAGATTAGGCGCATTCCGCCTTGTTCCGCTGAGGTGATAAGGCTATATCCGGCATCTGATGTGTGGCCAGTTTTAATACCGTCAACGTTTAAGCTCTTGTCCCATAACAGGCTGTTACGGTTGTATTGCTTAATGCCGTTGAAGGTAAATTCTTTTTCGCTATAAATTTTGTACATTTGCGGCGTTTCGGCAATCAGCGCTCGAGAAAGCGTGGCCATGTCTCTTGGCGTAGTATAGTGGTCAGGGTCGTGCAAGCCGTGAGCATTTACAAAATGGGACGCTGTCATGCCTAATGCTTGTGCGTGTGCATTCATCATGCTGGCAAATGCGGCTTCTGAACCGGCAACGTGTTCAGCCATAGCCACACAAGCGTCGTTACCTGATTGCACTACAATACCGCGAAGCAAATCGCTAACAGACACTTGCGTTCCTACTTCAATAAACATTTTTGAAGAATCTGGGAATTTCTTCGCCCATGCATTCTCCGAGATAGTCACTTCATCTTCTAGGCTAATATTGCCAGCTTGCAACTCTTTACCAATCACGTAAATAGTCATGATTTTAGTTAGGCTAGCAGGGGCCAATTGCATATCTGCGTTTTTTGACGCGATAACATGCCCAGTTTCATAATCGGTTAAAAGAAATCCTTCAGCGGCAACTGACGGTGCGGGTGGCGTTACCACTGCACCATTCGCTGTAGTTGCTGTTAGCGCCAAGGCACTAAAAAGTAAAAAAGCGAAAGAAAGAAAAGACGGTTTAGCGCGTTGAATTGTTCTGAGCATGATGTTGTTTTCTTTGACCGTTTATTATCCGTGTATGGCTAACTGCAAATGTAGTGCGGTATAGCCGTTAGTATTATTAAGTCGAATTCTAACGTAAGGTAACAAGTACGACTAGGTTTTAACGAAAAAGTTTACTAGAAACTAGGGATTAGGCGACGAATGCCTTTTTTCGTGCTGTAAGCTGTCAGATAGCCACCCCAGTTCGCCTTATTGTTGCCACAATTCGAACATGACCGTGCTACAAGGTGCCTTCAACGGTGTAGGCATTGGGGTAGCCATTTTTACGTAATTGTTCCAGTAAAACATTGGCGGCAGACTTATTTTCGATGGGCCCTAATTGAAGCTTGTAGATGTTGTCGACCCGTGGGAGGTGCGTAGGCACCTGATACAATGCCGAAAGTACATTCGAAATGGATTTTGCCCGCTTTTCATCGGACAGCGCTGCAACTTGAATATAAATAGCAGGCTGGGTGTTTGGTAACCCTAACTTTTCACTGTCTATAGCAGTGGGGCTGGCAGGTACGGTAATGCCCAAGTATTCATCATATGTGATGGTAGGGCGGTTACCCACAGTCACGTTATTGTGTTGGTCAAAGTGAATAACTTCTATTTTTACTTTCGCCGTGCCCTTGTGCTGATAGCCTAGCTTTACCGCCGCTGCATAGGAAAGGTCGACAATTCTATTGTCATGAAACGGCCCTCTATCGTTAACTCGTACAATGGCTTGTTGACCGTTTTCTAAGTTAGTCACTCTTACATAAGAAGGTAAAGGCAATGTCTTATGGGCGGCGGTCATGGCAAACATATTATAAGTTTCACCATTAGACGTCAGGTGACCATGGAATTTTTGACCATACCAGCTGGCGTAGCCAATTTCCTCGAAGCCCTTGCCCGACGCTAGCGGAGAATATCGCTGCCCCAATACTTCATAAGGGCGGCTATTAAACTGCCGGTAGGCTTCGTACTTAGGCACAGCATCAAGTGTTTCAGGTTTTTTTGCCACATAAGCGGGGGCGGTATCTTGTTGCATGGTATAGCGACTTTCTGGTGCCGACTGGCACCCACAGAGTACAGCCATTATTGCACTTAAAAAAACAAAGTAACGTAACATCATCGAGACATAAATCGTTTCTGTGTAGCAATGGACATCAGAATGCCAAAACCTGCCATCAATGTCACCATTGATGTGCCGCCATAACTGACTAATGGCAAGGGCACCCCCACTACAGGCAATAACCCGGAAACCATGCCCATATTAACAAAGACATAAACAAAAAAGGTGAGAGTAATACTTCCTGCTAACAGCTTGGAATAGGCATCTTGTGCGCGATTAGCAATAATTAATCCCCGTAAAATAATGCATAAATAAATTCCCAACAACACCATCACGCCGGTAAGCCCAAACTCTTCACTAAACACGGAAAAGATAAAGTCAGTATGACGTTCGGGCAAAAACTCTAGCTGAGATTGTGTGCCTTGCAACCAGCCTTTACCGTCCATACCGCCTGAGCCAATGGCAATTTTCGATTGTATAATATGGTAGCCCGCGCCCAATGGATCGCTTTCAGGGTTAAGAAATGTCAGTACCCTTTGTTTTTGGTAGTCTTTCATTAAAAAGAACCACATGATAGGTGCGAATGCGCCGCCCAAGAGACTAACAAACCCAATTAAACGCCAACTCATGCCTGCCAAAAAGATGGCGAATATTCCGGAACTGGCAATAAGCAAAGACGTGCCTAAGTCGGGCTGTTTGGCAATAAGTACAGTAGGTACAGCCACCAATGTGAAACCGGTAATGATGTGAATAGTGCGGGGCGGTAAATTAAACTGGCTAATATACCAAGCCACCATCATAGGCACCGCTAATTTCATCAACTCAGACGGCTGAAAACGAATGAATTTTAAATCGAGCCAGCGCTGTGCGCCTTTCCCTACATCACCAAACAATAACACGGCGATTAACATCAGCAAGCCCACAATATAGGCGTAGGTTGAAAGTCGACGAAAAGCGCCTATGGGAATTTGCGCGAGGACAAACATGACAATAAAGCTTACCCCTAGGCGGGTAAACTGACGTTGCATTTGCCCTTCATCTTGGCCGGAGGCAGAGTAAAGGGTAAATAAGCCAACCGACATCAGCACCAGTAACCCTAATAGCAACCATCCATCTATATGGATATGTTGCAAAAAGCTGATTTTGTTGGTGTTTAACGTATTCTTTTTCATGGTTAGGGCTGAACCTGTGCTATATCAGTGTCAAAAACACGGTCTCGAAAATAGAAGTCCATAATTTCACGCGCCACCGGAGCGGCATTAGAACTGCCACCTCCCGCATTTTCCAGTACCACAGTCACTGAGATTTCGGGGGCTTCAAAGGGCGCATAGCCAACGTACATTGCATTGTCTCGTAGGCGCTCATCCACTTTGTCGGCATCGTATTTTTCGTCCTGGCCTACGGAAAACAGCTGTGCTGTTCCGGTTTTGCCTGCCGATTGGTAAGGCGCATCTTTAAACACGCTTCTAGCCGTACCTTCGCTACCATGCACTACGTCATGCATAGCGTTTAACACAATATCAATGTTTTCTTGCTGCTTGAACTGTAATGGACGTAAGGTTTTCAGCGGTAATACGTCCACCGAATTATCGGCTTTCTTAAAGCCGCGAATTATTTGTGGAATATAGCGTTCGCCACGGTTCACCAAAGTATTAAGTGAGTGAGCAAGCTGAATCGGCGTGGTCGTCCAGAAGCTTTGGCCGATACCGACAGGGATAGTATCGCCGATGTACCAAGGCTGATTAAAGCGGGCGCGCTTCCAACCACGACTAGGCATGTTGGCATCGGATTCTTCGTATAAGTCTATCCCTGTAAAATCACCAAACCCAAATTCATACATAGCTTCACTGATTTTGTCGATACCTAGCTTGTACGCGAGGTCATAGTAATAGGTGTCGCAGGACACCTCTATGGCTTTCGAAACGTTTACTTTGCCATGTCCCCACTTTTTCCAGTCGCGCCACACATGGGAGACGTTAGGTAATTGATAACGTCCACCATCCATGATGGTGTAGTCTTCAGTAATGATGCCTTCTTCCAAACCAACCAGCGCTAAATGCGGCTTTACCGTGGAAGCAGGAGGGTATTGCCCTTGTGTTGCACGGTTAATAAGAGGGCGGTCCGGTGAATTAAGTAGCGCAGCGTAATTTTTACGGCTAATACCGTGAACAAACAAATTGGGGTCGTAGCTAGGGTTTGAATACAGTGCGAGCACACCGCCAGTTTTAATGTCAGTCACCACTACCGCACCTCGCTGATCGGCTAAGGCTTGCTGCGCAGCAAGTTGAAGCTCAATATCAATATTAAGCACAATGTCCTTGCCGGGAACAGGAGGATCTACGTTCAGCACACGAATAATGCGCCCTTGGTTATTCACCTCTACTTGCTGATAACCTACGCTGCCATGAAGCAGTTCTTCGTGATATTTTTCAATGCCCAATTTACCAATGTCGTGAGTGGCGGCGTAATTTGCTTCTTGACCGGCCTCAACCAATTTTTGTAAATCTTTTTTATTAATACGCGCCACATAGCCTAATAGATGGGTCAGTGTCTCTTTATAGGGGTAGTAACGGGCAAGTCTAGCCTCAATTTGTACGCCGGGGAAAAGATGCTTACTGGCAGAAAAAAGCGCAACATCTTCTTCACTGAGTTTAGTTCGAATTGCAATGGGCTTGAAGCGTCGTTGGCCTTTCAGTTTGCTTTCAAAGTTCTCACGCTCATCGTCTGTGATAGCCATGAGTGTCGATAAACGAGACAGAGTATCGTCTAAGTCGTTGGTTTCTTCGGGTGTTATTTCTAAGCTAAAAACCGGGCGGTTTTCTGCTAACAACACGCCATTTCTATCAAAAATGAGCCCCCGATTGGGAGCCACTGGCAGTACTTTAATTCGATTGCCATTGGACCGAGTTTGGTAATCGTCGTACTGCTCAACCTGCAATGAATACAAGTTGTTTAAAACGATGCCTAACATACAAACCACGATGAAAAATGCCACCGTCGCTCGCCGTGCAAATAAATTTGCCTCAGCGGAGTGGTCTCTTATGGTTTGACGCTTCCTTTGCATTCGCCGTTCCTGCTATTCGCGGTGGTAAGGGTGGTTTTGCGTCACAGACCATGCGCGATATAAGCTTTCAGTAAGAATAATGCGCACAAGTGGGTGAGGGAGCGTTAGCGCCGATAACGACCACTTTTGTTCCGAGGCTGCAATGCACGATGGCGCTAGACCTTCTGGGCCCCCAATTAACAGGCTTACATCTCGGCCATCCATTTTCCAACTATCGAGTTGCTTGGCTAATGTGGGAGTATCCCAAGGGCGACCTGTCACCTCAAGGGTAACAACTTTATTACCTTTAGGAATTGCCGCAAGCATCTGTTCGCCTTCTTTTTCAAGAATACGTTTAATATCGGCGTTTTTGCCACGCTTACCCGCTGCAATTTCGGTAAAGCTTACAGGCATGTCAGAAGGGAACCGGCGAATAAACTCGTCCACGCCTTGGTTAACCCAAGATGGCATTTTTGTACCCACTGCAACAATCTGAATACGCACTAGATTTCCTTCATTCGCCGTTTTACAATCTCTCTTTGAGGCGAGGGGAGGCGAGCGTTATTCTGCGCTCCCCAACACAACAGGTTATTACGACCAGAGCTTTTCTAGCTGGTAAAAATCCCGTGCTTCGTCTTGCATGACATGCAAGATTACGTCGCCGAAATCAACCAATACCCATTCACCTGTCTCTTTTCCCTCAATACTGCTAGGTGCAATGTCTGCTTGCTTGGCTTCTACTACTATGTTTTCGGCAATACCAACCACGTGACGTTTAGAATTACCAGAACAGATAATCATGGTATCTGTGATTGTTGATTTACCGCGTACATCAATTTCAATAATGTCACGGCCTTTCATGTCGTCAATTTTGTCTTTTACGAACTGCTTGAGTTGTTGACTCTCCAAGTGTTTTCCTCACTAATTTGATTTATCTTGGTATAAGTGGTGCATATTTATATAGTCTGCAACGGGCGTTGGCAGCCACTCAATAGGCGGCGTCAAGGCTGACGTCGTTGCACTAACGGCGTCGCGTATTTGTGTTGAAGACGCTGGGTGTAGTGGGGTGTTAACCAACAGCACACAACCATTGGGTTGGTGATGTAGTTGGTTTATGTCTTCCGTTTTATTCGCGTTTAGCCATGACGTTAATGACGATGGTGGTTCAAAATTATCCCCTTCTCGTCGCATCACAACGAGGTGACAATAATCAAGCAAACGCTCCCACTCAAACCAGGACTGGATATTATACAGTGAATCCGCACCAATGAAAAAGCAGATTGTGTCGGCGTGGTGCTGGCGCAAATTTTCTAACGTGCGAACCGTATAGGACGGGCTAGGCAGGGAAAGCTCAATAAGCTCGGGATACAATCGTTTGTCGAGTTCACACGCTAACTTTACCATTTCTACGCGATGCGCTTCACTCACCGATACGGGTTTGTGAGGGGCGATTTTACAGGGCATAAGCCCTAAGGTGTTCACCTTAATATAATCGAGTAAATACAGTGCCGGCTGGATATGCCCTAAGTGCGGTGGATTAAAGGTTCCACCTAATATGGCCCGAATACTCATATGATTAGGCGTCGACCAAGGGGAGGTGAAAAATATTGATGCCCATAAACATCATACATAGATGACAGAGTTTGACGTAAGGCTTACTGATGACGTTTTGTTTAAAAGCGAGGTCAGCATCACTGAGTGCCTGTTGAATAGCATTAAGCTGAGACGCGGATAAACGTTGTAACGCAGATTGATAAAAGCCTTGTCGATTGCGCCAAATACCAAATTTTTGCCATTGGATGGGCGTACCATCTAGCTGCGCACAATGTAACTTCCAAAGGGTTTCCCACTCTCTGACCAGTGCCCATATAATAATGTTTGGCTCTAGGCCTTCACTTTCTAATCGATAAAGCATTTTTACACAGCGGCGACTGTCACCACTGAGCATAACGTCAACGAGTTGAAATACGTTGTAGCGTGATTGATCCACCATCGCGTATTCAATTTGCTCGTCGGTAATGCTTTGTTGGGGGTAAAGCAGAGCAAGTTTGTCTATTTCCTGCTTGGCGGCAAGTAGGTTACCTTCACAAAAATCAGCAATAATTTTGGTACCATTGCCTGACACAGACAGCTGATGGGATTGTAAGTGCTGTGCTATCCAGCTATGAAGTTGTCGGCCTTCAAGGGGGTAGCACATAACTGAGACACCCACCTCATCAAGCACTTTAAACCATTTCCCTCGTTGAACATCTTTGCCAATTTTAGGGCCATGTACTAACAGCAATACATCTTGATGAAGCGCCTTGGCTATCTCTTGCAGCATTTTACTGCCTTCGGTGCCAGGTTTACCGGTAGGAAGTTCCAACTCAATAAATTGTTGTGACGAAAACAACGACATACTTTGTGTTGCTTCCAAAACTTGATTCCACGAGAAGCCCGTGTCGGCAACCAAAACGGTTCTCTCGATAAACCCTTGCTGTTTTGCGGTTTGGCGTATTTGCTCAATAACGTCAAATTTTTGCTGCGGTTCATCACCAAAAACTAAGTAGCAAGGTTTTAAGCCTCGTGAAATCTCTTGTCCAAATTGATTTGGATAAACTTGCATCGCCTACTGGCCTTGATAAGTCATGGTGGCTTGGCTGGAAAGTCGGCGGATAATAATGTCAGCCGCTTCATTACGCATTTCGTCTAACACTATATCGAGTTCACGTGACTTCGCCAGTACATGATCTGGGTCGTCTTGATAATCGCGGATAACATCAAAGGTGGCCAAAATGGCTTCTTGGTCTGGAAACTGTACTTTATATCGCACGGTATAAATAAGTTCGTATTCAGCCACTTGTCCAGAGGGGTACACCGACAACAGTCGACGCTCTAGTTTTTCTGGCATTAAAAATACCACCACGCCGTTATCCAACGTGGTGGCATCTTGCGCATATACGCCGTTTAAACCATACACAGTCACTCGCTTATAAAGTGCTCTGCTCAACAGGGCATGTGTTTTTGCGCTATCGACAATCACAGCATTCACATTGTCTGGTAGGTTAGGGGCGCTACGTAAATGAAACCCGCACCCAGCCAGTGTTAACGTTACTAACAGCGATATTGTGTAGAGAAATAAACGGCTCATTCTTAGTTAGCCACTATGTTAACGAGTCGTCCCGGCACCACAATCACTTTTCTAATGGTTTTGCCATCAATAAACTGCTGCACATTGGGCTGAGCCTTCGCTTCTGCTTCAATGGCTTCTTTGCTTGCGTCCGCAGCAATGGTAATTTTGGCGCGAACCTTTCCGTTGACTTGAACGATAATGAGCTTTTCATCTTCAACCAACGCTTCTTTATCTGCTTTTGGCCAAGGCGCAAGTTCAATATCGTCCTGATGGCCCAACACGTGCCAAAGCGTATGACAAATATGCGGAGTGATAGGGTTCAACAGCAACAATACAGACTCAACGGCTTCTCGCATGATAGCCACGTCTTGTGGTGACTCTTGCGGCGCCTTTTGAAGGTGATTTAACAACTCCATAATGGCTGCAATCGCGGTATTGAAAGTTTGGCGGCGACCAAGGTCGTCGCTAACCTTTTCAATGGTCTTATGCACTTCTCGACGCAACGCTTGTTGGTCTTTACTTAACCCACTTACGTTCAAGGCTTCCGGCTCGCCCTTCTCAACGTGTTCAGTGGTCAGTTTCCAGATACGACGTAAGAAACGGTTTGCGCCTTCTACGCCAGAATCAACCCACTCAAGTGTTTGCTCAGGTGGAGCGGCAAACATAGTAAACAAGCGAACGGTATCTGCACCGTATTGGTCAATCACTTCTTGTGGGTCGATGCCATTGTTCTTCGATTTCGACATTTTGGTCATGCCGCCGTGGATCACCGGCTCGCCATCCTCGGTTAACCAAGCTTTGACAATTCTGCCTTTCTCATCTTTTTCTACCGACACCTGTGTGGGTGAATACCAGGTTTTCTTGCCCTTGGCATCTTCGCGGTAGTAAGAATCGGCCAACACCATACCTTGACAGAGTAAGCGTTTAAATGGCTCGTCAGAATCCACCAAGCCTTCGTCACGTAACAATTTGTGGAAGAAACGTGAATACAATAAGTGCAATATCGCGTGTTCGATACCCCCAATATATTGATCAACAGGTAACCAATAGTTCGATGAAGCAGGGTCAAGCATAGCGTCATGGTTGGTTGCGCTGGCGTACCTTGCGTAATACCAAGAAGACTCCATGAAGGTGTCGAAGGTATCCGTTTCGCGTAATGCTGCTTCGCCGTTATACGTGGTCTTCGCCCATTCTGGATCCGCCTTAATAGGGGAGGTTACGCCGTTCATTTCAACGTCTTCGGGTAAAATGACAGGCAGTTCACTTTCAGGAACGGGCACCGACTCGCCATTTTCCAGATTCAACATTGGGATAGGTGCGCCCCAGTAACGCTGGCGACTCACGCCCCAGTCACGAAGGCGGTAATTTACTTTACGCTGGCCACAGCCTTTTTCTTCCAAGGCTTTAGCAATAGCGTCAAAAGCATCATTAAACGTAAGGCCATCAAATTTATCAGAATTAACAAGCGCGCCTTTTTCCATGTAAGCCGCTTCTGTTAAATCACAGGCTTCTTTTGCATCGTCTGCAGGCTGAATCACTTGTTTGATCGTTAGGCCGTATTTAGTAGCAAATTCCCAATCTCGTTGGTCGTGACCCGGTACCGCCATTACCGCACCTGAGCCGTAATCCATCAATACAAAGTTTGCTACCCATACAGGCAATAACTCACCAGTTAGGGGGTGAATTACCTGCATGCCGGTATCACACCCTTTTTTCTCCATCGTGGCCAACTCTGCTTCGGCCACTTTGGTGTTCCTACATTCTTCAATAAAGTCAGCTAAAGCAGGATTAGACTGCGCGGCAAATTCAGCGAGTGGATGCTGTGCTGCCACCGCCACATAAGTCACCCCATAGAAAGTATCTGGGCGGGTAGTGTAAACGGTTAGGTCGCTTATGTTGCTTGCATTTTTAGCAAGATCGAAGGTGATATCTACACCTTCAGAACGACCAATCCAATTTGCTTGCATGGCACGTACTTGATCTGGCCACTCTTCGAGTTGCTCTAAATCGCTAAGAAGTTCTTCTGCATAATCCGTAATTTTAATAAACCACTGCGGAATTTCTTTTTGCTCTACCAGCGCTCCAGAACGCCAGCCACGGCCATCGATGACCTGCTCGTTAGCTAAAACAGTTTGGTCTACGGGATCCCAGTTCACAGTAGAGTTCTTTTTATACACTAACCCTTTTTCGTAAAGGCGGGTGAAAAACCACTGTTCCCAACGGTAGTAGTCTGACTTACACGTAGTGACTTCTCTGTCCCAGTCGTAGCCAAACCCTAAACTGCGAAGCTGATTTTTCATGTAATCAATGTTCGAGTAGGTCCATTTCGCTGGGGCCGTGTTGTTGTTTATTGCGGCATTTTCTGCTGGAAGCCCAAAAGCGTCCCATCCCATTGGCTGGAGTACGTTTTTTCCCTGCATACGCTGGTAGCGACTGATCACATCACCTATGGTGTAGTTTCTTACGTGGCCCATGTGGAGTCTGCCACTTGGGTAAGGAAACATAGAAAGGCAATAGAACTTTTCTTTATCCACATCGTCATTGGCTTTAAATGACTGATTTTCTTCCCAGTATTGCTGAACGCTTTGTTCTATTTCTTTAGGGTTGTACTGATTTTCGGCCATGAAACTTAGGCTTCCGCATTAATATTGGTTTAACGTTAATAAATCGTCTATGAAAAACCGAGTGAGTGAAACGGCTAAGGCCCACGGTTCAACATAGAAATTTAACTTACATATAGCCTTATAGAATACCCTAGCGACGTGTCCACGCTCAATAGCTTAGCGAGTTATAGTGCTATTTTTATCCTCACTTGTTGAAAAACTAATCATTCTTCGTGGATGGCTGGGTTAATCCCATGAAATACTGCCAACACATTAGCATGCATCTTCGCCAAAACGTTTAGCGCACTTTGATTTAGTGGACTTTGATTTAGCGCACTTTGATTTAACGCACAGTGTTGTGTTTGCTTCGTGAGATTATTTCATCGTTAGCTAACGCGAGTTGTTGTGGTGTAAAACAGCGAACCCCAAAAAAGCCATCGAATATAGCAAAAGAGGGCTCCACTTGATGGTTTATTCATCTAATAGAGACACACAATACAATAAAGCGAGATAAGGGTTTGACAGACCTGCGCTAACGGGTTTCACTTACCACAAAGATTTAAAAAATAAGAACTATGTCAGGCGAAATTAAGCATACATCACTTACTCCTTCTTCTCTTACACCCACAATTAATCGAAAGGCGATAAATAGTGCGTTGAAAGATGATGAAGCACTCCATGCTACTTTTATTGGCCAGGAGCGTGCTCGAGAAGCGCTTACTTTTGGCTTAGGCATTAATGCGAAAGGCTACAACCTTTATGTGATGGGTGAACCCGCCACGGGTCGATTCACCTTGGTGCGCGACTATATTGCACGGCAAGTTGCTAATTTGAACGCGCCCGACGATTGGGTGTACATCAATAATTTCGCCGAAGAACGCGAACCTGTGGCACTGAAATTCCCCACCGGTGGTGGTAAAGCTTTTCATAAAGATATCTCTCAGCTTATTGATGACGTGCTAGATACCTTTCCCGTCGCATTCGATAATCCAGGCTATCAGCGAAAGCGGGCTAATATCTCTCGGGAATTCGATAAAAAGTATGACGAGGCCATTGCTGCGCTAGAGCGTTACGCACAAGCCAATGATGTGGCTTTGTATGAAGAAAATGGCGAAATTTCATTTTCTCCTATTGTTGAGGGCAAGCCACTAACGGATACGGAATTTGCGGCTTTGAATGAAAGCCAGCGTTCGCATTTTTATGCGTTAATTGACGATTTAGAAAATCGCCTCAGCGAGAGCCTATTAAGCTTACCCTCGTGGAAGAGGGAAAATTCTGAACAATTAAGAGCATTAGACAAACAAACTGCAGAGCAGGGGATTAAACCCCTCTTGAAAGTGCTAGAGCATAAGTATTCGGCAGAACTTGGTATTTTGAAGTACTTAAAGCAGTTAAAGACGGCATTGGTTAACGCCATCCTTCTCATTGTGCAAGAAGAGCGAAAAGATGAGAAAAGCGATGAGTTTGATCAACGGGTGTTTTTAGAAGAACAATTTTTGCCGAATGTTCTGGTGGCAAATAATGTTGGAGACACGGCGCCGGTTATATATGAACCAAACCCTACTTACCAAAACCTTTTTGGCAAAATCGAATACACCAATATTCATGGGGGCGTGTTCACTAACTATCGAATGATAAGACCGGGTGCGCTTCATCGCGCCAACGGTGGATATTTACTGCTTGATGTAGACCAACTCATTGAGCAGCCTTACGTGTGGGAAACCCTGAAACTTGCCGTTAAGCTTGGCAGATTAAAAATGGACTTGCCCCAGCAAGATGTCGGTATGGTGAATGCCATCACTTTGCATCCTCAACCTATCGACTTGAATATTAAAATTGTGCTTCTTGGTTCCCGGGATCTCTATTATACGTTGCAAGATTACGACGATGAATTTGATGAGCTTTTTCGTGTATTAGTAGACTTCGACTTAGAAATTCAAGTTTCTCGCCAAGCGTTGTTCGATTTTGTGGGCAAGGTGAGAAAACATTTGGCTCAACTTAACATCCAACACGTGACCGCCAACGCCATGTGTCGGTTGGTAGAATATTCATTGCGAATGGCTGAACACCAACAAAAGTTATCAGCGCATTTTTCCGAGGTGATAGAACTCGTAAACGAAGCGCACTTTTTCTGCATGAAATCTGGTAGTGACACCTTAGAATTGCATCATTTAAAAACGGCGCTGGCGGCGAAAAAACGCAGAACGGGCCGCGTTAGCCAAACCCTGTTAAACGACATAAAAGAAGGGCATGTACTTATTGCTACTGAAGGCAAAGCAATAGGGAAGGTGAATGGACTGACGGTTTTAGACATAGGTGATACTGCGTTTGGGACGCCGGCGCGAATTACCTCTACTGTGTTCGCCGGTGCAAGTGGCGTTGTAGATATAGAAAGAGAAGTGGAGTTGGGTCAGCCCATACATTCAAAAGGGGTGATGTTGCTAACAGGGTACTTGGGTAACAAGTACGCGCAGCACTTTCCACTGACATTGTCGGCAAATATCGCCTTAGAGCAGTCTTATGGTCACATTGACGGAGACAGTGCATCGCTGGGTGAACTAGTGGCATTAATCTCAGCACTCACTGAAATACCCTGCTTGCAAACGCTTGCGATAACGGGCTCAATCAACCAATACGGTGAAGTTCAGGCGGTGGGCGGTGTAAATGAAAAGATTGAAGGCTATTTCGATCTTTGTCAACATCGAGGTTTAACGGGCACCCAAGGGGTTATTATTCCAAAATCTAATGCCATTAATTTAGTATTAGACTCTACGGTGATAGATGCGGTGAAAAAAGGGTTATTCCACATCTATACTGTAGAAACGGTAGACGATGCATTATCCATACTGATGGAACAGGAAGCCGGTGTACTAAGTTCTCGCGGCCGATACCCGAAAAATACCATCAATTACCACGCGGTGAATCGACTTTACAACATTGCGCTGATTGTGAATGGGGGGGATGGCGAATAGTCTTAGCGCCACGCTAAAAATGAAAGCGAGCGATATCTAGCTTGCTTTCACTGAATGGTTGGCGACTGACCTTGCCAGGTTTACTTAGGTGGCATACGTAAACCGCCATCTAAGCGAATGGTTTCCCCGTTTAAATACGCATTTTGTGCAATATGAATAACCAACTTTGCAAATTCTTCAGGTAATCCTAATCGTTTGGGAAACTGTACATTATGTGATAATGCCTGTTGTACGTGCTCAGGCATGGCCAATAGCATTGGGGTGCCCATAACTCCAGGGGCTATAGTGTTAACCCGAATGCCTAATGGCGCTAAATCTCGTGCCATAGGAAGGGTAAGCCCAATGATCCCTGCTTTACTGGCGGCATAGGCAGTTTGCCCAATTTGCCCTTCATAGCCGGCCACCGACGCGGTGTTAATAATCACCCCTCGTTCCCCCTCATCATTCACTGCGGATTGGTTAGCCATGGCACTGGCCACTAAACGTGCGACGTTGAAGCTGCCGACTAAATTTATATCAATAGTGTGCTGGAAGTCCTGTAATGGGGCGGGGGCATTTTCTTTGTTAAGGATACGTTTGGCGGGGGCGATGCCTGCACAATTAACGCACAAATGAATATGATTAAATCGAGATTGACACTGACGAATTGCTGATGAGATTTCATCTTCATTGCGGACATCGGCGCGCACAAATAACGTGTTCTCGGTGCCGAGTTCCTCTACCCGTTGTTGGCCTAGTGCTTCGTTCATGTCTAGCAAGCACACTTTTGCGCCAGCCTGACTCAATGCTATGGCAGTCGCATGGCCTAGGCCAGAACAGCCTCCGGTCACTAATGCAGTGACTTCAGTAATTTTCATAAATCCCCGTTAACGCTGTTTTTTAACAACATGTTAACGGGGTATCACCATAAAAACCATTTTGCCGCTGTTAAACGGCGAAAATGTTAACTTTATTTTGGCAACTGAATTTTACGCTCTTCATTAGGACGGTATAAAATAAGAGTATGTCCGATAACTTGAAGTTTTTCGGCGTTGGTTTCTCTTACAATGGCATCCATGATGAGCGATTTTTCTTCGCGATCATCTGTGGGCACCTTAACTTTAATTAATTCGTGGAAGTTTAGGGCGTTGTCGATTTCGGCTACAACCCCCTCTGTAAGGCCGTTAGCACCAAGTTGCACAACAGGCTTAAGCGGGTGTGCAAGGCCTTTAAGAAATTGTTTCTGTTTGTTTGAAAGTTTCATGTAGTCAATATTCTTACAATTTATCTATAAATTTACGCTTGAAATAACGTATTCTAACGCCATCTTCTCTACAATCCTAATGACATTGTATTGGAATGACAAAAAAGAAACACTCCGCCAGCAGTAAACGCTGGCTACAAGAACACTTTGATGACCACTATGTGCAAAGAGCGCAGAAGCAAGGTAAGCGGTCCCGTGCCTTCTTTAAACTGGAAGAAATCCAGCAAAAAGATAAGCTTATTAGACCTGGCTCTACGGTTGTTGACCTAGGTGCGGCGCCAGGTGGCTGGTCACAATTGGCTTCTGAGCTCGTGGGTGACCACGGCAAAGTCATTGCTTGTGACATTTTACCTATGGATTCAATCGTGGGTGTCGACTTCTTACAAGGTGATTTTCGAGATGATGCAGTTTTAGACGCATTATTGAACAGAATCGGCGGTAAGAACGTAGATACTGTGTTATCAGACATGGCACCTAACCTGTCTGGTAACGCGGCGGTGGATCAAGCCGGCTCTATGTATCTCTGCGAGCTTGCCTTAGATATGTGTCATCAAGTCTTAAAGCCAGGTGGTAATTTTGCAATTAAAGTTTTTCAGGGTGAAGGGTTTGATGAATTCCTGAAAGATTTGCGTAGCGCCTTTACTACCCTTAAAACGCGGAAACCAGATTCGTCTCGATCCCGTTCAAGGGAGGTGTATTTGGTGGCTTGTGGTTATAAAGTGTAGTACTCTTTCGAGTAAGCGATTTTCGTTGCGAAAGACTGTAGGCAAAGTGAACAAACTCTTGTGTGTTCACTCTAAGTCTCAGGCTTTCGGTTTTTTTAGAGGTTAGTAGCATTGAGCGATATGGCAAAAAATTTAATCTTATGGTTGGTTATCGCCGTTGTGTTAATGTCTGTTTTTCAGAGCTTTTCACCCAGTGAATCAGCACGAACGCAGACCGATTACACAACATTCCTAAGAGAAGCTGAACAAGGAAATATCCGTGAAGTTCGCATCAACAATGATGGTGAAATTCGTGGTACTAAACGTTCGGGTGACACATTCCAGACGAACGTTCCTTACTTCGACGACAAGTTAATTTCAGATTTAGTTAAAAATGACGTGCGTGTCTACGGTGAGCCGCCGGAAGAGCAGTCAATTTTAACGTCTATCTTTATTTCTTGGTTCCCCATGTTGTTGCTTATTGGTGTATGGATATTCTTTATGCGTCAAATGCAAGGGGGCGGTGGCCGCGGCGCCATGTCTTTCGGTAAGAGTAAAGCGCGCTTACTGGGCGAAGACCAAATCAAGACCACATTTGCCGATGTTGCTGGGTGTGATGAAGCGAAAGAAGATGTATCAGAATTGGTAGACTTCCTTCGTGACCCATCAAAATTCCAGAAATTAGGCGGTAAAATCCCTAAAGGCGTACTTATGGTAGGCCCTCCAGGAACAGGTAAAACCTTGCTAGCGAAAGCGATTGCCGGTGAAGCTAAAGTGCCTTTCTTCACTATTTCGGGGTCTGATTTCGTCGAAATGTTTGTGGGTGTCGGTGCATCACGTGTTCGCGATATGTTTGAACAAGCGAAAAAAGCAGCACCATGCATTATCTTTATTGATGAAATCGATGCAGTGGGTCGTCAGCGAGGCGCAGGTTTAGGTGGCGGTCACGATGAGCGTGAACAAACCCTCAACCAAATGCTTGTCGAGATGGACGGTTTCGAAGGTCATGAAGGTATCATCGTTATTGCGGCAACCAACCGTCCTGACGTACTTGATCCAGCATTACTGCGTCCCGGTCGATTCGACCGTCAGGTGGTTGTAGGTCTGCCCGATATTCGTGGTCGTGAACAAATACTTAAGGTGCATATCCGTAAGGTTCCCGTGGCTGATAATGTAGAGCCGTCAGTCATTGCTCGCGGTACCCCAGGTTTCTCTGGTGCCGACTTAGCCAACCTCGTGAACGAAGCTGCATTATTTGCTGCTCGTGGAAACAAGCGCCTTGTTTCTATGGAAGAGTTCGAGAAGGCGAAAGACAAAATCATGATGGGCTCTGAACGTAAGTCTATGGTGATGTCTGAGTCAGAAAAAGAAATGACGGCGTATCACGAAGCTGGTCACGCTATTGTGGGTCGTTTAGTACCAGAGCATGATCCAGTTTATAAGGTATCTATTATTCCTCGTGGTCGTGCATTAGGTGTGACTATGTATTTGCCTGAGCAAGATAGAGTAAGCCATTCTAAGCAGCATTTAGAAAGTATGATTTCTAGCTTGTTTGGCGGCCGAATTGCAGAGCAAATCATTTATGGCGATGACAAGGTGACCACAGGGGCCTCTAACGACATCGAACGTGCCACTGAAATTGCTCGTAAGATGGTTACTCAATGGGGGCTTTCAACGAAAATGGGCCCAATGCTGTATGCAGAAGATGAAGGTGAAGTTTTCTTAGGCAAGTCTATGTCTAAAGCAACCAACATGTCTGATGATACGGCCAGAGCCATTGATGCTGAAATTAAGTCGTTAATTGATAGTAACTACGACCGTGCACACAAAATCTTAGAAGAGAATATTGATATTCTCCATTCTATGAAAGATGCGCTAATGAAGTATGAAACTATTGATGCCAAACAAATTGACGATTTAATGAACCGTACAGATGTGCGTCCTCCTGCTGATTGGGGTGACCGCTCGCCGTCAGGCGGTGACAAACCAAGCGGTGGCAAGCCAGCGCGTGAAGGTGAAATTACCGACGATGGTGTTGATAAGCCGTCTGTAGGTAAGCCAGGCGATTTGCCCAGCTAAGCTTCTTAGGCTAAACGTGAAAAACGCCAGTTAATCTGGCGTTTTTTGTATGTGTTAATGCAATACGAGTGATTTTTAATGCGCTTTGCTAACCGGGAAATAGACCTCTCTACCCCTAAGATCATGGGGATTTTAAACGTGACCCCTGATTCCTTTTCTGACGGCGGTAAACACCATCATCTTGACAGTGCCTTACGCCATGCCCATGACATGGTTGAAAAAGGTGCGACTTTTATCGACGTGGGCGGTGAATCCACCCGCCCTGGCGCTGCAACAGTAAGTGAAAGTGAAGAACTCGATAGAGTCATTCCTGTCATTGAACGTTTACACAGTGAGTTAGACTGTGTCATTTCCGTAGATACCAGCAAAGCGATGGTTATGAGAGAGGCCGTCCAAGCGGGTGCCGGGCTTATTAATGACGTAAGGGCTTTAGCAGAACCCAATGCATTAGAGGTTGCAGCGCATTCTTCGGTTCCTGTTTGCTTAATGCATATGAAAGGGCAGCCCACTACCATGCAACAAAACCCTGAGTACACAAGTGTAGTGGATGATGTAACAGGATTTTTATTACAGCGTGTAGACGCTTGTATTCAGGCCGGGATAAATCGCGACAATATCCTGCTTGACCCAGGGTATGGCTTCGGTAAAACCCTTTCTCATAACTATACGTTAGTGAAATATTTGCCCAAGATTATGGCGTTGGGTTACCCCGTGTTAGTGGGAATGTCTAGAAAGTCCATGATTGGCAGCTTACTTGATAGAAAAGTGGAAGAGCGCTTGGCGGGAAGTGTGGCACTCGCTACAATTGCTGCCACTATGCGAGCGCACATTATTCGTGTTCATGATGTACAAGAAACCAGTGATGCCGTGTCTATTGTTAACATGGTTCATGAAGTAAAATAAGGATTTAAAAATGGGTCAGCGCAAATATTTTGGTACTGATGGTATTCGTGGCAAAGTGGGTGAAAGTAACATAAACCCTGAATTTGTTACCAAACTTGGCTGGGCGGCAGGTAAAGTCCTTGCTGGCCGTGGCACTAATAAAGTACTCATTGGTAAAGATACCCGTATTTCTGGTTACATGCTTGAATCATCATTGGAATCAGGGCTATCTGCTGCGGGCATCGATATTGGTTTGCTTGGGCCAATGCCCACACCGGCAATTGCCTATTTAACGAAAACCTTTCGTTCTGAGGCTGGCATTGTCATCAGTGCTTCACATAACCCTTATTACGACAACGGTATTAAGTTCTTTTCATCCAATGGCTTTAAGCTTGATGATGATATAGAACACGCTATTGAGGCTATGCTTGAGGAACCCATGACGTGTGTTGCGTCAGATAAATTGGGTAAGGCTACGCGCATTAATGACGCAGCGGGCCGTTACATCGAATTCTGTAAAGGTACATTCCCCTCTGAATTGTCTTTAACGGGACTAAAGATTGTCGTGGATTGTGCGCACGGCGCGACTTATCACATTGCGCCTAACGTGTTGCGTGAATTAGGTGCCACGGTTATTGAAATTGGCACCGCGCCGAACGGCTTAAATATCAACGAAAACGTGGGCGCTACTTCTTTAGACGCCATTGTTGAGGCGGTTAAAGCGCATCACGCCGATTTAGGCTTTGCCCTGGACGGCGACGGCGATCGTATCATGATGGTAGATCATTTAGGTAACGTGATCGATGGTGATCAAATTGTGTTCATGATTGCGCGGGATGCATTAAAAAATGGCCGAATGCAAGGGGGAGTTGTTGGCACCCTGATGAGTAACTTGGGCTTAGAGGTGGCGTTGAGTCGCTTGGGTGTTCCCTTTGCACGAAGCAAAGTAGGAGATCGCTATGTCATGGAATTGTTGCAAGACAAAGGGTGGACCATCGGCGGCGAAAGTTCTGGCCATATTTTGAATTTAACGGCGTCTTCCACCGGAGATGGTATCGTGGCTGGTTTACAAGTTATTGCTGCCATGTTGCGTTCAGACATGGACTTACACGACCTGAGCAGCGGCTTTGAAATGTATCCGCAACGGCTCATCAACGTGCGCTATACAAATTTAGATGAAGACTACCTTGCTCATGATGCTGTACAAAAAGGCAAAGCAGATGCAGAAGCGGCGTTAGGTAAGCGAGGGCGTGTTTTATTACGCAAAAGTGGCACTGAACCCTTAATTCGCGTTATGGTTGAATCTGATGATGAAGCCCAAACAGAGAAGTGGGCTGAACATATCGCTGAAATTGTTCGTAAAGTCGCCAATTGATTGGCATGACTGGAATTTTTGCTTTTTATGCTTGTATATTTTATTTGAAATCGTTAATATCACGCCCGCTTTAAGACAGGGCTAAGGTCTATAGTGTGAAGAATAATAGAACGCCATTCGTGGCAGGTAACTGGAAAATGAACGGTGACCGTTCACTGGTGTCAACGTTTAGTGCATCGCTTGATAGTCATGCAGTAAGCAATGTAGACATTGTTTTATGTCCACCGGCTGTTTATTTACCGCTATTTTCTTCGGCTAACTTTAGTTTAGGCGGGCAAGATTTAAGTGCTCAAGAACCGGGTGCACACACAGGTGATGTGTCTGGTGAAATGCTTAAGGATGTTGGCTGCAGTTATGTTATTGTAGGCCATTCGGAGCGCCGGGAAGATCATGGCGAGTCGAACAGTGATGTTGCTAAAAAAGCCAGTAAAGCATTAGCGTGCGGCTTAACGCCTATTATTTGCATTGGCGAACCCTTAGCGGTGAGAGAAGCAGGTGAGGTTGAAGCCTTTTTATCTGAGCAATTAAAAGCGTTGGTAGAACATCTCAGTGTAGATGACTTATCTAAATCGGTTATTGCTTACGAGCCAATATGGGCTATAGGCACAGGTAAGACAGCATCACCAGAACAAGCGCAAGATGTACACAAATTTATCCGTGAGTTTTTTGCGAACGAAGACAAGACACTAGCGGAAGGGCTGCGCATTTTATATGGCGGCAGTGTAAAGCCTGACAATGCAAAAACATTATTTGCACAGGCTGATGTAGATGGCGGGCTCATTGGGGGCGCCAGCTTAAAAGTCGAAGATTTTATTTCAATTTGCCAAGCGGCAAACTGACGAGGTTATTATGGTTTATGAAGTGCTACTTGTAGCCTATTTGATTGTAGCTCTATTGCTTATTGGATTTGTACTTATCCAGCAAGGCAAAGGGGCTGATATGGGCGCTTCTTTCGGTAGCGGTGGCTCTAATACTGTTTTTGGTTCTTCTGGCTCAGGTAATTTTATGAGCCGAACAACCGCGGTTTTGGCCGGTTTGTTTTTCTTTATCAGCTTAACGCTAGGTGCGTTAACGGCGAATAAAGAAAGTGCGGAAGACGAGTGGGAAAACTTAGAGGTTCCTGCTGTCGTTGAAGCACCTGTACAAACACCAGCGGATCAAGATGTTCCAATGGGTGAGGTGCCTGAATCAGCAATTGATGATGTTCCCCAAGTGGACAAATCATCTGACGTACCTAACTAGTCGTTCATTTAAAGTTTCGCGGAAGTGGTGGAATTGGTAGACACGCCATCTTGAGGGGGTGGTGAGCATAGCTCGTGCGGGTTCAAGTCCCGCTTTCCGCACCAATTTTCAAAAGGCCAGCATTATGCTGGCCTTTTTTATTCGTGCCCCTTTTTACAGCGCTAAATTTAATATTTGTAACAATTCGTAAAATAAAGTTATTTCAGCCAGTTAACGCTATTCGTTGGAAATTAATTGGGCTATGCTTGCTGCTTGTAACCGTTTATGAATCATTGAACATGCCTATTTTGAGTCGCTAGGAGCGCTAGCGTGCAGATTTCGTTAAGACAAAGCCTATTTAGAACCTTGCTTGGTGGCATACTTGTCGCGGCCTTTTTAATCATGGCTTCCGTATGGGAGTCGGCCAATAGCCTTGTGCAGCAAAATATTAATCAAGATATTGCTGTAACGGAAAAAGTATTACACCGGCTCATTGACGACAGACAAGCCATCGTTAAAAGCGTTTCAAATGTGTTGTTGCGGTCGTACGACTTCAGGCGCGCAGTTGGCACTGAGGATACGCCTTCAATAGAAGCGGCGTTTACCAGCTACGCTAAGCGTATCAACACCGACGTGATTGCCTTAGTAGATTTAAATCATAACGTGGTGGCAAGCTATACCGACTTATTCACGCCTAATGAACAATTAAAAGCCAGTACAGCCCTTGCTGCGAAGGGGTATGAAAGTGGTTTTTTCCTCATTAATGATAGGCTACTGCAACTGAATTTGTATCGTGTAGAAATTCCAACCTTACGGTATTACCTCATTATAGGTATCGAGTTCGATTCTGCTTTGCTAGAGGATTTAAGACGTCTAGTAGAAGCAGACATCATCATTTCAGGCAAGGGCGACCAAGGGATCATTGCCTCAACGTTGGTAGATGAACAAGCACGGTCCATTTTGAATGCTGAGGAAAGCCCATCATGGCTGGATGTTACTTTCACCAATCAACTCACGTATATGCGCCGTTCGGTAACATTATCTTCCATGGGTACGTTACCAGTCGATATTACGATTGCTATCGATGTATCTGAAGCGTATCAGTCATTTACTCATATTCAGTTATCAATTTTGATTTTTACCCTTATTGCCATATTCGTGGCGTTAGGCTTCTCTATGATTTTAGCCCGCAACGTGAGCGGCCCAGTTTCAAATTTAGTGAATGCGGTAAATCGAGTGGCAGCGGGTAACTATGGGGCTATTTTAAGTAAACCTTCAAGACTGAAAGAAATTTCTGCGTTAGCGACCGCCGTAGATAGCATGCAAGATAGTATTAAGCATAGGGAAAAGCGTATACGCTATCAGGCACAACACGACGTGTTAACAGGTTTGTTCAATCGTAATTATGTTGAACAATACTTTGAGTCTCAAATCAACAGCAATAAAAGTGTCCAAGTCCTGGCTATTACAGTTATTGGCTTTAGAACCATTAACGACTTGTATGGCTACTCTAACGGTGATACTGCGCTAAAAACCTTGGCTGAGCGACTTATGCGTTGGCCTGGCACTTCTGCCCGGCTGGCAGGCGGGGAAATTCTTTATATCAGTGAATCTCGTCTTGATGAAGCGCAACTAGAAACCCTCAAACATATTTTAGAGCAACCGGTAGAAAGTAACCTAATAGCCATACCTATTAAAATCGCCATGGCTGTGATCTCATGTCCATCAGATGCGGATAACAGCGAAGAGCTGTTTAGAAAAATCAATATTGTCTCTGACGAAGCCATTCATACTGGTCAGTGGTGTGTGCATTATCGAGCCGATCTGGAAGCCAGATATGTTCGCCGATTAACCATAACCACTGAATTGAAGCGGGCGTTGGCTAGCGAGCAATCTGAATTATCCATGGTTTATCAGCCTAAAGTGGATTTGAGCACGATGAAAGTGTGCAGTATGGAGGCGCTTATCCGTTGGAATAATGCCGTACTTGGTTTTGTGCCTCCCGACGAATTCATTACCATTGCTGAACAAGCTGGCTTGATAGAACAGGTGACGAGCTGGGTAATGCGCCGCACGATTGAAGATTTATCTTATTTCAGAGTGAAAGGCTATCGCTTTACGGTAGCGATGAATTTATCGACTCAAGATATACAAAATAAGCCGCTGCTTAATAAGCTGGTTAATTTATTAACAGAGTTTGCCCTTTATCCTTCGTCATTAGAATTAGAGATTACAGAAAGCGATCTTGTTGCTGACGCATCTCTCGCGATTGAAAACTTGAATGCATTGACCTCAAGAGGGTTCCATTTCGCGATTGACGATTTTGGAACTGGGTATTCATCGCTGGCTTATTTGAAAAATTTGCCGGTAAATACCATCAAAATTGATAAGAGCTTTATATTGTCTCTTGCTACCGATGAAAATGATCAACAAATTGTTCATACCGTACTGGGATTAGCTGATGCTTTTAATTTAAAGGTAGTCGCTGAAGGGGTTGAAGATGAAGTATCTATGAACATTTTGAAGGATTGGGGTTGTGATATCGCCCAAGGGTACTTTATTAGTCGGCCACTGCCACGCGCTGATTTAGAAGCTTGGTTAGAGAATTCACCTTTCGGTGAATAGACGCCTTTTGGCTAATATATTATTGTTGGCAGCGTATATGCATTATAAAAACTAAACCTTCCAAAAGAACGTTCAAACGGTAAATTTGGTAGGTAAACTGTGAAATTACTTCAAGAACAAGGAAATTATTATGGATATTATACGCATTATCTTGTCAATCATACTTCCACCGCTGGGCGTTTTCTTACAAGTGGGTATCGGTGCGCACTTTTGGATCAATATTCTGCTTACACTGTTGGGTTATTTCCCAGGTTTAATCCACGCCATTTATATTATTGCTAAGCGTTAACATCCGAACAGTTGAAAAAGCCAGCGTCAAGCTGGCTTTTTTATGTGTGAATGAAAAGCGTAAAGTGTTGGCTTTACGCGTTAACTTCAAAGGATCGATTCTTCTTAAGAGGCGTTATGCATGAGTCAATTCTTGAGCCATTTCTTCGCGATAACCGTCGGCCAATTTTTCTTTTTGTCGTTCATTAAGCACTTTACCCGCCACTTGGAAAAACTCTTGTTCTTCATCCGCGAGGTGATGCTCAACTTTTTCTTGTAAGCTTTTTAAATAATGAAGCCAAGCTGGAGAGCTCATTTCAGTTTCATCAAGCTTTTCAATAAGCTCATCTATCTCATGATGCTCTGCAATACCATGGCGTGTCAGCTCAACAGTTTCATCGTTTTCAAGCATATGTGAGTAGAAATGACGCTCTTCTGCCACAGCGTGACTTTCCAATTGGTCTTTTAGCTCTTGAAAATACTCACGGCGAGCTGCGGTATCGCCACTGGTTTCTGCTAGTATTTTTAGCAGTAATCGTTGCTTCTCATGGTCTTTGCGTAACGCTTCAAATATTTTCATCAGGGTTCTCCAGAATTGTTAAAATAACAATTTAGAGAATGCGAGAAGTATTCCAACTTTCTAATATGGCTAACGTTATGAAAGTAATACAAAACATTGCCATCTTTAAACGGGGCGAGCTAAAAAGCACGCCTTAAAGTGCATAAATTACAGGTGACCCTGTATGAATGGCGCCACCGTCACTCACAAAAATTAAACGCCTTGCGCTACCATAGCGTCTGCTACACGGCGAAAGGCAGCCACGTTTGCGCCTTTGGCGTAGTCTATCCCACTGTCTGACGTTCCTTCTTGTTCACAGCGGTAGTGAATGTCTTGCATGATGGTTTTAAGTTGTGCGTCTAAGGTGTTTGCATCATCTTGAGAAAATACCGCATTTTGTGCCATCTCAAGTCCTGAGAGTGCAACGCCGCCAGCATTCGATGCTTTGCCAGGTACGAATACGACCTTTGCTTTTTTAAATGCTTGTTGCGCACGTTCTGTGCACGGCATGTTGGCGCCTTCTAACACCATTTTACAGCCAGAGTGAATCAGCGATTCAGCGTCACTATGATTCAACTCGTTTTGGGTGGCGCAGGGCAGGGCAATATCTACTTCCTCGGACCACGGCGTTTGCGCTTTATGCCATTGCATATTACGTTCACTTTGCTGGCAAAGTGCCGTTAAGACATTGGATTCCATGGTATGGTTGTGGATAGCCCACTGAATGTCACTTTCGTGAAAACCCGACGTACAAGCGAGGGTCCCTTTGCTGTTTGACAATGTAACGACTATGGCTCCTTTCTGTTTCGCTTTTAACGCAGCATGCAGCGCGACATTCCCGGCGCCTGATATCGCGAGTCTCTGGCCCTCAATATCAGTGTTATGGGCTTTACATACCGCTTCAAGGAAATAGACTAAGCCAAAACCAGTGGCTTCTGTACGGACGTAGCTGCCACCAAACTCTAACCCTTTACCTGTTAGTACACCTTCAAACCTGTTATTTAGCCTACGGTACTCACCATACAAGAAGCCTATTTCTCTTGCTCCAACATTAATGTCACCGGCTGGAACATCGGTTTGTGCACCAATATGACGTTGTAGTTCGCGCATGAAGCTTTGGCAGAAAAGCATAATGTCATGGTCGCTTCTACCCTTAGGGTTAAAGTCTGAGCCGCCTTTACCGCCGCCCATAGGCAAGCCGGTTAATGCATTTTTAAAGGTTTGCTCGAAGGCTAAAAATTTTAAAATTGATAAGTTCACCGAAGGGTGAAACCGTAAGCCACCTTTATAGGGGCCCATGACAGAATTGTGTTGAACACGCCACCCTTGATTAACTTCCACCTCTCCGTGACTATTCATCCAACTGACGGTGAAATAAATAATGCGTTCAGGTAAACACAAGCGCCTGACTATATCGTAGTGATTGTAAGTGGCATTTGCATTGTAAATAGGCATGATGTCGGTTAGCACTTCAGAGGTCGCTTGCAGGTATTCGCTTTCATGAGGAAACCGCTGGGCTAAAAATGTATTTAGTGCTTCGGTATTACTTTTAGACATTTATTTTGCGTCCTCGAATTCGTCTGCGTTACTTAAAACCTTAAGGCTGCGTGGCTGAATGTTAATTTCAATATGTTTTGCATTAAATATTTCACCGTCTAGGGCGTAAGATACTTCTTCATCAAATTCCAATGTTAGGGAACTGGCTTGGGTGTGCGTAATAGTGTCAGATTGCTGCTTCGACTCAGAGGTCGTTAGTACAAGTTCGGCGAGGGATAAAAATTGCTTATCCGCAGAAGCTTGTGGTGTGAGCCACGTAATATCTAGTTTCCCGTCTGTTACATCTGGCGGTTCTCCACCTTGTGCGAGTGCGGTTGTTACAGGGGCGGCATTGGCAATGACTAAACTCGGAGTGTCAATATGTTGTGTCGGGCCATCTTCTAAAGATAAAGAAAACGACAAGTTGTCGTTTTGAGAAATTGCATCCCAAAGCCCTCGTAAATAGGCCATTTGTCCACCGTTGTCTTTTTCCCCTCTGTCTGCGGCTGAAATCATCCGCTCCTCAAAGCCAACCGCGGCCACCAATAACATCATTTTGTCGTTGCACCTTGCGGTATCCATATAGATGGCGTGGCCATCGATAATAATTTCGCAAGCTGTGCCTACGGGCATTATTTTGCTGGTGTATCCATGAAGTACCTGACAAAGGGCATTGGCGGTACCTAGTGGAATAATGCCTAATGTGGTATCCGTGTCGGCTAACGCACTGGCAACTTCGGTAATGGTACCGTCACCACCGCAGGCCACAACAATATCCACCCCTTCTTCCACGGCTTTTTTGGCTAACGCTTCGCCGTCAACGTCTGGCGTGGTTTCCTCAACGGTAACGCGAAACTTTTCATTTAGCTGGGCTAAAATATCTGCCTTTTCTGTTTTCCACTTGCCGCCGCCTGCCACGGGGTTGGCAATGAGTGTAAGGCTCTTAGATAAATTTAAGTGGCCGCCTTGCTGTATTTTAGCAAGGGCGCTACGCTGGCGTTTGTTTAAACGTGCGGTGGTGCGTATAGATTGAATATTTGCCATGGCCTCATTAATGGTGAGGGAAGGGTGCTTGGCCAGCAAGTAAGCTGCAACCACAAGTACGGAGCGTCCTCTGCCTAACGCACAATGCACCACCACTTTTTGGCCATCAGCGATTTTTTGATCTAGCCAATTTATCGCGTGAAGTAGTTGTTCGGTGGTTGGGCTGGTATGGTCGAGTACCGGTATGTTTAAGTAGGCAAAATCTTCTTGATAAGCCGTCCAATCTAACCCATCGAACTCAGCCGTTACGTCTAATATTGCACCAATGTCATTTTCATTGAGTAAATCCACATGTTGCGTCGACATTCTGCAACCGAGGAACAAGGATTCTTCAATTTTTTGCAAAGGAGGGACTTTATCGGTGCGCCGGGCATATTCGTTATATAACCAACTCCCTAGCAAGAAGGGCACGAATATCCAACGAATGTAAAATGGGATAGCGCCGTCTTCGCGTTTTCTAAAAAGCGCAGGGTAACGTAATAAATATGCGCTACTCACTGCAATAAGTGAAAACCCCGTCCAACCAAAAATAATGGTTAGTCCAAGGTTGGGTACATACCAGGCAAAATAGCCGGCCAGTGCGCAGGCAAGTATCGCCCCTAACACATAATATTTTACCATTTTCACGTTACACATGTCCTTTGTTAACGAAACATACCTAACAGGTACGGCTGCAACGGCCATTTCGTTTAGCCATCTTGGTATTAATTAGAGCTATAGAAGTTGAACTTTCTTTACTTCATGGCGTATTCACAAAATGATGCGTGAAACGCGCGCACAATAAGCCCTTCAACTACTCGCCATAAACGGGTAGGCAGTGGAACCCCATATGGCCAATAGCTTGTTTCTTAAAGTGATTAATTTTATCTGGTTCCAAACTATTTGGTGGCTGGTGATTTTAATGCAATCAGCCTCCATTCCTTACGTATTAGCGTTGTTTTTATTGTGGTTTGCGCTGACGCCTACAAGGAAAATCGATGGAAAATTGATGTTGCTCGTGATGTTAGTGGGCGCCACGATTGATTCCCTCTTAATGTACTGCAGCGTATTCTATTTCACGGAAGACGCGTATGTATTCACTGCATTGTCAATGTGGATAGTGCCTCTGTGGTTGGTTTTATTGTGGGGTGCGTTTGCCGCAACCTTGGCACACAGTTTAGATACCTTGCGCTCGAAACCCCTTTTGGCAGCGTTGGTTGGGGGGATTTTTGCTCCTTTAAGCTATTTGGCAGGAGCAAACTTTGGTGCGGTTGATCTCGGCTACTCCCTAATGACTACCTATATTACCTTGTGCGTGGTTTGGGGCTTCACCTTACCTTGGTGTTTTCTGCTCTTAGATAAGCTCAGCGCACCATTCGAATTGGAGTTAGCCAAGAGGAGATAGCAGTATGACAAAGAATGTCATGGTGACAGGTGGTAATAGAGGCATTGGTTTAGAAATAGTAAGGGCATTCGCTAAAGAAGGCTATAAGGTGCTAATGGCGTGTCGAGACGAAGAAAGTGGTGAAGAGGCAAAGCAAGATATTGTGGGTGGCGATGTTCACGTTATCGAGATGCCTTTAGATAAGGAAGCCACTATCGTCGACCCGTTTGTAAGAGCAGAAGCCGTATTTGGCCCCATGGATGTGGTTATCAATAATGCCGGTGTGCTCGATAAAACGTCGTGGGAAGATGTCAGTGGCGAAGACATGCGGCGTTCGTTACAAGTTAACACGTTAGCGCCACTCACGCTGATACAACAAGCGTTACCGGGCATGATTGATAGAGGCTATGGCAGAATCGTGAATGTGTCATCAGGGTGGGGATGCTTTAGTGAAAACATGAAAGGCCCCTTGGCCTATGCGGTAAGTAAAGCTGCGCTAAATGCCTTAACGCTTAAATTTGCGAATCACATTCCCGATAATACTGATGTCACCATCAACGCAATGAGCCCTGGTTGGGTGCATACCCGAATGGGCGGCTCCGATGCACCTAAAACACCAGAGGAAGGAGCGGAAACTGCATTGTGGCTAGGTACCCATGAAAAGGGGGGGCCCAATGGTAAGTTCTTTAGAGATAAAGACGTGGTTGATTGGTAGGGCTTTTACATTGCGTTACGCACAAAAAGCAACCGTTAAGCATTAGCTAACGGTTGTTTTTTTACGTTCAATAAATACCCGTTGGGCAATCATGAACCGGGATATGGCAATGAGACAATCACAACGCCGTAAAAGTTCTTTGTACCTCAACGCCCATTTAATCTAGCGAATCGCTTCCACTACCGTATTACTTCGGTTATTTAAAAACTGCGAGACATCAGACACCGACTGCGACTTTTCCAAATTGATAACCAAAGCCACTTTTTTGCGTCTTACTGCATGACGAACGGTTTGAATAATCTGTGAGCGATCAGGGCGTAATCCCAGTAAACCCGCAATAAACAAGCCTGTAAATATCCCTGGGCTGATAAGTGCGATATAGGTGAATAGCGGGTTCTGCTGCGTCAACGCTGGGCCAAACTCAACCAAAATAAAAGCAAAGAGTAGTCCTACAAGCAGTCCTATTCCCCCTAACACAAGATGGGAATTCCACATATGCTTACCAATCTTTTCGCTGCTGCCCTCAAGCTTCTGGCTAAGCTTTTCATCTTGGCCATCAATAAGAGTGACTTGTTGAGGAGAAATACCTTTGTTCGCGGTAAGTTGTTCAGCAGTGGTTTGCGCCTCGTGCTTATCTTCAAAAATGGCCGCAACTTGTACCTTATTTGTCGGTGCAATGTCTGCTCTTAAATTTTCATGTTCAGACTTACTCATAAGTCCTCCTTGTATGTTACTACCGCCTTAAGCGTAAAATTCATGTCATAGAACATTCAAAAAGCGTACCGATGAAAAGGCAGGTAAGTGACAAAAAATTAATTTACTTCCTTATCGTTATGCCGCTTGAAAAGGCTAAGGCATGAATAAATAACCCATCCTTACTTATTGATATTTAAAGAATAATTAAATGTTAGTCAATGGGGCGATAATGATAGATAAAAACTTACGAAAGAAGGACGTTGCTAATAGCGTAAAATCCACCCGTACAATGAACACCAAGAAATCCTCAATCATTACCATCTTGCGCTGGTTGTGAAAATATTGCTCACTTTCATTTTCTGCTCTTCATACCTATGTGCAGTATGGATTGTAGCTAACGGCGCGTTAACCTAGTACCGGCGTAACCTACATATGCCATACATTATCAAAAGATTTAATGAGTACATTAATTGCTTACGATGCATTAAGGCATAGCGCAAGGAATTAACATGGCAGTGGCTGAAAAAATAAACGCGAAGGCGTTACGAACATCAACAAAGAAAATCAAAAGCACCGAACCTCGAAAACAGTTTCAGCTAACTGACGAAATGGATTTGACGATTAAACGTTACCGCTGTGGGAAGTCCGGGTTTTACTATAAGTACGCATCGGGAAGGAAAGTCACGAGTAAACGTGTTTTAAATAGAATTTCCCGCCTCGTGATCCCGCCAAACTGGCAGCACGTGCAGATTAACAAGGTAGAAACTGCACGTATTCAAGCGGTAGGGGTAGACGCGAAAGAAAGACGGCAATATCTCTATCACCCTAAATGGCATCAACAGCAGCAAGCGAAAAAGTTTGCGCGCTTGCATGAATTTGGACGCGCCATTGAAGCGTTTCGCGAAGCATGTATATCGCTATTATCGGAAGAAGAATGGACGCAGTCCCGTGCCTGTGCGCTGGTGTGTCTGTTGCTTGACTGCACAGGCGTTCGCATCGGAAATAGTCAGTACTTCAAAGAAAACAATACCTTTGGGTTAACCACCCTGCGGCGAAAGCACATTAAAAAGGCATGTGCAGATAGCGTTACATTGAATTATGTGGGCAAGCATAAGATAAATCGCGTGGTAACGGTTGATGACCCTCAATTGGCTGCATGGGTACAAGAGAGTGCACAAGCCGTAGGATACAGCTTGTTTCGTTATGTAGATAACAACAACGAATGGCATGATGTTACCAGTGACGACGTGAACAGTTTTATACATCAATACTTAGGTGATGGTTTTAGTTGTAAGGACTTTAGAACGTGGGCGGCCAGTCGTTATGCGCTGAAGTGCTTACCGCAAGTGAGCAGGATGCTTAAAGAAAACAAACAAAGGAAATGGCAGCCCACATTAAGCAAGTGTGTAGCAAAAATGCTGGGGAATACGCCTAAAGTTTGCCAAGAATATTACCTTCACCCCAAGCTTTATGAGGTTCTAGCCTGCCCCAAAACGCGTGAAAAAGTAGAACAAAAGGTCACGCAAGTGCATGAGCAATTTTGTAGCGAATATGAACAGTGTATCAAGCTAGAAAGCCTTCTTATGGATATTATTTCTTCTGAATGATATTCGTATTAAATTTCAATAACAATGGTTTATTATTTTGTTCAATTTTATCTGACGTGCTTTTTGAATGAATGCTAATGTTTCTATTCGCTTATTGGGATGTTTGTATCTATTTGTTTAATATGCCAAATAAAGGTGAAAATACGGAGGGGTGTGTATAACGCCGTTCTTACAACAGACTTGGCTATTAGGCCATGTTTGTCTTATTTGCACAAATATTGAACTTGAAAAAATAAATAAAAGCTTTATATTATTAGAACTCTAATCATTTTTGTTCTAGTGATTTTTAACAGTATTCCATAGCACTGCTCTAATGGGGCAGTGCTTTTTATTGTCACGAGAGAACAAAGCCGTATTGAACGAGTTAAAAGGACAGTTTTACAGTTATGCCAATTGAAAGTTATATATCACTGGCTATTTATTTTGTCGCCATGTTAGCAATAGGGCTGTTTGCCTACCGACAATCAACCAGTGATATCTCTGGCTATATTCTGGGTGGCAGGCAAGTTAGTCCGCAGGTAACCGCGTTATCTGCCGGTGCCTCTGATATGTCAGGGTGGATGCTCATGGGGCTACCAGGCGCTATGTTTGTCAATGGGTTTGACGCTGTTTACATTGCCATTGGGTTGGTCGCCGGTGCGCTTGCTAATTATGTACTGGTGGCGCCTAAATTGCGTGTTTACACAGAAGTGGCTGACGATTCTCTTACCGTACCTGAGTTTTTTGCCAAACGTTTTGATAACCCGAGTGCCAGTTTACGCATAGTGTCTGCGGTTATCATTGTCATGTTTTTCACTTTGTATACCTCAGCAGGCTTGGTGGCCGGCGGAAAGTTATTTGAAAGCGCATTTTCTGTTAATTACCAACTTGGTTTGTTTATCACGTTAGGCGTGGTGGTTTCATACACGTTACTCGGCGGCTTTTTAGCGGTAAGCCTTACCGATTTCGTGCAAGGCTGCATTATGTTTGTTGCGTTGGTACTTGTTCCCATCGTGGCATTCAGCGAGTTTGATAGTGTGAGCCAAATGACAGATGCTGCGTATGAATCTGTACCCAGTTTTAGTGAATCACTAGAGACGCTAACGCTAATTGGTCTGGTTTCTAGCTTGGGTTGGGGATTGGGGTATTTCGGTCAACCACACATTATTGTGAGGTTTATGGCTATTCGTTCTGTGAATGCCATTGGTACGGCGAGAAATATCGGTATGTCGTGGATGACAGTGACCATTATCGGTGCGCTAGCGACAGGTTTCGTTGGGGTTGCGTATGCAAACCAATTTAATTTGCCAGTCGACGACCCAGAGACCATATTTATTGTGTTCTCACAGTTATTATTTCATCCACTTGTCAGTGGATTTCTCATGGCGGCAATTTTAGCGGCCATCATGAGTACAATTTCTTCTCAGTTACTTGTATCTGCAAGTTCATTAACTGAGGACATTTATCGCGTGTTGTCGAAAAAAGACGTGAGCGATGAAAAAACAGTGAACATTGGACGTTTTGGTGTCGCCGGTGTGGCCATAGCCGCGTTATTACTTGCTATGGACTCAAGCAATACCATTTTATCGCTGGTAAGCAATGCGTGGGCTGGATTTGGTGCAGCGTTTGGTCCGCTTGTTTTGTTTTGCTTATATAAAAAGGATTTAACACAAAATGCAGCACTGGCGGGCATTATCAGTGGTGCCGTGACTGTATTGTTTTGGATATATGCGCCAGTACTTGAAAACGGGCAATCGTTAAGCAGTGTCGTTTACGAAATTATTCCCGGTTTCGCCGTAAGTACAGCCACATTGTGGTTGGTTACACATTTTAGCCTTGCGCCCTCAGCGCGCGTACAGGCGATGTTCAGCGAAACGAACAAAGAGTTAGCAGATCAACAATCTTAAGGTGAAAGTAAATATTATGAGTCATCCGAATTGGAAACGCGTAGTCATTAAAGTAGGCAGTGCATTAATCTCGCCGAACCAGCAGGGGTGCAGCAGTCACTATCTGCTGAGCATCGCCCAGTTCATCGTACGCTGCAGAGCGAACGGCACTCAAGTGGTACTTGTGTCTTCAGGTTCTGTCGCCGCGGGCGCACATTTGTTCCCGGAGCAAGAAAAATCAAATATCGCCGTTAAAAAGGCCATGGCGGCGGCAGGGCAAACCGAAATGATTGCCACGTGGGACAGGTTATTTGATTTCCCATCAGCGCAAATGTTATTGACCCATGCCGACTTACGGGACCGTGAGCGCTATGTCAGTATACGAGAAACGATTTTCAGTTTGCTCGACCACAATGTGCTACCGATTGTGAATGAAAACGATACGGTAACGACGGATAAACTGAAAGTGGGCGACAATGATAATTTGTCGGCCATGGTGGCCGCTGCGGCTGATGCAGATGCACTTATTATCTGCTCTGACATTGATGGGCTATACGATAAAAACCCGCACGAGCACGATGATGCCAGTTTGCTAAAAACTGTAGAAAGCATAGACGCTAGCATTTACGCTATGGCTGGCGGCGCGGTGAAAGGCGGTGTGGGCACTGGCGGTATGCGCACGAAAATTGAAGCTGCGGAAAAAGCCGTTTCGCATGGTATAGATACTTATATTATTAACGGCTTCACAGAACTGTCGTTTAATATGTTGCTGGCGGGTGAAAACCCAGGTACGCATTTTAAACCCTACGAAAAGCCAATGAAAGAAAATGTACATTGGATGACACATACCTCGAATGCGCAGGGCGAAGTGATAGTAGAAGGGGACTTCGATGAATCTCTAGTCAGAGATAGCGAGCAATTAACGAGCAGCGAAATCATCGATGTGAAAGGAGAATTCTCTGTAGGCGATACTATTTTGGTACGTAAAGAAGACGGAACCAAATTGGTGAAAGCGAAATCGAACTACAGCAGTTGTTTACTTAATTTTATTGCTAATCAGGAAAATGATGAATTCGCCAGTGAATTCGAAGAAAAGACTGGCCCGATAATTTCTGATCAGCATGTGGCAAATTTGGAGAAAGAATGAGCATTATTACCGACTTAGCACAACAAGCGAAAAAAGCAGCCCAAACACTGGCAATTCTAGATGAAGCCAAAAAAAACGCCGTACTGAAAGGCATGGCGGCGGCTATTCGCGAAAACAAAGACAAAATTAAAGACGTTAACGAAAAAGAAGTGGCGCGCGCGAGAGAAAATAACCTTGATGATGCCATGATCGATCGTCTCATTCTTGACGACGAACGCATTGAATCCATGGCCGAAGGCATCGAAGTTATTATTAGCCTAGACGATCCTGTAGGCAAAGAACGGGTGATAGGTACCCGCCCTAATGGCATCGAAATTAAAAAAATGCGAATTCCACTGGGTGTGGTATGCATGATTTATGAGGCACGCCCTAACGTAACTGCTGACGCAGGCGCTCTATGTTTTAAATCAGGGAATGCGGTGATTTTACGTGGTGGTAAAGAGGCATTAGATACCAGTTTAGCCATCGCGACGTTGATGCAAGATGTGCTAGAAGCGCATAATTTGCCAAAAGCGCTAGTGACAGTGGTGCCAAACCCAGATCGCGCGCTTATGCAGGAATTGATGGAACAGCGCGATTATATCGACGTTATTATTCCTCGTGGCGGTGAAGGGCTTATTAATTATGTCACCGACAACGCTAAAGTCCCGGTTATTCAGCATTTCAAAGGCGTGTGTCATTTATATATTGATAAAGATGCCGACTTAGACAAGGCATTGGCCTTGCTACTTAACGGTAAAACCCAGCGTACTGGTGTATGTAACGCGTTAGAAGGGTTAGTGGTGCACCAAGCTATTGCCGCTGACTTCCTGCCCAAAGCAGCCGCGGCGCTTAAACACCACAACGTAAAGGTTCATGTGAATGCGGCCGGCAGCGAGTATTTTGATAATGCTGATGTTATCGCCGATTCCGACTACGGTGAAGAATACCTTGGTTTAGAAATCGCCGTACGCGTGGTGGACGATTTTGCAGGCGCTATTGCTCATATTGCTGACTTTGGTAGCAACCATACTGAAGTTATCTGTACAGAGAACAAGGAAAGCGCTGCACTGTTTCAACGTGCTGTTGATGCGAGTGTGGTGATGGTGAATGCTTCGTCGCGTTTTTCAGACGGCAGTCAGTTAGGCCTTGGCGCTGAAATTGGTATTGCTACCACGAAATTACACGCATATGGACCTATGGGGCTTGAGTCATTAACCTCAGAAAAATACTTAGTGAACGGTGAAGGCCAAATTCGCGAGTAAAAATAGGCTAAATCAGGCAAGCTGAACTGGTCGGCATTGTACCTAGGTACACCATGCTTCATAATGAAAGCGCTGTTATTTAACAGCGCTTTTTTATTTTCTATCAATCGGTTAAATGGAGTAGATACATGGAGAATGTGTTCGACCACACATTATTATGGCAATACGCAATAAACTTTGTCACAGAATATAAGTTTCTTGCCTCAGTGGTATTGCTGGTGGTTTTGCATTTCTTCAAAAAAGGCCTCTTACGATTAATTAAACGACGAAGTTCGAGAAAGGGCGAAGATAGACGAAATCAAATCAACATACTGGAGCAGCTGGGCAATGCACTCATTATCATTTTATTAATGATGGTGTGGTCTTCAGAGATTCAAACGCTGGCAATTTCTATTGCTGCGTTTATGGTGGCGATTGTGCTGGCAACCAGAGAATTTATACAATGCTTTATGGGGTTCATTTATTACCTCAGCGCTCGGCCATTTCGCGTGGGAGATTGGATACAAATGAACAGCGTCATCGGTGAGGTGGTTGAAATGGACTGGGCGAAAACAGCCTTGTTGGAGGTCGATTCTCAAACCTTTAACTATACGGGAAAGCACGTATATGTGCCGAATAGCCAGTTGGTCACGCAAACGGTACGTAACTTAAACTTTTTGCGACGTTACAAACTTCACTCATTTGAAATTGTTAATGAGCCTACAGTGAACGCATATAGCTTATTGCCAGCGTTTCAAGCCAGAGCCCAAGCGCATTGTGAGTATTTTAGAGACGTAGCGGAACGTTATAAAGGGCTCATCGAGCGCCATTTGGAGCAAGACTTTATTCGGATTGACCCTGAAGTTGAAATTAAAACAAACGAGTTAGCCAAGGTGGTGGTTAAGGTAAGCCTGTTTTGCCCCACGGTAGAAGCCCACGAACTTGAACACAAAATGTGTTCTGACTGGCTTAGCTTATGGTTTAAAGCATTAAAAGAAGACAATGCTCAGCAGGTTAATAGTCTGAATCAGGGCCAGCAAGTTCAACACGACAGTAGCCCCGCCTCAACGACAAGTTCAGGGCTCTAGTATACAGGTTACACGCCAGCCTATTCGGCGCTTACAAACCAATCGCGGTTAGCGGTAAAATGACCTTTCAAAAATTCCATTTGGTCGGCCAGAATACGTCGGTTCATAAGGTAAAAGCGTTCGTAAACATTGGGGCGAAAGGGCACCGCGAGTAAAGGCATATTGGCTTCTTCCGGTGTTTTAGCCCCTTTTGCATGATTACAGCGCTGGCATGATGTTGCAACATTTGTCCAGGTGTCTTTGCCACCGCGGGAGCGGGGTAAAATATGGTCCCGTGTGAGCACCCTGGGTGCAAACTGCTGACCACAGTACAAGCAAAGGTAATTATCTCGCCGAAAAAGATAGCGATTGGTGAGCGCTACTTTACCGCTCAAATCTGCCACTTTGCCTTCGCAAGCAATAATGCTCGAAAGGGAGAGTGCGCTTTGGTTACCATGGTGGTCCCAACCTCCTTTTAAGGTGACAGACCCCGTGCCTAACTCAAACAGCACTTTATCCTGACAATAAAGTTTCGCCGCTTGTTCCACATGTATCCATTCTTGCGGCATACCCGCTTTATTTAGTCGCAATACCAACATAACGATCCCCTTAGCGCGCAAATGGGAAGTACTTAATTTAATTTTATGAATCACAAAGTACTAAATAGCAAAGCCAATCGAACAGCGTGCTTTGCTAAAACGTGCTTTACTAAAAATAGTGCAGAAGGTTTTATTCGCGTATCTATAGCATACGCCGTTTTATGTCATTATGATGAAAATATAGTCAATTTGTGAGAATTCATCGATATTTCACATTAGCATGTTTATTTAACCCATATTGACGTAGGCCACACGCTTGAATGTAGGCTTCCCGTGCAGTGCTAGCATAAAATGTCGCTTTCACGTTCATCGCGCGTTCCTTAAAAAGCATTCGTCAGTAACAACGCCGAGATTGTGGGATAAATAAATTTGTTAATGGTATTAGTGCAAGTTCACCGCTATACTATGCACCGCGATTATAAGCGATAAATAAGATTGAAATTAAAGGACAAATAGTGACTCCTATTACTAAATCATTTCAGTATGGACAGCATACTGTAACACTTGAAACGGGCGTTATCGCTCGTCAGGCAACAGCAGCCGTCATGGCAAGTATGGATGACACCGCTGTATTAGTTACCGTTGTTGGTAAGAAAGAAGCGAAAGCAGATCAAGATTTCTTCCCGCTAACGGTTAACTATCAAGAAAAGACATATGCTGCGGGTAAAATCCCAGGTGGTTTCTTTAAACGTGAAGGTCGCCCTTCAGAAGGCGAAACGCTAACAGCACGTTTGATTGACCGTCCTATCCGTCCATTATTCCCAGAAGGGTTTAAAAACGAAGTACAAGTTGTTATCACAGTCATGTCTGCCAACCCAGACATCCCTACCGATATCATCTCTATGATTGGTACTTCAGCTGCGCTAGCCATTTCTGGCATTCCATTTAATGGCCCAATTGGTGCAGCGCGCGTTGGTTATACTAACGGCGAATATATTCTAAATACCCGTGTTGAAGAGCAAGCTGACAGCGAACTAGATTTAGTGGTTGCTGGTACTGAAGGCGCGGTATTAATGGTTGAATCAGAAGCTGACGTACTTTCTGAAGACGTTATGCTTGGTGCTGTGATGTTCGGTCACGAGCAACTACAAACGGTGATAACAGCGGTAAACGAATTTGCTGCTAACGTTAGCATCGACAAGTGGGATTGGAAACCAGAAGCAGAAAACACGGCGCTTAAAGAGAAAGTAAAAGCACTTGCTGAAGCTGAAATGGTTGCTGCGTACCAAATTTCTGACAAGCTAGCGCGTAAAGACGCGGTAACAGCTGCAACAGAAAAAGCGCTTGAAGCTATCCTTGCTGAAGACGAAGAACAAGATAAAAAAGAAGTACTTAACCTTCTTCATGACCTTGAATCTGACGTAGTACGTTCACGCATCCTAGCTGGTGAGCCTCGTATCGACGGACGTGATCCTAAGATGATTCGTGCGCTAGATGTTGCCACGGGCATTTTACCACGTACTCACGGTTCTGCAGTTTTCACTCGTGGTGAAACGCAAGCCATTGTTGCTGCTACCCTAGGTACAGAACGTGACGCGCAAATGATTGACGAGCTTCAAGGTAAGCGCGATAGTCGTTTCATGCTGCATTACAACTTCCCTCCATACTGTGTTGGTGAAACCGGTATGATTGGCTCTCCTAAGCGTCGTGAAATTGGTCACGGTCGTTTGGCGAAGCGTGGTATTCAAGCTGTCATGCCTAGTGAAGAAGAATTCCCGTACGTAGTACGTATTGTTTCTGAAATTACAGAATCAAACGGTTCATCTTCAATGGCGTCTGTATGTGGTACTTCACTTGCGCTTATGGATGCAGGTGTACCTATTAAAGCTTCAGTGGCTGGTATTGCAATGGGTCTCGTGAAGAGCGACGACAACTTTGTTGTACTTTCAGACATCCTAGGTGACGAAGATCACCTTGGTGACATGGACTTTAAAGTAGCGGGTACTACTGGTGGTATCACTGCACTTCAAATGGACATTAAGATTGAAGGTATTACCAAAGAAATCATGCAAATTGCCCTTAAACAGGCAAAAGAAGCACGTTTGCATATTCTTAACGTAATGGACGAAGCTATTGGCGGTCACCGCGAAGAGCTTAGTGAATTCGCTCCACGCATTTACACTGTTAAAATCGATCAGGACAAGATCCGCGATGTTATCGGTAAAGGTGGCGCAATGATTCGTCAAATTACTGAAGAGTCTGATACTAACATTGAGATTGAAGACGACGGTACAATCAAAATCTTTGCAACAGAGCGTGCTAAAGCAGACATCGCTATTAGCAAGATTGAGCAAGTCACCGCTGAAATTGAAGTGGGTAAGACTTACAACGGTAAGATCACACGTATTGTAGACTTCGGTGCGTTTGTAGAAGTACTTCCAGGTAAAGAAGGTCTTGTTCACATTTCACAAATCGCTCATGAGCGCGTGAACAAAGTGACGGATTACCTTAAAGAAGGTGAGATGGTTGACGTTAAGGTTATGGAAATTGATCGCCAAAATCGTGTACGTTTAAGCATTAAAGAGCTTCTAGAAAAGCCTGCGCCTAAGTCTGACGACGCAGAGTAATATTTAATTAGGTTGACTTAAACTTAATTAAACACATGTAAGTAAAAAGGGAGCTTGGCTCCCTTTTTTCGTTTTTCATTGCATCTTCTTGAGTAAGGACAGAATATGGATAAGCAAACCCAAACAGAAGTAGAAGCTGCGGTTTTTCGCCGTTTAGTTGAACATTTAGACGCAAATAAAGATGTTCAAAATATTGATTTAATGATCCTTGCAGATTTTTGCCGCAATTGCTTAGCTAAATGGTATTCAGCCGCCGCGAGCGAGCAGGGTGCTGACGTAGACTACGAAGCAGCCCGTGAAGTGGTATACAAAATGCCGTATTCAGAGTGGAAGGAAAAGCACCAGCTACCTGCAACTGAAGAGCAACTCGAAAAGCTTGCTGCAAGACAGAAAAAATAAATCACGAAATGACGGTAGCCAGCGCAAGCTGGCTTAAGTAATACGGTTATGGGCAGACTATAGAAGAGAGCCGACACGAAGAACGTGGGGCAATATAGGTAATTCTCTCTTATTATCGCTTTCAGCGTTAGCCTTTACGCACAAATTGAAGGATATGGCCTTTAAAGTCACTTTTTAAGCATTCAATTTTATCAGGTTTAAAAAAAGACGAAGCATATCCGTTTTCAAGCATTTTTTTGGCAAGCTTGTTTTTTCTTCCGCGGCCAGGGTCAACAATAATCACTTCACATGTTGGATTCGAATGTGCCTGAATGAAATCGGATAGCAATTCGATGTGTTCATCTTCGTACAGTAGGTCACTGCCGATAATTAAATCGAAATAGCCTAAGCTGTCATTGTTATCGGCCCAACCAGTTCGCTCAAAAGGGATAACGGTATCCCCATTAAGCAGAGAATTTCTATTTAAAAAGGTCTCTACTTCAGGGTGGTAGTCGGTCGCGGTTATGTCTACGTGCTGTTTATTAAGCAGTAAGCTACTCAATGCGGTACCACAACCAATCTCTAAAACACGTTTAGTGCCAATATCGTAATTACTAACAAAGTGGGCTAATACTAGGCTGGAAGGCCATAAAATGCCGAAAATAGGCCAGGTGGCTGAGGAAATGCCAAGCGCTTCTGCAGTACCTTCAGGGTCGTGAAACTCTTGTTTATTGCGAAGCGTACACAGGTGGATATCTATCTTACCAAACTCAATGGTTTGATAACTTAAACGTAGGGTTGCCATTTGGCTGCCTCAAAAATGAGCGCTCAGCCAACTACCATAGATAAATGACGAAACGAAACAACAACAGATTATAGTTATTTTCGATAAAAGCAATATATTTCGTTTTTCTTATATTGGAGGACATTTGGCGAGAATCACAAAAAAGTGCACTTTAATTTTGACTGTGGATTTTATATTATGGGCGGGTTTTGCTGCATAAGCGTTTGAAAAAAAGGCAATACTTTATTTTTCGTTATTTTTTCGAACCATGATCAACTAGATAGTTGGCGGCAAACAGACGGCAAGGAAGCGCTTTTTACTAGGGATTCAGGTACTCGCTTACCGATATATCTATTCATTTTTTAATGAAAGAACCACGGATACCTACTGCTTCATTACTTGCCTTAATTTTTAACAAAGCCAGTATTTAATAACAACAATTCATCTCAAATTTATGGAGCAGAAGATGAAAATAAAAACCATAGCAGCAGCGCTTGTTACCACAGGCACGTTATTCTCTTCCATTGCATCAGCGGACGATACTCAACTCTTACTAAACTCATTCCATGAATATGGCATCACCAAATGTGATAGTTTTATTGCGGAAAATAGTGGGCTCAATGGCAACTGGAACTACTTTATTAATAAACATAGTGGTGGTATTGATGGGCCGGCTACAGAAGTCACTGTAACCCAAATATACGGTTCAAAAGACGATACGGTAAAAACCGAAGATACTTATATTCAAACAGCAAAAAAATGCTTTCTTCGTTCTACTTGGACACTCACCTTTCCGGGCCCATGCTCAGACAGCATTGACGGAAACGCCTGGTACGTGGCAACAGCAATGCCCAACAAAGATTATACCACGTACAAAAATGCGGGCGGTATAGAATTACATGCCAAGGAAATTAGCATGGGTAATTTTAAAGCCTGTGTTCAAGAGGGGTCTAAGCGTATTAACGGTAATCACGGCTAGGCTACACCAGTACCTAAAAGCAAGCCTGTGCCTTGTGTTGAAAGTAGCAAGGCACTTTCATTTTTCCCGCCTCATAAAAATGCTAGTCTAGTCACGAAAATACATAATAAAGAGCAAATAATGGACTTTTTAATTAACATTCTAGTCTGGGTAGGCGTCGTCATTTTTGCGCTATTTTTTATTGCCTTTGTGGCTGCCGCAAAGCTGAATAAAAAGCAAGAGAGTCAAAAGAATAGCGATAACAAAGAACCCTAATAACACGTGCTAGCTGACCCTCTGGTAGCCAGCACATGCTTTGACGCTTTCGGCGAAAACGCAGCTTAATTACTTGCCTAAATCATGGGCACGAAAAGCATTGGGTAACAACTCACCTATGGTGGTGTCGTGGGTTGAGCCCGATTTCGTCACCATAGTGACGGGTGTCTCGTCCGGCGCAAATTCTGCAATTTTTTGTCTACATCCTCCACAGGGGAAACAAAACTCGTCGTTGGGGCTTGCTATTACGATATGAGAAATGCGTTTGCCACCGCGGGTAACCATATTGCCAATGGCGGTTGCTTCCGCGCATTGGCCGAGGGGAAATGCGGCGCTTTCTACGTTACAGCCGGAAAAAATATCGCCGTTGTCTGATTCTAGGGCAGCGCCTACCTTAAAACGAGAATAAGGGGAGTGAGAATGTTGTTGGGCACTGTAGGCCTTTTCAATAAGTAATTTTATCTTGTTATTTGTCATAGCTACCTGCTTATCACCGCTATTAGTCTTTACTTTTTATATTAAATGCGAGAAGGTTGCGACATATACGCCGCTGACATTGCATTTTTCTCTAGCGGATTGTGTTTTTCTTACTTGAAGTATGCTTTTTACCATGCACCGAAACGTTAGTCTCATCTTTTTTTTACTGGGTGTTGTTATTTTGAGCGGTTGTGCTCAAACACCTGTTGTCACCCAAAAATCCGAAATGGGGAATTTGCTGCTCGCAGAACCGGCCCCTGTAAATCCTCGCTCGGAAATGGCTATCGCACGGTATAATCAAATACTTATGAGTTCGGCGCTATCCAATGAAGATAAAGCAGAACTGCATTTTCAACGGGGCATGCTTTACGATAGTGTTGGGTTAGGCGGCTTGGCGCAATTCGATTACAATCAAGCTATTAGCCTTAAGCCTGACTTAGCAGAAGCTTATAATTCCTTAGGGATTCATTTTGTCCAACAAAATGACTTTATTCAAGCGTACGATGCGTTTGATTCAACGCTAGATATTAACCCTGATTATCACTATGCATTCCTTAATAGAGGCATTGCTCTGTACTATGGCGGTCGCTCAGAACTCGCGGTTGCTGATTTAGAGAAATTTGCCCAGGAAGATAACTCCGATCCATTTAGAGCGTTGTGGGCGTATTTCGCCCACTACGCGGTGTCACCAGAACAGGGCGTACAGTTTTTGGCCTCTATTCGCCCAGAATTAGACAATGCCCACTGGGCAACGGCGCTTGCCGATATGTTTTTAGGCACTAAAAACGAAAATGACGTGTTAAATTCATTGCTCGATGGGGTTAAAAGTCAACGTGGGTTAACCGACCGTTTGTGTGAAGCATATTTCTATTTAGGCAAGTATCATATGCAACACAATAACCGTGGTATTGCTTCGAATTACTTCAAATTAGCACTCAGCACCAATGTGTTCGATTACGTAGAACACCGTTATGCACGTCTTGAATTAAATCGTTTACGCCAACGTACTGCCAGCGTTTCTGAGTAAGTTCGCACAGTATTATGAGAGGGTTACTACTCGCCGTGTTGGCACTTCTGTTGGTAGCTGGTGATTCCGGACGTTATCCTTCTCAACTTGTTTATAATGTAGTGCAGGTTTACCCGGCGAACAAGAAATTGCGTCCGCCAACAGTACCTACCTTCAATCTCTCTATTCTTCACTGTGGTACGCTGCCAAATCTGGCAATCAAAAAGCGCAATCTATGATGGTCGCATGGGCGACAGAACATGGGAGCGTGTACTGGTTAAAGAAGCTAGTGTCGCTGGAAAATGCGGAAGCTGCATGGGCATTGTATCAACTTATTGGGGAAGCAGAATCTAACGCAGAGTTAATGGCGTTGGCCGCTATTGGAAATGTGCCAGAAGCTCAACTTGCCTTCGCTATGGACACAGATAACCCCAATAAACGTGAAAAATGGCTTTTACGTGCGGCAAAATTAAATTATCTTCCGGCGCAATCTGCGTTGGCTGACTGGTATCTGTTACAAGGGAAGCTAGAACTTGCCCGTCCTTGGCTTGAAAAAACCGCCAGTCTAGATATGCAAAGCGCGTTTAAGTATGGTCGACTCTTGTGGGATGAAAATCTAAGAGAAGAGGCACTGAAATACTTTCAGCAGGCTGCTGATGCAGGGCATACAAAAGCAGCCGAAGTCATCATGTTGTTATCACAGTATTCACCTAAAGCGGCTAACAGTGTGGGTGAGTATACATGGCCTACAGATAAAACCTGCTTACAACGAATACAAATTTTTGCCACTTCGTTATCAACAATTTCTCGGGCAAATGCCTTATACGAGCAATTTGAACAAGACCTGCGTTTACAGTCTTTACCTTTGTGTATTGCACCGCCAATCTGGCTTGAAAACAACCAATTAGATTGCCACGCCCAGTACCAGGGCAATAACCGACTTGGCTGTAATATTAAGCCATTAGGGCCTGCGGTAACCAAACGTACGCTCACCCACGCGGTGGTTGTTGCCGAGCAGGGGAAAGCCAATGTCCAAAATGGGGTTATGTTTCTTGATATGAGTGATGACTATTCGGTATTTGTGCATGAATTAGCGCATTTTGCGGGTTTTATAGATGAATACCCTTTACCAAAATCTTCTGCTCAGCGTTACTGTCACCCCGAAAAGATAGCAGATTTTTCGGTGCCAAACTTAGTGATTGAAGGGGCAATAACTTACCATCCCATGGCCACCGTGAACCAATGGCATGAGGCCGTAAACGCTGCTCATACAACGCTGACTATAGCATCAGCTCGCACTTGTGACGCGTCTGGCATAAAGGCCTACAAGCCGAGTCACCGCATTACCTTTATGGAACATCACGACGTGGGTGTTATTCCACCGTTATATTTAACGTTGTGGCGCCAACAATTGCATAACCCTGATACACAGCGGCCTATCTCAATGAACCTTTTTCAAGCCTTCCATCAAAGTGGCCGCGCAGAGCGTGCAGGGTACTGGTTAGCTGAATACGAAAGTCGCGCTTCTGTTTTGCATGAATTAAGTGAACCCGTGAGTGAATGAACCATTAATATTCGCTTAAGGCTTCTCGCTTTAACACCCCAACCCACATTGATGTAGCGCCACATATTGCCACTGGCATGACAATAAAATTCACCACGGGTATCAGTGAAAACACATTCACCATAATACCAAAGGAAAGCGCTTTGCCTTTATGGGCAGATAAATGGGATTGCATCCGCTTAAAACCCACTTTGTGGTTATCGTAAGGGTAATCACAATATTGAATAGCCATCATCCAAGCGGAAAACAAAAACCATAACAATTGACCAAATACAGGTACAAAAATAAACAGAAGTAGAAATCCTAGCGCCCGAGGTATATACCAAGCAAGCTTTGTGAACTCACGGCCCAGGGTTCGTGGAATATCTTTGATAAGTGACATGATACCCTCGTCACCAAGATCTTGACCTGTTAGGTGGCGCTCAACTTTTTCAGAAAGCACACCATTAAACGGCGCAGCAATCCAATTGGCTAACGTGCCAAAAATGAGCGCAAAGATGAGCAAGACACTAATAACGGCTAAAGGCCACAAGAAGAAACTGATCGCTGTCTTTATCCAGCCAAGCCATTCAGGGACAAGGTTGATGGTGTAAGCAATGGCAAATTCAATTTGGCCAAATAAAAAATAAAATGCCACGGAAAATAACACGAGGTTAATAGCCAAAGGCACAAAAACAAAGCGTTTTAGTCCCTTGGTTTTAATAAGAGAAAAACCTTCGAAAAAATAGTGTACACCACTGTGGGTTTGCATTGCCACTCCTGATGATTAAATACGTGCACGTTTTGTAAGCATAAAAATAGTATAAGGCTAAAACCTTTGGCTACATTGCCATCGCTATTTTAATGGCAGTATACCCGTGCTAACACATTGCCTGAAATGGTAATTGTTACAAGCTGTTAGATTTGCTAAAGTCGATAAACAAATAAAAATAACATGACAGCCACGCTAATAATACAGGCACTTACGCTTGTTTATCGCCTTAGTATGAACAACTTTATTGTACCGATTCGACTGCTATTTTGTGCGTTTGTTCGCAAGGTGGTCTCGTGCGTCTAAAGAAAATCAAACTAGCTGGCTTTAAATCCTTTGTTGATCCCACCTCAATCCCTTTTCCCGGAGACATGACCGCGGTAGTGGGGCCTAATGGCTGCGGCAAGTCTAACGTCATCGACGCGGTTCGTTGGGTGCTAGGTGAAAGCTCGGCGAAAAATCTGCGTGGCGATGCCATGACAGACGTTATTTTTAACGGCTCATCAGCGAGAAAGCCCGTGGGGCAATGCAGCGTCGAGCTTGTGTTTGATAATAGCGCGGGGCGAATAGGGGGCGAGTATGCCTCTTACAACGAGCTTTCGGTAAAACGGTTAGTGACTCGCGATGCTCAATCCACCTATTTTCTTAACGGTGTAAAATGTAGAAAGCGGGATGTGACCGATTTATTTTTAGGCACAGGGCTAGGTCCTCGTTCGTATGCCATTATTGAACAAGGCATGATTTCTCGGTTAATAGAGTCAAAACCACAAGAACTTCGCGTTTTTATTGAAGAAGCCGCAGGCATTTCTAAATATAAGGAAAGGCGAAGAGAAACTGAAAACCGAATAAGACACACGCAAGACAATTTAGACCGCTTAAATGATGTGCGCGATGAGTTGGCGCAACAACTTGAAAAACTACAACGGCAAGCGGCAGCAGCCACCCGCTACAAAAGCCTTCGAGGAAATGTTCGCCGTTTAAAAGGCGAACTAACAGCCCTTCGTTTTTTAAAGAACAGTGAGCATATTGAACGCCTTGAGTCGCAACAAGCGAATATTAAAAAGCAACTAGACGCGTTAACGTCTAAGCGCGAAGGTGATGAAGCAGGTATGCTCACCTACAAAACACAGCAAAGTGAGTTGAAATCAGCGCTTGAGGCAAATCAAGAAGCCTTATTTACAGCCGCCACTGCCATTACACGTATAGAGCAAAACACCCTCCATGCCCAACAGCGATTATCGCAAATTAGCCATGAGCTAACTGAGCTAAACCAACAAAAGCAGCTTCTTATTTCTTCAAAAGCAGAAGCTGAAACCGCACTAGAACAATCCACGCTGTCGCTGGAAGCATTGCTGCCGCTTCAAGAAGTCAAAGAGGAAGCGTTATACCAAGCGAAAGAACAATTCGAAGATGCTGAAAATGAACTTCGCGTTTTTAATCGTAGTGCACGTGAACACGAAGAAACTTACCATCGTATTAAGCAAGAGGTACAAAGCTTCCATAGCCAGGTGCAATCCACCATGGGTATGCAACTGCGTACTTCCCAGAGGATCAGTGAGCTAAACGAAGACCTTACTCAATTAGGGCAAAGTGATTTGCACACTAAACTGTCCGTGCTCGACTTGAAGCAAGAGGAAGCGGAAGAAAAAGTAGCTAACGCAGAAGATGCGTACCTTCAAGCGAAACAGGCACTGTCAGAGAACCAGCAAAAGCTAAAAGAAAGAGAGCAGGAATGGCGGCACATACGTGAACAATGCCAAACGCTGAGTTCATCAATTTCTGCATTACAAACCCTGCAAGAAGATGCGACAAATACCAATAATGAGATTAACCCACAGTTGTCGATGTTGTGGCAATACTTAGCTGTACCAGAAGCATTAACCAAATGTACTGAAACGGTATTACGACGATGGCAGCAACCCTACATTAGCGACTTATCTTGCCCCACCAAGCTACTCAATCAAGATAACCTGCCACAAGATGTGCCAGTTTTTTTGCAAAGTGAATTTACCAAGAAAAAAGCAGCTGGCACATTGGCAGCGGCAATAAGCTCTAAATATGTGCCTGAGGCCTTTAATGATATCTACCTTTACGACACAGATGCGGCGGCATTAGGCGCCCGCGGCGAACTAAAAGCGCATCAAAGCGCACTTTCAATGTCGGGGCTTTGGTGTGGGGTAGACTGGATAAGCATACCGACTACCCGTCAGGAAACGGATAACGATGGCGTACTTAAACGGGCGCATAAAATAACAGGGTTACAAGCGCAGTTAAGCGAGTTAGAAAATACTGAGTCAATCATTAACGAGCGCATGGTCGTCGCCAGTGATTGTGTGAAGGACGCGGAAGAGCATAAAGTTGATTGTGAAAACGTATGGCAGGCGTCGAAAAGTGTTTTGTCTAATGTGGTAAACGAACGTTCACTTATTACTATGCAATTAGCACAGGATGAAGCGCGTGAGGCTAAACTTCGAAGTGAACTAGACAAACATCAAGCAATGTTGGAAAAAGAAGAGACTCAACTGGCGTCTTTGTCTGAACGATTAGCCATAGCCGAAGCGCAAATACTTGAGCATGAAGTACGGGTAGACGATGTACAGAGAGAGCGGGAATCAGTTGAACAAAAAGTGGCGGCGTTGCGGGCAAGTGTTGAACAGTTAACGCAGGAAAAACATGAGCTTGCATTAAAAGTGCAACAGCTTGAGAATCACCAAAAACTCTATCAAGAACAGGTTACGCGTAACAATCAACAATGGCATACGTATGAAAAACGTATTAAAAACCTGCAAACAGAGCAGCGCAGTTTACACGCACCTAAAGCTGAGCAAGACCAAGAGTTACAAAAGCTGTTGTCGAAAAGAGAAGCGTTGGAAAATGAAAAGCAGACGCTTACTGCCAAGCAGGAAAGTGTAGAAGCCCTGCTTGCTGATGCAGAAAAAGGCCATCAAGCGCTGGCGAAAGAAATGCAGGAACGACAAAGTGACATTGACAAGCTGAGTGTTGACATTGAAGGCTATCGCGTAAGAGTGACGACGCTGTTAGAGCAGTTGGACGAGGTGAAGTTATCGCTCAAGGAGGTGCTTGAAACCTTACCTGATAATGCTGATGAAACGCAATGGCAACAGGAATTAGATAAAAATCAGGCCGCGCTTTCACGTTTAGGCGCAGTCAATTTGGCGGCGGTGGAAGAATATGAAGCGCAATCTCAGCGTAAACAGCACTTAGACACTCAGCACGAAGATTTGTCAGAGGCGTTAGAAACATTACAAAGTGCTATACGCAAGATAGATAAAGAAACGCGTGTGCGGTTTTCTACCACGTTCGAGCAAGTTAATCGTGATTTGAAAACCTTATTCCCAAAAGTCTTTGGCGGCGGCTCGGCCTATTTAGCATTAACTGACGATGATTTTTTAGAAACCGGTGTTACTATTATGGCGCGCCCCCCGGGCAAGAAAAATAGTACGATTCACCTTTTAAGCGGTGGAGAAAAAGCGTTAACCGCTTTATCATTGGTATTTGCAATTTTTAGGCTTAATCCAGCGCCGTTTTGTTTGTTGGATGAAGTCGATGCACCGTTAGATGATGCAAACGTGGGGCGTTTTTGTAACTTGGTCTCAGAAATGTCTCAAACCGTACAATTTATATATATCACCCACAATAAGATTGCGATGGAAATGGCAAGTCACCTCACCGGGGTTACCATGGCTGAACCTGGCGTATCTAGAATGGTGGCGGTTGATGTTGACGAAGCTATGGCTTTCGCAGAAGCATAACAAAGGGCGACGAAGCTAAAATGGAAGATGAATTACGTCTATCACTACTGATTGCCGGTACGTGTTTTATCGTAGCCGTACTTGCACATGGTATTTGGAAAATTCGCAAAAATAGTAAATTAGAAGGGAAGCCAAGACAGGAGCCTCGGCAATGGAGCGACGAGCATGACGATCAAGACCCTGTGCAAGACTACGCGAGTCGTGAAGAACCAGAATTTGATGAGTTAGGTATTGGGCAGGTAAGAGTGGTTTCACCTTCATCGAAGGATGAAAATCAGACTGAACCTTACACAGACGAGCGTGAACTTTCATCACCATTGCAGGATACACTGGAAAGCGAGGATGACGCAGCAAGCACTCTTTCCCATGATGAAAGCACGTCAGATGAGGTAAGTAAGTCAGCGTCGTCGCCCACGCAAAAGCAAACAGAACCCAGTACACCAGAACCTGAGAAGCCCAAGTTATACGGTTCAGTGGTTTCCAATCCAAAGCCCCACATGCAATCGGGCAGCCGTGTTCAAGGGGAGCCTACTTCCGATAATGCGCAGGCGTTTCCAGAACCGCCTGGTTTTTTACTAAAGGACGAGGACGATAACGAACAAGCCAGACAACCTGCGGCTGAAGAACCCACGTCTCCGTCTGTTGACACGTTTAGCCTAGATGCACAACAGCAACCGGAGCCATCATCACACTCTGATACCGATGCTCCGCCAGCCAGAGAATCCATAAAATCACCAAGTTTCGGTGATCAAGCAAAGAAACTTGTGAAGCCCAAGCGTCAAAAGTCCACAATGAAACGCCGCCAAGAACCTTCTATTGGGGACGATCAAATACGCATTGATTTTGATAAAGAGGCGACGGCGCAACAAGCTCAGGATACTGCAAAAACCCAGTCGAACCAAAGCGCTACCAGTGGGCAAGAACAGGAAGTTTTAGTGCTAAATGTGCGTGCACAGGATGATGACCACATTAGTGGCGCTGCGCTGTTACCCATGCTGCTTACATTAGGCTTTAAATTCGGCGATCAAGATATTTTTCATCGGCACGTGAACGCAAATGGAAAAGGGCCTGTTCTGTTTAGTTTAGCGAATATGTTTAAGCCTGGAATTTTTGACATTGATAATCTTGAGACGTTTTCCACGCAAGGTGTGTCTTTGTTTATGATTTTACCGATTGAAGGCGACCCGCATCAGGTATTCAATATGATGCACAACGCTGCACGCAAATTGGCTGACGAATTTAACGCCCAAGTACTTGATGGCAGGCGCAGTGTGTTAACAAAGCAAGGCTTGCAGCAATACGTTGAAAAAATTCGCGAATTTGAACGCAAGCGTATTATTTCTAGCCACTAAAACCGGCGTAAATGTAATATAATAAAGAAGGGCCTGACCACAATCAGGCCCTTCTTTTGTGTTAGTTAAAGTTTATTGCCGACAGGCGAATATCATCAGCAGCCTTGCTGCTAATTTATCAATCAAGGTACGTGCTATAACCATGTCTGAAACCGATCTACAAGTGAAGCAACGCATAGACGAACTTCGTGCTCGACTCGCTGAATATAATTATCAATATTACGTTAAAGATGCGCCCACCGTACCGGACGCAGAGTACGACCGGGAAATGCAGGAGTTGATGGCGTTAGAGCAAGCGCACCCTGAGTTTCAAAGCGTTAATTCACCCAGCCAAAAAGTGGGCGGTCAAGCGCTAACCGCGTTTGAGCAAGTGACTCACGATGTGCCAATGCTGTCGCTAGATAACGCGTTTGATGAAGCGTCATTGTTGGCCTTTGAAAAGCGAATTCTAGACCGACTTAAACAATCAGTCACGCTGGCTTTTAGCTGTGAACCTAAGTTAGATGGTTTAGCGGTGAGTATTCTTTACGAAGACGGTCAGTTAGTGCGTGCAGCTACCCGCGGTGACGGGCAAGTAGGTGAGAATATTACCGCTAATGTACGCACCATCGCCAATGTCCCGTTATCGTTACGGGGTGAAAATTGGCCGCGGCGCGTTGAAGTACGCGGTGAAGTGTTTATGCCTAAAAACGGTTTTGAAACACTGAATGAAAATCAGCGAAAAAGCGGAGGAAAGGTATTTGCAAACCCTCGTAATGCGGCAGCGGGCAGTTTGCGCCAGTTAGATTCCAAAATAACGGCAAAACGACCTCTTATGTTCTATGCCTATTCCTTAGGAGTTGTGACCCCAAGTGAATTCGAATTGCCCGAACAGCATAGTGAACGCTTAAATACCCTTGCTTCTTGGGGCGTGCCGCTGTGCCCAGATATTACCACAGCTCAAGGGGGAAAGGGCTGCTTAGCCTATTACCAACACATTTTAGAGAAACGTGATGCCCTTCCTTACGATATCGATGGTGTTGTATTCAAAGTGGATGATATTCAGCTGCAAAACACCCTTGGTTTCGTTGCTAGAGCGCCTCGCTGGGCTATTGCACAAAAGTTTCCAGCGCAAGAAGAGGTTACTCAGTTAATTGATGTAGAATTTCAGGTAGGGCGGACAGGGGCTATTACGCCCGTTGCGCGGTTAGAGCCGGTATTCGTCGGTGGCGTAACCGTATCTAATGCCACGCTTCATAACCAAGATGAAATTGAGCGTCTAGGTGTGAAAGTTGGCGACTACGTGGTTATTAGGCGAGCTGGGGATGTTATACCGCAGGTCGTTTCTGTGGTTGAAGCTAAACGCCAGAGTAACGTGAAGCCCATCGAGTTTCCTACGCAGTGCCCGGTGTGTGATTCAAATGTTGAAAAACTTGAAGATGAAGCGGTAGCGCGTTGTACAGGGGGGCTTATTTGTGCGGCACAACGTAAACAAGCACTCAAACATTTCGCTTCTAGAAAAGCGTTTGATATTGACGGCTTGGGCGACAAACTTGTCGATCAATTAGTGGATGCGAATTTAGTACACAGCCCTGCAGACTTCTTTACGCTTTCGCTTCCAAAGCTAATAGGTTTAGAGCGCATGGCTGAAAAATCGGCGTCTAAACTTCTTGATTCACTGGAAGCGTCTAAACGTACCACATTGGCTAAGTTTCTTTACGCGCTAGGTATTCGTGAAGTTGGTGAAGCCACAGCGTCCAATTTAGCCTTGCACTTTCGTACGTTAGAAAGCATTAGGCAGGCAAGCATTGATGACCTTATCGCGGTTCAAGATGTGGGAGAAATCGTCGCTGCGCATATAGTCAATTTCTTTAACGAGAGTCACAATACCGATGTTATTGATGCTTTGTTGTCTGTTGGCATTAACTGGCCAGAAATAGAGGCGAAAGAGGAAGGTGTAACTTTACCATTGGAGGGTAAAACCTGCGTGATTACGGGCACACTAAGCACGATGGGGCGTTCCGACGCAAAATCAGCATTACAAGCATTAGGTGCCAAAGTTGCGGGATCTGTATCAAAAAATACGGATTTCTTAGTTGCAGGCGAAAAAGCGGGTTCTAAACTGACTAAAGCACAGGACTTAGGTGTGGACGTTTGGGATGAAGAAGCATTGGTTGCGTTTCTAGAGCGCCACTGAGGCTAAATAGCCCAAGGTGCTAAGAAAAATAAAAAAGGGCGATACGCATAAGTATCGCCCTTTTTTTGTATTCAACGTTTAAGCTTGTTGGGTTTTGTTTGCTCTGGCCTGCTTACGCTTTTCCCAAGCTTTTTTAACTTGTAAACGCCAAATCCAATTGAGGCTTAAGTATCCTGACACACTAAATATAACAGAACAGATGGCACAGCCTACAAGAAAAGCCGGGCCAATTGTGGTTAAACTTTCTACCACCCATTGCCAGCTAAATTGAAATTCAAAATGCTCAGGCTTGGTCCCAAGTACAGTAGTGCCTACTTTATAAGCCCCGTAGAATATGGGCGGCATAGTAAACGGGTTTGTAATCCAAACGGTAGCCACAGATAAAGGCAAGTTCGCTCTAAATGGAATCGCCATGCCAGCAGACAGCCACATTTGAAAGGGCACCGGCCAAAAAGCAAAAAACAACCCTATACCGAATGCACCCGCAGCGGAACGTCGGTTTAAGTGCCATAAATTTGGTTCGTGTAACACACTTCCAAAGATACGTAGTGCTTTGTTTTTCTTGACCGTTTGATGGTCAGGAAGAAATCGTCTAATAAATTTTTTAGGCATAAAATTCGTTCGTTACCGTAAACCAGATGGCTAGTTTAGCCATGTACCACTATTGCTTACGTAGACTAATGGCTAATCGTATCACAATTTGGTGTGGCAGTTTTTGCGCTTGCGCAATAACTAGTGTGCTTTGGCCCGCACTTCCTTCATATCCAATCCAATTTGGAATAGGCATTGCTGCAATTATTTTTGCTGCGTTTGGCTATGTAATGACACGAAAGGCACCCACTTTTAACGTAAGGGGGCATTTATATAGCGAACATTGCGCTACCTTAAGTTTCGCGATGAGTGGCGCGCTAGCAGGAACACTATGGGTGGCGAGTGTAGGGTATTCCTACCTGTCTTGGCAACTCCCAGAAGACAAAATTCAACAAGATGTCACACTTTTCGGACAAGTGGTCGCAGGGGGCTGTTTAAATAGTGTTAAAAGTGATGAAGAATTAAGCGGCGATGGGCAAAAGAAGCCAGTATTAACGTTAAGGGTAAGTCGAATAGACTCGCTTAAACTTAATGCTAGTGTAGACATGCGTTTGTATGCGTTAGATCCCCAGTTGTGCGTACACACGAACGATAAAGTCACCTTCACAGCGCGAATTAAACCGGCCTACGGAAATGCCAACCCAGTGGGTTTTTCTCAGCAAAGGTATTTAACGAGTCAACACATTGTTGCCACGGGCTATATTAAAACGAATGCTAAGCAGGCATTTACCGAAAACCGCATTAGCCATCACCATGGTCTGCGTTTCTATTTAAGCGAAAGCCTCAGTGATTTAGCGCTTGTCAATAATGCCTGGTTCCAAGCACTATTATTAGGTAACAAGCAGGCCCTGTCTAACGAAGACTGGATGTTAATTCAGCGTACTGGCACAGCGCATGTATTTAGCATATCAGGTATGCATTTGGGCATAATTGCAGGGGCTGTACTGTTAATGACTCGTGCTCTGTTTCTGTTAGTTGTGCGGCTTTTTGGCCAGCGCATTGTGTTAAGTAACACGCGGGATGCGAACTTATGCTTGGTGGTGTTAGCCACATTGCTATATGCCTATGTGAGTGGACTGTCGTTGCCCGTTGTGAGGGCGTTTAGCATGCTTGTGATAGGATGTGCGATGGTATGGAGTCGATTAGCAACAACGCCTTCAGCGCTTTTGGTGTTTATGCTGTTCTTCTGTGTCGTCCTATTTCCTTTATCTTGGCTGCATGCCAGTTTTTATCTCAGCATAGGTGCTGTGTTTATAATCATTTTTTTAAACTGGCGATTTCAACTATTTCAACTGCCTTGGTATTACTCAATCATTGTGCTTCAAGTTGCACTTTCCATCTTCATGGTACCCATCACACTACTTTGGTTTGGCCAAGCGAGTTTGACGGGAATTGTCGCTAACTTGGTGTTGGTGCCCTTAATCAGCCTTTTGCTGCCCATTGCCATAGCGCTGTTTATCATCGCTGCTTGCTGTGACACCTTGCTACCCAGCGCAGCGGGGTGGGCAATGCAGGGAATGTGGCTTCTTGATGATGCATTTAGCCAGCTACTTAGGTTTTTGCGGTTCCTGTCAGATTGGCCTCACAGTGCATTTTTAGTGTCTTTTGAGCCTCAAGTTATGATGGCACTGTGTTTCGCGTTGATCATTGCCATCTTGCCTACCTTTTATGGCCAAAAGCGTGGCATTTTGTTGTGCCTTTTCCCCTTTATTTTCGCAATCAGCAGCCCTTACAACCCAACACGCTGGTACGTTCATGTTTTTGATGCAGGGCAGGGAACTGCCATAGCGCTCACACGTGGCCATAGAGCAGGCATAATAGACACCGGCCCTGTTTATCAGGGTAAAGCGCCCATTGCTGAAAGTGTAATACCGCAATATCTCGCACAAATAAATGCGAATGATGTCGACTTCGTTGTAGTGAGTCATAGTGATACAGATCATGCTGGCGGTGTTGATGCGCTGTCGACATGGTTAAGCCAAACGATGACAAATAAAGCGCTGCCCCGTGCTCAATCAGGTCCTACGCAGTGGTTTAGCCCACTCAATGGCTGTACTCAGGGCGAGGCGTTTGAATGGCAAGGGCTTATCGTAAGCTTCCACTGGCCACAAGCTGGGAATCACGTTAACAGCAATAATACTTCGTGTGTGGTTTCAATTTCTGACGGCCATTATCGGATATTATTACCTGGCGATATCGAACGTGAAGCAGAGTATGCGTTGATTAAAACAACACAATTACCTTCAGCAAATGTGTTAATTGCCCCTCACCATGGCAGTAAAACTTCGTCTACACAGGCGTTTATAACATCAGTATCCCCCCAGTATGTCATTTACACGCAAGGGTATGAGAACCGGTGGCAGTTTCCTTCCAAAAAAGTATATCAACGTTATGAAGCATTTGGTGCCCGTCAATTCACCACGAGTGAATTTGGCTATATACGCCTTGAATTTTCATCAAAGGGCATCATAGTAGAGCCTACACGATCAGGTTCAACAAAACGTTGGTTCATGGTTAATAAACCACCTAGGTACCTGCAAGATTAGGGAAAAAAGCAAGAAGCGAGTACAATGGTAGGGTATAACTTTAATTCCAAACAGGTTCACATTAACTGATGCAGCAAACCGATACATCCGCTTCACAGGTTAAGCGTTTTTTACGCTATTTGCGTGATTTTAAACTTCCTTTTTTCGCCGCCATTGTAGGGATGATTGGCTATTCTGCCGTAGATACCTTTGTGTTTGCGCAGTTACAGCCCATGATTGATGAGTCGTTAGGGAATAACGATCATGAATATTTGAGGCTTGCCGCGTTCGCTATTGTCCCTTTGTTTATTATTCGCGGTTTGTTCAACTTTTTAGGTACATTCACGTTAACTTGGATTGGTTCTCAAGTCGTGATGCGCATGCGACAGCAATTGTTTAGTAAGTACATTCATCTGCCCGTATCATTTCACGATACCCAAGCTGTTGGCAGCTTAATTAGTAAGGTTACCTACGATACTGAGCAAGTAGCGAATGCGTCCGGCAAAGCATTACTCACCTTGGTACGCGAAGGCGCGCTTGTAATTGGATTACTTGCGGTCATGTTTTATTACTCGTGGCAATTGTCATTGATATTTCTTTTGATAGGGCCCTTAGTGGCCGTGATTGTGTCAGTAGTTAGTAAGCGCTTTAGAGTGGTAAGTAAAAACATACAGCAATCAATGGGGAACCTCACGTCCGCAGTAGAGCAAGCGGTTAAAGGTCACAAAGTGGTGATTATGTTCGGTGGCCAAAAAATAGAACAAAAACGTTTTGCCCAGAAAAACAACCATAATCGCCAACAAACCATGAAACTGGCGGTGACACAGATTCTTAGTGTGTCGTCTATTCAAGTTATTGCCTCTATTGCTCTGGCGGTAGTGTTATACATTGCCAGTACGCCAGGCATGCTAGAAAAGTTAACCGCTGGCGTATTCATTAACGTGGTGTTTTGTATGGTGATGTTATTAAAGCCACTTAAACAACTCACTACCATAAATAATGAATTTCAAAAAGGCATGGCGGCGTGTTCGAGCATTTTTGATATTTTAGATCGTAGCGATGAGGCCGACAGCGGTGGCTTAAAAATAGAGAGAGCCAAGGGAAAAATAGAGTTTGATAATGTTACCTTTACTTATCCAGGCAAACATACACCAGCGTTAACGGAAGTGTCATTTAAAGCCGAACCAGGTCAGTCTATTGCTTTGGTAGGACGCTCGGGGAGTGGTAAATCCACAATATCCTCTTTGCTTACTCGCTTTTACTCACCCCAACAGGGCCAGGTAAAACTGGACGATAAATCTCTAGAAACTATTGATTTAAAGTCGTTACGGGCGCAATTTGCAGTGGTTTCACAAAATGTCACCCTGTTTAACGACTCTATTGCGAATAACATTGCTTATGGTGCAAAAGAGACCGTTAGCCGCGAGCAAATTGAGCATGCCGTTAAAATGGCCCATGTGGAAGAATTTTTAGACAACCTTCCTGATGGTTTAGATACCGTCATTGGCGAAAACGGCTTAATGTTATCGGGCGGACAGCGCCAACGAATTGCGATTGCACGGGCTATATTGGCCGACGCACCCATTTTAATTTTAGATGAGGCCACCTCTGCATTGGACACAGAGTCAGAACGTTTGATTCAAGACGCATTAGAAACGCTACAGCAAAAATGTACCAGTATTGTAGTGGCCCATAGGCTTTCAACAATAGAAAGTGCTGATGTGATCATGGTGGTTGAACAAGGACGTATTATTGAAAGCGGCAAGCATGATGAATTACTTGAGAAAGGTGGTCATTATGCACAACTTCATGCGCTTCAATTTGGTGACCACTAGTGGAAACACTTGTGAGGCAATGGCATAAAGGGGCGTGGTGGGTTTGGTTGTTAAGCCCTCTAGTGTTGCTGTTTTGGAGTGTTTCGCATATGCGCCGGTTAGCTTACCGCTTTGGCATTAAGCAAAGCACCCGTGTTAACGCTAGCGTTATTATTGTGGGTAATATTTCTGTAGGGGGCAATGGAAAGACCCCGGTGGTACTGGCGCTAGCGCAATATTTTTCCCATAAAGGCAAACGTGTTGGTATATTGAGCCGAGGCTATGGCGGCAAGTCAGACACTTACCCAAGGCAAGTTTTAGAAACCGATAGCCCAGAGGAAGTGGGTGATGAGCCACGATTGCTGGCAATTCGCTCAGGAGTACCTGTGGTGGTTGACCCGCTAAGAGCACGCGGAGCTCGGTTTCTCTGCGATGAGTTGCACTGCGATATTATTATTTGTGACGACGGCTTACAGCACTATGCGTTAGCTCGCGATATAGAATTGGTTGTCATGGACGAACGGCTAATTGGCAGTGGCTTTTTAATGCCTATGGGGCCATTAAGAGAAGGGCGCTGGCGACTAGCAACCGTAGATGCCATTATACATAATCGACAGAATAACACTCAACCTCACCTAGCGAGTGGTACGACACCCCAGTTCATGATGGCGTTAGAGGCTGAACTACCAACATCGGTAAAAAATAACGTAAAGAGAACTGAGTTAACATACTTTCAAGGAAAGCGCGTTACTGCCTTAGCAGGCATTGGTGCACCTGAACGGTTCTTTTCTCAACTAACCGGGTTAGGGGTTCACCTTGATAAAACCTGTCCCTATCCCGATCATTATCAATTCTCACCAGAGGATATTCCTTCGGGAACTGTATTAATGACAGAAAAGGACGCAGTGAAAGTGGCAGGCTTTGCACATGATGATTGCTGGTTCTTACCGGTTACGGCAAAAATAGATGACGCCGTGTTTACGCTTATCGAGAACAAATTAAACACGGCTCACCGCACTTAAAGATGAATGATTTAGGAATACAACAATGGCTTTTGATAAAAGACTCTTAGAAGTATTGGCTTGCCCTGTGTGTAAGGGAAAACTGGTACTGGCAGACAATAATACACAATTGGTGTGTCGCTTCGACCGGTTAGCGTTTGACATTAAAGACGGTATCCCTGTGTTAATAGAGAGTCATGCCACTGCACTCACGCTTGATGAAGTTGACGAAACTAGGTAGTGCATATGTCTTTTACAGTTGTCATTCCTGCACGTTACGGCTCCACACGTTTTCCAGGTAAACCTTTGGCAGATATTCAAGGTAAACCTATGATACAGCACGTGGTAGACAGAGCCCATGAAGCGGGGGCCAGTAAGGTTATTGTTGCCACTGACGATGCTCGCATTCAAGAGGTGGCGCGTTCATTTGCCACTGTATGCATGACGGCAAGCACCCATCAATCCGGCACCGAGCGAATTGCTGAAGTATTAGAAAAAGAACACATCAGCGGTGACAGTATTGTGGTGAACGTGCAAGGCGATGAACCTTTTATACCCGCGCAGAATATTCAGCAAGTTGCGTCAAACTTGGCGGTAGCAAAGCAATGTGAAATGGCCACACTTTCAACGCCTATTTCAAACGCAGAAGACGTTCTTAATCCTAATGTGGTGAAAGTGTTAGTCAATACACATAACGAAGCGATTTACTTTTCCCGTGCGGCTATTCCATTTGAACGCAATCGTATGATGGCTAACCCAAGTGATGCTGATCCAACATTGTATTTTCGCCATATAGGCATTTATGCGTACCGGGCTAATTATGTGCAACGTTACGTAAGTTATGCCCCAAGCGCATTAGAGCATATTGAATCACTAGAGCAACTACGGGCACTATGGTACGGCGATAAAATCCATTGCGATGTTGCGAAAGCTCCGCCACCTGTGGGGGTGGATACGCCGGACGATCTCGCCCGTTTGTTGAAAGGGTAAGCCTTGATTTAAAAGGGCCGCTTCCAGTGTTTGTTTCCAAGTAAAAGGAGGTCTTTATGAACGTGGTCATCACAGGTGGAAATAGAGGTATAGGCTTAGCGCTGGTTAAACACTACGTTTCACAAGGGCATCATGTTTATGCAACATGCCGAAATAGTTGTGACGACTTAAACGTATCGGGTGCCACGGTTGTGATAGGCGTGGATGTTTCAAAGCCAGAATTTTTACCTGATGCGCTTGCGCCTTTAGCCAATGTCTCTATCGATTTGTTAATTAACAATGCCGGCGTATTGGGCAAAGAGGGGCTAGGCGATTGGGACCCCCACACTATAGATTATCAATTCAGGGTTAACGCGCTTGGCCCATTGCTAGTCACACAGGCTTTACTGCCTTCGCTTTCTTCCGACGGTAAGATTGCGCTTATAACGAGCCGCATGGGTTCCATGGAAGACAACAGTTCAGGGGGATATTACGGTTATCGTATGTCCAAAGCTGCGCTGAATGCTGCAGGCGTGTCTCTCGCTCAAGATTTAAAGCCTAAAGGGATTGCGGTGGGTTTGTTTCACCCCGGTTTTGTACAAACAGAAATGGTGAACGGTAACGGCGATATAGATGCTGATACGGCAGCGGGTCAACTGTACGAGAGAATAGCTGAACTTGCGTTAAATAATACCGGGCAGTTTTTCCATGCTAACGGCGACAAAATACCTTGGTAACAAGCGCCGCAAGTATCACGGCGCTGCAAAGGTTTGATTAGCCAAAGTAAGAGTGGCTAATCGTCCTGATCTTCTGACAACACGGCCCACACGTCGTGTTCGTTGGCATGAATAACTTCTGCCCATACACGATCACCGGGTTTGACATCATACACACCATTTAAGTGCACCAGACCGTCAACCTCTGGCGCATCGGCATACGTTCGTCCTACCGCACCTTCACTGTCCACACTGTCGATAACAACTTGATACTCGTTGCCAATTCTGTCTTGCAAACGCTGAGCACTTATTTCACCTTGTACTTCCATAAATCGGGCTAATCGGGCTTGCTTAATGTCTTCTGGCACGGGATCCGGTAGGTCATTAGCTCTTGCGCCTTCCACCGGCGAATAGGCAAAGGCTCCCACGCGGTCAAGCTGTGCTTCGCGTAAAAAGTCGAGAAGCTCTTCAAACTCTTCTTCGGTTTCGCCAGGAAAGCCAACAATAAAGGTAGAGCGAATAACCAAAGAAGGGCATTGTTCACGCCATTTCTTAACGCGTTCTAAAACACGTTCCGCACTGCCTGGGCGTTTCATCAATCTCAAAATACGTTTGTTGGCATGCTGAAAAGGAATGTCTAAGTAAGGGAGTATCTTGCCTTCATTCATCAATTCAATTAAGGCGTCAACGTGGGGGTAGGGGTAAACATAATGAAGGCGAACCCATATACCCATTTCACCTAACTTTTCACACAGCTGTTGCATGTGGGTTTTCACCGGCATGCCGTCCCAAAAGCCCGTACGGTGTTTAACATCTACACCATAGGCACTCGTGTCTTGAGAGATAACTAAAAGTTCTTTTACCCCGGCGTCTTTAAGGCGTTTAGCCTCGTCTAGTACGTTGCCAACAGGACGGCTAACCAAGTCGCCTCGCATAGAAGGTATTATGCAAAATGTACAACGATGATTACACCCTTCGGAAATCTTTAAATATGCGTAGTGACGAGGTGTGAGTTTTACACCATGGTCGGGGATCAAATCTTCAAACGGGTTATGCTGAGGCTGTGGGAGATGATCATGAACTTGCTCTACCACTGTTTCATAGGCATGAGGGCCTGTAATGGCCAATACGTTAGGGTGTAATTCTCGAATTTCATCTTCTTTTACACCTAAACACCCGGTTACAATGACTTTGCCATTTTCTTTTAGCGCTTCACCTATGGTGTCTAACGACTCTTCTACAGCCGCATCTATAAACCCACATGTGTTAACGATAACGAGATCAGCATCGTTATACGTAGGCACTACATCGTAGCCTTCGGTACGCAGCTGCGTAAGGATTCGCTCAGAGTCAACGAGGTTTTTGGGGCAACCGAGGCTTACAAATCCAATTCTGTTACCCGCGGTACTTGTGCTTGGCTTAGTCTCATTAAGCACTTTTACTGGGGTTTCCAGTGTCGTGGTTTTATTGACGGCTTTTTTAGGGTCGAAAGTTTCTACTGACATTAAACATTACCAAGTAAGTGACTGCGCTGAAAATGGCCGCGGATTATACCGGAAGTCGTTATTATCCGCAGTAAATAACTTAATTTAATTGTACATATAGATGACAGGTACGAGTAGTAAATTGAACAAACATTGCGCATAATCAAGGCCTCATCGGTTTCATCTCCATTGGTAGCGATTTAATGCGGCGTGATTTTTTTCTGGTATTAGGGTTTATTACTCTATGCTGGCTAGCAGGTTGTGGCTCGACCTATTATAAACCAGAACCGCCTTCACTCGACTTAGCCCTGGTGCGCAAACCCGTTTATATTACTGACTATACTGATAAAAGCACAGTCGCGCTTTATTCTCAGTGCCTTTCCACTCCAACCCAAAGTACCCAGGGTGTGATAAATAGTTTGCTTTGTTCTCAAGCGCTTCTTGGGCGGACTGATGTAAGCAAGGCGAAAAGACAGTTTGCCTTAAAGCGTAATCGCGATGCGCTTAAACGATTGATTACGCTTAAAATCGCTAAAAAAGAAGATAAAGCGCATTTACATACCAGTATTAATTTAACGGTACCAATCCAGTTTGCTTCGTTAATGCAGGCAAAAGAACCAGCTCTACAACCTGAAATTATTGGCGAGTACGGGGTGGCCATCGTGGTGAAAGACGCAGTCTCACTTCAGGCACCAAAGCATTACTACCCGCAAGAAGGTGTTTATCGGGCTTATACCTTAATATTTGAGGGAGTGAAAATAGTCAATGGCGAAGCCTTTGTTTCTTTAGATGCAAAACCCATTGATAAGCGCACTACTGTGCGCGTTGGGAACAATGCCTATCTCGCCAGGTATTCTCCGGGTGCCGCGTACCTCGCTTTACTCAACGATGCAAACATAGACGCCTTAAGTTGGAAAGGGTTTGTGGGATCAAAACTCGCTGAACAGCGTCGTGGCATATATGTTATTGGCGAGCTTTCACACCATAAGATGCCGTTAATTATGGTACATGGACTTAACTCGGATCCTTTAGTATGGCGTTACCTCACCATGGCAGTACTTAACGATGAGTGGTTGAATGAGCGCTATCAAATATGGCATGTACTTTACCCCTCTGGACAGCCTCCTTTTTACAATGCAATGAAGATTAGACGTGAATTGCACAGCCTGATTGATGACATCGATAACCCTTTGATTACCCGAGAGGCAGTGTTTATTGGGCATAGTATGGGCGGTATTATCACTAAATTGCTGAGTACGCAATCTAACGATGATTTCTGGAAAACCACATTTGTGGCACCTCCAAGCATCATTTCTCAACAGCACGAAAAAGACATTCACGATTTGTTCTTCTTCGACCCTGTGTTTGAATCAAGTACCGTGTTTTATTTAGATACACCGCACAAAGGTTCAGCGCTAGCGACATCGGCGCTGGGTTACATTGGCTCTTCGCTAGTATCAATTCCGGATAACTTAAAACACCTATTTTCTGACGTGCTGGAAACCTTAGGTTTAGATATTGTACAACCCGATATGCAACCGTTTATAAAAGATGCCAAATTTAAAAGTATTGATATGCTAAAGCCTGGCCACCCGCTAATGACCGCGTTATATAAAAAGAAAATAAAGGGTAGGGCATACTCTGTTATTGGCTCACGCAAAGAAACAGAATGTGACACCCGCGAGGTGTGTTTGTTACTCAGTGATGGCGTTGTTACCTACGACAGTGCTGATATACCAGACGCTTTAGAACGACTCATTGTGGTATCCAAACATAATTCGTTTAAGTCTCCTGAAGCGGTAGCATTTATTCTTGAACATCTATGAAGCAGCGTGCTACCCATTATGTTACGAATAGTGTCTCCTAAGGAAGAGACTTAAGCGTGTTGTCACATTCAAACCCCAGATGCAGATAGAGGCGCCACTAGTTTCTCTTTTATTTGATACAAGGTCGATTTATTCCCGTCGCTAGACATAATAAGGATGACCAAATCTTGTTCGAAATCGTGAAATTTTAATGTGTGATGGGACGGATTTGAGCCGTCATGTTGCCAGCTAAGCAAAGTATCCCTACTGTCTTTAGAAAACGAACCGAAATCATAGAGAGCGCGTTCACTTTGACCGGATAATTCATCACCGTCCAGTTTAGCTTGAACCCGTGAAAACGGGATTAATACATTTGATGTTAGCGCAATTTCAAATTTCATTAAATCTATCGGTGTAACATACACAGTTACGCCATTCAGAAACGTTGGGTAATCACCGTCAACCTTTTCGGGAGACGCGTCTTTCGCTGACAATTGTTGATAAGAGCCCCTCATTTGCGCTGGCTCGAATAGGTTGTTTTGCATAAAAGCTGAAAATGTCTGGTTTGTTACTGCTTCTATTACCAATGCTCGGGCAACAACATTCAAATTGGAGTATCGGTACCCGCTGCCTGGTTCAAATAAACCTTCACTGTTTAATAGTTGCGTTATCGCATCGGTGGTTAAAATTCCTTTTTTCCATTTTATCTTAGGTAAACCCGATGTGTGGCTGAGAATGTGGTGGATGGTTATGTTCTTCGCCCATTCAGGCAGATCAGCTATGAATGTTGAGATCTTGTCTTCGTAAGATAATCGACCTTGCTCTTCAAGTAGCATAATGCCAACAGTAGTAAACTCCTTACCGACCGAACCAGGGCTAAACAGGTGTTTACGCGTTAGTTTTGTGGTCTTTTGGAAATCCGCGTAGCCAAAATACTCTTCAATGATGAGTTTGTCATTTTTGCTAACTAAGACTGCCCCATTGAATCCAGTTTCATCAATGTATTTGTGTATCTCAGTTAGATTTCTATTTGCCCCACTGCTATTAGCAAAGAGCTGTGGTGAGAAACACAACAAAAATAAACATAAAAACTCTAGGTATAACTTCATACACTTCCCTCGAATGTTAAGGTTAAGCTAAGAGGCGCTACCATGTGGCTAAAATTCGAATGGAGTAACTGCATTGTTGGGGAAGTGGACGGGTTGCTATGCGCCATAACTAAATACTACTGATCATTTTTACTGACCAGTCACCCCATGCTTGCCATTTGAAAATAGTGTGCATAGTAAGTACTAATAGGCAAAATAAAACAAACGATAACGCCGTGCTGGCATATAAACGGCCGTGTACTTTCCAGTCATAGAACATAAGAATTAGGTAGACTGAAAACATGAAAAGAAACATGGAATAGCCTGGTATTGAAAGCAAGTGTATAACACGGTTCAAGCCCTCTGGCATCATTTGAATTGCTGCAGCGATCATAAATCGTTTGTGGTGAGCCGGATTTTTTATATTTAGAATACCTAAAACATAAAGTACTAAGAAAATAAGCCACTGAAGAAAAGCGCCGCCTAGAAAACTACCAGCACGTAATCGGGCTTGAGCATCTTCTGGGTTAAAGACACCAAAGCCTGCCAAGCGATGGTAAAACTCATACGCCATTATTGACCCAGTTAGTAAGATTCCAAGCACTAGAAAAACGCTCAGTTTTCCGAAAATTTTGTGCGTTGAATAGTTACCTTTGCTTGCTAATTTTATTTGAGTAAGAAGTAGTAAATACCACGCAGCACTGAAACCACCGTGCAATCCAGTCCATAAGGTCACTCTACCTAGATGACTCGGATTAGATAGCCAATTTAGTGCAAAGCCACCAAATACTATGAAAGTAATAAAGAGTGCAAATAGACCAAAAAATTTACTGTCCGCATATCTGCTTTCAACTGGATTATTGCTAATTATGGTTGACTCCATGTCTAGATGATTCCTATTAGTTCTATAGAGGTAAAGTATGCCAAGTTGGCGATTAACGCGCCATTAAGAGCCTTTTAATTGTTTGGTTAGCATGTAAAGCGTAGCGGACTCTAGCAAACTAAAAGCCCTGCTTGGATGGTTTGTTTTACCTATTTACTTTTTACGTGATTTACGTTGTAAGCTGTGACAGAAATTGTAACTTCGTCACACTCTTTGCCCGGCGTTTTGCCGACACAACGAACAGCAAACCATATATCACCGTAGCCTATATGAATTCCATACGAATTAACAAATAGCTCGGAGAATTTCTGACGCTTAACTCTAGCCATCATTTCCGCGGTAACGATTTTAGAGTAATGGGTTATGAATTCTTTTTCAGAGTTAAAATACTCAGTTCCTGAATCAAAATTTACTTTAATAGGATAGCTAATTAGCTTTGCTAGCTTGTTAAAATTATTGAACTTAAGATAAAACAACTCTGTGCGAAAAGCCAGATGTTATAGAATGCGTGGGGCAAATGAGCGAGTTTAGAAGATTGCTGAAGCCGCCCCGCGTGTATGCGTCCCAGCGAACGAAGTGAGTGAACTTGATTTTTTCTTAGGAGACATTACCCAAATGCCTCTACTTGCGTAACTAGTATTGATGCTGAAATGTCTATGCCGGTCAGGTTTTTCCCTGAAAGGTTTATCCCAACTACTTTCTCATCATCCTGTAGGATAGGTAAGAAGTGCTCCTTAAATTGTGCCCAGCTAACACTTTGTGCTTCTACGTCTCCAAGCAGTTCAGGATTCAGTTTTTTAAGCCTCTCGATTCTAGATTTGGAAGACCATAGGGGCAAAGATACTTTGTTGTCACTAACATCAAACTCTAAGAGTATTTCGTTTGGGAGGCAACCAAACCAAACTATTTGAGTCGCTGCGACTTCTTCGTAAAATTTGTTTGCTTGTGCGACGCCTGCTGACATTACTTTGTCTCCTAACGCCCGACTAAGACGCGGGGAAATTGATTGGACGCCTTTTTGCGTCGTTTCTTTTTGCAAAAAGTCGGACAAATTGTACCGTCTGAATTGATGCGCTTGTTAGGGCTTCGTTTAATATCTAAAGTAGCTCTGAAGCGGCTTCAGACATTTTTTTATAGTTATGACCAACATTTGGCACCACTTGGAGCCGCCAGTTAAATTCAAGCTTTTTACGATTTGACACTTCTTGAGCAAAATTAAAAAAATTAGTGCCTCGTTCAAGTCGATGACCACCTTGGATCATCGCATTTTTAGTTTGCCTAAGCTTGCCTAGTTCTGCACTTTTGTCCAACTCTCCAAGTAAAACTGTCAAGTCGGTGGAAAATGATTTTTCTAGTGGAGCATTAATATTTTGCAGCCCATAAGGATAGTCAGTGGAAACATCTGTAAAAGTGTAGAACCCAGCGTTGGCAGCAATTGCTTTTTTGATTCGATTAGTAGAGCCTAAAAGCACCATTCTATGAACGAACTGCCCACCCGCAGAATGGCCAAACATACTATAACCATCAAGTGAAAAGTCATTATTTTCATTAATGTAATCGAATATGTTCTCTATGACAGTATAAGACCATTCGCTTTCTGGATTCTTTACACCAAAGAAAGTTTGTAGATTTCCTTCTTGATAATCATTTGTTGTTACTCGATAGAATTCATTCTCAAACTCTGGAGCTATAAGTAAGATGTTTTTCCTTTCGGCAATATCAACCCAAGCATCAAGGTAGTTTTCAGCATTTCGTGCCATACCATGCATAACAAAAAGTACAGTATTATCAGGCTCCCAAGAATCCGGTTTATATGTCCAAACACGGATGCTTTTTCTTTCTGTATGCTTATAGGAAGACATTACGAAGTTACCCTTGCCGATTTCGAGTGGTTTAGGAGTAGTTAACTCAGGTCCTTTAGGTAAAACATAAAGATATAAGTAACCAAAGACTACAAGAAAGGCTACGATAGTTAAAAAAGATAAGATTGTAATTTTCAATATTTTCATTGACTCTTTCCTTGAGATTAAAATTAATTGGCCCTAACTTTCCAATAACGGGCGCAGGCATGTGGGGCATAATGGCGAAGCCGCCCCGCGTATAGGCGTCCCAGCGACCGAAGGGAGTGCCAACAGCGTTTTGTTAGCTGCGTTTTTGCCACGTTCTTGGAGCTCTGCTTGTATGCATAACAGCAAATACCAGAACTTTATTGCCATACATTTTGTAAAAAACACCAAATGGAAAGTGCCCGATGAGTACGCGGCGAAAATCCCGGTACACTTTCTGGTAAATCTCTGGGTTTTCTATGATGTTAATCAATGCTGATTCTACAGAGGCAATAAAATCATTTCCTAGCCCAGTTTGGCATTGTCGATATTAAGAATATGCCTCTTTGATATCTTCTTCTGCTTCCGGCCTGATAGATAAAATAAATTTCATTAGCCAGTGATTCTGCTCTTAACATCGCTCCAACTTGAACCAAAGTCTTGGTCAGCTTCGAAGGACTTTATTCTATCGTTAAGAAGCTGAGCTTGCTCTTTTGATAATTCAATAGAATCTTGTTCAGCAGCTACTGAGTCCCAAATCCTCTGGGCGAGTTCAACTTTTTCTATAGCTGAGAGGTTCTCTATTTTCATAGCAGGTCTCCTAATATATCTAGTGCTACAAGTATAATTGTTTATTAGACAAAAGGCATTTCGTTTTCATTGAAGCAGCTACCTTTCCAATAACGGGCGCATACATGTGGGGCACAATGGCGAAGCCGCCCCGCGTGTATGCGTCCCAGGAGAGTTCACCCATAAAAGTGGACACTGGTTTTAATTGTTAAGTTACATACTTTCATATTGCTGTGGTGTTTTAAAGTTCAAAGATGAGTGTATTCTCTGATTATTGTAATATTCTTCAAGGTACCATTGTGTAGTTTCTCGTAAGTGGTTTTCATCTTTAAACGTTTCACCATGGTATGTTTCGGTTTTAAATGTCCTAAAGAACGTCTCCGCGTAGATATTGTCTGTCATCTTTCCAGGCCGATTCATACTTGGCTTTATCCCACACTTTCTTAGATGATTTTGATAGTCGTGACACGCATATTCAGTTCCTTTGTCGCTGTGGAATATCAAACCAGAGCAAAGCTTTCTGGACTTAACTGCCATGTCCAGAGCGTCTATTGTTAGCGTTACTTTCCTTTGCCTATCGAGTGACCAACCGATGACTTTTCGAGAGTACATATCGAGAACAACGGCCAGGTATATAAACTGTCCATTGAGTTTTAAATAGCTTACGTCGCCACACCATTGTTGATTTGGGCGGCGTGGGATTACGTGATTCATGATAAGGTTGCCTACCTTGTTGCAGGTGTTTTCTGGCAGAGGGTGACGTCGATATATTTTAGCGGCTTTACCAACAAGTTTTTGTTCGCGCATTATCCGCTCCACTCTTTTATGGTTGACCTGCCAACCTTGAGCCTGAAGCTGCTTATGAATGCGAGGACTGCCGTAATTTCCTTTATGAAGGGTGTAAAGACGATGGATTTCTTTCGTTAACTCAGTATTCAGCGCTTGGCGACGACTAAGCCCTTTATGAAACCATTTATAAAAGCCGCTCGTCGAGACTTGTAATTGAGTGCAAAGGTATCTGATGCCAAATTCATCACGTCGTTCGTTTATGAACGAGAATTTTTCTGACTTTGTTCCTTCAGATACCCCTCCCACTTTTTTAGGAAGTTGTTTTCCTTCTGAGCGTCCGCTAGAGCTTTTTTGAGCTTCGCAATTTCTTTGTCCTTACTGAGCTCTTCGTTGTTATCAGAGGTCTCTTTAGTCATTGAAATTCTTCTCGTCGGCTTTTCTTCAAATTTACCTGCTTTGTACTCTTGCCGCCAACGATAAATCATTATCGGATGTAGCCCTAGGATGTCCGCAATATCCTTTGCTTTGACGTCCAATCCTAGCGTTAACTTAACCACTCGAATTTTATATTCCAGTGAATATTCAACGACTCGTTCTGCGCTGACTATTTTCGCCATTTTGCACCTACCTGATATTTGGTTAGGTGTCTACTTTATAGGGGGAGCTCTCGAGCGACCGAAGGGAGTGATCTTTAGCGCCTTGTTATAAGCAAAGCCAGTTCCCGTGGTCTTTTTAAAAACTGATAAAGCCAGCATACGATTGATTGCTAACACAAACAAGCAAAACGACTGTGCATTGATATTTTTGATTTTGCAGAAGCTAGCCGCCATTTTAACTATCAAGTGTAATGGCGCTTGGTGGCTGAAAATAAGAATTTGGCGATAAAGCGCCTATTGCGCAACCTATGAAGTTGAAGCGGCGAAGTTAAAACCACCAAAGGCCAGAGCGATGCTAATGAAAACAGGTGAGGGTAGTTTTACTGGGATTTTTATAAAGCCAAACGCAGTTTAGGCTGACGCCTTATAACTTTAAGCTAAGGGGCGCAGGCACGTGGGGCATAATGGCGAAGCCGCCCCGCGTGTATGCGTCCCAGCGAACGAAGTGAGAGTGTTGATTGGGTTGTTAGGTACGTTTATAAACATCGGAGCGATGCCCGATTTTTATCACCTGTACTACAAGCTCGTTTTCTCGGATTTCATAAATTATTCTATAAAGACCTTGCCGGATACGATACAAGTCGAGTCCACTAAGTTTAATTGCTCCATCCCTTCGCGGGTTTTCAGCTAATAAGTCAATTTTGGCGAGGATCTTTTTAACGTCCGACTTGGGAATTGCCCTAAAATCTTTTGCTACTGACTTCTTGAAAGTGACGCTATATTTTTCCATCAGCTTCCAAAGTGTTTAGCAAGTCCTCATAGGAGATTTCGGGCTCTTTGGCCCTTTGTCTTACCGCAGCCAAATCTTCTTGATCTTCTTTCATAAGGAGTCTTACTGCTTCATCAATCAGTTCTGATATTGAGGTATCTGATGATGCTGCCCGCAGTTTCAAAGCATTATGAATTGCTGGTTCGAAGTAGACAGTTGATCGTTTTGATAAAGTACTCATGAATAAGCCTCCATTTAAGTAACATTAAAACATTATAGCGTTAAAATGTCAGTTGGGCTAATTTTTACTCAAGAGGACCTAACTTTTAAATAAGGGGCGCAGGCATGTGGGGCATAATGGCGAAGCCGCCCCGCATGTATGCGTCCCAGCGAACGAAGTGAGTGATTTAATTTTTTTGTTAGATGGCATTAGCCGCAAGTGTTCGAAGCTCACTTTCGTATCCTTGCAAGTTGAAATTCGTTGAGCACCTATTCATAAAACCATGAAAATATGGCACCTGTCTAATTTTGGTTCTTTCTGTGTTGCGCAATTCCGAGATTAATTCTGATACCGAAAAGTGTTTTTCTGTTTTTGGGAAAACAAGAGTAACTGGAAATAGTGGAACAACTTTTCGGTTGTTTCTTATTTGAGACCCGTAAAAGCATATGGCTTTTTTTATGCGTGAAGATGCAAAACTTCCTGAGAGGTTCCAAATGGCAGCAGCACCGATACTGAATCCGACGAGGTTTACAGAAGAATCCAAGTTGGTTAGCGAGTTAATCAAATGCTTGCTGTAATTTCCCAAGCCGATATTAGAGGAGAAATACTCATATGCATCGCTTTCAGTTTGGAACATCTTATATTGACCGTCATACGGGTCGACGATGAGATGGTTCTTACATATGATATTTGCCAACTCTTCAAGGGCTGGTGTTTTACCAAAAATATCTGCAACGATTACACTAATCACCTAAATTTCCGTGCCATCTAACTTCCAAATATGGGGCGCAGACACGTGTGCAATAATGGCGAAGCCCCGCACGTGTTTGCGTCCCAGCGAGATAATTGGACTCCCCAACCTAATAGGTTGGTCTAACATTTACGTTGTCACACACAAAGGTTAGATAGGAGTCCATCTATGTATAATATGCTCACTGGTGTAGATTTAGCAAAAAAAGAGATCCAGGTTTGTGTCGCCAAATCGAATAAGATAGTTCGTAATATGCCGATGACGCCCACTGCTTTTTCTAATTGGCTAGCCACTCAAAAACCAATGACAGTTGTTTTTGAAGCGTGTGCGACGTCAAATTATTGGTATCAATGTGCGCGTGAATACGGGCATGATGCCCGTTTAATATCAGCTAAGCTTGTATCGAATATTCGTCAAAACCAAAAGACTGATAAGAACGATGCTGAAGCGGTTTTACAGGCATCACAACTTAGTAACGTGAATTTTATTAGCGGGAAGTCTAAGGAGCAGCAGGAGCTTCAATCACTTGTCCGTATGCATCAACTATCAGTAAAGCATAAAGTTGCTTACGGGAATCAACTCTGTTCGTTACTTTTAGAGTTCAACATTAAGTTGTCACCAACAGATGCGGGGTTGAACAGTGCAATACAGTCGATATTGGAAGATGCAGAAAATGGATTTAGCGCGATATTCAGAGAGGCATTACACACGGCATGGCATCAATATCTCAAGAGTATAGAGCTCGTAAAACACTACGAAAAGAGTGTAGCTAGAGCCAGCAGAGCATCAGAAGATTGCAAAAATCTCATGAAGATAGAAGGTGTTGGCCCGACAAATGCGGTTAACCTGTACATAGCGCTAGGTTGTTGTGAGTTAGGCGTTTTCAAAAAAGCCCGAGACGCTGCTGCGTGTATCGGTTTAACGCCAATACAACATTCTTCAGGTGGTAAAGTGCGTTTGGGGTCTATAGGTAAAAATATACGGAACTCGTCATTGCGCGCTAACTTGGTCGCAGGTGCGATGTCAGCAGTAAACCAGGCGGTTAAACGTGATTCGCGAACGAAGAAAGATGAATGGATTAAAGGGCTAGTAGAGCGGAGAGGTAAACGTTGTGCAGCTGTAGCGCTGGCCAACAAAACAGTTAGAACAGCATTTTCGTTGCTACGCAACGGAACTGATTACAAAGCAGAGCTATTATCTGCTTAGTTTAGTTTTACGTTAACAACTAAATGCGCCATACAAGATAAAAATCAGCTTGGTAAGCCAGTGCTGCGCTCAGGGCATAAAAGCCCGCCAGCGAGATGTGGCATCAAGTTCGCGTAAATATCATAGAGCCGGGATAGCTTCCCATTATGAGCTCGTACATAAGCACGCATTACATCTTGAACGGTAAAAATAGTTGTTGACTATGGGGAGTCCACATAAGCGAAGCGAGTGCCATAATTTGTTTGTTATGTGCGAAATATAATAAACCTTGAGCCAATTACTAATACCCGTAACGTTTAGGATTTTTAAAAATTGAAGAAACGGTTTCAAGAGCTGACGAATAACTCAATCCACATTGCTCAAGAACTTCGATGGCGGCTTTGCAATTTTTTGACTTAATAGCTGCATCAAAGGATTCGGTTACTTTTAAGGCAAATAACCTTTCATTTATTGTCACCCCTTTCAGTTCTTCCATGTTCAATTAACCTACTAGCACATAACTTCCAAATATGGGGCGCAAACACGTGTGCAATAATGGCGAAGCCCCGCACGTGTTTGCGTCCCAGCGAGCGGCAGCGAGTGACATAATTTGTTTGTTATAAGCCATTGTTAAAACTGCCTTGCTTAGTCTTTTTATAGTTTAACCACATTGCAACGGAAAGAACAAAACCACCGATTAATATTAGAATGGCCCTGTTTGTTTGAGTTGGCTGAAGTACGGGCGCGAGTGTGTTGAGCCATAATGGGAAAAAGAAGGCAAACGGAATAACCACGCCGATAAATACAGCAAAAATGAGATAGCAAATTGCGTTGTTAGTTAACCCTGCTGGTCTTGGCCAATCGAAGCGAAGGTTTAACATTTTGCGACCTTTAACTAGCAAGTTTATAGCAACCAAATAGATGGCAGCGCCAATTGTAAAAATGATTATTTCCATGGGCTTACACTTGCTTATAACGCCGTGCTCTGCGGAAATTTATGAGCGCTAGCGAGTAAATTTTCCGCAGCAGCGCTTTGTTAGGAATGTTCACACATATTACCTTCATAGACTTCCGAAACTTTTAAACCAGACCAGTTATTTTTCATTAGTTGCTGAAGGCTACAAATAATCAATACTACCCCAAAGTTTGTAAGTTCATAAATTTGTTCATTTATATCATCGTTTAATGGGTGAGGTACTTTATAGCCACCATGAACAAATGAGCTTCGTAAGTCATTTAATTCACGTAACTTTTTCTTAAAGCTCTTTTGCTTTCTCTCTGGTATTTTGAGCAAAAAGAATATCTGTGAACTCATATCATTAAACCCTCTACCGGAGTTTGTACCATAGATAGATTCTAAAGCATGAAAAATCCAAGTAACCATGCTTATATCGAGTTTCATCATGCAAATATGGAGAAGTGAAAATATTGCTCGCTCTATCGGCAAGTCAGATTCAATTTTTTGAGAAATATTTAATTTTTCAAACCAAGTCTTAGATTCTTTCAAGGAGTAACAATTCGCATAAGGAAACATCCCTTGCATTTTAAAACTCAATGATTCTTCAAAATAGAAGCGAGACAAGCTTAGCTTTTCTGCTTTATCTCCTAAAGTTATTTCGGCTGAGTAAAAATCTAATATGCCCGGCACGCCTAAATTTGATACGAAAAACAGATCGAAAAGGCTCTTCTTAATAGCATTAATTTGAGAATGTATATTTGCCTCACCTGAAAACCTTAGCGAAATAGGCAATTTAATTGGGGCGAATATCCCGTCGTCATTAAATCCAGCTATTGCCTTATATATTTCCCCATCAATTTCTTTATAAAATGGGCCGCTTGTATCGTAACTTGAAATTACTGCCTGAGTTAAACCACCCCAATTAATAACCAACTGAAACTTTATGTTGTCCCAATAGAAAGAATAGTTCGAGTAGAGTTTTTCTAATTCAGAGAAAGCCCAGGGTGAGAGCATGAACGTTCAAATATCGTTCAACGCTACCAAACCCGCCGCTAACACCTTTTCCAAATAATCAGTGCTGCCATGCGCACGCTTCTGTTTCCGTGGCACACTCACTTTTCTGGTTGTCTCCGCGCGAAGCATGTTCAAGGCAAGTTTCCTCGCCCCCGACAGGATTTCGGCGGCATTGCCACGATATATCTGACAGTCATCTTCTTTCATCGAGACATCAAGGACCCAATGAAGACTGTTTTCTACTGCCCAATGACTTCGCACGGCATTGGCGAAGCGTGCTTTGGTCAAAGCGGCTGAGCTAATGTAGTACCGGTATTCCAAAGATTCCTTACCGTTTTTTGGTTGACGATAGCTTAGCGTAACGCCTATTGTTTTCAGCCCTTTCCATTCAGGGAACCTATTCACTAACGATGCCGCATCTATAACATGGTACGCTCTCGCTTCGCCTCGTCCATGATGTTTCTCCAGGCAAATGACTTCCTGGTTTATGGCACCCACAAGCTCATTGCGCACGGCATCATGAAGTTCCTTTTGATTACCTTTTAGGGCCAGAAGGTAATCACCACCGCTCTCTATAATCTTCTCCGCAATAGTAGTTTGACAGCCCATCGCATCTATTGATATCAAGCAACCCTTGATATCCAGCAGGTTCAGTAAGGCTGGAATGGCTGTGATCTCATTCGACTTACTCTGGGTCTTAATTTGCCCCAGTACCACATTATTTTCGGCTGCAAACGCATTCACCATATGGATAGCTGATTGCCGGTCTTCACGATTGTATGAACCACAAAGCCGCTTACCATCAATCGCAATTAGCTGCCCGTCGGATAAATCCGCGACTGACTGCATCCAACCTATAAAGCAACGCTGGAATTGTTCGCTATCGACTCTTGATATCACACGAGCAATCGTGTCATGAACGGGCAATCCATTCTTGAATAGCCCTTTCTCGCGGAACCAGTCAAAGTGTAAATCACCAAAATCTTCGATGTCTTCCCAGCCTTTGGCACCAGCGATGGAAGCACACACAACAAGGAATAAAATATCAGTGAATAAATGCGCCACCTTAGCTGATTGACGAGGATCTTCTAACTCACTAAAAAGCTGTTCAAATGCACCTGTACCCATGACTCTCTCCGCAAAAGAGAGTATAAGATCACAGTCACTATATTTCGTCCAGTTGTAATATCTATTGTTAACTCAGTTGGTCAATAAATGTTCGTGATCTTGCCCTGAGAGAAAGCCTTTATATCTACAATAGACATAAGCGATTCATCCATTTCATTAGAACGGCATACAAACTTCAGCTTCAAAAATCCTTCTATTTGCACGGTATCCCCTAATTCCTAACTTTAAGCTAAGGGGCGCTGATACGTGGGGCATAATGGCGAAGCCGCCCCGCGTATAGGCGTCCCAGCGACCGAAGGGAGTGGCTTAAGCGTTTTGTATGGATAATTATTCCCTAAATTCACCACATTTCCTTTTCAAAGATGGGTAAAGTGAGGCCCAGACTTTGGCTGCAACCAAAGTTGGCTGCGTGGTAGTTCGATTAAGCGAAGGCTCCTCAATTGAGAGACCGATAACAAACATGAACGCCACACAGTGCTCCAAGCAACATACTCGAATAGTCGACTGGGCCTCGAGCTCGCATTTAGCAAACCAGAGTTAGCTTATTATGAATAAATTAGTAGTGCAAAACTTAAACGTGGGTGTAGATGTAGGTAAAGATTTTCTCGATATACACATTCGGCCTTTGGGCGAATACCTCAAAGTGAGTAACGATAAGAAAGGCATAGGGGAGGCGATAAAGAGGCTAAGGAAATTGACCGTTGAGCGTATAGTCATTGAGGCAACAGGGCGCTATGAAATTGCCTTTGTGAGTGCTTGTGCGAAAGCAGCATTACCTTTTAGTGTCGTAAATCCTATTCATGTTAAACGCTTTGCTGGCGCCATTGGCCGTAAAGCTAAAACGGATAAACTTGATGCGGCGTTGATAGCGCATTTTAGTGAGGTAATTCAACCTGCCTTGTCGACACTAAAGCCCGAGAACATTCAGAAGATGGCTGACACTGTAGCCCGCAGAAATCAGCTATTAGAGATGCAGACCCGTGAGAAAAACCGCCTTCAAATCATGCCGAAAACTGTTCAATCAAGCATAAAGGCAATATTAACAGTTTTGAAAAAGCAAATTCAAAAGATGGACGACGAATTAGCTGATTTAATTGAAAGCTGTCCAGAATACCAAGCAAAAAGTGAACTGGTTCAAAGTATGCCAGGGATCGGAAAGGTGTCAGCTGCGGCTCTCATCAGTTATTTACCAGAGCTTGGTATGATGAATAGTAAACAAGTGGCCGCCCTTGTTGGCGTCGCACCAATGAACAAGGAAAGCGGTCGCTACAAAGGTAAGCAAGTTACTCAAGGTGGCCGACACCAAGTTAGAACCGTTTTGTTTATGGCAATGATGTCAGCGATGCAATGCAACGCTAAATTTAAAGCCACTTATGAGAGGCTGGTAGCCGCAGGTAAGCCGAAAAAGTCGCCATCATTGCCTGTGTTAGGAAGATGGTTGTCATATTAAACTCAATGGTTAGAGATGGTGTAATGTGGGAAGAAAAAGCGGCTTATTGTTTGAGTTGACACCATAGTCGTTTGTTATGTCCGTTTCTCAAAACCATCCTTGAACTTTTTGAATTGGTATTCATTGATCGCGATAAGTATAGAAGCATAAGCAATTAAGATGATCACTGCACCTACAATTTGTTGATTTGTAGACCACTCAAAATATTGCATAACCCTAAATGAGATAAACATTACAAGCACACCGCGAAAAAGTTTCCAGATGTGATATTTTTCTTTTTTATACTCTTTAAATAGAGAACGCAAAGCATAATCTGACTCTTGCGTTTTGGCTTGAATAGGTGAGGAAGGATGCTTTGCAATTGCGTCTAAGATGTACTAGCTCAGACTTGATCTGACAGTTACCCGTTTTTCAGGTGTCGCTGTCAGTTTAGATTTGAGCTAGATTCTTCTCAGCCCAAGTCCGTTTCCCATCGATTAATGTTTCCAGTGGCGTTCTGC
>ERZ724569.3-NODE-3-length-152764-cov-4.815844_pt1 | contig 152764 bp, 125 predicted proteins | sample MGYA00375863_ERZ724569 | MGnify/ENA primary metagenome ERZ724569 (study PRJEB28725, sample SAMN03264850) | marine sediment metagenome | biome: marine pelagic biome; feature: marine oligotrophic desert; material: marine snow | place: Pacific Ocean:North Pacific...
CAGGTGTTTCGTCTAAAGACGCCAAGGCCAGACGCGCTTCAAATACATCTTTAACCGACAACTCACTAAGCTGAACATTTTGCGTTTCGCTCAAGCTTTTCGCTGTGCGCTGACGTACCCGTTTAAGCTGCAGAATCTCAGCGTTTTTGCCCTCTAAAAATTGCTGAACCCGTTGCTGTAAATCAGAAAGGTAGTCTTGTGTTTCCACTTCAATGCAAAGCCACACCGTACTTTTATTGCTATCAGTATCTGCGCCATTGATTGAATCAATCTTTGATGCCTGGGCAATTGCCTCGCTTGCGTTGATGGCTTTTTCAATAGCTTGTAAGTCTCCTTTAATCACCTCCATGGGTTGGAAGCGAGGCACAGGGAGTGTAGAGATGCACGGGGATGTACTTTGCGACGTAAATTCCACCAATACCACTTGTTTTTGCGTATTGAGCTCATCAAAGCTTAACGGTATCGGCGAGCCTGAATAACGAATATGTTCGGTTTTTGCCACTTTTTGCGGCCTGTGTATGTGCCCAAGCGCAATGTAATCAGCGGGCGGAAAACCTCTAGCGTCAAAGCCCTCAAGAGTACCTATGTAAATGTCACGCACACTTTCTGACTGGCTGACACCTAACGCGGTTAAGTGTCCAGTAGCGACGATTGGAATCCCGTTATTCTGCTCGTCGTTGGCCCCTTTTGCTTTTTCGATCAAAGCCGCCCGTTGTGCTACCGCTTGATGGTACAGTGCCGCATAATGCTGTTTGATTGCATCTCCCAGTGCCTGGCGCTTATCAGTGGCGCTTTGTCCTGCTTCACTCACCAGCACATCACGAGGCCGAATAAAAGGCACAGCACACAACACCGCACTTGGCTGCCCTTCGCGGTTATTTAAGGTAATTACCTGCTCGCTTGTCTCGCCATAAGTACTGGCAATCACATGGCTATTTAGGTACTTAAGTAGCGCCTTGCTTTCATTTAAAACCGACACAGAATCATGATTTCCACCCAGTACCACAAGCGTACATTGCAACCCTTGTAATTCTCCGATAAACCCGTGGTAAAGCTCTCTGGCATAACTTGGCGGCGTCCCTGTATCAAAGACATCACCAGCGACAATTACGGCATCAATTTCATGTTTTTTTACTACGTTTAAAAGCCATTTTAAGAATGCTTGGTGTTCGTGTTTTCGGCTTTTTGTAAAAAAGCTTTGCCCTAAATGCCAATCAGACGTGTGCAGTATTTTCATGTAAGTGAAACGCCAACAAAGAAAAACAAAAATGAATTGGGCTCATTCTAATATGAATGAGGTATGCATCAACAGCGCATAAGACTGAAAAAGACCGAATCGTCAGTATCTATGAAAAGAAGCACACATTTATGGAAAATAATCAAAGTGAGAAAACCTTTTAAGTTTACAAAAAAACATTATTCTTTCGACGAGTTTTTCATGCCCTCTTACACCAAATTGTCACGTCAGTGCAGTAAAAATAGATATATTGTCTAAGCGCTTTTTCGAAAAACTTTGCTTACTATATTCAATATAATTTTTATAAAAACTTAAAAAACACTTAATCAGTAATTATTCGCTTGCCGGAGTTGATATGTTTGTAACAAGTTCAAGATATACTAACGACATAGCTTCTCTCACGGACGAGAACACCAATCTCTTAGTAACGCTGGATGCGTTGAAGAACAATTTAGCCTATGCCATTTATGACGGTTCAGGAAATTGCACCTATGCTTCTGACAGCCTTATGGCAACCTTAGGTTACCCTAAAGGATCTCCGCCTGCATTTAGCCACCGTCAATTGCGCGTTGAGGCTGTACAAACAGACAGCCAATACAACTACTTCTGGCAATCATTACTTAACGGTGAAAGTGTAAGCGACACAGTAGCCCGTAAATCGGCAACGGGTACCACCTTATGGTTAACGGCTAGTTACGTCTCCGTAAAGGTTGCCAACGGCACAGAAGTTCACGCTGTTTACCACGATGTCACCGAACAGCAGCGTGCTTATTACGAAGGGAAAGCGGTTTCTGATTCTCTAGATAAATCGATGGCAGTTATCGAGTTTGAGCCTGATGGCACCATTATAACCGCAAATGAAAACTTTACGGCTACCGTTAAATACAATTTAAGTGAAATCCAAGGCAAGCATCACAGGATGTTTTGTAAGGATAAATTCTACCAGGAAAACCCGACGTTTTGGGAGTCACTGGCACAAGGTAACTTCTCGTCAGGCACCTTTGAGCGCGTTGATGCGAATAGTAACCCTTTGTGGTTAGAAGCTACCTACAATCCTGTTTTTGATGCATCGGGAAAAGTCATTAAAGTGATTAAGTTTGCCTCTAACGTTACTGACCAAGTCACTGAAAAACACAACATTTCTCAGGCAGCCGAATTAGCCGTGTCCACGGCGGAAGAAACCTCGCAAATCGCCTCAGAAGGCGCTTCCTCACTACATCGTAGTATTGACGTGTTTCAAACAACCCTTGATGAAGTTGATCAAACCAACTTGCTCATGCATGAGTTAAGCGAACAATCACTAAAAATTGAAACCATTGTAACCACCATCAGTGGCATTGCAGACCAAACCAACTTACTGGTGCTTAACGCTCCAATTGAAGCTGCACGGGCCGGTGAACAAGGTCGCGGCTTCGCCGTTGTTGCCGATGAAGTTAGACAACTTGCGCAGCGCACCAGCGACTCCACTGTAGAAATTGAAACGGTGGTAGCAGAAAACCGCAAACTCGCCGACAAGTCCACCAAGAAAATGGCCGCCGTTAAAGATAACGTTGATTTGAACAGCCAGCAAATTACTCAAGTTCAATCGGTCATGGATGAGATTCAAAAAGGTGCGGTGAACGTCTCAGAAACTGTCTCGGGTATTCTGCGGTAGCAATAGGCCGCACTAAAGCGACCTATATACCGTCTAAGGGTAATGTCACGCATACGGGACAAACTGACTCATATCTTCCATTAGCCACAGCGGCTAATGGAAGATATACTTCTCGAATGACGTATCCTGTGCCTGCAGTACAGCATGAAATCCTGTACGAAATTAAAAAAAGTAAGTTTATCGCCTTTGCCACTTTTGCTGATAGTAGAGAGGCAGCCATGGAGCAACTTGCTGAAATAAAAATAAAATACCCAGACGCCCGCCATCATTGTTGGGCATATTTAATTGGGTCTCCCGATCAACCTCGTTCACTTGCTATGGCCGATGATGGCGAGCCTAGCGGTACCGCGGGTAAACCTATTCTCAATGTTTTACAGCATAAAAACGTGGGCGATGTTGTGGTTGTTGTTACCCGCTATTTCGGGGGCATTAAGCTAGGGGCTGGCGGCCTTGTACGCGCCTATTCTGCGGCTGCTCAGCAAGTAATGGAACAACTCGAAACCAAACAAGAAGTTAGCCTGCATGAATTAAGTCTAAATGTAGACTTCAAACACGAACAGTTTGTTCGGCATTTAACCCAACAATTCCAGGGTAAAATTCAGTCTTGCAACTATGCGCATTGCGTCACTATGACACTGGCACTTCCTGAGCAAAGGATGGGAGAGTTTGAAGCTCATGTCGCTGCAATTCGGTTATCCACGTAAACAGGCTATGACGCGTAAACCGCCAGGCTACACGTCATAGTTTTACAGGTATTAGTATGCGCGCGTTCCGCGAACAGGGTAGCTATTTTCTGGGTCGCGAATAAATGCTAAACCCGACACGAGTTGTTCAAGGTCTGGACGAACGAATGGTGCATTGGCAATTTCACAAATTTGAATACGTCCTTCACCATTGATGATGAACAATGCAGGTTCAGCGAAATTATGATCGGTCTCTTTTTCTGATCGCGGCTCAGAGATATATAAACCGAGCGCTTTCATATCGTCTTCCGTTAACCCATAAGCGATAGGGAAACTAATAGAAAGGTCGTCTAAGTGGGCGTCTAACTGAGACTTACTGTCTGCACTGACGGCAATTAAGTCTATATTTTGTTCCAATAAACGCCCTTTAAAGTCCTCTAGCGCGTTTAAATATTTTGTGCAAATTGGGCAATGCTTACCGCGATAGACCACGACCATTTTCCAATCGCATTCTTCACGCTTACTGCTTAGCGATACTTCCTCTCCTGACGTTAATGTTGCTTTAATGTCAGGAAATTTAGCGCCGGCATGTAGCTTTTGTGTGTACATAAAAACTCCTTCATCACGTACCATAAAATGTTAAATCAGTGATTAATGACACCGATTCACCTAACACACTTAGGCTAAAGTGGTTACATACAGCTACGTGTGAAAGAGGGTTAAGATCGTTTTCAGTCAATGTAGAAAACGTGAACGGGATCCGTATTCAGATAATAAGTGCGCCACTCACTAGAGCGGCGCCTACAACCGTCAGACTAGGGAAATTTCTACTTCAATGTTGCCGCGAGTCGCATTTGAATAGGGGCACACCTGGTGCGCTTTTTCCACTAAGCTACGAGCTTGCTCTTTATCCATGCTGCCTAAATCTACGCTGAGTTTCGCTGCAATGGCAAACCCCACTTCAATAGGCCCAATGCTCACATCGCCAGTCACCTTAATATCATTTTCTAGCTTAACCCCTTCGGCTGCCGCGACATGCTTTAATGCGCCGATGAAGCACGCAGAGTAGCCAGCTGCGAACATTTGTTCTGGGTTTGTGCCCTCTCCTCCTGCTCCCCCCAACGCTTTTGGCGTTGAAAGTGTAACCGACAAGTTGCCGTCGCTAGAGGTGGCGGTACCTTCACGTCCACCGGTTGCCGTGGCCGTACCTGTATAAATCACTTGCTGTAGTTTATGCATGCTGTTCTCCAATCATTTAGTTTGCATGCAAACTAAAATACCACCATCTTTATTTGCAGATCAAGTTATTTGTATGCAAAATATTATTCAGACCTTTTTCTTCCGTGTTAGTACCCATGACTGAACGCCTTAAATTAGAAAATCAGCTATGCCATCGCTTTTACACCTTGTCTAATGCCTTCACTCGGGCCTATCGCCCGTTGTTAAAAGCGTTAGATATCACCTATCCGCAATATGTCACCTTGATGGCGCTATGGGAAACAAGTGGTGTGACAGTGGCATCCTTGGTACAAAAGACCATGATTGATGGTGGTGCCATGTCACTTATATTGAAAAAGCTGGAGGCAAAAGGGTTCATCACCATTGAAAAAGACCACACTGACAAACGAGTAAAGCACGTTCATCTCACGTCGTTTGGCAACACGGCGAAAGTGAAAGCTGGAGACATCCCCGTACAAATGCTGTGTAAACTTGATGGGCTGAGCAAAGAAGAAGCGAGCCAACTGGCGACGTTAATTGATAAATTACATGGCTGCTTTATGCCTATTGAAGATGAATAAGTCACTTAAGGTGTAAAGCTTAATAAACTATTTCACCTTTTTGTCATCACATTATTCTAGGGAGTTTGCTATTATTGCCTATTGAGCGTACATGTGTACGCCAGATTTCATAAGGAGTGTTTATGGCCTCAATTCCAACTAAAGCCTATTCTGTTATAGAAGAATGGCTTAATAGCGTAAGTCACGGCGTTGGCTTTGTCGCGGCTATTGTTGGTTTAGTATTTATGCTTTTTAGAGCTGAAGATGCGCTTACTATTACGGTTGCGGCAATTTACGGCTCTACTCTTATTCTCATGTTCTTAAGTTCAACCTTGTACCATGCGATTAGCCACCAAAAAACTAAGGGCTGGCTTAAACTTTTCGACCACAGTGCAATTTACATATTGATAGCAGGGACTTACACCCCATTACTTTTAGTGTCTATTGGTGGTGCGTTAGGTATTACGATGACCGCAATTATCTGGTGTCTTGCTGTGGGTGGTGTAGCCTTTAAACTTGTGGCGCAGCACAGATTCCCTAAAGTGTCTGTGATGACCTATTTGCTCATGGGCTGGATTGCTTTGGGGCTTATTTATCCGTTATACGTTGCGTTGCCAGGCACGGGATTATGGTTGTTAGTTGCTGGTGGTTTGTGCTTCAGTATTGGCGTGTGCTTTTACGTGGCGAAGAAAGTAAAATATACCCATGCAATCTGGCATTTGTTTGTTATTGGCGGATGTGCCTGCCACTACTTTTCCATTTATTATTTCGTAGTATGACAACACAATCGCAATACCTTTCTTCTAACCCTAAAGCCATTGCCGATGACAATGGCGGATTTCCGTGGTTTTCACTGTACGGCGGCAAAATTTGCTTTGGAAATCGTCCAGACACCGCTAGTTGGGCGCCATTATTGTCAGAAAAAGTTAGCCATATTGCCACAGTGCAAACCCGCGATGAAAATGCCGCGGATATTAGACATCAATGTCTCACGTCGGGACTAAAATGGATGTGGGTCCCTTTTGAGACCACCTCAATATCTGCATCGATTGAAGAAGCCTTTTTACATCAATATTTGCGGGAAATAACAACCGTACTTAAAGACGGCGCACATCTCTATTTACATTGCGATTCAACGCTAAGTAGATGCAGTTTGTTGTTTTATGCCCTTTGTCACTATAACAGGCTCCCTTCAGACAGTGCATATTGCGCCCTCCACAGCATTAACCCGCAAGCCAATGCCCTTTCTCGCCGCGAACTCAAATGGGCAGCAGCGTTAGGCCACGCAGCCCTCAAGGGCTAATAAAACCCATTCCAACATTATCTACGACGGACTATCACGGACAAAAGACGTTAAAAACTATTTTAACGTCGGAACCGGTAATAAAGGCGCAATGATCTCGCCAATACGTCGAAATAATTGCATCCGAGTTGTTCCTGAACGCCACACTAGACCTATTTCTCGATACCCCTGCTCTTCCGCCGCAAAGCTTTTAAGTTGGGTATTTTTGATAATCGACTGATTTAATGCAAGCTCGGGTAAAAATGTGTAACCCATTTTACTGTTAGCCAATTGCACCAGCGTATAAAGGCTGCTAGCGGCAACACTGCTAATTTGGTCGCTGTGCTGCAAGTTACACGCGCTAACGGCGTGACCGGTCATACAGTGCTCTTGTTGCAATAAGAAAATGCTTTTCTTGGGTAAATTAGAGATATCTACGGGATCAGGAAGTTGAGAAGCCACATCTTCATGGGCGATAAGATGAAACGGATCATGGCCTAACACCATTTGCTTACATCCTGGCGTTTCCATCGGCAAGGCTAAAATCAGTAAATCTAATCTGCCGTCGGTGAGCTGCTGAAGCAGTTTCTCGGTTGTGTCTTCCTGCATTTCCAAATTAATCTCAGGAAGCGATGTAGAAAACGCACTTAGCATACCTTCAAACAAGAAAGGCGCGATAGTAGGAATAACCCCTAACTTTAACGTGCCCCGTTCCCAGTTGCCTGCATTTTTTGCATACTCAACCAGTTCCCCAGCCTCTTGTAGCAACACTTTACTACGTTCAACGATATCAAGCCCTAGAGAAGTAAACACAAAGGTTTTGTGTTCACGTTCGAGCAACTGACTGCCAAAATGCTCTTCGAGGTTTTGAATTGCCGTACTTAAGGTTGACTGACTGACATTACATCGTTGGGCTGCACGATGGAAATGCTGCTCCTGATACAAGGTAACAAGATAGTGAAGGTGCTTTAAGTTTGGCCATTTCATAACGTATAGAATCTGATTGAAAATGATATTCTTAATCTAACATAAAGATTATTAGTAAACACACTTTTATTACGGTTTTAAGGCCTCCGCGAAAGAAAGAGAGATTTCTCATTGTGCGCTTGATTTATTGCAACTTTCGCCCGTGTTTCTGTTGAATTTCGGTAGTCAGGGCGCAGTTCAAAGGTTAGGATATTATTAGAGTTTTACCCTACCTTACTATCTTGCTAGGAGCATTCATGAAAGGCCATTATAGCAATATATTGTGTGTGCTAAGTGATACCCATCGACAAGATGATGTTATCGCACAAGCTGTGCATATCGCCAAAAGCCATCAAGCCACACTCACCATTATGCTCTCGCTAGAGTCGCTTCCCCCGAATGCCAATATGGTGATGGAGTCCTTCTCATATATAGATTCCCAATCATCAATGGAAACCCAAGCACAAGACTGGCTGCGCAATCAGGCAGAAAAATGGGAAGAAAAATACCCTACACAAACCAAGGTAAGTATTGGAAGCCCGCTTATCGATATCATTACCAATGTCATTAAATATCAATACGACTTGGTGATAAAACGCGCTGAAGAGAGCTTTTTAGATCGTTTGTTTGGCAGTTTAGATATGCGCTTATTGCGAAAATGTCCTTGTCCTGTTTGGGTGCTGCACCAAAAATGTACAAGCCAATATAAAAACGTGGTTGCGGCGTTAGATTTAAATTATCACTACCCCAAACATGAAATTTCGGTTCGCAAAAAACTGAATGCCGATATTCTTCGCCACGCTATTCAAATATCATTGCTGGAATTTTCCCAATTGCACATTGTCCACGTGTTTGATGCCGTGCCGGAAAATATTGTACGCGATGGCTTTATCACCGTTGATAACGACCAGATGGAAACCGATTTAGCAAAGATACATGCCGAGCGCGAGCAAGCGCTTGAAGATCTATTGCAAGCGTTAGAAGGCGAACTCGCGCCAGACACCATGGATTATTTGAAACCGCAAAAACATATTGTCCACGGTTATCCAAGACGAGAAATTGCTGCCACAACGAAATCACTAGATACCGATGTGATAGTCATGGGAACGGTGGCGCGATTAGGCGTGCCTGGCTTTATTATGGGAGGAACGGCGGAAGAGACCATGAATCAATTAAACTGCGCCGTGGTAGGTATCAAACCGGCTGGATTTACCTCGCCTATTACCTTGGCGGATGCCAACGACTAAACCGCCTAGTTTTCTATCGCCCGAAATCAAAACACCCCCTCATTGAGGGGGTGTTTTAGTTTTGGTACTGCATATTCTATTTGCTTTAACCCATTATCTGTATGGGCAAGGCCTGCGGCATCTAGGCAACACCAAATGCGGCCTTTAATAGGTAGAAGAAGATAATGGACAGCAAAGCACCCGCTGGCAAGGTAACAATCCACGACACCACAATGTTTCTGACTATACCTAAATTAAGTGCTGACACGCCCCGCGCTAATCCAACACCTAATACGGCACCCACCAATGTTTGTGTGGTTGATATAGGTAAGCCGGTGCCTGAAGCAATAACCACGGTCGTGGCGGCAGCTAGTTCAGCGGCAAAACCGCGACTTGGTGTTAAATGCGTAATACCTTGCCCGATAGTTTTAATAACTCGATGACCAAATAATGCTAAACCTAGCACTATCCCTACGCCACCTAAGGGCAAAATCCACGGCGCTAGTTTTGCACTAGAGGTTATTTCACCGCCACTACTCACAACGCTCACTACTGCCGCAAGAGGACCAATAGCATTAGCCACATCATTAGAACCATGCGCAAATGCCATACAACAGGCAGTCACCACCATAAGTAAGGCAAACACTTTCTCTACATTGGCAGCCTGTAAATCTTTATCTTCAGAGCCACTGAATGTCATTCTACCGATAAACCACTTTCCAAAAAGGCCCAACGCAATAGCAATGGCAATGGCTAACAAAAAATCATTTGGCGAGCCAATTTCTAGACCAACGTGCTTCAAACCCTTCTTGATGGTAACCAGCGACATGACAAACCCTGCTAGCGCCATATAGAAAGGCACATAACGTTTCGCGTTTTGAAAAGGGGAGCTGGTTTGAAAAATGAGTTTGTGTGCACTCATAAAAATAAGGTAGGCAATAATGCCTGATATGGCAGGGGTAACAACCCAGCTTCCCACGATGCCACCGACTTTGTTCCAAGCCACGGCATCCATACTAACGCCTGTTGCAGTGAAACCAATAATGGCACCAATGATTGAGTGTGTGGTAGAAACCGGCCAACCCAACCATGAAGCTACTGCTAGCCAAATGCCAGCCGCAAATAGGGAGGAAATCATGCCCAATACTAAGTATTCGGGCACCGCAGAGAAATAATCGGGATCGATAATGCCTTTGCGAATAGTTGATGTCACTTCACCACCAGCGAGATAAGCGCCGGCAAACTCGAAGATCATCGCAATGATTATAGCTTGCTTAATAGTTAATGCTTTTGAACCTACAGACGTTCCCATTGCATTGGCAACGTCATTTGCACCAATACCCCATGCCATTACAAAACCAACACCGGCGGCAAGCAGTATGAGAATTAGGCCATAACTTTCGAAAAATTCCACGGATAATCGCTCCTGATCTTATACGCGATTTAAGCTGGACACTACTACACGAGATAGCAGCAACTCTTGCCAATGAAGGCAACAGGATGAAGTTGAGGACAAATTGTATCTACGCATAGGTTTAGAGTATTTTTTGCACGATCTGTTCTTGGCTGCGGCGCATAATAACGTAATCATCTGCGAAGCCATAGAGAAAATCACCGAAAAATTATAAATTGACATGGATATTTTGCGATACGGTGATTATTAGAACAATTATTTCAGTTTTATGACAATTCACTCCCCTCTTACGAGAGATCTTCTAATTTTTGCTGCATGTTTTCCAAAGGCATATGTCGAACATCTGTGCCCCGGGTTAAATACACCACGTATTCGCATACATTTTTACACCTATCACCAATACGTTCTAAGGAGCGAAGCGCCCAAAGCACATCTAACCAATCTTGCATGTCTTCTGTGGTTTTTTCCATTTCCAATGTGGTGTAGGTTAAAAGACGCTTATATTCACTGTCGATGCGGTTATCTTGATCGTATACGGCAAGAGCCGCACTTTCATCTTGTCGTGCAAATGCATCAAAAGTACCTCGCATCATAGCGGCGACACGCTCTCCAATGAGCAACATACTGGTTTTGATTGTGTCTGAGCTTGGTAGCTTGTTACGGGTGACCAGTTTAGCTATACGCTCTATTTCATCCCCCATTCTCTCTATATCTGTAATGGCTTTTGAAATCGTCATAATTAAGCGAAGGTCGCTCGCGGTAGGATGACGCTTTGCAATAATACGTAGACACTCTTCGTCAATCTGCACTTCCATAGAATTAATCTTCAGGTCGTTTAGCACCACCTTTTCGGCTAATGAAGCATGATTGAGCTTTATCGCTTTTAACGTGTCTACCAATTGCTGCTCTACTTCTCCCCCCATGGTGAGTACTGAATTTCGTAAGTTTTCCAACTCAATATTGAAGGTGCCAGAAATGTGGGTATTCAGGGCTACTTGACGCATAGGTGCATTCTCCTACAGTAAAAACCATTAACCATAACGACCGGTAATATAGTCTTCTGTTTGTTTTTTTTCTGGCATGGTAAAGAGTGTATCGCTGTCGGCATATTCAATGAGTCGTCCTTGATGAAAAAACGCGGTGTAGTCCGATACCCGCGCGGCTTGTTGCATATTGTGAGTCACGATAACGATGGTACACCGCTTTTTGAGGCTAGCCATTAACTCTTCAATAAAAAGGGTGGTGAGCGGGTCTAGCGCTGATGTGGGCTCGTCCAACAATAGAATATCGGGCTTTAGCGCTAATGCTCGCGCTATCACTAAACGCTGTTGTTGCCCTCCGGAGAGCAGGTGCGCAGGTTCAAATAACCGGTCTTTTACCTCTTCCCATAGCGCGGCTTCTTTTAACGTACTTTCCACTGCATCGTCTAGCTTGCGTCGCGTTTTCACACCTTGTAGTCGCAATCCATAACATACATTGTCATAAATACTCATGGGAAACGGGTTAGGTCGCTGGAAAACCATGCCCACTCGGGTGCGCAATCTAGACACGTTTATTTTTTTACTATTAATATTGCGACCATCAATGAGAATTTCGCCAGAATATTTGCACCCATTGTACAAGTCATTTAAGCGGTTAAAGCTACTCACCAAGGTAGATTTACCACAGCCACTTTGACCAATCAGTGCCGTCACTTTATTTTTCGGGATACGCATAGATATGTCATGCAGTACCTGTTTACCGCCAAACCATAGATTAAACTGCCTAACATCAATTGCCGTACTGGCTTCGTCTATCTCATCAACATTTAGCGTGTTATGTTCAAACAACTTCAGCATGAAATTCCATTACCCCTGTAAGTAACGTTTGCGCAATCGCGTACGCAGTATAACGGCCAGTACATTTAACACAAACACTACCACCAGTAACAATAGGCATGCCGCAAACATCATTGACGCGCTTTTTGCGTCTGTTTGGCTATGAAAGGCACCGTCATAAATAAGTACGCCCAAATGCATAAATTGGCGATCGAGGTGAAGATACGGAAATTCGCCGTCAAAGGGTAAGTTGGGGGCAAATTTCACCGCGCCTACTAACATAAGAGGAGCAACCTCTCCTGCTGCTCTCGCTATCGCCAGTATAACCCCTGTCATTATTCCCGGTGAAGCGATGGGCAAGATGGTTTTCATGATGGTCTCAATCTTTGTTGCCCCTAAAGCATAACTGCCTGCTTTTAACCCTTCGGGTACGCGACGCAGCCCTTCTTCAGTTGCCACGATAACCACCGGCAACGTCAGTATTGCCATGGTGAGTGCTGCCCAGAAAACCCCTGGCGTTCCCATGGTTGGTGCGGGCAATGAATCGCTAAAAAATAGTGCATCAATGCTGCCACCAACTGAGTAAACGAAAAAGCCCAAACCGAACACACCATAAACAATCGAAGGTACGCCAGCCATGTTACTGACACTGATTCGAATGGCAGTCGTAAACCCGTTATCTGGTGCATATTCGCTTAAGTAAATAGCCGCTAACACACCAAAGGGTGTCACTATTATGGTCATTAAAAACACCATTAGAATAGTGCCGAAGAGAGCCGGAAACACACCACCTGAGGTATTAGCCTGCTTGGGGGACTCTGTTAAAAAGGTAATGAGGTTTTGAACAACCACCTGCCATTTTTCAACATAGTTTAGCTGACTCACGTAGGTGACAGTGGCTATATCAGACACTTTAATAAATAGCGTTTGGCTACCTGAAAAAGTCAGCGCGAGTAAATACTCAGACAATTGCCCTTCTAGCTCAATAACCTTTTCCTGAACGCGATGAAACTGCGCCACCAATTTTTCTCGCGCTGGCGCATCTATCGCCACGTCTTTAGCATCGAGTGCAGCTAGGGCATTGTGAATATCAGCAAGTTGTTCACTGCTGATACGATAGATTTCATTATTTATTTGGTTCACCGTGCGCTTTACATCGGCATACTCATCTAACGATTCTTTGTCCCCTGTCGGGGTGCGAAGAAACATAGGCGTTGCCAACAAGTTACGTCCATCAGTCAGCTTAATTTGAGCACTTTCTATGGCGAGTGACTCAGCAACGATGTCACTTTCTTTTACCAAAGCCTGCGTTCCATAGGGATGGTGAAAGTCACTATAATTGAGTTGAAAAACGCGTTCAGTCTCGTCGCTTAAGTATCGCTGAGCTAATACTTTGTGGGTTATTCCGCCTTGTGAGTAAGAAACCGCATAAATTGGCTGAGGCCAAAAATAAGCGCCGCCACGAATCGAAATTAGCGCCAACACGGAAATGAGTGCAATGACCAGCAACCCAGTAAAAAAGGCCGTGAGACTGATAACTAAAGACTGTCGCTGTACTGGATTTAAACCCAGTTGCTTAATGCTCGCCATATTAACCCTTAAGCCTCATACGCTTTCGAACAAGCTCTGCTACTGTGTTCACTATAAAGGTGAAGGCGAACAAAATGGCGGCGGTTAAAAATAGTATTTGGTAATGCGCAGAAGACACATCAGCTTCAGGCAGCTCGATGGCTAGATTTGCCGTTAATGCACGTAACCCTTCTATAAGGCCCCAACTTGATATCGGGGTGTTGCCTGTGACCATTAACACAATCATGGTTTCACCAAATGCGCGACCAAAACCAAGCATAATGGCAGCCACCACGCCAGGAAAGGCCACTTTCAAAACCACGTACATCAGCGTTTGTAGCCGTGTTGCCCCTAAGGCAAAAGAAGCAAACTTTAATTCATCTGGCACACCGCTGATGGCATCTTCAGCCAACGAATAAATACTGGGTGAGATGGCCACTCCAAGGGCAATGGCCACAACAATGGTGGTTTTTCCTATAGGGCTATCAGATTCAGCCGCGAGTATTTCATAGCCATTTAATCCAAACAGCGACTCTAGCCAAAATGGCGCCCACTCAACACTCACAAAGCCAAGAACAAACACCCCAACAATGGCAAAGCCTAACTCTGCGCCATGGCGTATTTTACTGGGAAGGTAGCCGGCGACTTCCCGCTGAACAAGTGCAATTCCCACTAAAACGAACGGCACGACCATGAGGAAAAAGGCAAAGGAAAACAAAAACTGCTCAGCTTTAGGCGACAACCAAATAGCAGCAATGAAACCAATAAGGACACTGGGAACCGCTTCTAGCATTTCTACTGCTGGCTTTATAATATGCCTTAATCGGCTTTTGGCAAAAAAGGCCGTATAAATGGCTGCGCCAATGGCTAAAGGAATAGCCAAAATAAGTGCCAGTAACGAGGCTTTAATACTGCCAATTAAGAGAGGAGTTAAACTAAACTTAGCTTCCGTAAAATCGGAGGCACTGGTGGTTTGCCAAACGGTATCAGGTTCAGAATAGCCCTCATAATGCAAAGGCGAAAATAAAGAGCGCCACGTGGTGATTCCGCTTAAGTGGTCTGCTCGCCATATATATAGCTGATTATTATCGTAGCCAAAAATGCGGTCACCAAACCAGGTAATGTGACTAACCTGATGCGCAATACTTTGTTGGCTTACTATTTCACCCGACACACGATTCACAAACAATAGGCTAGATTGATTAGTTAACAGGATCAAAACGTTCCCACTTGCGTGCTCACCCACATCCAGCACTCGCACCTGTTTGCCTAGCGCGATGCTATAGGTTTTCTTGAAGGTTAATCCTCTCTCGTCACGCTGCAGTACCCAGCGAGACACGCTGCTCTCACTGTTCGTTTCACCCTCAATAAGTAAAAAGGTACGATCTTTTTCGAGCGCAAATACCCGTTTAGACAAGGGTATACTCATTCCCGAGTCACCCACATCGCCTAGGGGCTGTGGTGGTCCATTGAGGGACATTAGGGTTAGTTCATTGTTTTGCTCAACAATCATCATCTCTGCCCCAGGAAGCAGCACCACATCCTGAGCATCTTCAAATTGTTTATCTATTCGTAATGTGGGGTCTTTTCTATTCACCCAGCGCACAAACACGGCCTCGTCGGTTACCACCTTCGCCACCGCCCAACGAGAAGAAAGTTCTACATGCCAGCGTTTACGGTTCTGCCATACCTGTACTGGCAAAGAAAATGACACACTAGAGGGCGACGTTGCAGCGAGGCGTCTGTCAGATTGCTCTTGTTGGTTTGAACGTGAAGCACCTTGAATGCGAGAACCATACGTTAATCCTCTAGCGAAAACGATACGTACCTGACCACTACTCGAAATATCAACAAGTGCATTCTCACCCATTAAGGAAATAGCCGCTAATTCATGATCACAAGGGCGCGTAAAGTTATGTAGGCTTAAGAAAGTTTCTCGATTGTCTACGTTCATTAACGCTAAACGACAAGGGCCATTTTTCACAATCATTGGCTGGCCGCTAAAGATATCGCCATTTGCGACTATTGGGTGTTTATCTGGCAGCCCGTAGGTCTTTTCTAACTGAATTTTGGGCAATAAAGCGAGGGGTAGCGATTGCGTTAAAAGGTGAGAAATGAGCACAACCAGCGTAATTAACACCAAACCACCGAATGCAGTTACAGTATAACGGCTCCACTTATCATAGCGCTGGCGTTTTTTATCTATACTATCGCTTTCGTAGGTCATGCTTAATTTATTAAATATTCAGGCGAAATTTGCACTGGTGAGCAGTGTAAGTTTTGTTATGCTAATAGCAAGCGAAAGTTTCGGGTACTGCTATAGCGCCAGATCAATCCGACTCATGGTATTACCCTCTATCCCTACTGGCAAATGCATTTCTTTACGATGTGAATAGGAGTTTTTATGCAATCCCTGGTAATCAGCATTTTAGGTAAAGACAAACCCGGTATCGTTGACGCATTAGCAAAATGTATTTATCAGCATAACGGCAATTGGCAAGGTTCTAGCTTTGCACATATGGCAGGCATGTTCACTGGCTTTGTCGAAGTTCACGTGGACGACGCCCAAAAAGACAAGTTAGTCACAGCTTTAGACGGCCTTGCTGATGTCACAGTACAAACCGTGGTGACCAGTTTATCAAAAAGCGAAACGCTCACCGAATTATCCGTTGATGTTATGGGCAACGATAAACCCGGAATTGTGCAAGAACTTACCAGCATACTGAATCAGTTTAACTTAAACATTGTTAGCTTTTCGTCCCATTGTGAAAGCGCACCTAACTGGGGAAGCCTGATTTTTAAAGCCACGGCTGTTATTGCCGTTCCAGCATCCTTTGATCAGGACGCACTGCAAGATGCGTTAGAAGCGCTATCGAACGATTTAGTGGTTGAAATAGAAGATAGCCAATAAACACCTTCACCTTACTAAGGTAATGGATTTACCAAATTACTCTGTATTACAGGGTTGTCACAGTAGTGTCACCGACTAATGGCAGTCTTTGACCATTTTTAATAGTGAATATGAACATTTATGGATAACGAAGATTTATATTATCCCAAAGAGCTTAGTTGGCTCGCTTTTAATGAGCGTGTATTACAAGAAGCCGCGGACAAAAATAACCCAGCGGTAGAGCGTATACGCTTTCTCGGTATTTACTCAAATAACCTAGATGAGTTTTACCGTGTACGTGCGGCGGATGTTAAGCGGCAAATTACCATTGCTCAAAATGACGGCAACGAAGAAGAAGCGTTGCGTCAAACTGAGTTGATGGAGCGCATTCAAAAGAAAGTTGTGCAGTTGTCAGACAAGTTTGACGAAATTCATAAAGACGTATTGAAGTCGTTAGCGCGATATAACATCCACATTTTGCGCAAAAATGATCTTAACGACTATCAAAAGCAATGGGTTCGCAATTTCTTTGTCAACAAGGTCCTTCGTCATATTGCCCCTATTCTTATCGATAAGAAGGTTGACCTGCTTAGCCGACTTAACGGCACCTCAGTATATTTGTATGTGGCGTTGAGAAGAAAAGAGCGTAACACCCGCTTTGCCGTTATTCAGGTTCCTACCTCTGAAATGTCACGCTTTAAGCTGATTCCTCCGGAAAAAAGCCGTAAGAAGAAACATATTATTATGTTGGACGACATGATTCAGCTTTGCTTAGAAGACATTTTCCGAGGCTTTGTGAAGTTCGACGAAATTGAGTCCTTTTCGTTTAAAATGACACGAGATGCTGAATACTCAATTAATGACGAAATTGACGAAAGCTACGTTGAAAAAATGTCAGAGAGTATGAAACAGCGCCTTATCGCAGAGCCTGTCCGGGTGATTTACGATAACGACATGCCAGATGACATGGTGAATGACTTGCGCAAGCGTTTACGGATCACCAAGCTTGATACCATGCATGCTGCCGGACATTACCGCAACTTTAAGGATTTCATCGGCTTTCCCAATGTGGGGCGAGAATACTTAGAACATGGGGCTTTACCCGCTATCGATACCAGCGCATTTTCAAAATACAACACGGTATTCGATGCCATTACAGCCCACGACATACTCCTTTATTACCCGTACCATCGCTTTTTGCACTTCACTGAGTTTGTGCGTCAAGCCGCCTTCGACCCCAGCGTAAAAGCCATTCGTATCAATATTTATCGGGTAGCCAGTAATTCTCGAATCATCAACTCACTGATTGATGCGGTTGATAACGGAAAGAAAGTGACCGTTGTGGTAGAGCTTCGCGCTCGTTTCGACGAAGAAGCCAATATTGAATGGTCGAAACGTATGACCGACGCGGGTATTCGCGTTGTGTTAGGTGTGCCAACCCTTAAAATACACTCTAAATTATGTATTGTGAGCCGCGAAGAGCGTGGCTCGTTGGTGAACTATGCCCACTTTGGTACAGGTAACTTCAACGAAAAAACGGCAAAAATTTATACCGACTTCAGCTTGTTTACCCGCAATCAGGAATTGGCGAATGAAGGGGTGGCCGTATTCGACCTTATCAATTACCCGTACCGTCGTTATAAATTCCAGCATTTACAAATATCGCCGCTCAATGCGCGGACCAAGATACAGTCATTAATTCGCCAAGAAATCCAGCATTTAAAAGAAGGGGCTGATGCGAAGATAACGTTTAAGATTAACAACTTGGTTGATAAAGAACTGATTGATGACCTGTACCGAGCGAGCCAAGCTGGTGTGAGGATACGAGGAATTGTTCGAGGCATGTGTTCATTGAACCCTGGTGTAAAAGGGTTAAGTGAAAATATAGAAATCATTTCCATCGTTGATAGATTTTTAGAACACCCCAGAGTGATGATATTTGAAGGCGGCGGCGAACGAAAAGTGTTTATCAGTTCAGCCGACTGGATGACTCGCAATATGGATAACCGTATTGAAGTTGGCTGCCCAATATACGATAAATCCCTTCAACAGCGTGTGGTGGATATCATGGAAATGCAATTCCGTGATACTTTAAAAGCGAGAGTAATTGACAGAGATCAGAGCAACAAGTACGTTCGCAGAGGCAACCGTAAAAAATTACGCTCACAAATAGAGATTTACGACTATTTAAAGCAACAAGAAGACAAATAAGCAGGAAATGAAGAAACTACATGACCCAACATGAAACCGTATTAAGCTCAGTAGAAAGCCGCGAAACCAATAAAGTCGCAGCATTAGACATTGGTTCTAACAGCTTTCACCTCGTGGTAGCGCGTATTGTGGCTGGGTCAGTTCAAATTCTTCACCGTGTGAAACAAAAAGTTCGACTGGCTGAAGGTCTTGATGAAAACAATGTTTTATCAGAAGAAGCCATGGAGCGTGGCTTAAATATGTTGCGGGTTATTGCCGAAAGCCTACGCGGCTTCGAGCCTGATTCTGTACGTATTGTTGCCACACATACACTGCGTAAAGCGGTAAATGCCCGAGACTTTATCAATCAAGCCAAAGAGATCCTTCCCTATCCTGTCGAAGTTATTTCTGGGGTAGAGGAAGCACGTCTTATTTATTCTGGCGTTGCCCACACCAATCACGCTGATGGACAACAGTTAGTGGTTGATATTGGCGGCGGGTCGACTGAATTTGTGATTGGTAAGGGGTTTAAGCCTTTGCTGTGCAGAAGCTTACAAATGGGCTGTGTGAGCTACACCCAACGCTTCTTCCCCGATGGCGAATTAAAAGGTAAGTCATTTGATCGTGCCATTACTGCGGCGGCACAGGAACTTGAAATGATTGACGGCAAGTACCGTCGTCTCGGCTGGGTACAGTGTATTGGTACCTCAGGTACCATTCGTTCATTATTTACCTTGTGCCAACAAGACAATGCAAATGGTCATGATGTGCCTGTCACCCAAAAAAGCCTACGCAACCTAATGAAAGAGTTTGTCAGCGCCGGTCATGTAGACAAACTTAACTACCCGAACCTAAGCGATGATAGGCGAGTAGTTATTGCAGGCGGCTTAGCCATATTAATTGCCGTGTTTAAAGCCTTAGACATAGAAGGGTTAACCTACTCGCCTGCGGCGCTGAGAGAAGGCGTGTTATATCAGATGGAAGATGAGCTTCATCATGCTGATATTAGAGGCAGAACCGCCAGCAGCCTAGCGACGCGTTACGACGTAGACACGGCGCAAGCCACGATGGTGTTAAACACAACCTTGCAGTTTTTCGATCAAGTGGCAAAAGAATGGAAGCTTAAAGGAAAAGATTTCAGAAGTATGCTGGGTTGGGCAGCGCTGCTGCACGAAGTAGGAATGCAAATTAACACCCGAGGCATTCAAAAACACAGTGCGTATATTTTGGCAAACGTAGACATGCCTGGATTTACCCAAGAACAACAGTTGCTATTGGCCACCCTCGTACGCTTTCATCGCAAAAAGATACGCACCAACGAGTTACCGAACTTTAACCTATTTGAGGACAATGCAGTAAAACGCTTAATTGCCTTATTGCGGTTAGGGGCGTTGTTGAATATTAAACGCCAAGAAGGCTTTGTTCCTGACGTCAAAATACACGTTGATAAACATACACTTACCCTTACCTTCCCCGACGAATGGTTAGATGAAAAGCCAATTATCTCAGCAGATTTAATCAGAGAAAGTGTGTATTGGAAAAGTCTAGATTTGTCGTTGGTGATTAAGCCCGACATCACAAAACTGGAGAGTTAGTTAACACAGAAGCTTTCGATATAGCCTATAAGTAAGCAACGGTTAACAACAGATAACGGCAAGCGTTACCCTAAATGGGCGGGAAACAAACACAAAAAAGGAGAGCAACGCTCTCCTTTTTTAATGAATTCATATTTTACTTTATGACTTTGACGCCTGATAGATGCCTTCAATCGCTGCATCTAGTGTCGCTTCAAATTCTTCTTGGCTTTGCTTAGCCGAAACACCTTCGGTAAGTGCTCTTGAGAAACTAGCAATAATACCTTGGTTTTCAGCCAATTTCGCATTCGCATCATCGCGGCTATATCCACCAGAAAGTGCGACCACTTTCAGTACCCGCGGATGATCGACAAGCTCTTTGTAGAAATTCGCTTCCGTAGGCAAAGTCAGTTTCAGCATAACTTCTTGGCCTTCATTCAGTAAATTTAGCTGAGTGAGGATTTCAAGTTTCAGTAATGCTTCTGCTTCTGCTTTTTGAGGGCTGTTAATGTCAACCTCAGGTTCAATAATAGGCACTAACCCTGCGGCGAGAATCTCCTTACCCACTTCAAACTGCTGAGCAACCACATCTTTGATACCTAGATGGTTAGCGAGTTTTACCACGCTACGCATTTTTGTACCAAATACGTCTTGCGCAACCGCTTTCGCTAGCAGAGCATCTAGGCCGACAATAGGCTTCATTACCTGCACACCATTGCTTTCAGCCTCTAGCCCTTTGTCCACTTTTAAGAAAGGGATAACACGCTTTTTCTGCCACAAGAAATGCGCAGTAGACATGCCTTCAATTTCTCTATCAAGTGTGTTTTCAAACAGGATTGCGCCTAATACGCGCTCACCGCTAAAAGGGGTGCTGGTAATAATGCGGGTACGCATTTCATGAACGAGGTTGAACATTTCTTCGTCTGAACTGTATTCAGACTCTTCAATGCCATAAAGACGCAATGCTTTAGGTGTACTGCCGCCACTTTGATCTAGGGCTGCAATAAAACCCGTTTGCGTATTGAGTTTATCCAGCATAGCTTGCTGAGCTTGTGATGCCATTGCAACACTCCTTTTTATATTCCTGTCCTGTGGACAGCTGTAGGGTTTATAGTTATAAGCCGGTGTACGTCACTGTAGCACCGGCAAAATCGTTTCCGATTCTTGTAACCTGTTAGTATTATTTATTTTTTTCTTCTAACATGGCTACTGCAGGTAGTGTTTTTCCTTCTAAAAACTCAAGGAATGCACCACCACCTGTTGAGATATAAGATATCTTGTCAGCGATTTCATATTTATCGACTGCAGCTAGTGTATCACCACCACCTGCAATTGAGAACGCATCACTTTCGGCAATTGCTTGAGAAAGCGCTTTCGTTCCCGCACTGAACTGTTCAAACTCAAAGACACCTACTGGCCCATTCCATACAATGGTGCCGGCATTTTTAATAATGGACTCTAGAGCTTTTGAGGAATCAGGGCCGATATCAAAAATCATATCATCATCAGCGACATCAGATACCGCTTTCAGGGTGGCTTGTGTATTTTCATCAAATGCTTGCCCTACCACAACATCAGTAGGTACTGGAATGTTACCGCCGTTAGCCTGTGCTTCGTTCATGAGCTGAGTGGCTTGTTCGGTTAAATCCATTTCCACAAGAGATTTACCAACATTGTGACCCTGTGCTGCAATAAAGGTATTGGCAATACCGCCACCAACAATTAACTGGTCAACTTTTTCGGCCAACATTTTTAATACCGTAAGTTTTGTAGAAACTTTAGAGCCACCCACAATGGCTACCATAGGGCGCTTAGGGTTATCTAAAGCTTTGCCTAGCGCGTCAAGTTCAGCCGCAAGTAGAGGGCCTGCACACGCTTTAGGAGCAAACTTAGCGACGCCATGAGTAGAGGCTTGTGCACGGTGTGCAGTACCAAATGCATCCATCACAAAGATGTCGCACAGGGCTGCGTATTGCTTCGCTAGGGTTTCGTCGTCTTTCTTTTCGCCTTGGTTAAAACGAACATTTTCCAAAATAACCAATTCACCGTCGGCAAGTTCCACGCCATCTAGGTAGTCTTTGACAAGCTTGACGGGAACATCGAGCGCGTCGTTAAGGTAATCGACAACAGGTTGTAGTGAAAACTCATCGGCAGGCTCCCCTTCAGTGGGGCGGCCAAGATGAGACATCACCATTACCGCTGCGCCGGCTTCTAAGGCCGCTTTAATCGTGGGAATAGATGCTTTAATACGCGCATCAGAAGTCACTTTGCCGTCTTTTACCGGCACGTTTAAATCTTGTCTGATTAGAACACGCTGACCGTTAAGGGCCATATCGCTCATACTTGGAATTGCCATTGTCTTTCCTATGTTAATTTAAATTTACCGCCCCTGTGAATCAACAACATGATTAACAAGGGCATATTAACTTATGAAAGCTGCGCGGGTTGTGCTACCAACCCTGGCAGCATTAATGCATTATTTTGCGTCGAACATCGCTTTGGCGGTGTCGAGCATTCGGTTAGCAAAACCCCATTCGTTGTCACACCATACCAGGGTTTTAACCAGCTGCTTATGGCTTACTCGCGTTTGTGTGCCATCTACAATACACGAGTGTGGGTCATGATTAAAATCTACCGACACCAAAGGCTCTTCGGTGTAATCCAAAATTCCCTGTAATCGCCCCGCCTTTGCACTACGAAGCGCCTGATTTACCTGTTCAATAGTGACTTTAGCATTAAGGCTGACACTTAAGTCCATAGCAGTGACGTTTATCGTGGGCACACGCACAGCGATTGCTTCAAACTTCCCTGCAAACTTAGGCAGAATACGCTCTATACCTGCCGCTAAGCGCGTATCAACGGGAATAATTGACTGGCTTGCTGCGCGGGTTCTGCGCAAATCTTCATGGTAAGCATCAATCACTTGTTGGTCGTGCATAGACGCGTGAATAGTCGTAATTGTTCCACTTTCTACGCCAAAAGCCGCATCAAGCGCTTGGATGACAGGCACAATACAATTCGTGGTACAGGACCCGTTAGAGACCAACTTTTGTTCACTGGTTAACGTATCTTCATTGGTACCAAAAATAACGGTATTGTCTAAATCTGTGGCACCCGGTGAAGAAAAAAGCACCTTGCCTGCCCCAGCATTGATATGCGCCAGGCCTGAGGTTCTATCATCGAATTTACCGGTGCACTCAAGCACAATATCCACGCCTAAGGCTTGCCACGGCAGGTGATTAATGTCAGGTTCGGCTAACAGCTGGATAGGGCTCCCCGCCACCTTAAGGGTATTATTTTCTAAGGCCACATCAAAACGGAACCGCCCGTGGGCGGTATCGTATTTAAGCAAATGTGCGATGCCTTCGGGCTTAGCAATGTCGTTGATGGCCACAACGTTAAACTCGTTATTGCGTCCACTTTCATAAAGTGCACGCAACACGTTGCGACCAATACGACCAAACCCATTTATGGCAATATTTACCATAGGCTTATTTATTTACCTCTTATAGAGACAGTGCCGCCTCTACTACCGCGTCAGTAGTAATGTTGAAGTGCTTAAACAACTCGCCAGCAGGCGCAGATTCACCGAAGGTGTCCATACCGACAATCGCGCCATTAAAGCCAACGTATTTGTACCAGCTGTCTTTAGATAAGGCTTCAACTGCAACGCGCTTAACCACACTTGATGGCAATACGCTTTCGCGGTATTCCGCTGACTGACGATCAAATACATCAGTAGATGGCATAGACACAACGCGAACTGCTTTACCTTGTTCAGTCAGCTTATCTGCGGCTTCCACTGCCAACTGTACTTCTGAGCCTGTACCAATCAGAATTAACTCTGGCGTACCGTCGCAATCTTTCAGTACGTAACCGCCTTTTGCAATATCGGCTACCTGTTCAGGCGTTCTGTCTTGCTGCGCCAAACCTTGGCGAGTAAAAATCAGCGTGGTTGGGCCATCAGTGCGTTCGATAGCCGACTTCCACGATACCGCAGACTCTACTTGGTCACATGGACGCCAGTTGTCTAGGTTTGGCGTTGCACGTAGTGCAACCACCTGCTCTACCGGCTGGTGAGTAGGACCATCTTCACCCAACCCAATTGAGTCGTGGGTGTAGACAAAAATAGCTGGCTGCTTCATAAGCGCTGCCATGCGTACCGCGTTACGCGCATATTCCATAAACATAAGGAAGGTTGCGCCATAAGCTTTAAAGCCACCGTGAAGGGTAATACCGTTCATCATGGCAGACATACCAAACTCACGCACACCGTAGTAAATGTAGTTACCTGATGCGTCGTTTGCTTCAACCCCTTTGCTGCCATCCCAAATGGTCAAGTTTGAACCTGCTAGGTCGGCAGAACCACCTAGAAGCTCAGGAAGCAGCGGGCCGAAAGCATTTAGCGCGTTTTGCGACGCTTTACGTGATGCAATGTTTTGTGGATTAGCTTGAAGCTCGGCAATAATGGCATCAGCTTTTTCGCTGAAATCAGCCGGTAGCTCACCATTTACCCGGCGCTTAAACTCAGCAGCAAGCTCTGGGTAAGCCGCTTCATAGGCTGCGAAAGCCTCATTCCACGCGCTTTCGGCTTTAGCGCCCTTCGCTATACCATCCCAGCCAGCATAAATGTCGTCAGGAATTTCAAAGGCGCCATGACTCCAGCCCAGTTTTTCACGCGTAGCAACAATTTCATCGTCGCCCAATGGTGCACCGTGGCAAGACTCTGTACCTTCTTTATTTGGCGAACCAAAACCAATGGTAGTTTTACAGCAAATAAGGGTCGGTTGAGCGGTATTTGCTTGGCCTTTTTCAATAGCTGCTTTCACTTGCTCAGCATCGTGACCATCAACGCCTTCAATCACTTCCCAGCCGTAGCTCTTGAAGCGCGCAGGCGTATCGTCGGTAAACCAACCTTCCACTTCACCGTCGATGGAAATGCCATTGTCATCCCAAAACGCAATCAGTTTGCCCAAACCTAGCGTGCCTGCTAGTGAACAGGTTTCGTGTGAGATACCTTCCATCAAGCAACCGTCACCTAAAAAGGCGTAAGTATGATGATCAACAATGTCGTGACCGTCACGGTTAAACTGTGCAGCTAGCACTTTTTCAGCTAGCGCCATTCCCACTGCATTGCTAATGCCCTGACCTAACGGCCCTGTGGTGGTTTCTACACCAGGCGCATAACCGTATTCTGGGTGACCTGGCGTTTTAGAGTGAAGTTGACGGAAATTCTTCAACTCTTCAATAGGCAATTCATAGCCAGAAAGGTGAAGCAATGAGTACAACAACATAGAGCCGTGGCCGTTAGAAAGCACGAAGCGATCGCGGTTTGCCCATAAGGGGTTGGCAGGGTTGTGTGCTAGGAAATCTCCCCACAATACCTGTGCAATATCGGCCATCCCCATTGGGGCGCCCGGGTGACCAGATTTAGCTTGTTGAACAGCATCCATGCTTAATGCACGGATAGCATTGGCGAGTTCACGACGAGAGGGCATGTTGTCTCCTGATTTTATTTGTATCTTTCGTATTCAAGTGAGCGTGGAGGTAAGGCTTTTGCTCAACTTCTTTATACGCTTGAATGTGGCGTTATTCTTACCTATGCCACCTTACAGTTCAATGGGTTTTCATTGCCAATAACGAAAGTCATAGTAAAAAATGGTCTATAGCGTGACCTATACGTATTCGATAAACAATAAAAATAACCATCTTTATTTCTTCCTTAAACTTCGCGTCTTGTATTGTCGTTCGGGTCAGGCCCTGTATAACCCTATAAATGATCGGGTAATGTCAACTATACGTGACGAAAGACTTTTAGACGTCTAGAAGTAAAGACTGGTATTTATAACTTGTTTTAGTACAATATACGACTATTTTGATAATTTAACGCTTACGGAGCATTTATGGCCACGCATTTATTCACATCCGAGTCAGTGTCTGAAGGACATCCGGACAAAATTGCTGATCAGATTTCAGATGCCGTTCTTGACGCAATTCTAGAGCAAGATCCTCGCGCTCGGGTGGCCTGCGAAACGTATGTAAAAACCGGTATGGTTTTAGTCGGTGGTGAAGTCACTACCTCAGCGTGGGTAGACATTGAAGAGCTAACCCGTAAAACAGTAAAAGAAATTGGCTACACGCACTCTGACATGGGCTTTGATGCCGACTCATGTGCGGTACTGAATGCTATTGGCAAACAGTCACCTGACATTAACCAAGGTGTTGATCGCGCAAGCCTAGAAGAACAGGGCGCCGGTGATCAGGGTTTAATGTTCGGATACGCCAGTGACGAAACTGACGTATTAATGCCAGCGCCGATTACGTACTCTCACCGTCTTGTGCAAAAGCAAGCTGAAGTACGCAAGTCTGGTAAGCTAGACTGGTTACGCCCGGACGCAAAAAGCCAAATTACCTTCAAGTACGAAAACGACAAGCCTGTGGGTATTGACGCTGTTGTACTTTCAACGCAGCACTGTGATTCAGTAAGCACTGAAACGGTTCGCGAAGCGGTAATGGAAGAAATCATCAAGCCAGTGCTACCAAGTGAATGGATTGATGGCAACACACGTTTTCACATCAACCCCACGGGCCGATTTGTTATTGGTGGTCCAATGGGCGACTGCGGCCTAACAGGTCGTAAAATCATTGTAGACACTTATGGTGGTATGGCTCGTCACGGCGGTGGTGCGTTCTCTGGTAAAGATCCATCTAAGGTAGACCGCAGCGCAGCCTACGCAGGCCGTTATGTTGCCAAGAACATTGTTGCGGCAGGTCTTGCAAAGCGTTGTGAAATTCAAGTGTCTTACGCCATTGGTGTTGCAGAGCCTACGTCTATTAGCATTGATACCTTTGGAACGGGCGTTGTTGATGAGAAAACGTTAGTAGCGCTTGTGCGTGAACACTTCGACCTGCGCCCTTACGGCCTTATTCAAATGCTAGATTTAGAGCGCCCTATTTATCGCCCCACAGCGGCATACGGCCACTTTGGTCGCGATGAATTCCCATGGGAAGCTACAGATAAAGCAGACGCGCTACGCGCGTCTGTATAAGTCCGAATATAGATTTACGCAATGACTTGCTGCCCGCTGGAAATGACCATGTCGGGCAGCCCATATCTCGCCAAAGCCACGTTTTGAAATTCCTTTCGATGGGTCACCTCTAAGTCAGCAAAATCTGGCGGCAAGAATTGTCGGCTACTAATTTCACTGTCAAATTCAACCTCAACCAGCTTTAGCGGGGCAAGGTTGCCAACAAAAATATCAACGACCAATTGATCGCCAAAAAAATCTATTCGATAACGCTTCTTCTCCACCCTCATATTTTGAGTTAATGGCCAGAGGTCATTAAATTGCGCTGCGTTTAATTCTATTCGTGTGTCTCGACGTTTAAGCCCCATGCCCTGTTTCACAGTCATAGTGTAATGGCCACCTTCATCACGAATTCGAATGTGTTTATCCCGTTCGGTCGCTAAATACCCTTGGCGAATAACCACCGACTTCCGGGTATCTAGCAACCCCTCTGGAACATAAGAAACCACAAATTTGCGTTCAAACTCCCATTCCGTTTGCATTTCTCATCTCCTGTCACTCACTAACGTAAAATTCCCCTCTACTGCATTGGGATAATTGCATCATCGTTGCTCGATAACTTTAAAAGTGACAACACACAATCACTTCTCTCATTTAAAATTAGTTCAGTATGGAAAAATCTATCAAGTTTATTTTCATACTTTTCAAATCGGACTACACTTAAAGTGGGTATATAGCGGTTACCAAGCATTTTTACGCCTCGCAAATCATATTGTTAGCAGAGAAACTCAGTGAGGATGACTCCCTTACTCTTTTTTTGCGAAAGCAAAATGACGCCTTCGCGCAACTCGGCTTATGAACACATTTAGGGAACCGTTACCATGCACACAAAACACACAGGCGTAGCATTTATTGCTTTATGCGCCATGGTTGTTTGTTCATTGCCGGTTTATGCAGCCTCGATGACCTCGGATTACCGTGTGGCGGGCTATAGGGAAATGGGCTATGGTCCCATTGTTTTTAAAAGTAAAAAGTTATCAGGGTGGCAACTTCAAAGTCGATTTAATTATCAATCTAGCCCGTATTATGCTGCTCCATGGATTGAAAACGCGGTGTTACCGGTAAGTGTCACTAGTGTGCGTGCCAGCCACGCTTTTTCTTTCGTACTGCCACAACGGATTTACGCTTCGTATGATCGTGCCGACGCCACCATGAGGTCGTCAACTAACTGGCAATACCTTCCAGCGAATATGGGCACCTTTACGCGATTAGGTTGGCTGCTGGGTGACCCAGAAACATTGAACATGGCCATTGAATATGAACATAGAAAAGTAGGAAGCAGCGAAAATAATGCACTTTCTCTTGGTGTACACTACTGGTTCTAGCGCTGTTGAGTATAGTGGCTTTATTTAGGCTATTTGCTTCGTTTTCACAAATGTCTTTTGAATAATAAGTGCATCAGTACTGGCTCGATGGCGAGAGTCCTTTGTATGATCTTCAATATCAGACTTAACTTGGTGCCAATACTCCATCTGCGTTTCATTCAATACGTAATCTAAAGCGCGACAAGTAAAGCTCATTTCCACGCCAGATGCTGCGTATAATTTGATAAGCCAGGGGTTATCTACCACCCACCCATCACTATATACCTGTGTATTGCTAAGAAAATGATTGAGCTCATGGCACACACGAATAGGACTTAAACCATGGTTGTTTAGCATTTCGCGGGTTATGCCATGCAAGGCTTCGGCTTCTTCATCCCAATGCACCCAGTGATCGAAAGGCCTGATTAATTTGCACCACTTTGCACCATCATGGCGCACAACACCAATTTCAATGGGGTAACTCTTGGCCCCAAACCCGCTAGCTTCCACATCTATAATGGAAGGAGGATACGTATTTCGCAAGCTAGCTCCCGTTGCCGCCCGCACAACGGGCTACCGCTTTACTTAATCGCAGCATCACTGCGTATTTACTGTCTTTTTATACGGAGACGGGGAAATTAGTGTCTTCGACAACCCCAAACCGGCACCGTATTACTATGTCGTCTCTGTGACTTAATTTAGACTAATAGTAAAATCGTGCCAGTTTGCGTGTCAGTTTTATTAAACCTTAATTTACCTTATTTAAAGGTATGAGACTTACTTGGCCACCGCCAGAGAAAGTATCTCTTTGCTGACTTCAGGCGTAATCGCTTGATGCTCACCCAACGCCACCATTTTATGCTTTTCAAGTTGCGCAATAATGGCGTCGATTGCCGATTGCTGATCGCCCTGGTGTTCGGTTAGTGTAGTGGCCACCGATAAGCTTTGGTAAAAAGACTCAATGGCATCGATGGTTTTTTCAGCAATATCGTCCGATGGTGCTAGGCCAAATACGTTTTTACCCATTTGCGCTAATTTGTCTTTCTTCGTATCAATTTGAACACGAAGCAGTGAAGGCTGAACAATGGCCAGTGATCGCGCATGATCCACACCATATAAAGCCGTTAACTCATGACCAATCATGTGGGTTGCCCAATCGTGCACAACGCCAGAGCCAATTAGCCCGTTTAATGCTTGGTTTGCTGACCACATTAAGTTGGCGCGCCACGCGTCATCTGGATTATCTACCTCTTTACCCAGCGCAATAAGCGTTTTAAGTAAGGTTTCTGCGTAGCCATCTTGTACGGGCGCATTTTGTGGATAGGTGAGGTACTGCTCACATACGTGCACAAACGCATCAACCAAGCCGTTGACCACTTGGCGCTGAGGTAAGCTTTTGATAACGTCAGGGTCTAGTACAGCAAACTTCGGATACACCAAAGGCGACATAAAGGGCAGTTTTTGCTTCGTGGCTTTCTTGCTGATAACCGAGCCACCGTTAGACTCAGAACCCGTCGCCGGTAGGGTTAATATAGCGCCAATAGGCAACGCGTCATCTACAGTATGGGCACCGGTAAGAATGTCCCAACCTTCACCTTCGTATTTCGCACTCGCGGCGACGTATTTAGCACCATCGATAACACTCCCGCCACCTACGGCGAGAATAAAGTCGATGTTCGATGCTTTGACTTGTTCAACGGCTTTGTCCAGAGTTTCCACTGTTGGGTTTGGCTCTACGCCGCCAAAGGCTTCCCATGTATAGCCATCAAGGGCGCTTTCTACTTGGTCATATACGCCATTTTTCTTGATAGAACCGCCGCCATAAAGCACTAGCACTCGCTGTTCTTTAGGAATAAGTGTATTTATTGAGGCTATTTGGCCTTGGCCAAACTGAATTTTTGTTGGGTTACTAAATGAAAATTTCACGGTCTTTCCTCTGTATTTTTCTGCCTGTGTTAATGCATAATAGTGCCAACATATAAATAAAAACCGTCTAATTCTGGAAACAATTTGCCTATTTCTACAAAAGCCCCGTTTTCGTCATCAGATATACAGTGTCTTGCTGCGTTAGCCTGCGAGTTCTTATTGGCGCAAGGGAAGTCTCATCTCAATGGAGTAATAAAAACCCCCGTTGATGGCGTACGACTATTTAGAGATCCCACAGGATGTAAAAAGCAGCCGTTACTATACCAGTCAGGCATTATCATCATGCTTAAAGGTAGCAAACGACTGTACATAGATAGTAGGGAAATTGTCTATAAAAAAGGCGACTATTTGGTTCTAGGTGTCCCTTTGCCTGCAGAATGCGCAGCCTTCACCGATGATGACGACTGTATATTGGGGCTAGTGGTAGATGTTCCCCCCTCGTTACTGGTTGAATTAACACAGTTAACACCACGAGAGGCGTCTTCAGCGCGCCCCACATTTACGGTGAGTCAGCAATCGTTAGACACGACCATTGCTGATGCAACCCACCGCTTATTAGCGGCATTTACCAATAAAAATAAAGCGTTAGCCCTAGGTGCAAGTTATGTTCGTGAAATTATTTACCATGTTCTTAATGGCCCAGCAGGTTACGTACTGAGTGGGCTAACCGAAAATGGCCATTACGCCCGTGTAGCCAAAGCCCTTCACATTATTCACGAAAAGTATGCAACGTCGTTAAATGTAGAGCAAATTGCCCGTGACGTTAACATGAGCCCATCAGGCTTTCATCGCGTGTTTCGTGAGGTGGTACTAGACACCCCAATTCAATACATAAAAAAGGTACGTTTAGCAAAAGCAAGAGAACGCATTAATGGCGGGGAGCGTGTGAGTGAGGCAGCTGAAGCAGTCGGTTATAAAAGCGTTTCTCAATTTTCTCGTGAATTTAAGCGCTATTATCAGTTTACGCCGTTACAAGATAAATCCTCTGAAATAGCGTAAAAGCGCTAAAATACAGCATAGATTCAAACGATTAGTTATTTGTATCACCCACTAACCTTACTTATCAGTAAAAAATTAGACGAAAGAATAAGGCCACAAACAGTCAACTCTATTTTTAATGATATAGAATTGAAGATGATTATCATTTTTGTGACTACGTATGTCTTTACGCAAATTTTTCGTGTTTATTTTTCTTTGCTTTACTTCACTTTCGCTAACGGCAGCAGAAGGTGACGCACCGCTGTACGTAGGTATTGATGCCGACTTCTCAGCGGTAGCCATTGAAGGGGGCTTTGCCATTAAGCATGGTGCCGAAATTGCTGCAGAAGAGATTAATCAATCGGGGGGGATTCTAGGGCGTAAGTTAAAAATTGTTTCCTTAGATCATCGTGGCAACCCCGCCAGAGGTATTTATAATCTTCAGCAGTTTTCCCAAAATCCGGATTTATTAGCAGTCATGGGCGGGGTGCATACGCCAGTCGCCTTAGCTGAATTACCCTTTATACATGAACAAAACCTGCTGTTTTTAATCCCATGGGCTGCGGGCACACCGCTCATTGACAACGGATATACCCCTAACAACGTTTTTCGAGTGTCGGTCAGAGATGAACAGGCGGGGCAAGTATTAATTTCACATGCCAAGAAAGTAAACGCCACCCGCATTGCACTTGTTCTTGAACGTACGGGCTGGGGGCGCTCGAACGAAGCTTCACTAACCCAAGCGGCGAAAGCACAAAATATTGATATTGCGGCTACTCATTGGGTTAATTGGCAACAAAAGTCTTTTAGTGACGAAGCAGAAAAAATCAAAGCGGCTGATGTCGATGCCGTTATCTTAGTTACAAACGCGCCGGAAGGCGCAGTGGTTGTAAATGCATTGCATCAAAGCAAACTTGCTGCATTGCCGATAATATCCCATTGGGGTATTGCATCAGGGAACTTTGCAGAAAGGTTAAATATTCTCCCTTCGCAGCTTAACCTTGCTATATTACAGACGTTTCACTTTAATAATCAAAATAATATAAAGTCGCAACGTTTACTGAGCGCCTACTTTCAGCAGCATGGTTTACTAGCCCCTGAGGCTATTCCAGCCTCTGTAGGCATGGCGCATGCGTACGACCTCATTCATTTGCTTGCCATAGCCGCTGAAAAGGCAGGCGCGGTTGATACCGATAAACTGCGTGCGGCGCTAGAAAACATAGATAACTATAACGGTGCAGTAAAACTATATGCCCCCGCATTTAGTAAAAACCAGCATGATGCATTAATGGCGAAGGATTATTTTATGACGACGATGAATGACAAAGGCCATTTGGTATTGCTGGAACAGCGATAATGCGCGCACCACCACTGAGAAAACTTCTTCTTAAAAGTATGCTGCCACGATTGGCTAGCGTAATTCTAATCATTTCAATATTGCTTTTAGGGATAACCCTTTACTTTGTACGCCTTCAAGTTTCAGACGTACAAAAGCAGTCATTAGAAGGTTTGCAACAAGATTTATCTTTTATCGTTAGCGATACCACACGCCAACTTTCTGATCTCGCGGCTAACGACATTCTCATTAATTCCCTTGTGGATATTGAGCAAAGAGATAGCTATCTCCCCATGTTTTTCCGTTCACTAAACTTAACGCAAGCGAATAATGTCAGCTTTGCTCTTTACGATTTTTCAGGTAAAAAGTTAATCGACAAAAACTTCGATGGCACACTTCCGAATAACTTGCAAAATGCATGGCAACAGGAAACCTTGGGGGCATCTCAAGCCTACTCTTCAATCAGCCGTTATGGCGTATTAATATCTGTGCCCGTATTGCTCGGTGGTGTAGCCGAGGGTGCCTTAGTGATGTATGTGGATAGTCTGCAGGCATTACTTGCACCCTACCCCCGCCTAACCAACCAGATAGTCACCGACAACACAGGTACCATTTTATTTAGTAGCGACACCGAGAAGTTTGTTCCCTCTTCACCATTTAATGACGTAGATGTAGAGAATTTTGTGGTTGAAATGGTGCCTTGGGAAAATTTGAGCTTGTACAGCATTAAGCCATCCTCGGAAGCTTACAGAAGCCTGTACTCTTTAGCCATTGTGTTATGTGTCATGATTATTGGCATTCTTTTAGTAGGCCTACATATTGTGCGTACCACGGGGCTACTTGCAGAAAACACGCTATTGAATTTATACACTGATATCGAAAACCGAATTAATACTAAGCAGGGCCAACCTCGTGCTGGCAGTACGCTTGAAGCCAGAGAACTGGTCAATATTCGTGAAGCTTTCGATAAACTGCTTTGGGACTTAACTGAAGTGTCTGTGTCTAACGAACAGTTTTCGAATGTCATCGATTCTATGGGCGATATGCTTGTCGTGGTAGATACAGCCAATGCCGTTATTTTGAGTAACCGTCGATTTGAGGCGTTTTGCGCCGATCAATACGGTGAAGTAGAAGGCACTGTTAAGTTTGTTGTGAATAAACTTAACAATAAAGCTAGCGACGAATTAAAGCATTTTTCTATTCAGGACGGCCATGAAAAGCAAATTCGTTGGGGTAAAACAGCACTGAAAGACGCGAATGAAAATGTAAGAGGCAGCATTTTTGTCGGCCTTGATATCACTACTCAACGCTCATTAGAAAGCCACGTTCAAATACTCAACCATGCTATGGATGAAGCAACGGTATCCATCGTTATTTCTGATGTACGACGAACCGGCCAACCTATCATCTATACCAATCACGCTTTTTCCGAGCTTACAGGCTATTCAAGAGAAGAAATTATAGGTAAAAACTGTCGATTAATGCAGGGTGAAGAAACCGAACAAAAAAATATTGCCGCGTTGCGACAAGCCATTATTGACAATAGACCCATCGAAACCACCATATTAAACTATAGAAAAGACGGCTCTACCTTTTTTAACCGTTTAATCCTTACCCCGGTAAAAATTGACGGCGTAGTAACCCATTACATCGGGTTCCAGCAAGACGTTACCCAACAACGACAAGCAGAACTATACCTGCAAGAAGCCAAACAAAAAGCCGAAGAATCTGCCCGCTTAAAATCGGGGTTCTTAGCTAGCATGAGCCACGAAATTAGAACACCTATACACGGTATATCTGGCGTATTACAGCTAATGTCAGATTCCCCGCTTTCCGATGAACAAAAGCATTATTTGTCGCTGGCCAAGTTTAGTATTCAAGGTTTACTGCATATAGTAAACGACATTCTAGATTTCTCGAAAATTGAGGCTGGGCAATTACAAATTGAAGCCCAACCCTTCGACATACTGGAAGAATTAGAAAGTATACAGTCACAGTTTGCTATTTTGTGTCAAGAAAAAGGCTTAGCGCTTCACTTCCACTTTAATTTGCAGGGCTATCACGTTGTTATTGGTGATGCCGTGCGGTTTAGGCAAATTCTGTCTAACTTAATAGGCAATGCTGTGAAATTCACGCAAAATGGTGCCATTGATGTTACCACCAGCATAGAAAGCGTGCCTGACGGTAATTTACGGCTAGTGTGTAATGTACAGGATACTGGTATCGGCATAGCCGATGAAAAACAATCTGGCATTTTCAATGTTTTCACTCAGGAAGACATTTCTACCACCCGCCAATTTGGTGGTACCGGCCTAGGTTTATCCATTAGTAAACAATTGTGTGAGCTTATGCAAGGCAGCATAAATGTTGAAAGTACGAAAGGTGAAGGCAGTACCTTCACCTTTAATATACTTCTTCAAGAGGGCGATGATAGCTTGCTGCTTCCTGCACACGACACTCGTGCATTTAAGCCTACCAAAGGTAATAAACGGAAAATTTTGATTGTAGAAGATAACGATATTAACCAAATCATCGTTAAACAACACCTTAGCCACCATACTACATTGAGCGCCAAATCAGGCATAGAAGCGCTGCAAGCGTTAGTTAAAATGAAGGTGACCTTTGATGTTATTTTAATGGATTGTCAAATGCCAGATATGGACGGCTTTGAAGCCACTCGTCGAATTCGTGCAGGCGACGCCGGAGAACGATATGTGGATATTCCTATTATCGCATTGACGGCAAATGCAATGAAAGGCGACAGGGAAGTGTGTGAAGAAGCCGGCATGAACGACTACCTCAGCAAGCCCTTTGATGCCAAAGATCTTCTCGACAAAGTGCAATATTGGGCGGAGCGTAGTAAGGAAGCTTTAGATAGCCAATAGCTTAGGCCGATTGACGCTAAAAAAGAGTGGAGTTGGCCGTAAGCCGGGTTCTGTCGTGGGCAATCATTCCTCTAGATCAGCAATCACTCACTGATTCAAGCAACCTACCCGATCCCCATGCGGGCCACACGTTAAGGGATCCTATTTGGTCTTGCTCCGGGTGGAGTTTACCTTGCCACACTCTGTTACCAGAGGTGCGGTGCGCTCTTACCGCACCCTTTCACCCTTACCGGCATGTAAACATGCTTAGGCGGTCTTCTCTCTGCTGCACTTGTCGTCGGCTCACGCCGCCCAGACGTTATCTGGCACCCTGCCCTATGGAGCCCGGACTTTCCTCCCCTTTCCTAAGAAAGCGGCGATTGCCTGGCCAACTCCGCGGCGCATTCTACATGAAGTGATGGCGAATAGCGATATGCAAATATTCCCGCTACTCATAGTGGCTATTTTTCGGGGTAAAAGCACGCCTCTACGGCGTTTTTATCCAACAGCTTAGTGACAATAAACACTTGATCGTCTTCTTGAAGTGTAATGCTACCTTTAGGAATTAAGGTTTCTTCGCCTCGCGCTACTAACGCGATAATCGTGCCCTTTGGTAAAGATAACTCGCTAATTGTTAACCCCACAGCCGGTGAACCATAAGGCAGTTCAATTTCGATGAGTTCCCGCTTACTTTTTGCCACTTTAACAATCTCAATGGTATTGGACGCTTTCGGTTTACCTTCCAGCACCAACCCTAATTTACGGGCAGCAAAGGGTAAGCTAGAGCCTTGTAGCAATGCCGAAATTAACACAATGAAAAACACGACATTGAAAATAAGCTCCGCGTTGGGCAAACCAAAAATGAGCGGAAAAATAGCCAATATAATGGGCACCGAACCTCTCAGCCCCACCCATGAAATTAGCAACGCGGCATTGAACGAGAATCGGTTGAGTAAGAGTAGTGGCATAACCACTAAAGGGCGAGCAACAAAAATGAGCACCGCCGCGATGAGTAACCCCTCTTTCCAACTTTGAAACAGTTCTGAAGGCGTTACCAACAACCCTAAAATAACGAACATCGCTATTTGTCCCAGCCATGCTAAGCCATCTAAAAACACAAACGTATTTCGTTGGTACGAAAAACGGCTATTGCCAATGACCACGCCCGTAATGAAGGTGGCCAAAAAACCACTGCCGTCTACATTCGCTGCAAGGCCGAAAGCCAGTACCCCAAACAACATAACAAACACAGGGTACAAACCTATGGCCATTAATGTCACTCGCCTAAACAACCACACAGCAATGCCGCCAACTAGCCCGCCGACTAGCGCGCCTAGCCCCATTTGGCTGGCAAACAAGGTTAATAACTCAAGGGGCTTAGTGGTGCTATCTTGTATTAGGGTAATTAAACCTACGGTAAGAAAGATAGCCATAGGATCGTTTGAGGCGCTTTCTAATTCTAATGTTGCTTTGATTTTGGCTGGAATAGCGATGCCCGCATTACGCAGTACCGAAAACACCGCCGCAGCATCGGTTGACCCCACTATGGCACCTAGTAGAAGCCCCATATACAAGGGCAAATCTAGGATGTACATAGCAGCTAACCCGGTTACCGTGGCTGTGCCAATAACGCCTAAGGTAGCTAGCAGTGCCGCAGGCTTCCAGGCTCGCATTATCGATTTACGCGAGGTTTGTAAGCCACCATCAAATAAGATGAGAATTAACGCAAAGGTTCCGATAGAGTGCGCTGTGTCTGCATTATCAAAGTGAATACGACCAATACCATCTTCTCCCGCCAACATACCTACGCCTAAAAAGAGCACAAGCACAGGTACGCCAAAGCGTGGGGAGAGCTTACTCGCAAGAACACCTAAAATGGCAAGTACCGCGCTCAGTAAAATAATGTGATCAACTGCAAACATTATCGGTTCCTTATTGGCCCGACGTGCAAAAGACGGCCTTTACACATCGGGCTTTCCTATATTAACGACTATTATGACATATATGTGTTTAAGGTATATGTGCTAACGACGCCTGAATTTCTGCCTTGGTGGGCTTTATCTGGGCTTTCCCTCGTTTTTCCCTACGTTTACCTAATACATATAATAAACCAGAGGTGATAAACAGCGTAGATGAGGTGCCAATCACCACAGCAAATACCATAGGTAACGCAAAACTAGCTACTGCGTCTCCACCAAATACTGCCATGGGAAGCAAGGCTAACAAGGTGGTTAATGACGTAAATACCGTTCGGCTTAAAGTACTATTTACCGCATCGTTAATCGTTTCTTCCAGGGGTTGGGTAGGTTTCAGCCGCAATAGTTCACGCACTCGGTCTAACACCACCACTTTGTCGTTAATTGAATAGCCTATCAACGCCAGCAATGCAGCCACTGCGGTAAGGTTGAATTCAATGCCTGTCAATGCAAAAAAGCCAATGGTCTTTGTTAAATCAAGTAGCACAGTGAGCAAAGCAGCAGTGGCAAAATGTGCCTCAAACCGGGCCCATAAGTATACCAGCATACCCGCTCCAGCAATCAACAAGGCTAAAATAGAGAGCTCAGCGAAACCACCACTGACTTTTGGCCCCACCATATCCACTTTATCAAATGTTACCTGGGTATCTGCATTCGCAATCACTTGTTTAAGCTGGTCGGTGTATGCTGCACCTTCTGCTGATTGCACTGGGGCACGTAACAAGTAGTGGTGCACACTGCCATACTCTTGAATAGTCACTTGCTCAAACCCTTGGGTGCGAATAAGTTCTCTTAAATTATCGGTAGACAGTGAAGGCGCTGTAAGCTCCACCATGGTGCCGCCAGTAAAATCTACGCCGTAGTGCAAGCCCGGCTTAGTAAATAGCCCTACAGATAACAACGTGAGCACTACCGAAACGATTAGAGCAGCTTTACGGGGCTTTATAAAATTTACGCCTCGCAATTTGTCGCTTACTTTCAGCAATGGGGACGAGAACGTTAGCGGCTGGCGTCCATACCTATTGGCTCGTCTTCGTACAATGAATTGCATTAATATTTTGGTTAATGCCACCGCGGTAAACACCGAGGTTATTAAGCCTAGAGCAATGGTTATAGCGAACCCTTTAATCGGCCCGCTACCGAACATGAATAACAAACTTACCGCAATGAGTGTAGTGAAGTTAGCGTCGACAATGGTAGCAAAAGCTTTTTGAAAGCCGATATTGATGGCACTTAAGGGAGGCCGCCCTTTTTTGCTTTCTTCTCGAATTCTCTCGTTAATAAGGATATTTGCATCGACTGCCATCCCCATAGTAAGGATGAGGCCGGCAATGCCCGGTAAGGTTAATGTTGCCCCAAACAGCGTCAGTGCACCAAACACCAATGCCATGTTAATACTAAGGGCAAAACTCGCAATAGCACCCCAACGCCCGTATATAGCGACCATAAATGCCAGCACCAACAAAGCGCCGGCTACGCCGCTTTCAATGCCTGTCTTAATAGCATCACTGCCCAAGTCTGGTCCCACGGTGCGCTCTTCTATTATGCTTAATGGCACAGGTAATGCACCGGTACGTAACATCAGCGCCACATCATGGGCTTCAGGCAGCGTAAAAGACCCCGCAATTTCCCCTCGCCCGCCGGGTATTGGCCCATTAATTACAGGGGCAGTAATTACTTCATCGTCGAGTACAATCGCAAGTACCCGGCCAACGTTATCGCGGGTCATGGTGGCAAATTGTTTTGCTCCTATACTGTCTAATCTAAAGGTCACCACAGGCTGGCCGGTTTGAGCACTGAGGGCGCCACTGGCATCGGTGATATGCTCTCCCTCTAACGCTATATTTTGCTCCAACCTATAGCTACGGCCGCTGGCATCATGGCGCAGCATAAATGCCGATGTGTTGCTATTTGCTTGCCAATGAAAGGACATTTGCGCAGTTGTTCCCAGTAGACTCTTTACCTGAGAGGGGTCTGACATGCCTGGCATTTGGACCAATATTGCGTCACTGCCTTGCAACGTCACCGTAGGTTCAGTTAACCCTGTTTCATTCAAACGCTTTCGAACCACCTCCACGCTGCGTGCTAATGCGTCTTTTAATAACCCTTGAGCGTAAGTATCACTCAACGCGATAGTCACAGATGTACTTTGACTGGTTACCGCTAACGCGGCGGTACCAGAAGGTTGGGCTGAAACCTGATAAGCCGCAGCGTTAATCTTACTGACATCCTTTGCATCTTTAAGCACAAGCTGAACTTGAAGGGGGGAGGCACTATCTTGTTTTGCATAACGCACCCCTTTCTCTCTTAGTTCGGTTAGCAAAGACGTAGCGTAACTGTGTAGTTGGCGTTCAAATAAGGTATTTTTATCAGCCGACAATAGTAGGTGAGATCCACCTTGTAAATCTAACCCAAGTGACAGGGTGTTTTGGGTATACCATTGAGGTAAATGTTGCTGGATAGAGTGTGGCAATATGTTGGGAGCCGCGCTAAGCAAACCTAGCACCACGACAAGCCCATACACTAAGCCACGAAGAGATATTCGTGTCATTGTTTTATTCCTGTAATTAATTCTATAACAGGCGCACAGCACTAGGTTTTCGAAATATCAGTGAGTAATGCCGAAAATTGAGTTGGGTACGCCATAGGCATGCACTACAGGAATTGGGGAGGTGCCCTTGGATGTATAAAGTAACGAAAGGAAGGTTGAACGACCTTGGGTGAAACAAGCTCTACTGACGCTTCGGCGGCAAACCGCTGAATAGCTAGCGAAAAAAAAGCGATGTCAGTAGGGGGTTCGCTATCGTCATTGGCAGGCGCTAATGACGCGTTGCCCTGCCTGTGGCTGTAACTTAGTCCAGGGTGAGTGAACTTAGCGAGTGGCGAGGGTGAGGTAACCTCAGCGTGGGCAGGCAACATCTGCCCATTAAAGCCAACACTAAAAATTAGCCACGACAACGCCCACGCCAAAACAAAGGGCGTGATCGAAGGGAATGTAATACTTCGATGTGGTGTTTTCACGTAAATGCGTTATCGCTTTATTATTCTAACGGCCCATTGACTGACACTGTTGCCAGTAATACAAGCGAATACCAGCGGGCCATGAAGGGAGTAAAATGGCGCCAAAATTGAAAAACTCAAGGACCCGTTAAAAAATAACCTAGCCCCCCGTATTCACGCTTAATGGCTAAACTCACCGTGACGCAAAAAATGAATGGTTTGCTCTGCCACCGCTTTGTTATAGCGCATTTGAGTATGATTTACGTCCACAGTGATGAAATCACGCATGTGTGCCAATTTAGTGGATTCCACCGACACTAAACCGTCATTAGGACCCGAAAATTGAGCACGAGTTAGCATAGATGAGCGGGAGCCAGCAATAATGCCAACGTTAACCTTAACCTCATCAAGATTATTTCCCAAGCTATGGGTTCCTGTGACCAGTGCTTGGCTTATTCCACCACCCACGTCCATTAACCAGGTGCCGTTAAAATGGTCAGCCAATTCGCTGCCTTTATTCGGAGTGCCTATTAACACCACTTCACCAATGTTATCTTTATTCAACGTTGCGAGTTTTCTTTGAAGGTACGAACGAATAACCAGCCCACCTAAAGAGTGCCCCACGAAATGTACTCTGGCCGCGCCCAATAGGCACTTATCAATTTGCGCTGTGGTTTCAAACAAAACACTGCCAACGCTTTCACCTAGGGTGTCATAATCTAACAAGCAAACTTCATAATTAGCCGCCTCTAAGCGATGTGCAAAGCGCCACATAGCCCAATCACTGCGCCCTAAACCATGCACCAGCACCACTAACTCGCTCTTTGAGGCTGTACTCCCCTCATCCACTTCAGAGGCAGCACAACCGACGACGTGTAGCGCAGTTATCACACTCAATATACATGCAAAAAAAGCCCTCATGACGCTTAAGCCTCCTTCACACAGCGAACCGAGAACATATAGTTTTTATTTAATTTGGCACGGCGAATTTCACCTTTATGGGAATTCCACCACGCGTAAGCCAAAGTGCGTGCAAAAGCTTCTTTTTCAGAGGCGCTACTGCTTGTCCAAAACTCGGTGTAAACGCCTTGAGTGAGATACCAATTCCCCACCTTTACCCCAGCGGGGCGGGCATTAAATTGATGAGCGTTAATTTTTGTTTTATCAAAACGTTTCAACCATGAATCAGGTTGCTGCGCTTTTAGGGTAATGGCTACGTCATTGTCACCACGCCACCCTTCGCGATGAAGTTCTTCGACTGCTACACCTATGTGTCGCTCAAGCTCTTTCCAGTCGTCATCAGTGGCAACCCGAAAGCCCTCGGGGCATAGCTTTCTTTCATCCGCTACATCCACCCAGCTATATAAGCGACCATAGGTAGCCAAGTTTTTTTCATCGTCTTTAGGTATAAAGCCTGATGTCACTGGCGAGAGGTCCTGAAACCGTGTGGTTCTCAGGTTTTCAGAGAGCCAAGTTTGCCCACCTAACGTCACGGTTTGATAAAGATTCCCATCAACATCTTGAACAGACGTTGATTCTCCACTTTTATCAGGGTTCGCGTTATTAGCAGGCAGTGCCGCTAGATTCACCATAACTATTCCTAAAGCAAACGCTAAAATTTTCATGTTACTGACATGAAGAACTGCAAAGGCGCAACGAGATACAACCTATAAAGACCAATTAAACGACGTAGCTTCTTCAGATCGTTCCCACAAAGTAGTTAATACAGGCTTATCTAAAACGAAAGGCTCTAGCTTGCATTCACCCACTGGCCCACCAAAATTCATTAGCCCTGTAGGGCCATAGTAAGCGCGCTCTTTTAGAGGTGATTCTGTGGCACACATCACTTCAGGGTAGGCGCCTCTTTCGGCAGATTGCGCAAGCCCTAGCTTCACCATAATCCACCATGACACGCGCGTCATCACACTAGCGCTTTCTCTAATAAGTGAGGTATTCGACGCACCTGGGTGACACACATACACTTTTACGTTTCTATTCGCAGCTGCAATTTTGTCTTGTAGCTCATAAGCAAACATCATTTGTGCTAGCTTACTTTGACTGTAGACCTTATTCGGGTGGTAGTTTTTATCCCAATTCATATCGTCGAACTGAATAGTTCTTAGCCCCATTTTATGCCCTTCACTTGAGACAACCACAATACGGCCTGAAGTAGCGTCGATGCGCTCGAACAACAAGCCGCACAGTAAAAAGTGGCCATAGTGGTTTACCCCAAGCTGGCTTTCAAAACCATCCACTGTTAGTTCTTGTTTTGAAATTTGTGCAATCGCACCGTTACAGATTAACACGTCTATGTGGGGGACGTTTTCGAGTATTTCATCGGCGGCAGTGCGGATAGAAGACAAATTAGCCAAATCGATAACAATGTAGCTGACGTTGGCGCCTTCACCAAATTCTTGCTTTAGTTCACGAATGGCGGCGTCCGATTTACTCGGGTTTCTATTTAACATTACGACATTAGCGCCTTTCGACAATAAAATTCGCGTAGCTTGAAAACCCGCACCTGAATTTGCGCCGGTAATGAGATACGTTTTACCCGCAATAGATGCGATGTTTTCTGGCGTCCAGCCTTTCGGACCAAATTGATTATCAAACGACATAAATGACCTTTTTATTTTACAGTGACTGTCTAACGTTGATTCAACGGCACGGCGTTTAAATAACCGCACTTGGACAAAAAAAATCGGAAAAGGTGAAAACCTTAACCACTAATTGGTATGTACTATAAAGTCATCATTGCAATAAAAATAGGCGAAATAATCGCTAAAACATGCCTAATTGTATCAACATAATCTAAAGCAAAAGGATAGAGGACAGAAGAGTGGGGAGAAAAAACACGTAATGCATTGCCAGAAAAAAGCGAGCACAACGCTGCATAACAGGCTATGCAGCAAATTGTAGAAAGATTATTGAGCTACCTCAACGAATGCTTTTAAGTCTTGGGTTAAGCCGGCATCAGCCCGCTCTACCACACGGCCAATTTCTTCACCATCGCGAAGCAAAATAAAGGTAGGCGTATATTTGAGGCTGTGTTTCTTTGCCATACCCTCTGGATCACGCTTTGTTCTATCAACCGCAATCAAGGTGAAATCAGGCGCATCTAATCCGCTAACATCCAAGGTTTTCAGAAGGCGAGGCACCTCTCTTTCGCTATCGTGGCACCATGTGCCAAACAATATAACTAATTGATTACCCTCTAATGCAGCAACAGCATTAAGCTCTTCCTCACTGGGTTCATAGGTGGAGTACTCGCTCATAAAAGCAGGAAATTCTGCCAATAGCGCTTCGCTACTCACCTCTCCCAACAAGTCTCCTTTTTGGCTTGCTACCGCTGAGGTGCATAACATCGTCATCATTATCAGTATGACTGACACATTGCGCAACACGCTAAATTTAATCACCTGAATTCTCCTTTTAAATGTGTAGAGGTATTCAATAGCGGAGGGGATAAAAAAGCAAGAAGCTTTTCGAATTAAGACGAAACCACTACTGAGACAGGCATGATAACTCCGACACCCATTATTGAGACAGGCATAACACGGCGGTACCAAAACTGTACTTCAGTACACTTTTTTTACTTTGGTTAGCTATTCACACTATTAATGGAGTAAACCAATGCCAGAAAGTGCAGATGCCTAAAGCCAGAAAATCACAAATTAGTTTATTAGATACGCCGTATTATCATTGTGTTTCACGCTGTGTTCGCCGCGCATACTTATGTGGTGAGGAAAACGGTAAAAGCTTTGAACATCGCCGCTACTGGGTGGAAGACCGCATTCATGTACTCAGTGATGTGTTTGCTATTGATGTGTGCGCCTATGCGGTGATGAGCAATCATACGCACGTGGTGCTGCACGTAGCAAAAGATAAGGCGGATATCCTCACCACAGAAGAAGTGATTCAACGTTGGCACAGGCTATATAAAGGCACCTTGCTCACGCAGCGCTACCTATCACCAGAGTTACGCAAAGACTTTCACGAAGCACAGATTAAAACGGTGGAGGCCACAGCAGAGATATGGCGTAAACGGCTGTATGATATTAGTTGGTTTATGCGTGCTTTAAACGAATATATTGCCAGAGCCGCAAACAAAGAAGATGACTGCACCGGGCATTTTTGGGAAGGGCGGTTTAAGTCTCAAGCGCTACTGGATGAATCAGCCCTTGCAGCGTGTATGGCCTATGTTGATTTAAACCCGGTACGGGCGAAAATAGCAAAGACGCCAGAAACCTCTGACCATACGAGTATTCAATATCGTATTAATGCCGCCAGGGTGGGTAAAACGCCCAAACGGCTGATGCCTTTTGCAGGTAACCCAAAACAAGACATACCACAGAGCCTACCTTTTACGCTTCCAGACTACCTACAGCTTGTCGATACGACCAGCCGATATATTCATCCCACCAAACGCGGGAAGGTTGAACATACCTTGCCTACTATTCTGGAACGTCTCAACATCGAACGTGAACAATGGTTAACCTTAACCACCCAATTTGAAGCCTGCTTTAAACATGCCGTAGGAAAAGAAGTGCTCCTTGAGCAGTATGCCCACAACCAACATCAGCAACGGGTTCAGGGGCGACAAAGTGCTCGGCGATTATTGGGGTAGTGGTACTCATTAATTGCTAAGTCTATTTCTGCGTCACGCTAACTTAGAAATATTTACGCATAAGCGCCGGCCATTTTAGACAAAAAATATAAGAACCCTAAAAATGATGAAAGAATTACCCCAACCATAACGGTAAGCGTTTTTGATTTTAACATTGATTCGAACAACGCAACTTCTGGTTGCATTTTAACGAGGTCTTTTAGGCCAGAAGATTTTCTTAACTGTGGTTTAGTGTTTTGGTTCTTCATATTCCCTCCTGTTATTTAGCTATTCTTCTATTTAAAAAGGTCTGTTTAAGCGGTTGCCATCAAAACCGCCGGTACTTTGTAAGCATTAGTACGTAGTTATCGTTTTTTATTACATTTGAAACCCTATACGCGCCAAATTTTTTTGCTCAAACGACTGCTACTACTAAACAAGACAGGCACTGCTACTACTAAACAAGACAGGCACTAAATAACCATGCCTGTCTCACAAGCGGGTTGCTGTACTTACCGCATTTTACGGGGTGTTGAAGATAAACCAGTTCAAATCTGTGCCGCTTTGCATTAAGGTGCAGCGCTAAAATTTTATAGCAGAAGTACGTTGTATGTCTTTACCTAAAAAACCAAGCTTGTTGCGCATGTATATGAACGGCAATATTGTTTTACAAATTGTCGTGGGCATAGTGCTGGGTGCGGTTTTAGCCTTTATTTCTCCTGAACTCGCCTCCAAAGCAAGTGTCCTTGGTACGCTGTTTGTTAAAGCTTTGAAAGCCATAGCACCTCTTTTAGTGTTTGTGTTGGTGATGGCTTCTATTGCCAATCACAAAAAGTCGCAGCAAACCTATATTAAACCTGTACTTTTTCTGTATATGGCTGGAACACTTATAGCCTCGGTGACGGCCGTGGTTTTCAGTTTTATGTTTCCCAGCACGCTAAATCTACTGACTTCAAATGTTAAACAAGTGGCACCCGAAGGCATAAGTGAGGTGCTCACCACTTTGGTTTTTAACATGGTGGACAACCCAGTGAATGCGTTAGTACAAGGCAACTATATTGGTATTTTAACCTGGGCTGCAGCCATAGGGTTTGGTCTCGGCAAGGGATCTGAAACCACCAAGAATGTGTTGCAAAACTTAGCAGATAGCGTGACGTCAGTGGTCAATATAATCATTCGTTTAGCGCCGTTTGGAATATTCGGATTAGTGGCAAATACCCTCGCGAGCACTGGTGTTGAGGCGCTTGTAGACTATTCTCATTTACTACTGGTTCTCATCAGCGCCATGCTGTTTATTGCATTAGTTACCAACCCCTTACTCGTATTTATTGCTACACGTAGTAATCCTTATCCCCTCGTTTTCACCTGTTTAAAAGAAAGTGGGATCACTGCATTTTTTACCCGTAGTTCTGCGGCCAATATTCCTGTCAATATGGCGTTGTGTGAACGGCTAAAATTGAATGAAGACACTTACTCAGTTTCTATTCCGTTGGGTGCAACGATAAATATGGGCGGGGCGGCGATTACCATAACCGTACTGACGCTAGCCGCAGTTAATACCCTAAACATTCCGGTCGACTTTGTTACAGCAGTGGTGCTTAGTCTAGTGGCTGCGGTATCGGCATGCGGAAGCTCTGGTGTGGCGGGCGGGTCGCTACTTCTGATTCCTCTTGCTTGTAGTTTGTTTAATATTCCTAACGACATCGCCATGCAAGTGGTGGCAACAGGGTTTATTCTTGGGGTTATTCAAGACTCGGCAGAAACAGCATTAAACAGCTCAACGGATGTCCTATTTACCGCCGCAGCGTGCAAAAGCCCAAGCATAGATTAAATTTTGGGGTAATTTTTGTGGATTTCTTGCGAGGTGAGAATTTTAAACCTAACGTAGTATTGTGCGTTGCCGATAAGCTTAATTACATTAGTGTGTCTCGCACCTAACAATGTTTAACTCACTTCGTCAAGGAAGGCCATATGTTCAATAAACACCTTGTAAAAGAAAACGCTGAGCTACGTGAAGAAGTTCATATGCTTAAACAAATCCGTGAGGGTTTGCGTGAAGAAATGATATTTGCCCACCTCGATGCTCATGCAAATATACAAGATGTAAACCACTTGTTTGAACAAGAATTGGGCTATTCACTGGCGCAAATTAAAGGGCGGAATTTTTTCGAGTTTGTTCCTGAAATTGCGAAAGAGACACCTCACTATAGAAAGCTAAAACAGTGTATTGATGAAAAAGCGCATTATTTTGGTGCCATTGAGTTTTTACGCAATAACGGTGAAGAGGCTTGGCTACGCGGTGTGGTGCAGCCTGTATTTGACGTTAACGGCAAAATCGTCAAGTATTCCGTCAACCTCAATGATCTTACTCGTACCATCTCTAAATCGAAAGAACATGAAGATTTAGTGGCGGCGCTTCATAAATCAAATGCAGTCATAGAATTTGACCTTCACGGCCATATTCAAAATGCCAATGATGCCTTTTTGCAAACCGTTAAATACAGCTTGGAACAAATTAAGGGCCAGCACCACCGTATTTTTTGTGAGCAAGAGTATGCTAATTCTGCTGAATATAAGCGATTCTGGGATCGTTTGGCCCGTGGCGAGTTTGTGGCAGGGCGTTTTGAACGCTTAGACGCACACGGGAATAAAGTTTGGCTGGGAGCCACTTATAACCCCATATGCGATTCGCACGGCAGAATGTATAAAGTGGTTAAGTTGGCAACGAATATCACCGAACAGGTAGAGCAAGAAAGGGCGGTTTCAAACGCCGCAGAAATTGCTTACCGTTCTTCAAACAGTACCGATCAAATTGCGTCCCGTGGTAAAGAAGTGATTGAAGAGCTTCTTGGAGAGATGTCTTCGTTGTCGGAACAAATGGACAAAGCCAAAGAGGGTATTCATGCCCTTGACGATCAATCTCAGCAAATCGCAACCATTATTGGCAGCATTAGCGCAATTGCCGAGCAAACAAATTTGCTAGCACTGAATGCCGCGATAGAAGCCGCTAGAGCCGGCGACCAAGGCCGTGGCTTCGCCGTGGTGGCCGATGAAGTACGCCAGCTGGCCTCGCGCACCACAGACGCTACGGAAGAAATTATCAACGTAGTTAAACATAACCAATCTCTGGCGTCAGATGCAGTAGAGCTGGTTAATGTAGGCGATGAAAAAGCCCAAGGTGGCTTAAAGTATGCTGAAGAAGCAGGGCAAGTGATTGCACAAATTCAAGACGGTGCAAAAGAAGTGGTTAACGCCGTAGAGCAATTCACGCATCGTTTAAGTTCTAGTGAAGATGCGTAGTCAGCCTTATTGAAAACAGCGCCACCCTCCTGTGGCGCTGCTTATTTTTATTCAGTGTTGTAGTTTTACTTTCCTCAAGCCTCGCTATTTCGCGTTTTCTTCCTTTGAATTAAAACCCAGCATTTTCATACCCTCCATGCGCTAACAAAGTCACCCGTTTACCCGCAATTGTACAAGGGTAATCTTGGTTGTTTGAAAAATATCCAATTGCTTCAAGGCATTCGATACGCTAACGTTAAGTGTCGATTAAAAAACAATCAAAATAAGGTCGAAAATGTTTTCAAAAGCGCAAGGGGAAACACTGGTTTCACCCGATGTATTGCTTGAGCGAATTCGCAATGGAGACAAGCAAGCTGAAGAAGCCTTAGTGAGCCAATATTGGCGGGGGTTACACTATATCGTTAACCGCCAAACCAGTGATGCAGAATTGGCTGCTGATATTGCGCAAGATGCGTTTGTGGTTGTCATCACTAAAGCCAGAAAGGGGGAAATTGAAAATGCTGCCGCCATTGCCAGTTTCATTCGAAATGTGGCAGGAAACTTACTTATTGCGAACTATCGTAAAGAAGCTCGCAGAAAAACCGACAGTAACGATCAGGTAGATCACCTGTTCGAACACCTTCAACCTGAACATGCTGAAAAGCTTTGCCAAGAGAAGCTTGTCGCAGTTGTGGCCCAAGTATTAGATGAACTGCCTACCAAGCGCGATCGCGATTTGCTTTATCGTTTCTTTGTATATGGGCAAGCGAAAACAGTGATATGCGAAGAGTTGCAACTCACTGACGCCCATTTTGACCGTGTACTTTATCGGGCAAGAAATCGATTGAAGCAAATATTACAAATGCGGTTTGGGATAGACAGCAGTAAATTCAGCCTTGGGCTGTTTCTTTCAATTGTGCTGTCTTTTACTGTCTTCGATGTCACTTCTCCAACCGTTTTTTTTCACCAACAGGTGAGAGATATACGTTCTACGCAACACTTAGTGAGTATGTCAGAGATACAAAGGCTTAAGACTAAATGGGCAAACACACAGTGGAAACAATCCACTTCTTCTTCCAGGGTTGATGGTTAGATCCAGTATGAACAAGAAATATATTGAAGAAAATGCTATTGCGCAAAAATACGCGTCTGGGCAGTTAACGCCACAAGAAACAGAAGCGTTTGAATTGTATTTGTTAGAAAACCCTCAATTTGTTGAGCAACTTGAACTCGACGCTGTATTAGCAAAAGGCGTGAAGTTGCTTGATGAATCACCGAAGAGCGAACCTCGCTACCGCGCATTTTGGTGGTTTATTACAGGGCTGCTTAGTGGCGGTGCTGGGGTATTTGCGCTTTCTTTGTTAGTCATGCCTTTATTCACCGCGGTGAACGAGGTTGGTGATACCTCACAAATAGCTTACTTAGAAACAGTCAGGGGCGAGACATCAAACAATATGGTGGTGATAGAAAATGAGCATAAAACGCTTATTTTAGTTTTGGATACGGGGAAAACTTCTCAAACCGCATTTTCTGCCAGCCTGGCCAGTGATGGCAATCATATTATTAAGTCGTGGCAACGCAGCCAGTCAGATAGCGATGGACAAGCCGTATTACTTGTTGATACCGAACTGCTGCAAGAGGGGCATTATGAGGTGGCGGTAGAAGCCCTTGGCGAACAAGTGACACGGCTAACTTACGAACTCAATGTAGCGAGATCACCCTAGGATAAAAAGCAATGGAATGCATTAATATTAACCGGTTGTTCCCACTGTGCAGTGAAGAGCCATTGCTCTCAAACGCCCAAATAGCCACATTGTCGCGGCTGCTCACTCATCAAGGAACGAGGCTGCGAGGTATGGCATCCGCTACCTCCTCCATTCCAGCAGGATATACTTACCTCGGGCAATTTATATCTCACGATATCGTGCCCAAAACCAACCCTCGTGCTCGAGGGCGAACTGTGTCACCGGCCCTTAATTTAGACAGTGTGTATGGCAATTTAAGTAGCGACGAGCTTGCACGCTATTTTGATGATGAAGGGTGTTTTAAACATAATGGACAGCCGTTTGACGTGATCAGGACACACAAAAAAGCATTAATTCCTGAAGCGCGTAATGACGAGAATAGCATTATAGTGCAGCTTCATCGGCAACTTCAGTTGCTGCATAATCGCATCGTTAAGCGCCTAACGAATGTGACAGATTCCGTGGCCAAAATTGTTTTGGCGAAAGACATTGTTACCACGCTTTTTCATATTGTGGTGGTGAATGACTTTTTACGCCGCCTCTTAGATGAGCGGGTACACAACGCGTATTTTAAAAAAACACGGCAGTATATTCTAGCGCTGAATGCGCCCTTATCATCGGTTCCCATAGAATTTTCACTTGCTGCATTTAGGTTTGGTCATAGCCTAGTAAGAAATAATTATACCTTTTCAAAGGATCCAACTGTTAATTTCACCATGGATCGTATTCTTAGGAGGTCCACCTCCGCGGGGCTGCAAGAAAACGAGCAAATTGATTGGTCATTATTTTTCATTGAAACGTCTCAAAAGGCCAATTCCATAGATATGTCCATTGATGTGGGGCTAGGTGATATTCCTGATGAGGGAAACATCGTGTTGATTAATTTAAACGCGGCAAACACCCTGAAACTCGCATCCGGGGACGCCACGCTTTCCTATATAAAACAACATTTTCCTCAGTTAGCGCTAGATGTTGACTTATTTAGACAGGCACCATTAGAGATAGGTGAAGAAGCGGAATTATACCGTGCATACCAAGTGTTATTAGCAAACTTCTCCCAGAAAAGGCTACCTTTATGGCTTCATGTTTTACATGAATCTCGCCATTCTTCTAATCCGTTCAACGCACTTGGAAAGCTAGGAAGTATTATCAATGCAGAAGTAGTAAGAAGCTCAATTTTGCATTGTTATGCGAATAGATCGTTAAAAGAAAACCAGTCGATGATGGCGTTTCTACAAGACGCGCCACCCCTTCAACGTTTTCTTGAGCAAACCCGTGAATCTATTCCCCACACCATGTTAGAGCTAATACACTTTCTTAAATAAGGATTATGACTATGTCTGATTACAACTGGCCGGAAGAGGTCGCTTACGTGAATGCAGTAGATTTCTCTGCTGATCAACGACTCGCCGAATACCACCCACGTGCGGTAACCGCGAACGGTAAATCTGCATACCGACAAAAAATACAACTACTCGGTAACGATAAGCTTAAAATTTTTGTTGATTCAAATGATCTCGGCGGGAAAAGTTGGGCCGATATGGCCATTGAAATTTTTGATATCGCAGAGTTTTCGCCTACCTCTACCTTCCCCGACACCATGGAATGCGAAGAAATTTCCTTCAGTGATTTAAGGCATGCCACTCCAGCGGGTTTTAGCGCCGTAAAAATGTATGTCACCCTAGTTTCAAGAGACGCGCCAGACCCCTTAGATTTTAGTCAAACCTACAACCTCTTTTTAACTACGTTACTGTGGAAAATTGACCCAGTACCAGAAAATGCGGGGGATAATAAAGGTTTGAGTGCACCTTCTTTCGCCAAGACTTCCTATACCTGGAGAGGCTAGTAAGGGTGAGTCGAGTGTACATACCCTTAAAGGCAATAGCGGCGATAACCATCCTGTTTATCGCCGTATTTTCTTGCCCTAGGCTTGTGGCTGAAGAGTATGATATTACGCTGCCGGAGAGTGCGGCTTTCGGGGGGAAATTTGTTCGCATTTCCTATACGGGTGAGGCTATTGAGTTTATTGTTCATCATTCAACGGAACCAAGCATTCGCTTATCAGCCCCCTTTCTACTTTCACAAATTGAATACCTATACTTGCCCGCTTCTTCAACGCCCTATTCGCTAGTAGCAAAGTCTCAATATCCATTACTGTTTCGAGCAAGCGATGTGGGGGTTGAAGTCGTGGATGAAACACGGCTTTTAAAGGCCGATATCAACCAAGTTACCCAATGGCAAGAAGAAAACTGGGTAGAAGATGCGGCTAAATTTCATCAACAGCCAAGCTGTGTGGTAAAAAAGAAAATGCTGAATGACCTTCTTGAACAAAATAGGCTTGAGGAAATTCTTGCACCTAGTGAACAACCGCAAGTCAGTGCTTTCTCAGACCAATGTGGTATTTACCCTGTGTTTGCAGCAGAAGCTTACTTCCGGCTGATGAACTTTGAAGAGGCGAGCCGTGGGTTTAAACACACGCAATCGCAAAGCTGGATGTCATCAGCCCCGCCTTATGACGTGGCGTATGTCAATTTAATGCGAGGGTTCAGTGACATTCTCCGAGGTGACGAACGTGCAGACATGCACACCATTTATGAAGGATGGGAATTTCTTCAATATGCCAAATCCCTGATTGAAGCGCATCAGTTAAACGAATTATTGCCAGAATTACATAATGCCCGCGCAACCTATTTTCGGGTTACTGGCGATTTGGTGGCCGCCGCTGACGAATTAGACACCGCCATTGCAGTTAGTCGCGCCTTTGAAAAGTACAATCACGTTGCTAGCTATTTAAACAACCTGGCTGTTTTACATCGCGCATTGGGTAATTTGGCCGCTGCCCAGCGCACCTACAGCCAGTCGATACAACTGGCTCGCATGAGTAACGACGCCTTAGCGTTAACCATTCAGCACGACAACTTGGCGAGTACTTATATAGAGCTTGGCGACTTACCCGCTGCTGCGCGTTATTTTTCCTACTCGGTAGATATTAATATACAAATGGGAAGAGATGCCTACACCGCAGAGGCCTTACTAGGCTTGGCAGATATTGCCTTAGCGCAAGGTAATGCAGGGTTAGCTGACACTTACTTAAACCAAGCCCAGCCTATTATCACGCCTACGTCGTTTCGTGAGAGCAGCCAATATCATACTTTACGCTCAGCCTTTTACGCTGAAACAAAGCAACCGAATAAAGCAAAACAAGCGGCAGCGCTAGCATTTGAACAAGTGGCTGCACTCAGTGATACACGGCATAAAATGAATGTGCTATTTACGTTGGCCAGAAGCGCCATTGCGATACAAGAAGTGGAAATGGCAGAGGTGTATTTGCAAAGTGCATTGGCGTATATCAAACCTAAACATCCGCATCTTATTGAATATTACGAACTGAAAAACGCCCTTTTCTTACAGCATGCTAAGCCGCTAACTGAGTCACAAAAAGCCACAGTAGAAAACAATTTTACCGCTGCACTTAGCCTGGTAAATGAGGTTGAAAATACCTTAAGTATTTATCGTTTAGGGCCCACCTTTAAAAATAAAGTACGCTTATTGATTGATAGTTATGTTGAATACCTCTTGGCAGATAACAGCAATACCAGCGCGCAAAAAGTATTGGAAGTCATGGACAATTATCAAAGTAGCATGCTTCGTAAAAGTAGACAGTTTTATTCTCAATACGGTCAAGACATTGCACTAGAAGAAAACAATACAACCGCCGAAATGGAAGTTAATCTTTTAAGTGTTGGTGAGTCGAATTTGGCGGCCCAGGCACAAATTGATATCAGCCTAGAAAAACGGGATGCGTTGAGAGCTCATGGTCGTCAAGTGAGCCTCGATGTTGACCGCACCCACGCTTATCAATTTGAACGGCTAATAGATAAACTACAGCAGCATGAGGCCTTGGTAAGGTTAATAGATTTACCTAAACACAGCCATCTTATTGTTGGTACAAAACAAGGGTGGCGGCGGTTTTCTATTGGCAAGAACATGAGAGAAAAATTACACCAGCAAGAAGGAGTAGTGACGTGGATAAAGGCAGATGAATTACTTCCTTTAGAGTATTTTAAGTCGCAGTCTATTTCCAAGCTGATACTGGTTAGCGATCATCTCACGCATACCATCGCGTTTTCCGCGCTGCCGATGCCAGATAATGCCACGCATGTTATCGACCATTTTGAAGTGGTACGCGCTTTTTCTGTTTTAGATTATTTCAATCCGGATCCCTCTAGCGCAACGCAAGGGTCACATATCGCGGTGTTTGCTAATCCAAGATTTAATTCGCCTGCTAGCGGAATTTCAAATAAAGCTACCCTTACTTGGCGAAAGGCCATGCCACCTTTGGTCTTCTCGGAACGGGAGGCAAGCAGTATTCAACAACACTTTTCTCATGCTTCGGTCGTCACAGCTTTGGGCGCACAAGCAAACAGCGATGTCTTGATGTCTGATGAATTTGGCCATGCCAAGTTACTGCATATCGCCACTCATGGTTTTTATGACCCTGAGTATCCCGGTATCGTTGGCCTAGTAACATCTGATGCGGCAACACGCCGATATTTACCCGGTTTTGTTTCTTTAACCCAGTTACTGAGTCGGCCATTTTCTGCAGATTTAGTGGTATTAAGTGGATGTGACACGTTGCGGGGGGAAATATGGCTTAGCGAAGGACAAAATAGTTTATCGAGAGGTATGCTAGCGCAAGGCGCGGGGTCGGTATTGGGCACCTTGTGGAAGGTGCCAGACAGAGCCACCGCTCTCTTTATGGAATATTTTTACGCCAGCCTAGCGGTGACGAATAACTCATCATTAGCGCTTCAATTAGCAAAACAAAAAATGAAACAAAACCCTCGATTCCGGGCTCAACGGTATTGGGGGGCATTTGTGTTAACCGTTGCTCGCAAAAACGCAGAAACCATTCAGTTCTAGTATGAAAAAGTGTTAAATCCCTATCCTATAGATAACAAATTGTTGAACCTTACCTTCCAAGAGTGGCGCGACAATATAGCCTCTCGATTGGATGCTGCGAAACCGTTATAAGAATCGGTATCAACGTGAGGAGCTTGTTGGCTTGTTGGAAGAAAAACTCCATCGCCAATAACATGCTTTACATAACCAGCATCGTAGGTAATAACGTGCGTGCCCAATGCCATGGGTTGAACAATACGCTCATGCAAGCCTAGCTCAAATCCCGGTGAGTTGTGTACCACAAATTTGGCCTGCTTAATACGCGTAAGTAGTGCATCTGAATCGATGGCGGGCTGGTAATCGTGAAAGTCAGTAATACTCTGATAGCGCTGCACACCTTTGCCTATCACAGTCAGTTTATGGCCTTGTTGAGCAAAGAAAACAAGACAGTCTTGTCGTGCTTTTGCGCGTAAGTAATAGTCCACCATACGGCAAATCTGCAAAACGTTATTGTTAAGTTCAAGGGTTGGCGGGCGCTTTCCCAATGGGAGCACCCCAACTAATTGCATAAACCGCGTTACACTTTGAGATTGATTGACCAAAGGGGCAATATTGGCCCAAGTAGGAGCGAGCTTTTCACGCCAGTGTGATACGTCAAAGAAAGATACGGGAAATAGCCATTCATTCGATTTTTCTTGCTCAGGAACAATGGCCTCTTCTTTCATTAATTCAGCAGAAATGGCATGAGGGAAAAACAAGGCTTTGATCCCACAGAGTTGACAAAAAGTCACATGTTCCTTATCAACGCAAAGTACGGTTCCCTTGGTGCCTAAAAAGCGAGGTAATAGATGCAAAGGGTGATCAACAAGGAATATATAAAGTGGCTTACCACATTCTTCTAATATACGCTGCCCATTGTCGACTATGTCTAAACCTAAGCCGTTAAAGCTAATGACGATGTCATAGTCTAAATCTGATTTGAGTTGTTGTTCGGCATGCGCAATGGCCTCGGCGTTATGTAAACTTAACTCAATACTTTCGATACCTGATGACGCAAAATCTTGCTGCATGCCGTTCAAAAAATGAGAAGCCACGCCGTACTGGTTGTTCCCTGTGATAAATAACGCTTTCAAATGAGTCCCTTTCCTATCTTTGCTATATGTTAAGTTGGTTTAGTACCGAGTTAGTGAACGAGCGAATTCGATATGGTAGCAGGTGCATCTATATCTTGAGTCTTACTTAACTCACTCGCCTCTTCAACCAATGCTGTCATGGCGTTAATAATATCAAGAAAGTTGGACAATTGGTCTTGAGATAAGTCGTTAGACAGGGTTTCTATTTTGCTGATAAGTTGCTTGGTGGGTAAGCGCATAGTGTCAAATTCTCGTTGTTCAGTGCATATAAAAAGCACAATCATTTAGTTCTTATAGGTGAACTTTCAAATAGCTTGCCAACTTTTTTTGACGGTGAGTTGTGTGAACATGGCAGCAGTAAAACCTTACCTGTCGCTTTGGGTAAAGCGTATAAAATAAAAAAGGCCAGCGGATATTGCGCTGGCCAGGTATTACCAATCAGTGGTGGTTAATACTTAGAAAGTGTACTTCACGCCCACTTTGATTCTCCAAGTAGATTGCTCTTCATCAAAGGTGTCGTAGTTACTGGTATCCGTACCGCCATAGGCTTCTGAATATACGTATTGCCCAAATTCGTTAATGTCGTAATCGAACAAGATTTGCTGAGGGTAGTTCATTTCGTATACCTTGCCCCAATCGTCATTGAGTAAATTAGCGAAGTTATCAATGTTGAGATAAATGCGCCCTTTATGACCTTCAACAAAGCCTGGTATTTCTTGTGAAATGGCTAAATCTACGGTGGTAATCCAAGGTTGAGTCGATGAGTATTTGTCTACATACCCGCCTGCAGAACCTGCCACGCCAGCGGCTTCAGCAATGGCCATAATTTCGTCGTAACTCAGGCCATTTTCAAAATCAACAGCTGAGTCGTTTGCACCTGACGGAATATAAGGAAGGTAAATATCGGAATCGTCAAACGCAGACTGGTCGCCTAAGTCATCATCTTGATAAGAGCCAAGAACCCAAGAGAATGGCTGTCCTGAACGGCGTTCAAAGAACAAATTGAAGTTCGTGTTATAGCCCTCAAAGAATTGGTGAGTATAACCAAGGTTCACAACTAGTCGGTGTTTAATTTCGTAGTACGCCGTGCCAACTAATGGGTCGTTACGGTTAACGGTAACTTCATACTGATAGTTTGACTCTGCTGTAGAGCTAGTGCCTGGGTTAACCTCAGTGATGTCTTGGTGGGTATATGACGCGTTTAGGCTTAGTCCGTTATCCCACTGTTTCGCCAATGCACTAGTAAATAAAATGCTACGCCCACCGTCGTCTGAGTTAGTTAGCTGGATATCATAGTTATCTTCATACTCAGTGCCATCGTATACGTTATCCCAAATGATACGACCATCAACCGTGCTGTTGCCATTATCGATTCGAGATAAGTCTTCCCAGTAGGCGGCATTTTGTCTGTCAACATAGGTTAGCTCATTGGTCCACGCAAAGTTATCGCCCAGCTTAGGAATGTCGAAGGTGTAGTCGGCCGCAATTTGATAGCGCCAATCAGATGGAAGCTCGAAATCAGGGTCGATAGAGGCTGTGCTACCCGCGCCTTGAACCAGTGCACTTTGCGCTTCAGTTGGCACAGTGGTGAAATCTACCGAATCGGCGTCTAAACTGGAGAAGGTTACTGAGTCGTTGGTAACCCCGTCATTGGTGTAAGCATTAGATATCCACACTAGGGGCATGCCGCCATAGAAGCGGCCAACACCACCTCGTAAGGTTAAGTCATCGTTAACTTCCCAATTGAAGCTAACCCTAGGAAGTAAAATATCAAAACCGTCCAGGTTCTCTGTGTTGGTGAATCCATAGGTATTGTTAAAGTTGTCGTTAAGTTGCGGTGAGTCTTCTACAGTAAGGTACTCGTAACGCAAACCTGCGGTAACCATAAAATCGGGGAATAACTCGTACGTGGCATCGCCGTAAAAGGAGTAAACCGTGCTTTCTACATCGTAGGCAAGATCTTCAACATCGTTGGTATAGGCATTTGCATATTCAAAATAAGAAATTTCTTGGTTAGCGAAGTCTTCGGTATCGTCAAAATACCACGTACCCAAAGAATCACGCCCGTAAAGGTTGTAGTTCCATGTGTTTTCAATTTCGGTACCAAATTTATACTCGATGTCGCCCGCAAGGTAGGTTGCATGAACGGCAAAGTTCCATACCTCGTTTTCTAAAACGTTGGCGTGACGATTTTCATCTACGCCTGCCACCACAGTATAACCGCTGTCAGTGCCCGTTGCCGTGTCGACATTAATTTCACCCCAATCTGAGGCAGTAAGCGAAGCCTGTTCAAACTCTTTATAAGACAGGCTGACTTCTGTCTGCAAATTATCTGACCAGTCTGAATAAACGTGGGTGGTGTAGTAGGTATTTTTCTGCGCAAGTGTCCATGTATTCGAGGTTAAGCGAATGGTGTCAGAATCGTCATTATAATTTTGCGCAGAAGTATTTTCCTGATAGCTATAGGTAAAATCAGCGCGGTGGTTGTTGTTGATGTTCCAATCTAGCTTGATAAGGTACTTTTCATCTTCGTCGGCCTCAGGTGCGCCAGCGATAGAATCTTCTAGGCCGTAGGTGTCACTCAGCGCCGAGATCACGTCTTGCGCTGCGGCAACTAAATCTGCTGAGTAAGAATCTTCATTAAAGCCAGTGTCAATTTCTTCTTCCCATTTTTCGTATGAACCAAAGAAGAAAAGCTTATCTTGAATGAGCGGGCCGCCTAATGTAAAGCCATAAGAAGACTCTTCGTTGTCTACGTCATACTCTGTGTCGTAGAGCTTGGTGTCTTTTGCCGTACCAGAAAAGGGTACTTCTTCATAAAAAACAGTGCCATGGAAGTCGTTAGTGCCCGATTTAGTCACCACGTTAACGTTACCGCCACCAAACTTACCGGCACGGGCGCTAAACGGCGTAAATTCTACGGAAACTTGGCTTATTGCATCTAACGAAACAGGAGGGCGGGAAGTAGGGTAACCATTGCTTTGTAGCCCAAACGTATCATTCACGCCTACGCCATCAACGGTAAAGGTATTGTACTTGGGGTTAGAGCCAGCAATGCTTAACTCTTCGCCATCGGCACTCACCACGGCCAAAGGGTTAGAACGGACAATATCTTTAATATCACGGTTGAAGGTTGGCATGTTCTCGATAGCCGATTCTCCAAACACGGAGTTTGAACCATTATTGGAGAAAAAGTCACGGCTACCTGTCACCGTTACGCGCTCGATATCTGACGCAGATTCAAGCGCTGCATCTAGTTCGAAGGTGTCATTTAGCTCAAGGTATACATCCTCAATAATACGACTTTGGAACTTTTCTGACTCAACCACAATCATATAAGGGCCACCTACACGCAACCCACGTGCTGAGAATACACCATTTTCGTTAACGGTGGCCTCTTTCACCGTACCTGAAGGCTCATGAATAATAGTGATAGAGCTGCCTGCAGCAGGGTTACCTTGAGGGCCTACTACGGTACCGCGCATGGCTGATGATTGACCGGTGGCTGCAACCGCTGTGGTTGCCACGCCAATAGACAAAGCTACAGCTATCGCAATGCGACTGAACTGAGTTTTCTTGTTCATGTGTTTCTCTTTATAAATAAAGGTTGATTTTTGTACATAGCAGGGTACGAATACCTGCTAAATACGCCGTATTATTGTTGCCTGAGGTAGCGCAATTGTTGGCTATTTTTATTTCATATATATTTCATTTGTGTAAATTGGAATTTACGTAACGCAATGAAAAATAAGTGTTATTTGAGGCTTTGTTCGACTATATAGTCAAGAGGGTTTACGTGTATTTACACGGCTTTACGAGTATTTACGCAAGGGGACTAAGGGCAAGCGGTGATGAGTGTTGAGGCAGTGCCTTTATTTTAAATGGGTTGCTACCTACGTGGGCAAACTGAGCGCAACAGCGCCCAGTTTTTTCCACTGAGTTATTGACGGGGTACAGGTACTCTAACAGGGTCTTTTGGCTGCGCCTTAATAGGGGAGGTATAACCTTTAAGTTCTTCCAAACCAACCTCTATGGCTTTATCAAGCTGAGGATCCAATCCTTTACTGGTGAACTTAGTCCATTGCTCCACGCTAACATCAGGCATAACCCCTTCGTTTTCTACTTGCCATTGTCCATTGGTGCCATAAAAACCAGAGCGTGGTGCTGTCATGTAACCGCCATCGATGAAACCGGGTACGCCCCAAATGCCAACCAGTCCCCCCCAGGTGCGTTTGCCCACTAATTTACCCAGTCCGTAATAATTGAACATGTAGGGGAGCATGTCGCCACCGGAACCCGACATTTCATTTATTAGCATGACTTTGCTGCCCCAAACGCCGCTCGCTGGGCTTGTTAAAGGCTTTCTGGGTGCTAGGGGGTTGTTAAAGAAACCATTTAATTCACGGCGTAAAATGTTGATGACATAATCGGCGATATAGCCGCCTCCATTGAAGCGTTCATCAATGATGACGCCTGGTTTTTTAGCTTGAGGGAAGAAATAGCGGTTGAAGGAATGGTACCCATCATCTGCGGTGTCTGGCATCCACACGTAGGCTAATTTTCCGTTAGACTGTGCCTCAACATATTGTCTGTTTTTTTCAATCCAGTGATTTTTGCGAAGGCCATTTTCGTTGTTAATGGGTTTAACGAGGTATACCTGTCGCTTGTCTGAATTATCAATATCACCAATAGTGATCCGCGTCACGTGTCCTAAGGTGCCTTCAAATTGCGAATAGAGGTTCTTTTGGGGGTCGATAGGGGTATCGTTAACCGCTATCAGGTAAGCATTTTCGTCAATTTGATGCGCATATTTTCCCAACGGCGACTGTAAGTTCGCGCCGGCGAAAAACGACTCTCCTGTATAAATATGGCGTAATTTAACGCCCTTCTTAGTTACTTCAAAATCGATACCTAACAAGCCGACATTGGGCTTACCAATATCTGGTTTAGCCCCACTGGCAGTAAACGAATGCCCAATGGAGACTTCGCCTCCTAAAGTGTCGAGTAAATACGTTAAATCAAGCGGGTGGCGAATGGATGCCACGAGCGGTTGGTATTGCTCGTATACTGCATCCCAATCTGCTCCGTGGAAGTTCTCTACATACAAATAATCTCGTTGATAGCGCCAAGCTTCGCGAAATATCTGTTGCCATTCTTCAAAGAAATTCACCCGTTTAGATAGGGCGAGTGCAATGACTTTATCGTCATCTCCCGAGCCAGTAATGGCACTGATCAATCGATAGCTTTCTTTACTTTTGAGTAAGATTGCGTTGTTATCAGCACTAAGGCGATATTCACTTACCTTATCGGCAATTTTTGCTATGGTTCGCTCTTCGGCATCGAACTTCATTAAGTGGGTTTGGCTAGCTCCAGTATCATCTTTGAATTGACTTAAAAAATACAAATTCCCGCCTTTACCTCCTGCCAAATGACTGAAATGCCCTTTTTCACTGGTGACTGGCGTGATGCGATCACCAAAGCCCTCGGCGACGAAGACAGAAGGTTGGGTCGGTTCGTCTTCATTGTCGGTGTTGCTATCGTTTTTCTGAGTAGGCTCTTCTTCATCTGAACGCATTGAAAATAGCGGGGCATGGGTGGGCGAAAGGTTGGCGTAATAAAGTTGATAGGTGGCCTTAAAACTTAAGCTCGACATATCCAGCCATGGGCTTTGTGGGCCGTAGTCAACACTACCTAAAAAATATAAGGTGTTACTGTTATCACTCCATGTTGGCCATGTGACTTCTGCTAAACCATGAGTGAGTTGATGGCGAGTGCGTTCTTGCACAGAGTACAAATAAAGCTCACGAAACATGGTTTCGTTTTGTTTTGTATAGGCAATATAACGGCTATCTGGAGACCAAGCGGCCATCATCTCCCATTCTGGATGAACCTGACGATTGGTATCTATAATTTTGGTAGAACCATTGCTTCGGTTAGCTATCCATAGTTGTTGCGCTGAGTCAGTAAATGATAGCCGTTTGCCATCTGGCGACCAAACTAACTTTTGATAAAAGCCTTCACCTGCTAAAGGAATCGTTTTGCTTTTTGTTCCATATTGATCGGCAATCACCAGTTCATATTCACCTGAGGCATCTGAAAACCAGGCAATATATTGGCCATCGTCAGACCATACAGCAGAATGCTCTCGTACGCCTGAAGAGTCGGTTAATGCGCGGGCAGAGCCATGTTCAACAGGCACGGAAAAGATATCTCCACGCGCAGAGAATAAAGCCCTTTTACCCGAGGGAGATACATTAAATTCCGTGATATTTTTATGTGCGTCAACATGGGCATCACGAGCCCAATAGAAGTCTCCTACTACTTCAATGGACAGTTTTTTCGCCGCTTGTTGCTCCTGCTTCAAATATAAATCACCAAGGTATTCATACACCACATTGCTACCGTCTACCGCAAAGCCCATGACATCGTACTCGCTGTAGTCTGTAACCGGTGTTATCGCGTTAGCTGAAGGGGCATAACGAAATACATTAGCCACTTTGGAACGGTTTGAGAGAAAGTAAATATCACCGTTATTCGACCATTCAGGATCCACATCAAAGTCGTTATTAAAAGGAAGATCGTGCTCTTCCAAACTGCTTAAGTTAATCATTCGTAGCGCTTGGTTTTGCCCGCCACGATAATTGCGCCAGCCGCGATCCCAAACCCCCGCTCGGCGAAACACCATGTTTTCACCCTTGGGGTCAAACGCACCGTCTGAGGCTCGTCGCATGGGTAACTGCTGAGGGTTTCCGCCTTCCACCGACACAGTATATAACTGCTGTGAATTGCGAGGGGCAGAGTACCTTGGAGAGCTGAACAACACACTTTGGCTATCAGGAGCCCAGCCAACAACAGCGTCTGAGGCTGGGTGGAATGTGAGCTGTTTAGCATGTCCGCCATCAATACTTACAATGTAGACATCTTTATTGCCTTCATACTCACCGGTAAAGGCAAGCATTTTGCCGTCAGGAGAGATCACGGGTTGTGATTCAGAGCCTTGAAAACTGGTTAAACGTGTGGCTTTACCGCCCTTAATCGTGGTCTTCCACAGATCGTTTGCATAGGTGAACACCAACGTGTCTTTGTGAAGCGTAGGTTCGCGCAGTAACTGCGTTGCATGAGTGGCAAAGGATATTGCCATGATAAATGCCCCTAAGAGCGGCTTTAGAAGAGGATCATTCCTTATCATTGCTTTATCCTTGCGCCTTAATGGCGTTTTTATAGATTTGAATAGTACAGAGCAAACCGAAAAGGTTTGCTCTGTTAACACTGAATATGCCTTACATTAGTCTAATTATTAACCACTGTCTGTATTTATCTATTGAATAATATGGCGGCAAATTCTTCTCCCTTGATATTGGAAGTTTGGGGTTGCGTGTCGAGTATGGCACCATTTATCATTTTTTGGGGGGAGGTTCGATGGACTGAAGTGGCACTATAACTATCGCTTGCCTCAGTTCGACCCAGCAAGTGATCAAGCATATTACATTGAGGTATTCAATAAAGGGGCGGCGGCTCTGGCGTATCAGGTAAAAGCTAAGCAAGACTGGATAAAGTCAAGTCAGACTGCTGGTGTGGTTGCTACTGAGGAGCGCATTTTTGTTTCCATTGATGACGAACCGCCCCAAATCTTGAATTTACATGATGTAAAGGGCATTTGGGGGGCGTAAAACCGAGTTATCTGGGCCCGCCTGAAAGTAAACGCCTCAACTAGTGAGGCGTTCAACAATTTTTAGTTTTCCACTCTCATTCGATGAATTGGGCTGTTGCAAATCTTAGTTACGAAGAGCAGCTATAGTGCGCAACCCCACCAGCGCTGAAAAACTCAATGGGGCGACGTTGGTAATACGTGGCCTCTACCTCTTTTGATTGCTCGTCATACGGGGCAGTGAGTATCTTTTGTAAACGGTGTATTAAGGTAAAGTCCCCTTTTTCAGCCGCTTTGTATGCTGGCACAATAAGCCATTCTCGCCAGATGAACTTAGGGTTGGCCTGGCGCATGGTTTCCGATATTTTGGCTAAATTCCCCTCAATCTTAACGCGTTTTTCTATACTTTGACGCCACGCTTGAAGCCAGTTTTGCCATTCTTTCATTACCTCGTCTTTGGGCGTGTGATAAAAGCTTCTGGTCAAACTGCTCATATCATCGGGTAAAGCCGACAGCTCACGGAAAAACAGAGAATAGTCTACGCCAGTACGTACCATTAATTGCAGTAACTTTATCAGTAAATCGTGGTCATAATCAGCTAAACCTAGCTTGCTTGCCCACATGTTTGCCATGGCTCGCTCCATGACATCAGAGAATCCCTCGTTAATGCTATTAAGCGCAGTGAGATGCTTACTATCGTCTGCAAATAAAGGCATTAACGATCGACAGAACATATCAAAGTTCTTTTGTGCCGCTAGTGGCTGATTTAAAAACGAGAAGTGACGGCCGCCGCCAGTCCATGGCTGATAATCGGTTTCAAAAAATTCACAAAACCCAAAGGGCCCATAATCTAAGGTAAATCCGCCAGCTGCACAGTTGTCGCTGTTAAAGTTGCCCTGACAATACCCTACGCGTATCCATTGCGACACCAAGAAGGTTAATCGGTCACGAAATAGCGTGGCGAGCTTAACAACTTGTACATCAAACGGCTCTGTTGTATCTATTTCTTCTGCATACTCTCGCTCGATTAAATGTATGACAATGGCTTTTAACTCGTCGTGTGCGTTGTCATGTACATGACAGCGCGCACGTCGGGCAAAGAGTTCCAACTGACCCACGCGCAAAAATGACGGTGCCACACGGGTGGAGATAGCGATGGGATTTTGTACCATTACCTCTGGCTCGTATGCGTGTGAGCCTTCGCGATACCAAGGCCTATCTACCGTGTCTGACGTTGACATAAATAGGCTTAATGAGCGGGAAGTGGGAATACCCAGCGCGTGCATATGTTCTTGCACTAAAAATTCGCGCACACTAGAGCGGAGCACGGCTCGCCCGTCAGCCCCGCGACAATATGGTGTACGGCCAGCCCCTTTCAGCTGCATTTCCCAACGCTTGCCGTTTAATACCGCTTCAACGACAGAAATAGCGCGACCATCTCCATAGCCGTTACCTGTCCTAAATGGACATTGCTGGGTATATTCCGTGCCGTAAATTGATAGCGCGTAACCTGTCGCCCAGCCATAAGGCACCATAGGCGAGGGAACCGCAGACATATCACCTGAAAATAATGCAGCGAAATCCGTGGTGGTGGCCAAGCTGTCGTCTAAACCTAATTCTGCAAACAAGGTTTCGCTATGCGCAATGTAGACAGGTGACATTAAAGGCGTAGGTGTAACAGGCACGTAGTGACCTGAGAACACTTGGCGAGGGTTGTGATCGTTACCGTCGCCCGTTGACTCTGGGTCAGGCATGAGTGTATTTAGCAAAGAGTAATTTACGTGCTTTGCGAATGCGTCTAATGTTTTAATTCGTTCAGTCACTATACCTTCCTATTGCGTCACTCTGTGATGAAAACTGTCTTCGAAATTGTATTTCATAGTTGCAAGCTGAATGGGGATCTCTGCTTGTAAAAGCTTACTGCTTGGGTCGCAATGCGAGTTGGCCTTGCTCAACAGTCAGTTGCAATGGCACTGTTGACAGTAGGCTAATGGCTTTGTTCGTTGCGTCTAAACGATATACAGGATTAGTCGCCAAAAAGCCGTTAATCAGTTGCATCAGCTCGCCACTTACCGGCGCTAAATTGCCTTTAAATCCACCAGCATCAATGGTGCTATCAAGTAGCGACAGGGAGCGTACAAAAATGGCTTTTTCTTCGCTGTCGTAATATGGCGTGCCTTCTAAAGCAAGGCTTACCTTCGCAGGGTAGTTCAAACCAAACGCGCTAACACGGGCAGTGGCAATAGCGCCTAGATGAACCACATCTCTGCCATCTGGGCCAATGGACACTGTCATATCTTCAACATCTAATGTCAGTGGAATACCAGCAAGTGAAGTCTGCTTTTGCAGCTGGCTAATTTGGCCGTCGAGTACCTGCTCTAGCTCGGTGCTAGATACAGTGTACACCGATAATTGCGAAAGCGTTGCACAACCCACAAGGGCAAAAGCAAGGGCAAGCGAAAGTAAATACTTCATAAAAGGTGCCTCTTTAGAAAAGCAGTGTCGATTTGCACAACATTAAGCCGCAACAAGGTCGTAACCATTGTAGAACCTACAACCGGTGTACACAACGCGCACACCTCGTGATGCCATCATCTTACGATGTAGATAGGCTATTGTGCTATTTCAGCAGCGACTACAGATATTTCTACCAGCAACGCATCGCGAGCCATATCTGCGGTCACACAAGCCCGAGCTGGCGCGAAACCTTCGGGAACCCAGTTATCCCATACCTCATTCATCTTAGCGAAGTCATCCATAGTTTTAAGATAGATAGTGGCAGAGAGCATATGCTTTCTGTCGCTGCCTGCTTGCATTAGCAGGCTATCAACTTTGTCTAACATGGTTTGTGTTTGGTGTGTGATGTCTTTTGTTGCATCAGCACACACCTGTCCACACAAATAGATAACGCCGTTGTGTTTAACTATACGACTCATACGCTGTTTGGTTTCTAATCTTTCGATATTCATTCAGTTGAGGCCTTTGAAGAGGAGGGATCAATAATAGGCAGCGACTTTAATAGGTTTGTGAGGCTACTTCAATGGGAAGAGAATGCAACGACATCAAACCTATACTGCTGTATTTCGCCAGGCTTTAAACATGACTGTCTTGTTTAGAGGCCTCTGTTAAAAATGGCTGGAAACTTGGGCAAGACAAACACAGCTGTTGTAAAGCACTCATCGCGTCAACAAAGGCAGTAAGCTGTTCATTTGGACTATGTACCTCATTAAAAAATGCATCCATACGCATTAACACGGCAAAAGGGTGGTACCAATTGATATCACCCTTGTATTCGCTACACATATTATCGACAACCTTCCACGACTTATTGTGAGCTATGTCTGCAACGATTGATGCATTTAGCGCATCAATTTTATCCGAGAGCTCGTGTCGAAATTCTTCAAAATAAGGCATTGATGGTAGTGAGTTATGAACTGATTCATTAAAATCGAAAATTAATGCAACATGCATGTGCTTTCCAGTGATGTGTTCATATTTATGATCGGAACTATCGGCTAAAAAACCACAAAATATACCGGGTTTCCAGTCAAATTTTTGGTTGCTGCTAAGCTGGCAAAATTCGATGCCAATCCTACTTTCGACAGCATTAAGCCGATCTTTTACTGCGGGCTTCAGTATATTGCCTAACGGCCAAGCAACATGGTCAAGGGATGCTAAACGAAGAAGGGAGCGCATTTGTTCTTCCAACGCTTTAGCTTCAAGGTAGTGGGTAATGGCTAACTGGTTGATAGGGGTTATTTTCCCTAACCCTTCTGCCTGCAGTAGCTTCTTGAATGACTGCATATACCAATTAGTTGTTGTATTGTTTAAAGGCTTTATATCGTCTAATAGGCCATAAATATCATGCCAGCATATAGCGCAGTCGGGGTCTTGTTTGTGCTGATATTCCCGCGCTGTGATAAGCACCACGTAATGGTGGTTAAAATGTTGCTCGGCAAAAGCTCTATAGTTTGCTAGCTGAGAATCACTAAGTTCCGAATAGACCTTGTGCTCGAAGACTATTGCCACATCGTCCCACTTAACAAGCATATCGGGAAACTTGCCATTGAAGTTTTCTTGAGTAGAAACGTCATATCGACTGGGATTAAAAGCCTTTGGAAGTTTGGATTTTTCGTTAAGTTTTGCCAGAACTGCTGACATCACTTCATCACTGCTTTTCAACAAGTGAGCAAAAGCTTCAGTTAAAAAATTCTCTAAAGGATCGGATTTGTCTCTGGGCCGGTATTTCCTTAAATTGACGAGTAAATTATTTTCCATGTTATAGGCTGTTCCACGTTATCTGATGTTATTTCTTTGACTGGTAAGTCATTTGTAGAGCTATAAGTTTGATGCTTAGTTTTCAAACCGCATAAACATCGTTATAGCATTTTATAAAATGACCTTAGATTACATATCGCTTAAGCGCACTTTTGCTGGGATAAAGCTTTATTCTATTCCCTTAACTGAAAACAACATAGTGAGGATCTGTTCTCCAGATGCATTTCTGCGCCTGTAGAGAAAATGCGTTAACGACCATTTGTCTATGGAGCTTACTTCTTACAATTTTTCTATCGGCGAATATGCTAAAAGCATTATTTTTCTTATCAAAAAGTATTCGCCCGCGAGGTAACGTCTGATACTCAGAGTCAAACAGTAACGGATATTCAGGAAGGTATACTTTTTCTAATTCCCAAACATCAATGTGGCTGAAACTGCAGTCGGCAATTCCTACACTGCTATATGAGGCTTGGGGTAATAGTATAGATTTTGATATAAGTTTATCTTGATAAACCCAAAAGATACCAATTCGAGGATAAGATGAGGCCATTTAAATCGTCTTTATACAGTTTTACCTCACTGACGTGTTTCGTTTTTAGAACCCTTCTATTAATTTCGTATTATTTAGTGAATTGAGTTGAAAGCGACGACCCACCATAGGAGGAATTAACCAGCCCCCCTTGCTTGCACACGTTTTTTCAATTAAATGGGCAAAAAGAGGTCACGCATGCTCGTGGCTTTAGTGAATCAGAGTACGTTAGAAGGATTTGTCCAAAGCCTTGTAGCAAGAAGCTCAAAAACTCGCTCATAATTTAAGATACGGACAGGGAAGTTCAAATGAGGGTATCTCGGGTGTACCGATACGACCTTTTCCAGACACAAAAAAACCGACTCAAGGTCGGCTTGCTCTCTATTTAAAGAGAATGGTACCAGAGGCCGGACTTGAACCGGCACGCTATTTCTAGCAACGGATTTTGAATCCGTCATGTCTACCAATTTCATCACTCTGGCATTTATCTGTGCATCAACATAGCGCTGATGTGGGGCATTATAGCGATAGTGAGCCGTCATACAACACTTTTTTTATCTATCTGTAGTCGGTTGGCTAAAGATTGCCCAAATAAAAAAGGGGCGATTGCTTTAACGCGCCCCTTTGTCTGTTTTATATGACCTTTACGGTTAAAGGTAACTTAATTAGAACCAGTTATAAGCAAACTGTAAATTAATCATACGTTGTTGGTTTAGCGTTTCTGCGGTAATGCCTTGATCGCCGGTTGGCGCGCCAAGTATGGCGCCAATGGGGGCGGCTGGTGGGCTGCTGAAATCCGCTGAACGGGCGTTAGTGATATTCTGAATTGACAGTCGTAAGTTCCACACTCCATCGTAGGGTTCAATGCCAATAGAGAAATCTAGCGTAGTGAGGCTATCCGAAGGGTAGGTTTCATTTATTTGGCTTACCATATCGTCACGATAGCGAAGGGTGCCTGAACTTAGCAATAGCAAATCCTTAACGCCTAGTTCTGTAATATAATAATAGCCTACGTTGCCTGTCCATTTTGGCGCTTGAGCTAAGTCTGAGCCGTCGTCTTTGTGAACACTATCTGCGTATGTTACGGCGGCAGATATACGCCAATCATCGTTAATTTGATAAAGGGAATCTAGTTCAAAACCTGTGGATTCAACATCCACATTTTGGGTTAAAAAGCCAGCGCTTGAGTCGGTGACAAGAAACGAGGTTTCCTGAAAATCGAAAATTTCAGTATAAAATATAGCGGCATTTAGGTTCACACTTTGATCCAGTAACACCAATTTTGCACCTGCTTCATACGTATGAGCTTCTTCCGATTTCACCCGTGCCCCTCCTTCAGATACATCTAATGAGGGGTCGCCACTAGTGACTTCAGCAGATTCAGCAAAGCCGCCGGTTTTGCTTCCAACGCCATAAGATGCATATAGCGTAGTATCGCGATCGTAGTTATAGCTTAACGAAGCATTGCCGTTTAAAAAGCTGTCTTCAAAGTCTAACTCCGACTCGAAAGGTGGGTTAATAACGGTGTTCCATAGGGTTTGTAAGTCACCTTGAATGCGATCAAACTCTACATCTTTGCTTTCATCGGTATAGCGTAAACCTACCGCAAGAGTAAGATCGTCAGAAAGGTATATATCCGATTGAGCAAACACAGAAAGCGTTTCTGTTTGTTGCTTAAAGTCGTTGCCGAATGAACCATTGAATATTTCACCGCTTATATCTCCAGGGGGGAAATTGGGGGTGTTAAAGAACTGTTCTTCTAGAGAGTCCCAATCACTGTTGAAGTAGAAAAAGCCTGTCATAAAGTCGAAATCGTCGCGGCCTTCTGAGGCCAGTCTCAATTCTTGTGAAAATTGATCATAGGTTTCAACACGTTTGAAGTATGTGCTGTAGTATTCAACGTCTCCGGTTGTCACATAGGTAACTTCGTCAAACGCACTGCCGAAATCAAAATCATCATAAAAAAGAATGTCGTAGTTCGCCGTAGAAGTCACCGAGGTAAGCATTAACTCACCCACTTCTTTTTCTATGGTAAGGGTGAAAGCGTCTACGGTGGTGTCGTGATAGCTTTCATTGTATTTGCACTCGTCGCACCAAGCGTTTTTTGTATCGTCTAATTGCGCCTCACCAATAATGTCGATAACGTCTTCGGTAAAATAATTACCGTTATCCACATACTGATAGGCGTTACCAATACGTTCACCGGTAGAATGTTGGTACGCACCTGTAATAGTGAGTGTATCCGATGGGGTATAAAGGCCAGTAATACGTAACCCCCGGTCGCTGTCTTCCGGTACATCTCGACCGGTAGCAATATTTTCTACCCAGCCGTCTTGATCTGCTGCATGTCCCGCTATTCTTAAACTGAAATCATCACTAACGGGTAGGTTGATAGCACCGTCTAAATTCCAGCCTCCATTGGCGACCTCAATGCCACCTTTAAGACTGGCTTCAAATTCATCTGTAGGCTTGCGACTAACAATACTGATGGCACCTAAGCTGGTGTTTTTTCCCAGTAGGGTGCTTTGGGTTCCTTTTATCACTTCAATGCGCTCAACATCAAAAAAAGCGGCGGAATACATGCGCCCTTTTCCTACAAACATGCCGTCTTGAAACAGTGCAACAGACTGGTCAAAGCTTTGCGTTCTGGCTGGGGTGCCTAAGCCTCTTAGGGTTAGGGCTAAGCCGTCGTCGGGTGCGCGAGAAAACACCATGCCAGGGACTAAGTCGGCGATTTCAAAGAGATCATCTACGCCATATTTCTCTATTTCATCTGAGGGCAGAGCGGTAATAGTGGCAGGCACTTCTTGTAACGTTTGGGTGCGTTTTTGAGAGGTAACTTCTATAACCTCCAACTTAGCATTACTTTTTTGCTGTTCATCTACTTGCTCTTGAGATACCGCAGAGTGGGATATCGCTGCTGAGCAACTGAGTATTATTGCCTGTGTGAGTGTGCTGCACTTGAATTTCGTCATACCAGGTTTCCCCAAGTTTGTTATAGACATTACTTTGCCCTTTGTTGTTACCACAATGTGATACACCTGTATTGTTCAATAATTACGCTACATCTCATTCGCCCATCCTGTCAATAGAATATGTTAAAAATGTAAATAAAAAGTTATTTGCATTTCAGGTGTTAATGTTTTTTTTGATTGTTTAAATATTAAATTCATGAATTTATTGCATTAATTATCATTTTTCATGTTTTTTCATGTAAAAAATATGTTGTTGACACGTTCATTTTATGTTGATAGTTTCATATTGCGGTTAACATGTATCACAATATGGGTAACAAGATGAAGATTAATGACATAAAGCGAGTTCATAAAATTTCGAAGCAAGACATGGACAGCATGATTCAAGAAGAGAATGTGAATAACGACACGGGTCTGGAGTTTTATGACCTTAGTCATGAATGGGGATTAGGGCAGCCTTGCTGGCCATATTTTGAAGACGTAAAGATTGAACGCCTGCATGGTATGTCTAAATCTGGTGTGCTTACTCAGCGTATTACAACGGTTATGCACTCGGGTACACATATAGATGCGCCAGCTCATGTGGTTGAAGGCACACCTTTTATGGATCAAATGCCGCTCCCCCGTTTCTTCGGGAAAGGTGTTGTGGTGTCTATTCCGAAGAAAAAATGGGAAGTGATTACGGCCGAAGACTTGGAGAATGCAACCCCCGCTATTCAAGAAGGCGATATCGTTATCATTAATACAGGGTGGCATCACACCTACGCAGACTCTTCTGAATATTATCATTATGGCCCCGGCCTTTATAAAGAAGCCGGCGAGTGGCTAGCTAAGAAAAAAGTAAAAATGGTGGGTATCGACGTGCAAGCGCTTGACCACCCTTTAGGTACGGCAATTGGGCCTCATGGTCCTGGTCCACTGATTCCTCATTTAGAGCAAGAATACAAAGAACATTCTGGTGGGCGTGCAATTATCGATGACTTCCCTGATTGGGAGCCTTGCCACCGTGCGCTTTTAAGTAATGGTATATGCGGCATTGAAAATGTCGGTGGTGAGTTGGATAAAGTGACAGGCAAGCGCTGTACTATTGCGGCTTTTCCGTGGCGTTGGAAAGGCGGTGATGGTTGTATTGTCCGACTTGTCGCGATGATAGACCGTTCAGGTTCTTTCCGAATAGAAAGTGGCGAAAGCGAGTAAAACATTGAAGGAGGTTCGGCAAGTTAGCGCCTCCCACTAACTTTATTTAGGATTTCACCATGTTCGAGTCAACCAATGTTGCTGTTTTAGGGGCGGGTTTGATGGGCTGCGGTATAGCTCAGGTATTTGCCAGCCACAAGGTGTCGGTGCTTTTATTTGACCCCTTTGAACAGGCGAGAGATACAGCGCTATCTAAGATAACCAACGGCATTAAAAGTATGGGTGGCGACATCTCTGCTACCCAATATATCAGTGTGGTCAGTGATATCGAAGCCGCAGTGGCGAATGCCGACGTCATTATAGAAGCGGTACCTGAGAAGCTTTCCTTAAAACAAGAGGTATTCCAGCAAATACAGCCCCTTATTAAGTCTACAGCCATCGTTGCCAGTAACACGTCGGTGATCCCTATTAAGGATATTTTCGATGGATTGGATTTTCAAAACCAAGTGGTTGGTACGCACTGGTGGAACCCGCCTTATTTAGTGCCGTTAGTCGAAGTTGTGGAAAGTGAAAAAAGCAGCACTGATGTCATTAAAAAAATGATGGCGCTGCTCACGTTCGTTGGTAAGAAGCCGGTCCACGTGAAAAAAGATGTGCCAGGATTTGTAGGTAATCGAATGCAGCACGCATTGTGGCGCGAAGCCATTGCGCTCATCAATGATGGCGTTTGCACAGCAGAGGATGTGGACGTAGTGGTTAAGAACAGTTTTGGGCTGCGCCTGCCTCAACTTGGCCCTATCGAAAATGCCGACCTCATTGGGCTAGATCTCACCCTCGATATACACAACGTCATTCTACAAAGCCTAAATACCGATAAAACCCCTTCGCCGGTTTTACAGCAACGAGTGGCTAAAAATACCCTCGGAGTGAAAACGGGGCAGGGGTTTTTATCTTGGGATGACAACAGTATCCAGAAGGTGAGAGAAAATCTTAATACTTACCTATTGAACGTGACCAAACAGCGAGGATAGAGCAATGAAAAAGAACAAAAAAGTTATTATAACGTGCGCTGTCACCGGGGCTATGCATACGCCCACTATGTCTGATGCGCTGCCTATTACCCCCAAGCAAATTGCTAACGAGTCAGTAAAGGCTGCCGATGCCGGTGCGTCCATTATCCACCTGCATGCGCGTGACCCATATACGGGTCAACCTACGGGCGACCCAGACGTTTTTATGCAGTTTTTACCCGAAATAAAACAACACACTGATGCGGTGATTAATCTTACTACTGGCGGTAGTCCAACCATGTCTGTGGAAGAGCGTTTGGCGTGTGCAATGAAGGTAAAACCAGAAATGTGCTCGCTTAACATGGGCAGCATCAACTTTGCAATGTTTCCCTTGGCCTCGCGTTATAAAACGTGGAAGCACAGTTGGGAAGAGGATTATGTGCGAAATAGTGACGATTTCATCTTTAGGAACACCTTTCGTGACATTGAAAAAATCATGACGATTATGTCTGAGCACGGCACTAAGTTTGAGCACGAATGCTACGACGTAGGACATCTTTACAACCTGGCCCACTTTGCAGACCGAGGTTTGGTGAAGCCCCCGTTCTTTATTCAAACTATCTTTGGCATTTTAGGTGGAATAGGGGCGGATGAAGAAAACCTGATGTACATGAAAAGTACTGCCGACCGTTTATTTGGGGATGACTATCAATGGTCAGTATTAGCGGCGGGGAAAAACCAAATGCCGTTTTCTACACAAACCGCCTTAATGGGGGGCAATGTTCGTGTAGGTCTTGAAGACAGTTTGTTCATTGGGAAGGGGCAAATGGCACAGAGCAACGCACAACAAGTTGAAAAAATTAAGCGGGTTCTGGCCGAGTTCTCGTTAGAGATAGCCACACCAGAAGAGACCCGCTCTATGCTGGGGCTAAAAGGCAAAGATAACGTCGATTTTTAAGGACAGGGTAATGAAAATTGTTTCACTTTCAGACATAAAACCATACAACCCACCGGCCCATTTCGACATGGTTGCCCTCAAAATACAGGGCGAAGAAGAAACAGGGTTAACCAAATTTTGGCAAGGGCTGAGTTATTTCCTACCAAATGGTGGCGCCAACATGCAATACCAAACAGGCACCTTTGGCGCAGAGTTCGAAAAATCGTACTACGTCATTGACGGCGAGCTAACGGTGATTGATGAAAAGAATCACGCTACGGTATTACACGCAGGCGACTCTGTGGCGATATACCCTAATGAAGGGCGCAAGCTGAAAAACAATACCAATCGCGTTGCCACTGTGTTGGTGACATTTTCAACGTCTTAATTTGGTGAAGATGTTACCAACTAACCTGTGAAAATGAGTAGAGGACAGCCCATGGCTATGACAGATTCTTGGAGTGATGATTTCGCTCTCAATTTATTCAATGTGAAAGACAAAGTAGTGGTGATTACTGGTGGTAATGGTACGTTAGGTGCCGCTTATGCTCGCACTTTTGCATTACACGGTGCTCATGTCATCGTGACCGCCCGCAACTCATCCACGTTAGATGAGGTGGTGGCGTCAACGCAAGACACTGAGGGAAGTTGTGTGGCTTACAGTAGTGATGTAACAGACCGAACATCTATTAGTCGCTTGGTGGGTGAAATTGATCGCAAGTATGGGCACATCGACGTGTTGATTAATAACGCCGGAATGGCGTTTAGGGCACCTGCAGAAGCAATGCCTGAGGATAAATTTGAACATGTTATGTCGGTCAATGTGACAGGGACACTGATACCTTGCCAAGAGTTCGGTAAGTATTTTATGAAGCAGGGACACGGCAAAATTGTGAATACTTCATCAGTACGTGGTTTTTGTGGTCACCCTGATGGCTATACCGCTTATGCGGCGTCTAAAGCTGCCATAGATAATTTAACGAAGCAGTTAGCAACAGAATGGTCGATAAAAGGTGTAAAAGAAGGCTTTGCTATTAATATCAACGCTATAGCGCCAACATTAATCAAGTCGCCGTTAACACAAGAAATCTGTGAAGACCCAGATAGAATTGCGCCCTTTTTAGCTCGGCTTCCTATGGGAAGGGTGGCTGAAACGAAAGATATGGTAGGGTTAGTGATGATGTTGTCAGCTTCCGCATCGAACTTTATCAACGGCCAAGTTATTTATGTTGATGGTGGATGCACTGCCGGGTAATGGGTGCGCTAACGTCATAGCCTTGAGTTGATAAGAAGAGAAATAAGAGGTCACCATGAATACCATTTTAGTACTGGTGCTTGCGTACAATATTATCGTCATCGGTGGGATTGGCAAATATCTCAGCTGGCGGACGTCACAACAACAGCAAGTAACGGATATGGCGCTAGGTGGGCGTAATGCGGGCGTGGCCATGTTCTCAGTCACGATTGCCATTACCTATTTAGGGTCTGCACATGTTTACGGCCTAATGGAAATGTCTTTTTCTCTGGGGGCTGTGGCGCTTTGGTTTTGCTTCGCACATACCATACTATTATGCGTGATCTGCTTAGGTACAGGGCGCTGGATTCGTCGAACAGGCACGGCCACTATCCCTGAACTTATCGGTAAGTTGTACAACAAAAAATTACGAATTTATACCGCCTGCGTTGCTGCTATGGTGGTATTTGGTTTGGTCACGCTTGAAGCCCAAACACTGGGTATTGGCATTTCCGCCATGTCTGGCTGGCCACTAGGCTGGAGCGCAGTGATTGGGGCAGCCATTGGTACCGCCTATGTTTGCATGGGAGGAATAAAGCAAACCATGTGGGTGAATTTGGTCAATGCGGTGGTGATGTATGTGGCGGTCATTACGGCGGGTATTTACCTCGCATATGTACTTCCTGAAGGTTGGGGAGGGGTGGTGCAACATTATGAAAACCGTGATGAAGCCTTTAAGTTGTCTATTCTCAGTAAACCTGATTTGCTCGTGAGTTTTGCCCTCGCTGCCATATTTTCAGTGGTATTTTCTCAATCCGTGAATCAACAAGGCATGCAGGCTGCGATGTCTGCCAAAGATGAAAAAACCATACAGCGTTCATTGTGGATAGCCGCACCTATTAATGGTCTATTCGGTGTATTCCCAGTGCTGGTAGGTATTGCGGCAGCCACCATTCCTGAGTTTGCTCAACTAGGTCCAAAGTTGGCTGGCGCGGCATTAATCATTAATTTGCTGCCTACCTGGTTAGTGGTGCTGCTGCAAGCAGGGTTCTTAGGTGCTTTGTTATCTACCTTTGCAATGTCAGCCCTTGCGCCCGCTACCATCTTCGCCAAAGACATCGTTGGCTTGCACTTAAAAGCGGCGCTAACTCCAGAGTCAGAGAAAAAACTCATTCGCTATACCATTATCACAATTGGCTTTGTGGCTGCGTTGATGACGTTATTTTTCCATCCTAACGTTATTTTAGCGATTACTTGGCTGTTTGCTTGGTTAGTGCCTTTCTTCTTTATCATTGTGGCGGGGTTATTTTGGAAAAGAAGTGTAGGGGTAGCCAAGTTGGTGTTGTTCTCTAGTTGGCTTGTTAACTTGCTATGGTCTTTTACACCACTTAAAGCTTATTTAGGCCTAACGATGCTCGAAAACGCACACGTTGTGGCCATCGTCGCCTTTGGGTTTACCCTAGTAGGGAACATTGGGGCTAAAAATTGCCACCCAGCGTTATTTGCTAAGAAGCCTAAATCCATGGCATTCGCGGGTTAGGAGGTACCATGAACTTAGCGGCAGAGTTGTTTTTAACATCACTGGTAACCATTGCTTCCATCACTTTGTTTTTCATCGTGATACACGCAATGATAAACAAACGAGGAGAGAAAAAATGAGTGTTGATATGGTCACAAAGCTTTGGATGGGCGGTATTATTCTGTTTGGCTTAGTATTGTATTGCGCTGCCTATTGGGTAGCGCAGCAAAATAATCGATAACCTAGACTATTTGGAGAGCTGAGATAATAGGGGTTAACCCCTTTTTAAGCCAAGGGCTTGGGTAAATTAAAGGGCACACGTGGTGCCCTTTTGTATAATCCCGTGTCGGTGAACCATTGTGCTTCAAATTATTGCAAGCTGGCGCCCAATGCTTTTTCAATAATGGCTTTGTATTCAATGAGCTTATCTGAAATTTCCCGTTTATTTCTGTTAAATCTTACCGACGGAATGGGAATAGAGATAGCAATGTTGCGGCCATAAGGATCTTCAATGGCAATGCCTATTGCGCACACTCCCTCGCAATGTTCTTCTCTATCAAAGGCCACGCCTTTTTTGCGTATTTTTTCAATTTCAAGTTGTAAAGAAGACGCTTCAGACAAGGTGTATGGGGTTAGTTTTGTGAAGCTGGCATTAGCCAGTATGGCGGCAACTTCGTTGTCAGGTTTACTGGCTAGAATGGCTTTGCCATTTGCGCAAGAATGAATAGGGAATGCATCACCCACACCAGACACGGCGCGAAGTTTTTGTGAGTCGGCAATAACTTGATCAATAAATATCATGGCATTGCCATCTTGTACCGACAAATCCACGGTTTCCTCTATTTCTTTCGAGAGGCGTTTCATGTAGGGCAGGATCACTCTGTCTATATCGACTTTTGCCGCAGAGCCTAACGACACCAAACTTGGCCCTAAGCGCACTCGTGAAGTCGGACTGGCTGAAATTAAAAAACCCTCAGTTGCGAGTGCACCTACAATACGCTGAACTGTTGAACGAGGTAAATCAACTTCATTAGCAATAGCACTTAAACTTAAGCCGTCTGGCTTACCTTCTAAAGCGCGAAGCACTTTTACCGCCCGTGAGATGACCTGTATACCTTGCTTTGAACTTCCTGCCTCTGACATAGTTTTTCCTAACTTTACTTACCAGGGATTTTGTACCGCATAACAATACAATTATATTGAAAAATGCTGCTAATGACAGTTTTATTCCCAGTAATTAGTGTTTTATGTCTCTCTTTTAATGCGAGTAAATGTTTATACTCCCTAGCTGTTGTGTCAAACTTAACAAGGAGATTATTCAATCGGAAATAGTGTGAAAAACAGCAAGTCGTCATCTAAAACATCAAATAGGCACACTTCTGCAGGCCGCAGAAAAACAGCGATAAACAACAACATCGAGGGTGAAAACGCCCCACCTGTGGGGATGAGAGCCGGCTTTTTTCGCAGGCTGCTTGCCATGATTTACGACACACTAGTGGCTACTGCGGTAGGCATGTGCGCAGCGATGGTGATGATAGTCACGTTAGTGGTTATGCTGAAAAACGGCGCGCTAGACCTACAAGGCTATGCTGAACCTGCCGACCTGATTCAGGCTTCGTCGACTTATAAACTGCTTATTCAAACTTGGGTAGGGATGTGGATAGCTGGGTTTTTCTTATGGTTTTGGCGAAGAGGTGGGCAAACCTTGGGTATGCGAGCATGGCGTTTACGGATATACAGCACCGTAGAAGAGCCAATGACTTGGCCGCGTTTGCTTATTCGCCTTGTGGCATCGTTGGGCGGTTTGGGCACATTGTTAGTACTGTTCGATTTTAAGCACAAACAATCGCTACAAGACCGCTTAGCGAAAACCGAAGTATTGAAACTGACCAAAGAAGCGAACGACCATAAAAGCTGGTAACCGCTAGCGATTGAAGCTAGCGTTGTCGCCTCAATCTACTAGCTATTTTCGCAGCATCAGTGCTGCAATTGCAGCAAAGAGCATGCTTGGTAGTATTGCGCCCAAATAAGGTGGCAGTTGATACACCAAACTCAAAGGGCCAAATACTTCGTTTAAGATGAAAAAGCCAAAGCCGGTTAATACGCCCATAATCACCCTAGCGCCCATGGTGACGCTACGCAGCGGGCCGAAAATAAACGACAAGGCCATCAGCAGCATAACTCCCACTGAAACGGGCTGAAGTATCTTGCGCCATAACGCTAGCTCGTAGCGAGAAGGGTCTTGGTCATTGTTATCAAGGTAGGCGATATAGTCAATTAGCCCTGTAATAGACAACGCTTCTGGTTTTACCGCTACAATGCCTAGCTTATCGGGGGTAAGGGTTGAGTTCCAACGGATACGAGCTTGATTATCTAATGTGACTTGGTTGTCGCCGAAGCGCGTTACGTCAACACCCTCAAGCCACCAACCATCACCGTCAAAGCTTCCTTCGGCGGCGTAGGTAATGCTTTCCAAAGCCAAGGTGTCGTCGAAGTCGAAAATGGTAATATCTTGTAATGAGTCTCGGCTGAGAACCTGCCCAATACTGACAAAGTGTTCGCCATCTTTCGCCCAAACCAATTGATCAGAAGAAAACAAGCTTCCCCCTGAAATGGCTTCGGTTCGAATTTCTTTGGCTTTCGACTCACTAAAGGGCGTTACCCATTCTCCTACCGCCATCACCAGCAAAATCATTAAGGTGGCTGACTTCATGGCCGAATTAATAATATTCCAACGGCTCATGCCCGCCGCTTGCATCACCACAAGCTCACTGTTACTGGCCAGTACCCCCATACCAATAAGGCCGCCTAATAACGTTGCCATGGGAAAAAACTGTTCTAAATCTCGGGGTAAACTTAGCAATACGTACAGGAAGGCCACCATCATATCGTAGTCGCCTTCGCCTACTTTTCTAAGTTGCTCTACAAACTTAATGAGTGCACTTAAACCAATGAGTACCGAGAGGGTGACGGCCACTGTGCCTAACAGCGTGCGGGCAATGTATAAATCGAGGATCTTAAACATCTATTTTTTTCCTAATACCCAGGCTCGCAACTGTGTACCTGTTTTCCTGTCTCTAACGATCAATGCTATTCCAATAATCAGCATGATGGTATGTACCCACCACAGGCCAAGTTGCGGCGGCATTTTGCCGTCTTCAAGCACCCGTCTACTTGCTAACAACAATAGGAAGTACCCCAAATAGAGCAGGATAGCTGGAAACATCTTTCCGAAACGCCCTTGTCGAGGGTCTACTGAGCTTAATGGTACAGCAATGAGTACCAGAAAGGGGATCGATAACGGAATTGCTATGCGCCACTGTAGCTCAGCCCTAGCTTCAATACTGTCGTCTTGCCATAGCTCAGCGGTGGGGAGCACGCTGACTTTTCTTCGCGCCTCTTCTGCGGGCTTATCGGCAATTTGGATTTGATATTCGTCAAACTCTACTTTTCGGTACGCTTTTGCCGACTGTTCCCCCTCGTATTGCACACCCTCTTTTAATACAAGGTTTCGGGTTCCGTCTGGATTATTAGCCACTTGTCCCGTCTGGGCGTAAACCACGCGCACTTGTTTGTCATTGTTATCTGCTTGGTTTTGCGATAAAAACACCCGTCTAAGGCCATCGTCGGTATCGATGTCATGAACAAATATGACCGCTTTTTCGTTGCCCGTTTGCTGGAATCGCCCCGGTATTAGCGCTGATAGTCCGGCTTCGTTACGGGCCTTTTCCCTTAATTGGTATTCGTTTTCTGCAGCTAAAGGTGCAAAATACAGGGTAATGGCACCGGTAACTATCATGATAAGCACAGACAAAAACAACATCACCCGTGTGATGTACCATTCGCTTATGCCACATGCGCGCATTACGGTCATTTCGCTATCCACATAAAGCCTACCGTGGGCCAGCATAATGCCTAAGTAGGCGCTTATCGGTAGAACGAGGGAGGCGAGTATGGGCGCATATAAACCCAGGAAACCGAGTACCAAGCCGGCAGGTATATCTCCGTCTGAGGCGTCACCTAGTACGCGCACAAATCTTAACGTGACAAAAATTGCCATTAAAATGAAGAAAATCGCTAACTGAGATTTTAGCGTTTCCTTAAGTAAATAGCGGAATATCAGCATCTCAGCCCTTCCGGAAAATGATGAATTTTAGTGAAAGAAAGCACAATTTTGTTTAAACTTCCGTTTTTACACGTTTTGCCTGCAATCAGAAACCGTTTGCATGGTGTGTTGACGCAAATACAACCTATATTTGATAGGTGGCTAAGCGTGAATTGCAGCGAGCTAAAAGGTTATGCTGCGTATTAAAACATAAAGCAGCGCGAAACGTTACGTGATTTTAGTCATCGTGCAAACCATAAACGACGAAAAACGAGGTGATATCGTGGAGTTTAGTGTAAAAAGTGGCAGTCCTGAAAAACAACGCAGTGCCTGTATTGTTGTGGGTGTCTTCGAGCCGCGTCGCCTAACGGCGGTGGCTGAACAACTAGACGAAATCAGTGAAGGGTACATTAGCAATTTATTGCGTCGTGGCGACCTAGAAGGTAAGGCCGGGCAGATGTTGCTGTTACATAATGTCCCCAATGTACTGAGTGAGCGTGTGCTTCTTGTCGGTTGTGGTAAAGAACGTGAACTCGATGAACGTCAATACAAGAATATCATCGCCAAAACGATTAAAACCTTAAATGAAACCGGCTCTATGGAAGCCGTTTGCTTCTTAACTGAACTTCACGTTAAAGGGCGCGATACATACTGGAAGGTGCGCCAAGCCGTTGAAGCCACCGAAGATTCTCTATACACCTTTTTGCAATTAAAAACCAAAAAGGGTGAGCCTCGTCGTCCCTTACGTAAAATCGTATTTAACGTACCTACTCGTCGCGAACTCACGGTAGGCGAGCGTGCAGTGGAACATGGTCTGGCGGTTGCTCGCGGTGCCAAAGTGACCAAAGACGTGGCGAACATGCCGCCGAACATTTGTAATCCTGCGTACTTGTGGCAACAAGCACAAGCGTTGGCGAGTCAATATGACAGCGTAACCGCAGAAGTGGTGGATGAAACCCAAATGGCAGAATTGGGCATGCAGGCCTATTTGGCTGTGGGTCGGGGTTCGGAAAACGAAAGCATGATGAGCATTATGCATCATCGTGGTGGGCCAGCCGATCAAGCGCCAATTGTGCTTGTAGGTAAAGGCTTAACTTTCGATTCAGGCGGCATTTCAATTAAGCCAGGCGAAGCCATGGACGAAATGAAATATGACATGGGCGGCGCTGCAGGCGTATTAGGTACCATGCATACTATCGCGGCGCTTAACCTGCCTATTAACGTTATTGGCGTGCTAGCAGGCTGTGAAAACATGCCAGACGGCAAAGCGTATCGCCCAGGTGACATCCTAACTACCATGTCGGGTCAAACCGTTGAAGTACTTAATACGGATGCAGAAGGCCGTTTGGTATTGTGCGATGCGCTAACTTACGTGGAACGCTTCGACCCAGAATTGGTCGTAGACGTTGCTACCCTGACGGGGGCGGCCATTATTGCTTTGGGTCACCACGCCACGGCGGTAATGAGCACGCACAACCCACTTGCCCATGAGTTATTAAATGCATCTGAGCAAAGCTCTGACCGCGCATGGCGCTTGCCACTATGGGATGACTATCAAGAACAGCTAGAAAGCCCGTTTGCTGATATGACGAATCTTGGTGGACGTCCCGCCGGTTCAATAACAGCAGGTTGTTTCTTGTCACGTTTCACTAAAAAGTACAACTGGGCGCACCTTGATATTGCCGGTACAGCTTGGCGCAGTGGCAAGAACAAAGGGGCTACAGGTCGTCCTGTACCTATGCTCTCACAGTTCATTATGAACCGTGCTGGCATTAAGCTAGAGGACTAATACACGATGCCTCAAGTCGTGTTTTATCAGCTTGTCGATAGCGACAATGGTGTAACGGCAAAAGCCAGCAGGCTTATTGCCGATGCCTACGCCAATAAGCAAAAAATAAGCGTGCTTTGCGATACAAAAGCACAAGCTGAGCAGGTTGATGAGTTGCTTTGGCAACTGCCTGCAGATCGTTTCGTGCCACACAATTTGTATGGGGAGGGGCCACCATCTGGCACACCTGTAGAAATATGTTGGCAACCGCAGCAGGTAGCGAGGCGTCAAATGGTGGTTAATGTAGGGTCAGGCATGATCCCGTCACCGAACAATCACCGAAAAATTATCGATTTTGTACCCGTGGATGAAAAGGCAAAACAAGCCGCGCGGGTGCGCTATAAAAATTATCAGCAGGCCGGATGTAGTATGCAGTTCCAATCTGCATCATCGTAGTGTACTTCCAGTTTATGCGTAAAATTTGAGAGTAAGTAATGGATAAAACCTTTGAACCGCAATCCATCGAGCAGCAATGCTATAAGTCATGGGAAGAAGCGGGTTTGTTTAAAGCTTCAGGTAGCGGCGACCCATATTGTATTTTGCTTCCGCCACCAAACGTAACCGGTAGTCTTCACATGGGCCATGGTTTCCAGCAAACCATTATGGATGCCTTAACCCGTTATCACCGTATGAAGGGCGATAATACGCTATGGCAAGTGGGCACTGACCACGCCGGTATTGCTACCCAAATGGTGGTAGAGCGCCAACTTAACGCCGAAGGCAAGACCCGCCACGATTTAGGTCGTGAAGACTTCATCAAAAAAGTGTGGGAATGGAAAGAGCACAGTGGCGGTACTATTACCGGTCAAATGCGCCGTTTAGGTACGTCGCCTGATTGGTCTCGCGAAGTGTTCACCATGGATGAAGATCTGTCTAAAGCCGTGACTGAAGTGTTCGTAAAACTGCACGAAGAAGGTCTTATTTATCGCGGTAAGCGTTTGGTTAACTGGGACCCTGTGCTTCACACGGCGGTATCAGACTTAGAAGTATTAAACGAAGAAGAAGACGGCCACATGTGGCACATGCGCTATCCGTTAGCTGACGGTAGCGGTGAGCTAGTGGTAGCGACAACACGTCCTGAAACCATGTTAGGTGATACAGCGGTTGCTGTACACCCAGATGACGAGCGTTATCAGGGCTTTATTGGTAAAGAAATCAAACTGCCGATTACTGGCCGTTTAATTCCTGTGATTGCTGATGACTATGTCGATCAAGAATTCGGTACAGGCTGCGTGAAAATTACGCCTGCTCACGATTTCAACGACTACGACATGGGTAAGCGTCACAACCTACCTATGATCAACATTCTTACCGACGATGCGAAAATTAACGATGATGCGCCAGAAGCGTACCGTGGTTTAGATCGTTTCGACGCCCGTAAACAAATTGTGGCTGATTTAGACGCCCAAGGCTCGTTGGTTAAGATTGAGCCGCACAAGCTTAAAGTGCCACGCGGCGACAGAACGGGTGCGGTTATCGAACCATACTTAACTGACCAGTGGTATGTGGCGGTTGAGTCTCTTGCTAAGCCGGCTATTGAAGCGGTAGAAAGTGGCGAAATTCGTTTTGTACCAGAAAACTGGAACAAAACCTATTACCAGTGGATGCACAACATTCAAGACTGGTGTATTTCACGTCAACTTTGGTGGGGACACCGCATTCCAGCATGGTACGACGAAAACGGTAAGGTTTTTGTTGGTCGCACGGAAGAAGAAGTGCGTGAAAAGCACGGCCTTGGCAGTGATGTCACGCTGTCACAAGACGACGATGTATTAGATACCTGGTTCTCAAGCGCGCTATGGCCGTTTGCGACCATGGGCTGGCCAGAAGAAACGCCAGATCTTGAAACCTTTGTGCCGTCTTCAGTGCTAGTAACTGGCTTTGACATTATTTTCTTCTGGGTTGCCAGAATGATCATGATGACCAAGAAGTTCACCGGCAAAATTCCGTTTAAAGATATCTATATTACCGGTCTTATCCGCGATGAGAACGGCGATAAAATGTCAAAGTCGAAGGGTAACGTGCTTGACCCCATCGATTTGATTGACGGTATTGATATTGAGTCTTTAGTGACTAAACGTACCGCTGGCATGATGCAGCCGCAGCTGGCTGAAAAGATTGCCAAGCGTACTCGCAAGCAATTCCCAGATGGCATTCAGGCCTACGGTACAGACGCACTTCGCTTTACCTTTGCCGCTATGGCGTCAACCAGCCGCGATATCAACTTTGATATGGCCCGCGTTGAAGGCTACCGCAACTTCTGTAACAAAATTTGGAATGCATCGCGTTTCGTATTGATGAACACAGAAGAGCACGACACAGGCCGTGACGGCGGCGAGATGGTGCTTAGCATGGCCGATCGCTGGATTTGGGCGAAGTTTCAACAAACGTTGGTAGAGTTTGAAAAAGCCCTCGAAGACTATCGCTTCGATATTGCTGCGCAAACGGTTTACGAGTTTACCTGGAACCAATTCTGCGACTGGTATCTAGAGTTGACCAAGCCTGTGCTTAGCAACGATGCCAGCACCGACGCTGAAAAGCGCGGTACACGTCATACGCTGATTAACGTACTTGAAAGCCTGCTTCGCTTGTTGCACCCGCTAATGCCATTTATCACCGACACTATCTGGCAGCGTGTTGTGCCTCTAAGTGCGCTTAAGGTAGACGCGGGTGCCAGCATCATGGTTCAGGCATTCCCTGAAGTTGAAGCGGCGAAACAAGACGACAATGTACTTGCTGATATCGAGTGGGTGAAGAAGTTTATCGTGGGTATTCGTAATATCCGCGGTGAAATGGACATTTCGCCAAACAAACCGCTTAACGCGCTGCTTAAAAACGTAAGCGATGAAGACGCCCGTCGTCTTGATGCGGCTAAAGCGTTCCTCGATAAGCTTTCTAAGCTTGAAACCGTCACTATCTTAAAAGACGGCGAAGAAGCGCCAGCGAGTGCCACTGCGCTTGTAGGCGAGATGGAAATTCTTATCCCAATGGCTGGTCTTATTGATAAAGACGCAGAGCTTGCGCGTATTACCAAAGCCATGGAGAAAATCGAGAAAGATGTTTCTCGTACTCGTGGCAAATTGGGTAATGAGAAATTCGTAAGTAATGCGCCAGAAGCGGTTATTGAAAAAGAACGGGGTAAGTTAGAAGAGGGTGAGAAAGCCCTTGCCAAGCTTAAAGAGCAGTTCGAGACTATCAAAGCGTTGTAAGTCACTGCATTGTTGAAGAAAGCTGCCCTCTGGCAGCTTTTTTTATAGGTAACGTTTTAACATATCAATCAATGCTTTTCGCTTGATGGGTTTGGTGAGGTAATCGTCCATGCCAATATCAATCGCACTTTTCCTGTCTTCCTTCATAGCATTCGCACTCAGCCCTATGATGGGCAAAGTAGTAAACCCTTTTTCCCGCAATGCTTTTGTGGCTTCGAAACCGTCCATAACGGGCATTTGAACGTCCATGAGTACCACGTCGTAATGTGGCGCGTTGCCTACCTTTTGCACAGCCTGCTTACCATCTTCGGCAATATCAAAGGTGACGCCCAGCCCCGTTAATATCTCGCCGGTCACAATTTGATTAATATTGTTGTCTTCTACCAGAAGTAAATGGCCTTCTAGTTTGGTATCGATGTTGTCGTCTTGGGCGCGTTTGTGTTCATGGGTATTATTGTCACTGAGAACGAAGTGAATGAATTGTTCAAACTGCTGAGGGGTAAAGGGGTGGGTTAGCAGCGGGCCTTTCCATAAATGGCTGTATTTGTTGTGTAGCGCAGTGCCAATGGTATCGGAAATAAGGCCAATTCGTTTCCCATTTTCCTGTAACTCCTTTAGCCATCCTATGTTTTCTCTAAATACAGCAAAGTTAGGAATGTCCACCAACATATAGGGGCTTAATGCTTCACCTTGTTTTGCCTTTTCTATAGACAGCCTTTGTGTTGGGCTTAGGCTCAAAGTTTGAAGGTAGGTGTCAGCAAGTAATGGTGCACCGGTTAAGTAAAGGCTGTTTTTAGGAAGTTGTGGGGTAGCCGCTAAAATTCCCCCCTGATTAGGGTAAACGCGAAGGGGAATAGACACCATAAATTGACTGCCTTTGCCTTCTTGGGAAGCGGCAGACAGTTTGCCCCCCGTTAAATCGTGGAGTTGTGTCACAATGGCTAGCCCCAAGCCTGTGCCACCGAATTTTCTGTTCGTTGACCCATCGGCTTGAGTAAACGGGTTAAAAATTCGCCCTAGTTGTGCGTTTGTCATGCCGATACCAGAGTCTTGAATTTCCATAATTAAATTAAGTTTCTCGTTAGCGCTATCGACCTTACCGTCAAATTTAATGGTAATACTTCCTTGCTCGGTGAACTTCACCGCGTTATTTCCGATATTCATAAGAATTTGCGCAATACGCAGCGGGTCACCAATGACATGAGGGGGCAAATCTGGTGCAACGTCTAGCCGCACAGAAAGGTTCTTTTCTTTGGCACGAAGGGCAATAACCGCAATGAGGTTGTCGAATAGCGAGTGGAGAGAAAAGTTCACTTCTTCAATTTTTAGCTTACCGGCTTCAATTTTTGAAAAGTCGAGAATATCGTTGATCACACTCATTAGTATTTGGCTGGAGTAGGCCGCTTTATCTAAGTATCCGCGCACTTTTTCAGATATCTGGTGCTGTTGTGCCAATTCAATCAACCCTATTATGCCATTCATTGGCGTGCGAATCTCATGACTCATATTGGCCAAAAACATGCTTTTTGATGCCGTCGCTTGTTCTGCTTTTTGCTTGGATTCTATCAGTGCTTTGTTTAACGTTTCCAAGCGGGTATTGAGTTCTTGCGCCTCTTCAAGCAAGCGTTTAGTTTGCTTGTTTTTACCACTAAATACGCTGGCAGCCTTCGCGAGATTACCAATTTCATCTTTACGGGTGATGCCAGGAATGCTGGAAACCTTATCGCCCTCAGAAAGCCTATTAAACACTTGGGTGATAGAACGAATAGGGCCAAGTATCCTGTGTACAGTAAATACTGCCCCTGCTAGGGCAAGTAGAACGGCAATAAGCGAAAATAACTCCCCATTTCGTTGCGTGGTTTCAGCCACCGAAAACGTCTCTTGCGCAATCGACTTCGTATGGGAAGTTACCTGGTTGGCTAACTCACCGCTAAGATATAAAAATTCGTTGGCAGAGCCCGCCATCACGACGTTAACTAAAAACAAATTTCCTTGGGTAATTTGCGTTAGCGTAAAAAAGTCCTCTTCGGCTTTTTCTAGCCGATAGATAAGTTTGCTTTCAGTGTCACCCTGGGGGATAGCCATCGCTCTCACCGCTGCAATCGCACTGTTAAACTGAGTCATTAACAGCATATCGGGCTTTATCATATATTGCAGGGCAGCGTTTTCTGCTACGCCAATCTGACGTTTAATGGCTTCAATAAGTTGAGTAGGAAAAGCCGCCGACGACTCGGCTTCTTCCAGGACCCTTTCTATCACCACAATATCAGCGAGGGTGCCATCCACCAGTAAATCGTCACGTTGACGACGTGCGTCAACCACTTGCTTAAAGTTTTCTTGATACGCACTAAGGTGTTCACGCATACGTGTGAGTACAAAGTTATTGTTTTCTGCACTCAGTGACACTTGAGATTGAGATAGTGTGTCTAATTTTTCATTAATGGTGGTCATGAGCCGTTCAAAACGGGTCACCGCAGACTGGCTGGCATTTTCTTTAAAGATGAGCACATTGCGCTGTAAGTCCAGTACGTCTCTTTCCAATTCTTTGACTAAGCTAACATCCACAACGGCGGTACTGGTTGCCGTCATCCCTTTAATTAAAGCAGCTTGATTTTCCCTGGCAATATAGCTCTGCAGCAGCAGTAGGGTGACCAATGCAATTAAAACGAGCACTAACTGTGTTCTTATTGATGCGAGCATATGTAGCTATACGCCTATTATTTTTAATTATCTTCAGATGCTGTCTGTAGCATCTATGAGGTAATGAATTCATACCATTTTTGCAGACTGTACTCATAGGTTGGCATAACCGTATTCCACACTGCAACATGACTAAATCTATCTTCGTAGCTTCCCCCTGTACGTTGGCTCCCTTTTTGTACACTAATTCGGCCATCAGTTCCTGCCAGCGGCTCTTGGGCGGGTAACCCTTTATACCAATAATCCCATTCGGCTTGGCTTAAGTGAGCGGCAGAACGTTGCGGGTTAGAAATATAATAGCCCTGCCGGGCGATAAATGCGCCAGGCCAACCTGATAGCCACCAGTTCATATAGTCGTATGCTGCATCTTTGTTTCGCCCATTCACCGCTGAAGATAAACACATTACTCCGTGCCAGCCTCGATAACCTTCTTTTGGGGCAGCAAAGCGCACGGGAAGGTTTTGGCTATTGAGGGCGGATACCGCAGGGGAAAACATGCTCTCAATATTAACGCGCTTGCTCTGCATAAACTGCACAGATTCAGGCACTGATGTCCAAAAGCCGCTGAAGTGATTTAACTGAGACAGCTCGATAAGCACAGTAAATAAGTCGTCTAATTCAATTTTGGTCATGGCGCCAATATCATTGAAGGTTACGTAGCCTTTTGCTTCAGCGGCTAGGGCTAAATCAAATAACCCTATGGTAGGGTCATTCACAATGGCGACTTTTCCTGAGTTTCGGCTATCTAACAACCAGCCCCAGCTTTCAGGCTGACTTTTAAGGCCCTCTGGCAGAGTGTTAAGGTTGTAACCAAACGAATCCACATTGTGCACATAGGGAAGAAAGCTAATGTGGTCGGTATGGTTCACACCCAGTTTGCCATCCTCTTGGATGTGTAAAATTTTATGCGGCGCGTCACCGGCACCCATTTGGGCGTTGGGGGTTATTTTTCCGGTTTTCGTTAGCGAGTTTATTTCCTCCCAATAGGTTAGCTTCTTTTTCTCAATCGGCTGGATGGCTTTCGAACGCCATAGTACATTAATACTGTTCGACCACTGCTCATATAAATCAAAGGAATGGGGGGCCATTGACGCTTTTTGCAATACGGCGGCACTACCTCCCGGTTGAAACGCGATATTGATGCCTAAATCGGCCATGGCCTGCTGGCGAATCTCTTCTTGTAAGGTAACGTGAGTGCCTAGCACTCTGATGGTAGGGGGTGGCTTACCAATAGCAAATGGCGTCACGCCAGCGGTTACCCCAAATGCAGCCGAGCCCTTTAAAAAACTTCTTCGATTTTGCGTAGGGGAAATGGAATGCGGTGATTTCCCTGTCATAGACATTATCCAGCATTGATACTCTATGACTAATTTTGGCACCCTTTTCTTATCTTACCAACTTATTTTGTTAATGCTTTGTTGTTGGGCGTAATTTTTATCAGCAAGCCTTCGTATTGCTGGGAACTTGGGTAATGACTTCTACTCGGTTTCTGCCTCCACGCTTAGCGGTATACAACGCGTTGTCAGCCATATCCAGTAGCTCACGGGCTGTCATGTTCTGTAACATTTTCGCGCAGTAAGCGCCTACACTGACAGTAAATTGCTTTTCTTTAAGCTCAGCATAACGTAAAGGTAACGCTTCTACTTTTTCTCGTAATCGCTCTACTACGCAGTTTACATCGTGCTCCTTGGGTACCACCATACAGAAACCAAATTCTTCGCCCCCCAGTCGACCGATACCGTCCTCTTGTCTGAAAAAAGTTTTTAGGAGGTTAGCGAATATAACTAACACGTCATCACCAAATCCGTGACCGTAGGTGTCGTTAAGCTGTTTGAAGTGGTCTATGTCGGCAATACCTACCAATAATCCAAATTCGTGTCGATGGGCAAAATGAATGGCTTTGTCTAAGGCGTCGTTAAAGGCTCTTCTATTGGGGATATCAGTAAGGGCATCGAAATAGGCCAGTTTTTCTAGCTTAACGTTAGCATTGCGCAACTCTCGGGTCTGCTCAGTCACGAGTGTTTCTAAGTTTTGCTTTATCAACTTCAATTCTTCGTTGCGGCTATTAAGCTGCTCTGAATGAAATTTAGTCGTGCTAACGTCCCGCTCAACCGACGCAAAATGCGTGACTTCACCGAGTTGGTTTTTCAATGGGAAAATATTCATTTCCACCCAGTATGGCGTGCCGTTTTTTGAATAGTTAAGTAAGGTTTCAGTCACCGATTCTTTTGCCAGCAGCGCTTCTCGAATTCGTAACGTTGCTGTTGAATCTGTAAGGGCGCCCTGAAAAATACGTGGCGTTTCACCAATAAGCTCGTCTTGTGTATAGCCACTTACCCGGCATATTGCATCGTTAACATAGATAATCTTCGGCGATAAAGGCCCAGTGACATTTTGCGCTTCTGTAACAATGATCATGTCCTGAGCATTTTTCACGATATCTTCAAAAGAAAAATGGGTGAGTTGTTCGGTGACTTCAGTGAAGTAAACCACCACAAATCCAAGCTCTGTATCTGAGTAGGTTTCGGGGTAGGCACTCACTTTTGCCCAACGTACCTGCCCAGTTTGCCTGCAGACGATCCCCACGATTTCTTCGTTGATAGCGGCATTCAAACGAATCACCTTATTTACAGGGAATTCATCTTTGTGTAGCCGTCGATTCTGCCTATCGATGAATTCCCATTGCTCATCTAATCCTGAAGACTTTTTGATGTGCTCTAGGGTCACATTAAGCAAAGAAAGTGCCGCTGGGTTGGCATACACAACTTGGGTATTCCACGTATGAATAACCACGCCAATTTGGGCGTTATCGAGTAAGTGCAGTAGGTTAACGTTTTTTAAGCTCATCATAAAAGCACACCTATATCATAGCCTGATGACAAGATTACCTAACCGAGGAAATCTTCTTTATTCTTTTACTAGGAGGTGTATATGCATTTAACTTCTCGGCGTTTCTTATAAGGTACGGCTTGTATGGTGATGTTAAACGCGTGCTGTTGCTACTTTAGTATAGTAGAAGAAATGCAAAAAGCTGAACAATGATTGTTCAGCTTTTGGACAGTTTATTTTTACCGGTTCAGTTTAGTGTGTGAGACTTTTTACTTTTCAGGTAAAGCGTGGCAAGCAGTAAGGCCAGAATGGCGAATACGCCAGTGCTACCGCCGTGTTCTTCCACAATGACCACAGTATCTTCGTAAACATATTCGTGATTATCACTTTCTAAGCTTAAGTAAGCTAAGTCTGCATCGTCATAGCTATCGCTATAGGCGAGTAATTCATCACTGTGCGCATCATAAATTTCCACGAGTACATCGTATTCTGAGGGAGGAAAGCCACTTAATAGGGTGCTTTCTATCACAAAGCTGTCTGAAGCATCTTCGCCGTATATATTGAATTCCGAACTCACGTGTATGGCATCATAAAGCCCATCTCTTCCTAAATAGAGCACAGCATACACTCTGGCACTTGAAAAGTAGGTGTCGGCATCAAACTCCACGGTAAAGCCTGAGTAGTAGCCATCGTAATCGATATCGCGGTCGAAGGTCACCCAGCTGTCGTAAATCCAAAACTCACTGGTATACACGTAAGAAGATGGCGAATATGATTGATTATTGGTGCTGACTAACGCCGTTCGTTGTTTGTGTTTTTCACTTTGTTTCGATGCATCTGCGCTGGTAGAGGCGGCTTGCTCTACATAAGGGGTATCAAACTGAAATTCAGACACAGATACTTTGACGGTCGACGCTGAATTATCTTGCGATGCATGAGCAAAGGGTAGGGAAGCGCCACAAACAATCAGTAGCGCCGCTATCATTTTATAAGTGTGTGTTAGAGCTTTCATCGCTTTTATCCTTTCCTGATGAACAATGACAGGGCCATTGTGTGCAGAAATACATGAATAAAAGCTGAAGCAAGCCTTAACTAACCACAGAATTAATCGTCTAAGAACTCACCCTCACCTTCGTAAGACTCGTCGCCTCGTGGCATAAAGTAAGTGCCCCAGCCGTCGTATTGCACGTCGTGCTTGTCGGCAATCTTCAATAATGCATCAGAATCTGAATCTAGTGTTTCGCGTTCAAGTTCGCGTTCTACAACGGCATCAAAACAGAAAATAGTGCCGCCGTCATCCAGCATAAGCTCTTCAGCATCCGTCACTTCAAAGCCTGCTTTAAAGCAGTCAACGGCTGCTTTCTCAAGCTTATCGAAGTCGTTGCTAGCAAGGTGATGTTCTATGGTATAGGTCGCATCTTTTTGGCTACCATCTTCAAGTAGCGCATCAATGGTTTCTTGATTGAACGCGTACCATTCTTCTTTTTCGTCAAACTGGTTCATATTACTTAGGCCTCGTATTTTTCCGCAAGTTTACTCGCTTTTTTCCAATTCATCGACCCGAGTATTAAGCGCTTCAAACTTTTGTTTCATTTCGCCATTAAAGTAATGCATCCATTCTTTAACGGTTTTTTCGTCGGTCAATGCTTGAGGGGCTGAAATATCGATAAGCACAATACCATTATTCCAACGATTCCATTTAATCTTATTGTGCAGATTACTGGCCGTCACCATCACTACCGGTTCGTTTGTGCTTTTGGCTAAACGAAATGCGCCTTGTTTAAAAGGAAGTATCCCCCGTCCATAACTACGAGTCCCTTCAGGAAAGAGCCATACTGACGTGCGTTTTTTGGCGATCCGATTTGCAGCAATATCTAATGTGTTTCTTGCTCTACCGGAGTTTTTTCTGTCGATCATAATATTGCCTGATAGCCAATAAATCTGACCAAATATAGGTATCCACTTTAAACTCTTTTTGCCAATGGTCACCACACCTGGCATGGCGGCTTTACAAATGGTAATGATGTCATAACTATTTTGGTGGTTAGCGATGTACACGTAGGGCTCTGTTTCGTTCACCTTGTCATCTTTGGTGATGACAATTTTAATCCCCATAATTTTCGCCATTAGGGAGTAAAGTTTGCCGGCGGTATGAACGTTATCTTTGTGAAATGGACGACAAATACATACAACAAGCAGTGCAAGATTAATAAGAAGAAAAGCTAAAAATAACAGGGGAACACGTAATAAAGCGATCAAAACAACTCCTAAATACTGGTGACGCGCGCAGTATAATGTAAGTTTCAGCGTACACTTGTCCGATGAGTGTAGACCCGCTTTCCACTAAAAATATAAAATGTTCACCTTAGTCGGCATTCATTTTTCACGAATTATGATAGATACTCACCTTTAGTATGAGGCAAGTAATCGAATAGCCGCTTACAATAAACAAGATATAGCCAATCTCCATAAACTTGGATTTATTACATGCAGACTTTCGTCCCTGATGAATTAGAAGAAGACATCCTTTCCGACTTAATGGAAGAAATAAACGAGCTCTATGAATCCAGTGAACAAACACTCATTGAATTGGAACTACGTCCCGAAGACAACGAACTGCAACGTGCACTTTTCCGTTCTATACATACGATTAAAGGGGATTTAGGTTTAGTTAATTTCACGCCTATGATCCCGCTTCTGCAACACGTAGAAGACTTACTCGATTACTTACGTAAAGGGCAGGTATCGTACACCAGCACCATGAGTGACTTGGTGTTACTAACCATGGACAGGGTTAAAGCGTTTGTTGAGGCCGTGATGGCAGAAGGCAAAGCTGAGTATGACAATACCTTACACGAGCAATTGGTGTTAGCCATTAGCCGAATTTCGCCGGACAACACTGTTGAGCATGAGAAATTGCTTACCGAAGCGGTATTGCTGCTGAACCCCGCACTTGACGTGGTCACTGATGGTGGTGACCCTGATACGGTTCAGATTAAACCCCCCACGCTGGCGACCACCGGCATTCCCAAAGACATGAGTAGCGAGAAGAAGCTAGATGTGCTGTTCTTTCGCGATTTAATGCAAACCATTGAGAGGCGTTCTAATTACTGGGCAGGAAGAGGCGATAGAATTGCTAAGCTTGCTATGTATATCAACGACATTGCGGGTAACCCCATAGAAGAAGATCAATTGGCGGTAGCAAGCTATGTACACGATTTTGGTATGGCTTTTATGCCATTAAAAATACTGCATAAGGGCGACGCACTAAGTGAAATTGAATTCAACTTAATGCGGTCACACGTCTACAAGAGTGCGCGATTATTAGAACACCTTGACCAGTGGGACATGGCACGAAAAATAGTTATGCAGCATCATGAGCGCACCGACGGCACAGGCTACCCGCTTGGTTTAAAAGAGGAAGGTATTTGCGAAGGCGCAAAGTTGCTTGCCATTATTGATACCTATGATGCCATGACGCATTCTCGTGCTCACAATGAAGACAATTTGTTGTCGAAGAAAGAAGCTGTTATTGCCATTAACCGTTCGGCAAAAGGTCAATTTAGCATGAAGTGGGTCAGGCATTTTAATCAGGGCATGACCAGCTTGTTAACCAAAGGGGCGTAGCCAGAAGGGGGCTGAGAAGTTGCGGGTGGAACAGGAGCGACGCGAGGCAAAGATGAAAGTGGGCTTACTTCCCACTTTCATTGCGTAAGACAGAGGAAAACTAGCTTATTCCAAGTTCTTTTAGTTTACGTGTCAGGGTGTTTCTGCCCCAGCCAAGTCGTTTGGCTGCATCTTGCTTATGGCCATGAGTATGCTGAAGCGCGCGCTCTAGCATGATTTTTTCAAAGGTTAACATGGCATCATTTAAAATGTTGTAATGCCCGTCTTTAAGTTGTTTGTCAGTCCAACTGGCAAGCAGTTCTGGCCAGTCACCGGCAGCGGAGCTGGCTTTCTCAATCGAGCTCTCAGAGTGAATCTCAGGCGGTAAATCGCTAGGCAACACTTCTTGGCCACTGGCCATAACGGTTAGCCAACGGCATACATTCTCAAGCTGGCGTACGTTACCGGGCCAGGGCAATTGCGCCATGAGTTTTTCAGCATCTTTACTCAGCGACTTCGCCTCAACGTCTAGTTCTTTTGCGGCTCTACGCAAAAAATGTCGAGCGAGTAGCGGAATATCTTCTCGCCTTTCTGATAATGAGGGTAAGTGCACGCGAATAACATTGAGGCGGTGGAAGAGATCTTCCCTAAACTTGCCTTCGGCGACACGTTGTTCAAGGTTTTGGTGGGTGGCAGCAATAATGCGCACGTCCACTGACACTGACTGATGGCCACCTACGCGGTAAAATTGTCCGTCGGCCAGTACCCGAAGCAATCGCGTTTGCACATCTAAAGGCATATCACCGATTTCATCGAGAAACAGGGTGCCACCATCAGCTTGTTCAAAGCGGCCTTGGCGGGTAGTTTGTGCGCCCGTAAACGCGCCCTTTTCATGACCAAATAACTCAGACTCTACTAAATCAGCAGGAATAGCGGCCATGTTAAGCGCAATAAAAGGGTTGCTTGAACGTGGGCTATGGCGGTGCAATGCGTGAGCGACCAGCTCTTTACCGGTTCCAGACTGGCCGTTAATTAAGACACTAATGGAAGAGCGAGATAATCTACCTATTGCGCGAAACACCTCCTGCATGGCTGGCGCTTCACCAATAATTTCAGTTTGCGATTCATCAGGCACGGCTTGCTGAGTTCTAGATTGTTCTCTAGCATGGGCGAGGGCTCGCTGGGTAAGAGTTACTGCTTCATCAATATCAAAAGGCTTAGGTAAGTACTCAAATGCCCCTTTTTGGTAGGCATTAACCGCGCTGTCTAAATCAGAGTGGGCGGTCATGATAATGACCGGCAACATGGGGTGTGACACGTGCACTTCATTCAACAAGGTCATGCCGTCCATTTGTGGCATACGTATGTCAGATATGATCACTTCCGGCGCTTGACCACTTTGAAGCTGTAGCAAGAGGTCTTGCGGGTTTTCAAAGCTCAAGCACCCAATATTTGCTGCCTGTAAGGCTTTTTGAAGCACCCAACGAATTGAACTGTCATCATCGACAATCCATACAGATTCATTCGTCATTGCCTATCTCCTTACGCTCTATCGGTATATAAATTACAAATTCAGTGTGACCAGGGTGGCTTTCTACATCTATCTTGCCGCCATGGTGATTAATTAGTGTTTGAGAAATGGAAAGCCCAAGCCCGCTGCCATTTTGTTTACTGCTCACCATGGGATAAAACAGGGTGTCTTTAATTTCTGTTGGGATCCCAGGTCCGTTATCTACAATACGCAGTTTCGCAACTAAGGCATGACGTTTTGTTTGAATGGTCATCTGCCTTTCAATTCGGGTTACCAACCTAATTTGTGGGTTGGGTGTTTTGTGCTCTGTGAGTGCCTGAACACTATTGCGTACAATATTCAGCACGGCTTGCTGAATCATATCTGGGTCGATGCGCAGATTGGGAATACTTGGGTCGTAATCTCGAATAATAGTAATCGGTGTGTCGGAGTCTACACGCATGAGTGATCGCACTTTTTCCAACGACTGATGCACATTACACTCTTCGAAACGAGGTAAAGAATTAGGCCCTAACAGCCTATCTACCAAATTTCGTAACCGATCCGACTGTTCTATAATCATGCGAGTAAACTCTTTATGTTCCTCGCTGAGTTCTTTCTCTAACAATTGCGCTGCACCACGAATGCCCCCTAAAGGGTTTTTAATTTCGTGTGCTAAACCCCTGATTAACTCACGTGCTGCATAATGTTGTGCATTTTGTAAGTTTTCTCTGGAAATACGTTTTTGCTGGTCAATTTTTTTAACTTCAAATAACAGATGGGGGCTGTCCTCCATCTGTAGGTTTGTCACCGTCAAGTCAGTCATGACATTGCGGCCGTCACGGAACGTCAAGCGCATTTCATTTTCAGTGAAATCTTCACCTCTACGCATAGCCGCTCTTAGGCGCGTTGCCTCTATAGAGCCTGGCATAAAAAAGTCGCTTAACGGATGACCGATAAGTTGCTTTTTCCCCGTTTCAAACAGGGCTTCACCTGCATGATTGGCGAAGGCAATGTTCAGTTGTTCATCAACCATTACTAATGCCGTATTTAGGCTATTGAGTAAAAGTTGCGTTTCTAACTCGGTAGATTGCATCCGAGTTTGTCTCCTTGCACTTTAATGGTGCATTGTATCACGAGTGGAATATAAGCGTGCAATGTAACACGGTTGTCATATTCGCTATGACCCGCTATGGTGCGGGCGCTGCGCTACAATTGAACCCTAGTTATTGTTTATGAGCACTGATGCTTGATGCAAATACAGCGTTCTTACCTCAGACGATGCAAGAGTCTTGCCCTTATTACCAATGAGAATAACTTGGAACTGATGTGCACCACGGTCGACACCTTTTAGCGCAAATTTGCCCGATGTATTGGTTGCTTTTTCTTTACCATCTAAGAGTAGACGGTAGCGAGGTGCGTAAGGCTTTGAAGGCTGTGTTGCCTCTATAGTGATGTTCCCTGCATTGTTTCGTATGGTTTCTTCATCAGCAGGGGAAAGCAGTTTTACCGAGTACGTTGCTGTTGAGGGAGGCGCTGAAGAAGATAAAGGTTTGGGTGAAGAAGTGAGGTTAGCGGCAGGAACCAGGTTTTGGGTTTGGTTCGCAAATGTTATTTGCTCTGCTTGCGCTTGAGGTTTATCAGTAAACACATAGCTGCCGTCGGCAAGCTTCACTTTGAAGATGCTTTTTTCTTCAGGTACAGTTTGCTGTGCCTGAACTATCTGGCTTGCTTGTGCTGCAAGGCCTAACGAGGCAATGCTTAAAGTGATTGCTAAACATACGCGGTTCACGGGGTTACTCAGTCACGCGATTATAAATACATAATAGAAAAGCTTTGCCAATAAAAAAAGCCCGCAATTGCGGGCTTTTGTATCAGACTTAATACCTAACAGCTTATACGCTGTAGTACATGTCAAACTCAACTGGGTGAGTTGACATATTAAGGGTAGTCACTTCTTCAGACTTAAGATCAATGTATGCATCAATCATGTCGTCTGTCATTACACCGCCTTCCTTAAGGAAGTCACGATCGTTATCTAGTGCTTCAAGCGCCATTTCTAGCGAGCTTGCAACAGTTGGGATTTCTGCTGCTTCTTCTGGAGGAAGGTCATAAAGATCTTTATCCATTGAATCGCCAGGGTGGATCTTGTTCTTAATTCCGTCAAGACCAGCCATAAGCATTGCAGTAAATGCAAGGTACGGGTTAGCTGTTGGGTCAGGGAAACGTACTTCGATACGACGCGCTTTATCGCTAGTTACGTATGGAATACGGATTGACGCAGAACGGTTACGAGCAGAATAAGCAAGCATTACTGGCGCTTCAAACCCTGGTACAAGACGCTTGTACGAGTTAGTTGATGCGTTTGCGAAAGCATTGATAGCACGAGCGTGCTTAATGATACCGCCAATGTAGTAAAGTGCTTCTTCAGAAAGACCGGCGTACTTGTCACCTGCAAAGATGTTTTTACCATCTTTAGCAATAGATTGGTGGCAGTGCATACCAGAGCCATTATCACCTACAAGAGGCTTAGGCATGAAAGTCGCTGTTTGACCGTATGCGTGAGCAACGTTGTGAACAACGTACTTGTAGATTTGAATTTCGTCAGCTTTCTTAACAAGGGTGTTGAATTCGCAAGCGATTTCGTTTTGACCCGCAGTCGCCACTTCGTGGTGATGCGCTTCAATAACTAAGCCCATTTCTTCCATTACCATACACATAGCAGCACGAATGTCGTGGGCAGAATCTACTGGAGGTACTGGGAAGTAACCACCTTTTACGCCTGGACGGTGAGCCATGTTGCCGCCTTCAAACTCTTCACCAGAGTTCCACTTTGCTTCTGCAGAGTCGATTTTGTAGAAAGAACCGGCCATGTCAGTGTGGAATTTAACATCATCGAATAAGAAAAATTCTGGCTCAGGACCGAAGAATACAGTATCACCGATACCGGTAGACTTAAGATACTCTTCTGCGCGACGAGCAACTGAACGAGGGTCACGTTCGTAACCTTCCATAGTAGAAGGCTCTACGATGTCACAACGAATATTAACTTGCGTTTCTTCTGCAAAAGGGTCAACTACGCAGCTGTCTGCATCTGGAAGAAGAACCATGTCAGATTCGTTGATGCCTTTCCAACCTGCAATTGAAGAACCGTCGAACATTTTGCCTTCTTCAAAGAATTCATCGTCAACTTGGCTAGCAGGGATTGATACGTGTTGTTCTTTACCTTTAGTATCAGTAAAGCGTAAATCTACAAATTTCGCTTCACTCTCTTTAATAAGTTCTAATGCCTTATCTACTGACATCGTGTCCTCCAGGTTTAATGTAAAAATGCGGAATGATCAGCTTCATTCCAACAGTGCTAAAGTGAAAGCGATTATCATGCCATTTATCGCTATTCCTATTTATACGGCATCGCAGCCGATAAAGTCCTTTCTGTCATTAGATTTTTGCACTTCAATGGTGCATTAAGGCACGGCAGGGGTGCAATGTAAAATTATTGTTGTCAGCTAGCCTAGAGTAAGTCGCCGAGGGTTGCCACTTAAACCTGCATCTTTTTCGCTAACCGTTTTACCATATGCGTTCTTTAACACGTTTTAAAGTACGCCAATCAAAAACATTTACGGTTTGTCGAAAAAAAGAGGCGCAAACGTCGTGGTTTTTCTGTACAATCCGCGCAAATTTCTCTATCTGCATTTTTTGCAACAAATCTAATGCATACTATTTTGGTATGTATCGATTTACACAGGCTCTATTAAGCATGAATACCACTGATATTAGTAAATTGCGTAACATCGCAATCATTGCCCACGTTGACCACGGTAAAACAACATTGGTTGACAAACTGTTACAACAGTCGGGCACCCTTGAATCTCGAGGCGAGCAAGAAGAGCGCGTGATGGACTCGAACGACATCGAGAAAGAACGCGGCATTACCATCTTAGCGAAAAACACTGCAATTAACTGGAATGACTACCGTATCAACATTGTTGATACTCCGGGACACGCCGATTTCGGTGGTGAAGTAGAGCGTGTTATGTCAATGGCTGACTCTGTACTTCTTCTTGTCGACGCACAAGAAGGTCCAATGCCGCAAACCCGTTTTGTTACACAAAAAGCGTTTGCTCAAGGTCTTAAGCCAATTGTTGTTATTAACAAAATCGATAAGCCAGGCGCGCGCCCTGACTGGGTAATGGATCAAGTTTTTGACTTGTTTGATAACCTAGGTGCTACAGATGAACAGCTAGATTTCCAAGTTGTTTACGCTTCAGCGTTAAACGGCTGGGCGTCATTGGATGCCGATGCGCCTACCGATGACATGACACCACTTTTCCAAACTATCGTTGACCAAGTAGCTGCGCCTGACGCAGACGTTAACGGCGGTTTCCAAATGCAGATTTCTCAACTAGATTACAACTCTTATGTAGGCGTAATTGGTGTGGGTCGTGTAAGCCGTGGTTCTGTTAAGCCTAACCAGCAAGTCACGGTTGTCACTGCTGACGGTAAAACACGTAACGGAAAAGTGGGCCTAGTATATGGTTACCTTGGTCTAGAGCGACACGAAGTTGATGCAGCCAATGCGGGTGATATCATTGCTATCACAGGTCTTGGCGAACTGAAAATCTCTGACACGATTTGTGATGTTAATGCGGTTGAAGCACTTCCACCTCTTTCGGTAGATGAGCCAACGGTTACCATGACCTTCCAAGTTAATACTTCACCGTTTGCGGGTAAAGAAGGTAAGTACGTTACGTCTCGTAATATCCTAGAGCGTTTGAACGATGAACTGGTTCACAACGTAGCATTGCGCGTTGAAGAAATGGCCGATCCGGATAAGTTCCGCGTGTCAGGTCGTGGTGAACTTCACTTAGGTATTCTTATTGAGAATATGCGTCGTGAAGGTTACGAGCTTGCGGTATCACGTCCAGAAGTTATTTTGAAAGAAGAAAATGGCGAAACGCAAGAGCCGTATGAAACCTTGACCATCGACTGTGAAGAGCAGCACCAAGGTTCAATTATGGAACAACTTGGTTTACGTAAAGCTGAAATGACTGATATGTCTCCAGATGGCAAAGGTCGTGTACGTATTGACTTCGTTATTCCTAGCCGTGGCCTAATCGGTTTCCAAACTGAATTCATGACAATGACGTCAGGCTCTGGTTTGCTTTATCATACATTCGACCATTACGGCCCGTACAAAGGCGGTATTATTGGTAAGCGTAAGAATGGTGTTCTTATCGCGAATGCGAACGGTAAAGCCCTTACTAACGCATTGTTTAACCTTCAAGAACGTGGTCGTTTATTCATTGGCCATGGTGTAGAAGTATACGAAGGTATGGTGATTGGTATTCATAGCCGTGACAACGACCTAACGGTTAACGCGCTTAAAGGTAAGCAGCTAACTAACGTTCGTGCATCGGGTACTGATGAAGCACAAACACTTGTGCCGCCAATCAAAATGTCTCTCGAGCAAGCGCTTGAATTTATTGATGATGACGAGCTAGTCGAAGTGACGCCTGAGTCTATTCGTATTCGTAAGAAGCTTCTTACTGAAAACGAACGTAAGCGTGCTTCTCGCGCACCTAAGTCGTAAACCTTTTTACGCGTTAAAAAGCCAACCTTGAGGTTGGCTTTTTTGATCCTGGCGAAAAATATCGACCAAAGGAGTGTTGGCAAAGGCCATTTCTACTTCTATCATCACCAATATACACACAAGAAGGGCGTTATCCGTGCTATCAATTGCGGGTATAGAAGATGATCTTGTTACGCTCGATCTCATTACCGATGCGCTCGAGAATCGAATAGGGGCGACGGTTTATCCGTTTAGCAGAAGTAAAATTGCCCGTGATTTTTTGCTTCAGCAAACCCCAGACTCCTTGCACTTAATCATTAGCGATCAGGTCATGCCTGAATACGATGGGTTAAGCTTGCTAAAAACCTGTCACGCGGCTCGTTTACAAATCCCCTTTTTGCTGATTACCGCTGACCCTAACAAAAACGTTGTCATGGAAGCCAGAAAGCTAGGGGTGAATGGTTTTCTGGCTAAGCCGCTCAATATGGAAGAATTAACCAGCAAGGCGGTGGAAGTCACGAACGGATAAAAAAGTTCGAATTGATATAAGCAGCGCTAGTTTCCTTACGCCTGAGTTATTACACTAGGGGCTAATTAAATTGGTAATAGGACGCTAGTGTGACTTTTAACTTCGACGACACCCCATCTCGCAAAGAGACATTTTCATTCAAGTGGCAGAAATACAACGGGAAGGATATTATCCCAGCATGGGTCGCCGATACGGAGTTTCGTTGTGCTGAACCCATATTAAATGCCATTTCACGCCATGTAGAGCATGGTAACTTAGGCTATATTCTACCTGCCCAACAAACAGACGCGGTGAATGCCGTTGTCCGCTGGCTTGCCGACAAACATGATTGGCAAATTAAGCCTGAATGGCTGGTATGGACCCCAGGTGTGGTACCCGCATTTAATGTTGCATGTAAAGCCTATTGTGAGCCTGGCGATAAGGTGCTAATTCAAACGCCTAACTATCCACCTCTATTAGCTGCGCCTAAAATTAACGATTTGGAGCGAGTGGATATTGGCACGGTGATAGATAATAGCGACTCAGAAAACCCTCGTTATACCATTGATTTTGAAGCATTGGAAAGCCACGCTGCCGATCCTAAATGTAAGTTGTTTATCGTATGTAATCCGATGAACCCTGTGGGCTCTGTATTGACGCAAGACGAGATTGATAGAATTGCAACAATCTGTAATCAACATAACGTTCGCTTGTGCAGTGATGAAATTCACTGCGATCTTATTTTAGAGCCGGGCAAGACACATATCCCCGCAGGCCGAGTAAGCGAACTAGAAAATAACAGCGTTACGCTGATGGCGGCCAGTAAAACCTTTAACGTGGCAGGGCTTGGTACGTCGTTTGCGGTTATTCCAGACGCAGGGTTACGTCGTCAGTTTACGCAAGCTGCAGCGGGTATTATGCCGTGGGTGACCGTGTTAGGTTTAGCCGCCACACAGGCGGCATTTACTGAGTGTGATGACTGGCATCAAGCGCAATTAGCATATTTGAAAGAAAATCGTGACCGCGTATTTGAGGCCGTTAACAGCATTGAGGGGTTATCCATGATAAAGCCTGATGCGACCTTTTTAGCGTGGGTAGACGCTAGTGGCTTGAAGGTGGATAACGTGCTTACTTGGGCTGAGCAAAAAGGGGTGGGGCCATCACCGGGCGCAGATTTCCATCAAGCGGATCACTTTCGCATAAACTACGGCTGCAGTAAGCAAATGCTAGAGGATATTCTTGCGCGCCTTTGCCAATAAATAGTCGGTAATCCTATCAGTGAACGCACCTGCATTTTGCAAGGTGCGTTCATGTTCGTTCATGTAGCCTAGACTCGCCGCCGAAACAGTTAGAAAAACAGCCCCAGCACTTTGTAGCTACCTAGTCCTATCACGGTTGCAACCACGCATCCTCCAGCAATATTACTCAGTGTGGAATTGCGATATTCACCCAAAGCTTCTTTGTTGTTCATTACCATTAATAGAAACAGCGCGATGATAGGAAGCAGTAATCCATTGGTGGCTTGGGCAAACAAAATGGCGGGTAAGGGTTTAAAGCCCATCATGGCAACGCTTACGCCCACCAGGATAATGATTAACCAAACAGCACGAAACGCCTTTCCTTTCATGTTATCAGAGATACCTAAAGCACCACACACAGCATAGGCTGCGGCAAGGGGAGCGGTTATGGCGCTGGTTAAGCCGGCGGCAAATAACCCTAGAGCAAAAAACCATTGGGCTTTATCCCCTAATACGGGCTTAAGTTGCTCAGACATATTAGCGGCGTCCATGGTGATGGCATGGTTAAAAAACGCCATCATCGCGGTTGCCATCACTATAAGGGTAATTAAACCACCCACACTGATTGCCTGTGCCGACTGACGTCTGCAACGCTTAACAGCCTGATCTTTATCTAGGCCTGCGCTAGACTTAGCCACAAGACTTGCATGCAAGAACAAATTATAAGGCACAATCGTCGTGCCAATTAACGCAAGTACGGTGGTAATGACATCGCTATCTAGCCTAGGGGTAAGCAGTTGTGACGCCATGGCGACCACGTCTGGTTTAGCCACAATAAACGTAATAAAAAATACGCCAGCCATGATGAATACTAAAGCGACCAAGACAGATTCTATCCATTGGTAGCGACCGGTCCATAAGAGTAACGCAGCGCAAATTCCTAGGATAAAGGCCCAGGTGCCTGTGCCTAAATTGGCAAAGGCGTTAAGCCCTATTGCCGCACCGGTTAAATTGCCAGATTCATAAGCTGCATTACCAATACCAATAGCAGAAATAATCAGCGCCACTAAGAGTATTTTTAGGGTGGGGTGAGCAATCTGATCTTTCATCGCATCAGCCAGCCCTTTTTGGGTAGCGACACCTAAGCGCGCTGCCATATCTTGCAGCATTATGGTGGCGAAAACAGAAAAGAGTAATGCCCACACTAAATGAAGACCGAAGTTTGCCCCGGCAAGGCTAGCCGTGGTCACTGTGCCAGGCCCAATAAAGGCAGCTGCGATGATATATCCAGATTTATCTTTTGCCATGTCAACGACTCTTGGTTAAGTTTTGGTATCATGACAATAGGGAGAAGAACACGCAATAGCATTACCTCACCCTATTGTCGTGTGCTTCACTTCGTTAATGATTACCTGTTTTGGGTCACCCGTAAAGAAGGGGCGCGAAGGGTACAGGTGGCAACAGGGTATTTGCAACCCTAGGAAGGAAGTTTTGTATGAATACAGCGCCTATAGATGCGTTAGCTCAGGTTTATGAAAATCAAAATTTACACGCTGTTCTGCCAAGTAAGCATGAAGCGGATGGTATGATTTTCGCGGTAGCCGCGGCGCCTGAAATTCCTATGCCAGAGGCGTGGATGCCATGGCTGATCAAGCAATCATCCAGTGTCATGGTGGATCAAGATGTGGATGCGTTGGCTGACGTGTTAATGAATACGCTGCGCGCACATCTCATGGCCATGCGTGATAGTAACCCTAATCTTCCTTCTGCTTGCTATTTCAGACCGGGTATCGATATCCGACAATCCACAGTGACGCAATGGTTAACTGGGCTGCTCTATGCACATCAGCAGTTAGAAAGCGTATGGCAAGAGGCGTGGGATAGGTACGAAAAACAGCCTCCTAATGAACAAACATCCCAAGCTGAAGCGCCTGAAAAGGTCCTCGCGCGGTGCTTAAAGTTATTCTCTACACTTGCCAATGTAGAGCTTGCGCTTTCCCAAAGAAATGACGTGCAGAAAAAGATGTTGCAGGAAAACCTTCCACAATTGTGGCAACAGCTACCGGCGATGCTAAATGAATATGTGACGTTAGCAGGGGAATTGGCGTCAGCGTTGCCTAACCAATTTGAAACTTTTACTCAAACCAAGACGTAAATCGTTTTCCCGCATTATCGGCCACGATGATGCTTTTGCTGTTCCTGGCGCTGAGAGAGAGTATGTTTAAGTGACACCATATAGGTATCTAGTTCGGCCTTTGCGTCATCGTAGGCTTGGTTCAGCGCTATGGAGTCCGGCTCGCGCATAAGGGCCTTAAATGCGTTATCCGTGTTTTGTAATAAGGTTTTCAAATGTTGATTGCTATCTTCCATGATATGTCCCTATACGTTTGCAATTACCGCATATCCTTAGTGTGAATTAATCGTGATATTTTTGCACTCACGCTCAGCGTTTATAATGGTTTAACTACCGCAAGACAAACAATACCCAGTATGAGTAAAACGGGGGCTTCGTTGAGTATGCGAAAAAACTTAGCACTATGCCTGTTTTCATCACGTGCAAACTGTTTCATCAGTTTAAATAGATAGAAGTGATAGCTGTAAATTGCAACTAAAAAAAGCAGTTTAATGTGCAACCACCCAGACATTTTAAACCACGTGGCGCCGTAACTGACAATAAGTGCCACGCCGAAGACGAGTGTCAGAACCGCAAAGGGCGTCACGAAATACCATAGCCGTCTTTCCATGACCTTAAATTCGTCTTTTACCACCTGCGACTTTGCATTGGCGTGGTAAACAAACAGGCGAGGTAAGTAAAACAGCCCAGCCATCCAAGCAAGCATAAAAAAGATGTGAAGTGCTTTAAACCATAAAATATACATAAACTAGTACTGTGCCTTCTGTAAAAAGCTTTGTAAGATATTCCACGTAATAACGCCAATAATATCATTGAACTCTTGGTCGTAAATATAAACAGCGCCAGAACGGGTGTTTTTCAATTGCTCATACACTTCATGAAGCGTACTTTGCGCGTTTAACCCTTCCATTTGGTGATAGCTTAACGCATTTGCATCATGCTCTAAGCTGACATTGTATTGGACCAGTTTATACTGCACATCTATTTCAAATTTTGATTGCTGAATCACAACGTTTGTCGGGTTGTTCGACAAATACTCTTCAAGCGCTTGTTCAGGAGCGTCAACAAACAGCTTATAGTCAGTGCTCATTGCCGCAAGCACCCCAGTTTTTTCCAACGCCTCGCGAATGGATGAAATCGCATAGGGTAAGTTTTGGTAATCAAGCTGACGGATGAAGATAGAGCGATTGCCAAAAAATTGTGTTGCGGTGACGTACGCAGGCACAATAACCAGCATTGCTGGTAATATAATTTGCGGGCTGTACGACAGTTCCATTACCGCGGATAAGGCAGCTAAGGGAGCATGCAGTACCGCGGTGAGCATGCCCGCTATGCCCAAAAGGGCGAAACTGCTGGTGAATTCGGGCACGTTGATAAAGTAAGATAAAGGCAATAGAAGCACTGCGCCAGCGAGCATGCCAATGACCATAACAGGGCCAATAATGCCGCCGGGTACACCAAGGCCAATGGCACATACCGCGAGAATCACTTTACTCACAAGAATCGCGCACAATAATAAGGTGCCTGGGTCGCGGTCGAAAAGCTTTTCGACGTCTACAAAATTGGCGCCCAATGCCTCAGGTAACAAGGTTCCAACGGTACCCGTTATCAAAGCGGCCAGCACTAATCGCCAGACCATAGAGACGGGTCTGAAAAATGTCATTACGCGCATGAGTTGATGGTTAAACAAAGTGGCTAACATGCCTAGCAAAACACCAAGGAGCACTAAGTAAAGGTACATCCATTGGCTAAATGCATTAAACGACAAAAATGACAGTTCGTTGAATTCGCCAAAGACGATACGAGTAAGTACAGAGCCACAGGCAGCGGCAAGCATCACAGGAACAAATATATGGATTTTATATTCCCGAAGAACAACTTCCATCACAAAGATAACGGCGGCGAAAGGTGTATTAAACGACGCTGAAATGCCCGCTGCAATGCCGCAGCCGGCTAAAATGCGAATGCTGTTGTAGGGTAAGCGAAGCCATTGCCCGAGAAAACTACTGCCTGATGCGCCAAGGTGAACAGAGGGCCCCTCTCGGCCGACAACAAAACCGCCAGCCAGCGCCAACATACCACCGAAAAATTGGTTAATTGTGGTTCTAAATGGAATATGGCCGTAGTAATACTTCACCCGGTGGATGACGAAAGGGATGCCCATTCGATAATGCTTAAAGCCAGTAATATAGGCTATTAGCAAGATAAGTCCCACACTGACTAAGGGAAGAAGTAAGTACGCTGGCCAGTCACTATTAAACCAGCCTTGTAAGGTGGTAAGCCCCGTGGATTGCAGCCATTCCACACACAATCGAAATAGAATGATCAGTGAAGCCGCGCACACGCCTCCGACGATACCGAGTAAGCAAAGTTGGACAGACGTTCTTGGGTGAGCGACTTCTTGTCGTAAAGCCTGCAGGCGCATGATATGTTAATGTAATGTCGAGATATAATTAGCTTACCACAAACACTTGCAATTCATAATGTTAACTACAGCATCCACCCGCAAGTTAAGTATTAACAAAAAATAACCATGACAACAGACGAATTAAAACAAAGATTGGGCAACCACAAATGGTCGCTTTTAATGGCGCTGCTTATGCTGCTAATGATTGCGCTAGGGTACAAGATTGCCAGAAAACTCGATGCCGGAGATAGTCAGAAAGTTCTCGCACAAGCAGATACCATTGCCTTGTTGTTAGAGGAAAATAACCAACTCACCACGAAAGTTAATCAGTTAGAAATCGCCTTGGCCTTGGAAGGCGAAGAAAAGCAAAACATTCTTGCTGCGCTAACTAAAGAGCGTAATGCGCAGGTAGCACTGATTAAAAAGATTGCTTTTTATGAAAGGGTAATGTCACCAGAGAGTGAACAAGGCGGTTTTTCAGTGGAAGGGGTACAAATTCACCCCACCGACGTGGCGGGTCAATATCAGCTTCGCATGGTGTTATTACAACAGAGTAAAACCAAAAGAGTGCTTCGAGGCGATTTGTCGATTGCAATTGTAGGGGACCGCGAAGGTAAAGAAGTGACGTTGAATTCCTCAAATACAGGCAGTATGCCAAGCAAGGTTGCCTATCGATTTAAGTACTTTCAAGCGGTGAATGAAGTGATTCAACTACCAGAAAACGTGCAACCCCGTGATATTGTGCTAACCACAACCGTGTACCAGTATAAAACCCGAAAGGGGAAGTATACGCTAAGCGTGCCGTGGCAAGAGGCGCAGCAAAATGGCTTAAATAATCAGGAAGAACAGTAGCTACTCGAACAAAAAGTAATAGCCATAACCCACAATAAACGCGGGCAGTGCAGAGTAAAACGTTGCTAACATGGCAGCCTTAGGTGATAACGCTATGGCAGGAAATAACGCATCACCATCGTTACTGATAGCATTGCCTAATTGGGCTGAAAAGGGAATGGCGCCATTGAGGTATAACGTGGTCACGAGAATTTGTGGCCCGCAACCAGGAAGAAAACCAATCACAATGGCCAATGCCACTAAGCCTAAGCCCATTCCTTGAAACAGTTGGGTAATATCGATAGCAAACCACAATATGGACAGTTCAAAAAGCAAAAAGGCAACCACTACCCAAGCCAACACAAATTGGGTATCAAGGGCTGACTTTTCTTGCCAGCTTACCGGGGGCGAAATAGCCTCCTCTTTTGTGATGGAAGCGTAACCGGTAGATGAGCCGCTAAATGCCCAGAGCGAAATGCCAATAAAACAGAGTGTTGCGCCTATATATCCAAGGGATTTTGCTGATATTCCAAGGTATTGATGAACGGGGAGTTGAAGGGCAATGCCTAAGGCGATGGCTAAAGAAGGTATGGCTACCGCCATCCAAAACTTAATCGATGCTCGCTTAACGTTATCACCAAGGCTGAGGTTCGCCTCACTTTCAGTTGATAGAGATGTCTCGGAGACAGCCGTATCCTTTAGGGTGTCAGAGGGTTTGTAGTTATGAAATTTGTTGACCACTAAACCCGTAAGACTTCCTACCACAACGCCTACTGCCATAACGGTTAAGCCGTCAATGGGGGATTGCGCTAAAAGCAGAAATGCGGCGTCCCCCATGGTGCTTGTTAATACTGCCACCACCGCCCCAAAGCTAGTGACTCCCTTGGTGTATTGAGTGACGACGATAATGGCACCGCCGCAGCCGGGCAGGGCACCAAGGCATGCAGCCAGCCCAACTTCATAAACTGGATGTTGGTTCATAAATCGGCTTATCGCTTCTGCCGATATTCTTAACGTAGCAAGGTAGTAAAGCGCTAACGAAGCATAAACGAATGCGGCAACCTGAAAGTAAGCGTCTGACAGTACCGCGATTGTGACTTCACGAGTCGCGCTTAACCCCAGTAATACCGACAAGATGACGGGCAGTATCACCCGCTTGTTTATCAAATAAGGGTGCTGATTAATCACTGACAGCAGGGTGCGTGAGGTCGTGGTCATTGATGTCACTGGATTGCCTTTTTGAGGAAAAGAGAAACGGCTAGCCGTTTCTCAATAAAAAACACTAACTTTCAAAGGTCACTGTGCCCTTCATAATGCCAATGTGGCCTGGGAAAGAGCAGAAGAAAAGATAGGCATCAGATTTGTTTAGGCCCTTCACTGAAAAGGTGGTAGAGGTTGATTCACCGCCGCCAATAATATCAGTGGCGGCAATAACACGTTCATCGTCAGGCTTGATATAATTGTTTTCCATTCCTGCGCTAATTCCTGCAGTGGCCACCGGCTGTGCATCAGCCTCTTTGGTCATTACCCAATTATGGCCCATTGCCTGCTTGGGGAGGTTTCCCGTGTGTTTCAGGGTGACAGTAAAGTCTTCACAGGTGGCAGGAATAACAAGTTCACTTTTGTTGTACTGCATAGCATCATTACTCTCGATAGTGGTTGAACACTCATCAGCCAGACTAAATTGTGAAACGAGTAAGGTGCTAGCGCAAAATAACAAACGTTTTAACATGGTCGAAAATCCTTAAATGGGTGGTTTTACAAACGAAGAAATATCGCATTGAGAACTTGGTTTGTTTAACGTTACGAAACAAGCATACTATGAGATCATTGTTAATGCTAATGATTATCATTAAGCTTGTTTCGTTTGATACTAGATGCTGTCCGCCGGGTTTTGGATATGGGGTGGGCGTGAATAGGGGGAGGCGCCATAGTGGTTTACGTTTGCCGCTGCGGTTTAAGGATTGATCAAGGCGTGATATTCCGTAGTACAAACTCACAAGCTAGTGAGTCTTTTAATAGAAAGGCTAACAACACTTCTTATAGGTTAACGGTTAGGGAAATAAACCATGAAAGCAACGCGAACTGAGCGAGACAGTATGGGCGAACTAGACGTCCCTAAAGATGCACTCTATGGCGCACAAACCCAACGAGCCATTCAAAACTTTCCTATTAGCGGGCAGCGCATGCCGCTGGCATTTCTTCAGGCTTTAATACTACAGAAAAAAGCCGCCGCACAGGCCAATTTAAACTTAGCCACGTTAGATGAAAGTAAGGCGACTGCCATTATTAAGGCGTGTGATACCTTGTTAGCAGACGATATTTTGAAGCATTTTCCTGTGGATGTGTTTCAAACAGGGTCAGGCACCAGTACCAACATGAATGCTAACGAAGTCATTGCCCATATTGCCCGGCGAGATAGTCAGCAAGATATTCACCCCAACGATCACGTTAACTGTGGGCAAAGTTCTAATGATGTTATCCCCACCACAATACATATCAGTGCTGCTTTAGAAGTCAGCCAACGGTTGTTACCTGCTCTTAAAGCGTTGGTGAGTATCATTGAAGAAAAAGCCGACGAAGTTGCTTGTTTTTGTAAAACAGGGCGTACCCATCTGATGGACGCCATGCCAGTGAGGATGGATCAAAGTCTTCGGGCTTGGTCCTCACAAATCAGCCAGCAAATTCAAACACTCAATGCAGTGCTCCCTTCAATTCAACAATTGGCGCAAGGCGGAACAGCGGTGGGCACAGGTGTTAATGCCCATCCAGATTTTGGCCAAGAAGTGGCACGGGAACTGTCTGATATGACCGGGATTGCGTTTAAACAAGCAGAAAATGTGTTTTCCCTCATTAGTGCGCAAGACAACGCTGTTACCTTGTCGGGATGCGTAAAATCTACCGCCGTTTCGTTGATGAAAATTGCCAACGATTTACGCTGGATGAACTCCGGTCCTTTAGCGGGGTTAGGCGAAATAGCATTGCCTGCATTGCAACCGGGATCGTCCATTATGCCAGGTAAGATAAACCCCGTTATTCCGGAAGCGGTAGCGATGGCTAGCGCACAGGTGATGGGTAACGATTCCGCTATTTCAGTTGGTGGGCAGTCGGGTAACTTTGAGTTAAACGTTATGTTACCTATGATTGCGAGCAATTTGTTGTCGAGCATTCATTTAATGACTACAAGCGCCACCCAACTGGGGGAAAAAGCCATTAAAGGCTTTAGTGTGAATCAGGAAAATTTAGATCAGGCGCTTGAGAAAAACCCCATACTCGTCACCGCACTTAATCCTATCATTGGTTATAGCAAAGCGGCAGAAATTGCTAAGGCGGCTTACAAACAAAAGCGTCCTGTGCTAGATGTGGCATTGGAAATGACCGATATACCAAAAGAAGAACTCATTACCCTGTTAGACCCAGTAAAACTAACTGATAATAGCGAGTAAATGTGGTTTGCGTGTCGCAGCAAAACCTGTCGCTGGCGTACGCAGAATTTAGTGTAACTTGCTTAGGTTTCGCTATTTATTACGGGTTTAAAATTTAACTGCCTATTAATTGAGCGCTTAGTGAGATGATACGCACTTGGCTATTGCCGTTGAAGGGGAATTTGGTAGAGTGCATACTCGCCAAAGCCCTTTAAATGGGTGCGTGCGCAAAAAATTACTCAGGAATAGTTAATGACAGATACGTGCTTTCGAATGAAAGGCACTACGCTTACTAGCATAGTGTTAGAGGTTATCGAATTTGACCCCGACAGGTTTGAATCGCAACTTGCCCAAAAAGTGGCGAGCGCGCCGCAATTTTTTACTCGTTCATCCCTTATTCTTCATCTAAATACGTCCTTGTCTGCCACCGAACTAGAATTGCTGGTGGCGCTATGCCGTAAATTTGAGCTTCAGCCCATGGCAGTGCGTGGCAACACACTGAATTTGAAGTCGGTGATTAACGACCTTGGTTTGGCTGATGTTAGCCAAAGTAAGTTTACGGAAAGCACGCTCAAACCATCAAGCACAAAAACGGCCTCTGATGGCGCTAACCACGAAGCGCCCAAGCCTGCCTCGCCTCCACAAATCGCACCAGTGCCAGCTATTAAGCCCGCGAAAGTGGTTAATCGACCTGTGCGTTCAGGCCAGCAAGTTTATGCGGAAGGCAGTGATCTCGTGATTACCGCGGCGGTTAGCGAAGGCGCAGAAGTCTTAGCCGATGGTAATATTCATGTGTACGGTACGCTAAGAGGGAGAGCCCTAGCTGGGGTGAAAGGGAATACTCAAGCGCGGGTATTCTGCCAGTCGTTAGATGCAGAACTCATATCAATTGCGGGGCAATTTATTATGCACGACAAAGTCAAAACATCGTGCTGGAAGCAACCCGCTCAAATCTACTTAGAAGACGAATCCTTACATATCGAGCCTATTGCTTGAGACAACAAGATGCCGTCGAGGAATAAATAATGGCTAAAATAATTGTAGTGACATCAGGAAAGGGAGGTGTGGGTAAAACCACATCAAGTGCAGCAATCAGTACTGGGCTTGCACTTAGCGGTCATAAAACGGTTGTCATTGATTTTGATGTTGGTCTAAGAAACCTAGATCTTATCATGGGCTGCGAACGTCGCGTAGTGTACGACTTCGTGAATGTGATTAATAAAGAAGCTTCGCTAAAACAAGCATTAATAAAAGATAAGCGAACCGACAACCTCTTTATTTTACCCGCTTCACAAACCCGTGATAAAGACGCGCTTACCATCGATGGTGTTCAAGCGGTGCTTGACGAACTAAAAGAAGACTTCGATTTTATTATTTGTGATTCCCCAGCAGGTATCGAGCAGGGCGCACAAATGGCACTTTATTTTGCTGATGAAGCCATTGTTGTGACTAACCCAGAAGTGTCCTCAGTGAGGGACTCAGATCGTATTTTAGGTATTTTGCAAAGCAAGTCTATGCGCGCTGAACAAGGCAAAGCGGTGAAAGAGCATCTATTATTAACCCGTTATAATCCTACCCGGGTTGAAAGCGCAGAGATGCTAAGTGTGGCTGATGTTGAGGAAATATTGGCGATACCTTTACTTGGGGTTATCCCTGAATCCGAGTCTGTGTTAAAAGCCTCGAACCAAGGGCAACCTGTTATTCTTGATGAAGAAGCCAATGCTGGTCAAGCCTATGCAGATGCAGTTAAACGTCTATTAGGCGAAACGGTAGAACATCGTTTCCTTGAAGCTGAGAAAAAAGGATTCTTCAAGCGTCTATTAGGAGGGAAGTAATGGGTATTTTCGATTTGCTCAAAAAGAAGCAAAAGCCAAGCACTGCAGCAGTGGCCAAAGAGCGACTCCAAATCATTGTCGCTCATGAGCGTAAAAAGCGAACGGAACCAGACTATCTTCCTATGATGCAACAGGAAATCATTCAGGTTATCCGTAAATACGTCACCATTGCTGACGACCAGGTCTCAGTACAGCTTGATAACAATGACGACTGTAGCGTGTTAGAACTTAATGTGACGCTGCCTGACAGTTAATCACTGTTAGCGAATGGCCGTTTCATCAATATCTAATTGAGAGGCGGCCATTTTGATTAAAGACGCATCTAATGGCGGCGGTGCCATGTCTACCCCTTCACTTAGTTTTGAGGTGATGTACTTTAGCGTATCTACCCGTGCTTGCCACTTATGCTCCCCATTTATCACTTTCCATGGTGCGAAGCGGGTGTGCGTTTTAGCCAGCATTTGATTAATGGCGGTAATATATTCCTCTCGTTTCGCTCTATTATGCAAATCTTCTTTGGTCAGCTTCCAGCGCTTATAAGGGTTATTTAATCGCTCCTCAAAGCGGCGTCGCTGTTCGTCCTTTGAAATATGCATAAACACCTTCACTATACGCACCGCATCGTCGCTTAACGTTTTTTCAAACTCGTTGATTTCGTGGTAAGCACGTTGCCATTCATTTTGTGTTGCAAGGTTATCGATACGTTCAACCAATACCCTTCCATAATGGGAGCGATCTAAAATTGCAAATGTGCCAGGTGAGGGGATCTTCATCCAGAAACGATAGAGAAAATGCTTATTCATTTCCTCGGAAGTGGGCTTCGCGATAGGGTAGACTTGTACCCCTCTAGGATCTAACTGCTCCGTTACCCGGCGAATTGCCCCTCCTTTTCCCGCTGCATCCCAGCCTTCAAAAATAATCAGCGCCCTTTTGTTTTGGTGGTAGTAGGCTTGCTGAACGTGAAAAAGGGCTTGTTGCCATTCTTTGAGAGCACGCTTGTAGTCATCTTTTTGCTCAAATTGTGAGGGGGGAAATGTTTCCTCTAACTGAGGTGGTGCAGATAACTTGGCGTGTTCTTCCATAAAATCCTCACGTTGGTTCGCGTAGTCTTCAATTATTAATACGGTGCCTGGTTTTTGTATGTAAGCGCTTGCTAACTCGAATCTTCTTTGAAAATAGGTAGTGTCATAAGATGTCATAAGGGGCGTCATCAAACGTGACACCGCCAAACTATAGCACTGACGGTGGTTTGTCGTCACGGTACTCATCAAAGTCTTGCTTAAATTCCTTGGCACTCGGTTTGGCGGCAAGCGCACAATCTCAATAAGCGTCTGCTGCAATCTGTGAGGTGAAAGGCGTTGGAATGGCCGTGGAGGCGATGAATTAGCCAACGGGAATAAATAAGATGATGAGGTGAAAAAGGAAAAACTATGGCACACTCAACAAATACGACAAGCAACGAAAAAACGAAAATGGCAACATCTGGTATTAGAGAGGGATATTGGTTTTACTTCAACGATGAAAGCGTAGACATTGCCGTCAATGGTTCTATGTGGTCTGGTCGGGAAACGGTATACGTCAATGATAATCCCGTTTCGGATAAGCGTGAAATGTTCAAGGTTAAAAGTAGCCACACTTTTACCCACGCAGAGCAGGCTTACAGGGTGACCTTTGAAATGGACAATATTCTTACCGGGCGACTTGAATGCAGTCTTTTCAAAAACAACAGGCTAATTGCCAAGCAGGAAAAGGCGGCTTTTGACTCTGCTAAATCGTTTATTAAGATTATTGGAGTGGGCTTTCTCTTTGGCTTGCTGATAGGTGGTGCCGCGCTAGCCTTATTTATGCAGTTTGCCCCAGCCTAGGAGGGGCTTATTGTGGAAGTTAACGCGTCTCGGGTAAAAGCGCTTAGGCAGCAGTACCAATGGACACAACAAGCGTTCGCTGACCTATGTTCAGTGAGTTTAAGAACAGTACAACGGGTTGAAAAGACCGGTAATGCGTCGACCGAAACAGTCATGGCGATGTGCGCCGTGTTTAATATTGATCAAGCTGACTTAAAGGTTATTCCGCCACAAGGCTCTCAGGCTGAAACAGAAGTACGATTTGCCCCCATGTGGACGCTGTTAATCGCTGCGCTCATGCTAGGGAGTATGGTAGGAGCTGGGTTAATGTATTGGCTGATATCGTAAACTAAGCTTGATTCGTTAAGTTTTGCCCCAATAGTTGCTAGCAGTACGCAAGTATTAGATAATTGCGCTCAAGCAAAAGTGCATAGGCACTCGGTTTATTAAGAGGTGGGTATGACTGTAGAAACAGCGTTGCCAATTGAGTTTTCTGATGCAGCGGCAGCGAAGGTTAAAGCCCTTGTGACAGAAGAAGAGAATCCCGACCTAAAGTTGCGTGTGTACGTGACTGGCGGTGGATGTTCGGGCTTTCAATACGGCTTCACATTTGATGAAAAAGTTAACGACGGCGATATGACTATCGAAAAGGATAGCGTAACACTCGTGGTCGACCCCATGAGTTTACAATACTTAGTTGGCGGTGTGGTGGATTACGTTGACGGGTTAGAAGGGTCACGGTTTTTGGTTGAAAACCCCAATGCCACCACCACATGCGGATGTGGCGCTAGCTTTAGCGTGTAGTCAGCGACAGTAAATGAAAACTAGGCATACATCGTATTATTCCGTATGCCTGTCTTCTTCTTGTTAAAAATCATTTCCCAATCTTCATTTTATCTGGCTACACTGGTTTCTTAAGCTAGTTCAATTTATGGACGTATTTTATGAAACTTTATGGTTCAACCACTTCTCCTTATGTTCGCCGTATTCGTATTGTTTTATTTTCAACAGAGCATGAATTCTTAAATTTGCAGATTTTTTCGGGTGAAGATAGAGCGCTTTTAGCGTCTCGCAACCCCACATTAAAAGTGCCTTGTTTAGAAGATGATGGCGAAATGATTTTCGACTCTCGTGTCATTTACAACTATTTAGCAGAAAAGTTAGACCATGACGGGCTGAGTTGGGAAGAAGAAAACCAGCTGACACTAATCGACGCCGCTAACGATTCTTTTGTACAGCTGATGTTATTGAAGCGCTCTGATATAGATATAACCCAAGACAAATTATACTTCAGCTTACAAAACGAGCGGATTGAAGCAGTACTTTCCACCCTTTCTGAGCAGTTAAGTCAAGGTGGCTTCAGTGGCTGGAGTTACCCTGAAATATGCCTTTATACTATGATTGACTGGGTGTTGTTTAGAGAATTACACGACATGAAAGCCTATCCACAGTTACTGGAATTTCATGAAAAACACCAAGACCGAATTGAAATTACGGCCACTAACCCACGAGATTAGTGACTCAGAAAGGCTTAATATCCTTTTGCAAAATCACATTGGTACAGCAATGTGTCACCATGAGCAAAGCGTGTGGCATTGTCGAGAAACACGCTCGCCACATCAGCAGGGCGAGACTCTGCTGCTGTGTGCGCGGTAACGGTTAGCTTAGGATGGCGCCAAAAAGGGTGTGAGCTAGGCAAAGGTTCTTGTGTAAATACATCTAGCACAGCATGGGCAAGATGGTGCTTGTCGAGGCTGCTAAGAAGCCCTTCGTCATCTACTGCGTTTCCACGGCCTGCATTAATAAAGATGCTGTGAGGCTTTAAACAGGCAAAAAAGTCTTCGTTTAGTAGCCCATAGGTGCCCGGCGTGTCAGGCATGAGATTAACCACATGATCTGCCTGTTGGGCAAACTGGTGAAGTTCTGCGGTGGCATACATGCGTTTAACCCCCTTAACCGCGTTACCACTTCGCGAGACACCAATCACTGTCATTCCAAAGCTTTGTGCCACCGGCATTAACGCTTTGCCAATATCTCCCACGCCTATTATCCCTAGTGTTTGCCCACGCAAAGGCATGCGTGTAGCCGATTCCCACCGAGGGGGCGTAGCGGCTTGCTGTTCAGCAAATCCGTCGAGGTTTCTTGCATGTTGCAAAAGGTAAGCAAAGACATATTCACGCATGAGCGGCCCAAATACCCCTCTTAGTGCGGTCAAGGTGTAGTCGGTTTTGCCTCCGTTAAGCAAAGGCGCGTTCCCAGCCCAGGTAGACTGGCACCAGGTTAAATTTGTGCAGTCAGGAATAATTTGTGCGGCTAAATCTGGGTCGGCAATCATGACCTCAACGGCGTCACAATTAATCTGTGAAGGGGTGTCTGTGGCTTGTCTTATCACCACTTCTGGCCCTGCTTTTAAACAGCTGTTTTTCTTCATAGCAGTATGGAGTGCTGTGCGTATGGCGTCAGCGTTTTGGCTTAAAATGGTGATAGGCAAAGCGGGTAAAAAGGGGCGTGTCATTGGTTTAAATACTCCACGGTAAACTCATCCTTCCTCTTGTTATGACGATGATTAACGACACAGTCCTTTAACGCAATGGGATATCTCGTTATATTTTTGACTTCAAGTTGTTGTTTTTAGCGTTGGCGATATAACAAAAAGTCTAACAAATATGTGGTTAAGTTATTTCCTAACCATGCCGATAAAAGCAATGAAGATGTTCTCCTTCACCCGAGCCTATTAGTTTCACAGGCTCGGGATTTTTTCGTTGTATCATCACTAAGGGTGTTTTCATGCATCAATTTACTATAGATGTCACATTAGACGGAAGCTTACCGTTTATCTACGCAGCTTTTCACGAGCCTGAATATTTATCAGAGTGGTTTGCTCCAGGCGATTGCAGCGTAACCCAGGTTATGAGTGATTTTAAAGAAGGTGGCCGTTACCGCATTAAAATGCTAGAACCCCATGGCACAGAAATATCCTTGACCGGCGAATACGTGACCGTGTTAGCAAACGAGAAGCTTGCATTTTCCTGGGCATGGGAAGATAACTTGGAAGACTCAGTGATGACAGCGGTAGATGTTCATTTTGAAGCGGTGAATGATGGTCAGGTTAGACTGGTGGTCATGCAAAGTGGCTTTGCCAATCAAGATGAAACAGATCAACATCAATATGCATGGATGTCTTGTTTAGAAAAGCTGGCTGTTTTGGCCAGCGAAACATCGAACTTTAATTAATCAGAACACCAATTTAACGAATTGAAGATACGCTAACTGCCAATGAAAAAGCGGTTAGCGCACTTAATCTTCCTAAGCCTGACATCAGGTGAGAGAAGTCATCGCGTCTTTACCCGTTTTCTCGCGATAGGTGGGAAAATCTGTATACCCTTCTTCACTTCCACCGTACCAAGTAGACGGGTCATCAAATGCCGCCAATGGGTAGTCGTGTTTAAATCGGGTGGGTAAATCTGGATTGGTGATCCAAGGGCGGCCAAACGCAATCATGTCTGCATCGCCATCATTAATACGCTGTTCGGCATCTGCCTTAGTGTAACCACAATTGCCTATCAACAAACCATCATAAAGCGCTCTAAACTCTGCCAGTGACATAGGCTCCCCCCGCTCATGAAAGCCAAATGCGAGGCCGTCCATGACATGCAAGTAACCCAGCTTGCGCTTATTTAACTGCTGAGCCACGTAGGTGAAGGTTTCTCTGAAGTCGTCGGCGCCCATATCGTTAAACACGCCATTGGGAGAAAGGCGAACCCCTACGTTTTCCGCAGGCCATACATCGAACACTGCATCGAGAATCTCGTGTAAAAAACGATAGCGATTTTCAAGGTTCCCGCCGTATTTGTCATCACGTTGGTTGCTACGACTGTCCAAAAACTGATTGATCAGGTAGCCATTGGCAGCATGCACTTCGATACCGTCGAAGCCTGCGGCTTTCGCATTGACGGCGGCCTTTTTATAATCATTAACCGTGCGCTGAATATCATCGTACGACATCGCTTTTGGCACTTCGTACGCTTTTTTACCTTTTGGGGTATGAATCTCATCCCCTTGAATAGCAATAGCAGAAGCAGAAAGGGGAAGGGCACCGTCATGGAAGTCACTGTGTGATGCTCTGCCTGTGTGCCATAGCTGAAGCACTATTTTGCCATCCACTTCATGGACGCGATCAACCACTGAACGCCAGCCATCAACCATTTTGTCAGTGTAGATCCCCGGTGAATCTACCCAACCTATTCCTTCTTTTGAAATTGCGGTGGCTTCGGTAATAATTAATCCTGCATCAGCTCGCTGTACGTAGTGATCCCCCATTATTTTATTAGGGATGCGATCGCTGCCAGCACGGCCTCGGGTCATAGGCGCAAGAACCATTCTATTGTTAAGGCTGTTATCGGCCCATGTCAGTGGGCGAAAAAGAGCAGAGTCTGTCATTTTGTAATCCTTTATATGCGGTTTTATTTAACATGTAGTGATTACTTAAATGGCTTCTTCTTGGATTGATTCAATGGTGAAGGTGAGTGCAAAAATATCTTTCATAGTGTGAAATTGAATATTGAGGGGGCTTGAAAAACGACCATCAAGGGGGGGCCTGGGATCTGTGACTACACAATGTTAAGAAGCTTGTTAGCGTGGGTAGTTGCAGTTTCAAAGTCGTACAGCCGCAGCGCTTTTGCTATGCACTCAAGCTCACTGATAACTTCGCAGGACAGGCCTTTTGCATTTCTGTTGAGTTCTTCCACCACGTCTACTGCTTCAGTGTCATAATCGTCAAGTAAGTCGAGCAGTTGGTGTAATCTTGCGGTAAATGTTTCAACATCAATGCTGTCGTTTTGCAGGGACTCTGTCGCAGTGAGCTGCGCGTCGACAGCGTCAATGGATGAAACCACACGTTGCAAACTCTCTAGCATGGTGGCTGTGGCTTCATCAGCTTCGATGTGGATATTGGTATTTAACTTACGTTCCAGAATCTCTGCGTCTTGGTATAATGTTTGTGCCCCAATACTGCCCGCTAACCCCTTCAATGTATGGATTTCACGGGTAACATCTTTGTAACGACCTTCTTCTATCGATGTCTTCAGCGTGTGCGCAAAATACCGATATTTTTCGGCAAATTTCAGCAGGTGCTTTTGATAAAGTGCAACATTGTAATTGGCGGATAAAAGCCCTTTTTGAAGATCCACGCCAGAAATAGAATTAACAGGGAATTCAACGTGCTCGGGGTCATTATTTTCAGTAATAGCATGAATCTTTGACGGCACTAAAATACGGCTAAGGGTTTCGTACATCACCCTCACGTTTATGGGTTTTGCAATGTGGGCATTCATGCCACAGGCGCTAACTTTGGCGATATCGTCGGCCATCACATTCGCTGTCATGGCAATAATAGGCAGCGTTTGATATTTTGCTTTTTTGCGAATTTCTCGAGTGGCGGAATAGCCGTCCATAACAGGCATTTGGCAGTCCATTAGCACGCCGTCAACGTTGTGTTTTTCCAGTAGCGTGAGTGCTACCTCACCATTTTCAGCCACCGTTGTTTTTACACCTACGGCATCAAGTAATTCACACGCTAATTCCTGGTTCATCTCGTTATCTTCAACCAGAAGTAGGTGTAGGCCGCCAAGAATGTGTGCAAAGGCGGTATTGTCATTGGCACTTTTTAACCTGGTCTTAGCGACCTTATTTACCCCGACACTGCGTGATATGGCCTCTAATAACGTGGACGCGGTAACAGGCTTGGTTAACGTATTCTCAATATCAAGGTGTTTGGTTTCTTCTTCCATGTCGTTACTGTTGAATGCAGTCACCATGATAATTTTAGGCTGATAGCAAATTGAAGCGTGTTGACGAATCTGAGCCACGGTTTCGAGCCCATCCATGTGTGGCATTTTCCAATCCATAAGAATTAAATCAAAGGGCTGTATGTGTTGTTGTTCTAACAAAGTCATGGCTTCATGACCGCTACTAACCACTTTATGTTGGATGCCAAAGCTTGTGAGTTGGCTATGCAATACCTCTCTGGCGGTTTCACTGTCGTCAACGACCAGGATATTTAAGTGTGGTTTTACGCTATGTTGTATATTGGTTCTTTCTGATTCTCTGTAGCCTAAATTAACGGTAAAGAAGAATTGACTGCCTTTATCTATTTCAGACTCAACCCAAATGTCTCCGCCCATTAGCCCCACAAGATCTTTTGATATTGCGAGTCCAAGCCCAGTGCCGCCATATTTTCGTGTAATAGAGGAATCTGCTTGGCTAAAGGATTGGAATAATTTCCCTTTTTGTTCCGGCGTCATGCCTATGCCGTTGTCCGACACGCAAAATTCAAGGCAACAATGTGAGTGGTTTTCGTTGCGTAATTTCACCACGACAACTATCTCCCCCTCTTCGTTGGAGAACTTAACCGCATTATTTCCTAAATTTAGTAGAATTTGGCCAAGTCTTAAGGGATCTCCAATAAAGGTTTTGGGTACGTCATTGTCTATGTCGAAGTAAAGTTCTATCCCTTTTTCATCGGCCTTAAAAGCGATGGCGTTTGCCATGTTTTCGAGCACGTCGTCTAGCTCAAACGGAATTTCTTCAATTTCTAAACGACCCGCTTCAATTTTAGAAAAGTCGAGGATGTCGTTGATAATTCCCAGCAGTAACTCGGCGCTACGGTGCACTTTCTCAATATAGTTTTGCTGCTTTGCATTCAATTGGGTTTGTAAGGCAAGGTGGCTCATGCCTATGATAGCATTCATGGGCGTGCGAATTTCATGGGACATATTGGAAAGAAAATCTGACTTAGCTTGTGTTGCGCTTTCTGCCTTTTCTTTCGCTTCTTTTAACGCGGTCTCCATGGCTTTGGCTGTATTCACATCAAGGTGAATACCAAACATTTTAAGGGAGTGAGTGTCGCTGTTTTCTCTGACTGCGCGGCCTACGCTCAGCACCCATTTGTATGCACCATCAGCACATTGCATTCGATACTCGCAGCGGTAATCATGTGTTTCGTTGCTCAGGTGCCTTTTTAAGCCAAGTTCGCACTTTTCTTTATCATCAGGGTGAATTAAAAACGGAAGAATATTCGTATCTGCACCATATCGAGACGCTAGCTCATCCTTGGTATAGCCAAGCATCGAGGCCCATACCGCGTTGGTAATCAAGGTATCGCTGGCAGGATCCCATTCCCAGGTACCGGCATTCGCGCCCGTCATAGCCAGCTCTAATCGTTGTTCTGCTTCAGCTAACTCTTTAAATGACAAACTGTTTGATATGGCAACAGACGCAAAGCTTGAGGCAATGCGAAAAATATTTACTTGTGATGTATCAAATGCGTTTGGCGCGTTTGCATAGATGGCGACTACTCCTAGCAAGGTGTTTCCTGCCATTAGCGGCTGGCATACCGCCGATTGGGTGTGTTCACCATTAAAGCATTGCGAAGGCGCTAATCCGGCCTGCTCCCATTGTTCTGTTGTTTGTGCAATAAACTCTCTCTTGCAATTGATTGTCCAAGCGACAGGGTCATTAGATTGATTGGTATCAACGGATGTCGGTTGACTACGTTGGCCGTCAACCATGGTGAAAATAAAACTCACTTGATGGGATTGCGGGTGATATAGGCCCACCATAAAGCTATTCGCTTCAAGAGCTTGGTCGAGTTGCTGAAACAGCAGTTTCGCAATGTTTTCTGTATCCGTAGTGGCAGCGAGGTCGCGCCCTACATCGCCTAGTACAAATATATCTCGCGTTCTTCGCTCTACTTGGGCAGAGAGGTATTTCTCGGTTGCATAATGCTTGTTAAGCCGGTTTTTATAAAAAGCGTAGATAAGCAGTAACAGGCTAAGTGGGGCTAATATTTTGAACCACAGTGTTTGATACCATAAGGGCGGTACAATCAGTGTTAAGGTTTGCGGTTTAAGGTTCCAGGTACCATGGTTATTACTGCCAATCACTTCAAAAAGGTAGGTGTCAGGTTGCATGCGCGCATAAGACACTGTGTAGCGATCGGTTATGTCACTCCACGTATCATAGTAGTTAACTAGGCGGGTGCGATATTGGTTATCTTCACTCGCATGGTAATCGAGAGCTGCAAACGTTATGGTGAGTTGTTTATAGTCGTTAGGAAGTACCAAAGACGTGGGTACGGGAAACACTTCTTCGCCGTCTATTTCAACGCCAGTAATGGCGAGCGGGGGAATTGCGTCGTTGGCACTAACGGCATTAGGATTGAAGCCGGTAAGCCCATCTATACTGCCAAAATAAATAAAACCATCAGAGGCTAACAAGGCGGAGCGGGGGAGGAAAGTATTGCTGTGTAAACCGTCGTTAGTGGTAAAATACTGAAATTCCTGAGTATTAGGGTTTAGCCGATAGATGCCTTTCGAGGTGGCTAGCCACAGCATTCCTTGACGGTCTTGCACCAAAGACAGTACCGCGAACCCTACACCATCAATATCTAAACTGATGGTTTCAAATGACTTTGTAGACGGCGTATATTTTTCTAAGCCGCGGTTAGTCGCGAACCAAATAGTATCGTCAATTGCCTGCATAGCCGCATTGATATGGTTGCTGCTTAAGGTGTTTGCATCGTCATTAGCGTTGTAGTTGATAACCCCTTGCGTTGATGGGTCAATTCGAAACAAGCCTTCTCCTTGGGTGCCCACCCAAGCGTTATTTTGATTGTCAATAAAAGTGAACTCCGCATCAACTTCATCAAGGTAACGCTGCACTTCGTTCGTTTTAGGGTTCCAGCGCACTACATGGCGATACTTGGCTAAATTCAACCATAGCCAACCCTCAGCGTCGTGCGCCACCCATTCAACCGTGTTGTTTAAACCGCCAGCCCAGTCTAAGGCTATTTCTTCTAAATCACTGGAAGAGGTGGCTAAATAATAAAGACCAAAGTCGGTGCCTAGGTATAGCCCCTCGTTGTTATCGTAGGTCATGCTATCAATACGAAGGCGATTCAAATTGTCTAAATTTTCTTGTGACATCTGTGGGGTAAATTTAGATATACCGTCGAAATTAACCAAGCTTCTTCCTGTACCCAGCCACATTTCTCCATTGGGTTTTTGCGCCATAGAAATTATTTGCGAAAACAACCCCGACAACATTTGGTTGCTTAGAATATTTGTCCAACCCTGGAAGCGAGGTGGGTTTAGAAACACTTTTTTTATCCCTGAGTAGCGGGTGGCCGCCCACAGCAGACCGGAGGATTCAACCATAACTTGCCGGACGTCGCGGTTGTCTAACAATGCCCAATCACCATTCTCAGCCGCGGGCTCGAAAGTGGCTTTGCGGGTATTGAATTTAAAAATACCGGCAAAGGTAGAAAGCAGCAGCGCATCTTCGTAAGGGGTAATTTTAGTGACGCTAGGTATGGCTCCAGCAGGGAACTCAATGGGAGCGTAGCGATTAGATTTAGGATAAAAGCGGCCAAAACTATTGCGTGTCGCTATCCACATATACCCTTTTTTATTAATATAAATCGCTCGTACTTCTGGGTGATCTAGGCCATTAGGCGTATCACCAAAACGTTCAAATTGGGTGGTATAACGGGATTTTCTATACAGCCCATCAGAGGTGCCAACCCAGATATTATTGCTAGGATCCTCGGCAATACTCCAAACGCGGTTGTGACCGAGTGAGGTTTTATCATTAGGGTTATGTTCAAATCTAACAAAGGTATTGTCGACGTCGTTAAACAGGTTTAAGCCCCCACCATTGGTGCCTATCCAAATTTGCCCTGAACGCGATTCGAAAATAGCTTGGATTTTATTCCCACCTAATGACGACGGGTTTTCTTCATCTTGCAAGAAGTGCTTAAAGTTTTGCGTTTTTCGTTGATAGAGGTTTAGTCCCCCTCCCCAGGTGCCTATCCACAACCTATTTTTGCTGTCGATGAGCATGGCGCCAACACTGTTATTTGACAGCGAGGAAGGGGTATTTTTATCGTGTCGAAATGAGGTGAATGTGTAGCCGTCGTAACGCTTTACACCGTCGGCAGTCCCAAACCAAATAAAGCCTTGCTCGTCTTTAGCGACATCGTAAACCTGGGGGTTAAGTAGGCCGTCGTGAAGAGAAAGGCTTTCAATTTTTTGTTGACCATGCACGGGAAGCAAAGCGCAACAAAATAGCAAAATGGCTATCATTGCCCTTACGATATATGCACTGCCAGTGCGATAGGGGAAATGTCGCATCATGGGCTCTTCTTCGCGTGAATGTCGGTGGGCATGACGAACACCTTATTTGTGCGCTGCAAATATCTCGTCGCCGAAACGTGTTTGTATTTCCCTAATTTCTTCTAAACATTCTAAAAACAGGGGAACAAGAGTAGGGTCGAAATGCTTACCAGCTTCAGATTCTATCAGTGCAATTGCGCGTTCTTCGCTCCACGCTTTTTTGTAGGGGCGCTCACTCGTTAGCGCATCAAATACATCGGTAATCGCTACAATTCGTGCAGAAAGCGGAATAGCCTCTCCTTTTATACCCTGAGGGTAACCACTTCCATCCCATTTTTCATGGTGATAAAGCGCGATTTCTCTAGCCATATTTAGCAAGGGCTCGTCACTATCGCCGATAATTTCGCATCCGAACTGCGCATGTTTTTGCATGATCTCCCACTCTTGCGGATCAAGCCTGCCTGGCTTTAGCAAAATTGAATCAGGAATACCTATTTTTCCCACATCATGCATAGGGGCAGCGTTATGAAGAAGGTCTATCCATTCTTCAGACACATCTAATTTTTCAGCGAGGAATTTGCTGAAGTAACTCATGCGAATAACGTGCATGCCGGTTTCGTTATCTTTGTATTCTGCTGCTTTGCCTAAGCGACGAATAATCTCAAGACGCGTGTGGTGCAAGTCTTCTGTGCGTTGTGCAACAAGTGCTTCAAGGTGACGCGCCTGATCGTAAAGTGCAATCTGAGCTTTAACTCTCGACACGACGATGGGCGGGCTTATTGGTTTGGCGATATAGTCGGCAGCGCCTAAATCGAAGCCCTTTTGCTCGTCTTCAATTTCACTTTTTGCGGTGACAAAAATGACAGGAATTGCGGCGGTAGACACATCCTTTTTTAGGCGGCGGCAAACTTCATAGCCGTCTAGGTCGGGCATCATGACGTCAAGGAGAATAATATCGGGTTTGTTTTTACCCTGCGCAATTTTAATCGCTAAGGCACCGTTCATGGCAGCTTTAACTTTAAAATAAGGGCTAAGTACAGCTGATAGTAGGTCGATATTTTCCGGGGTATCGTCTACAACCAGAACGGTTTTCTTTTCTCCTGACAACGCGAAATCTCCTTTTTCATGCGTTTATTAAACAAGTCAAACAGGTTGTGTTATTTGCACTGCGTTTAATCTGAAGTGACGAAGCTGCTTGGAAGGTGATGATAGATTCGACTTTAGTATAAAGTTTAGCCTAGTGAAGGGGAAGCAGACAATGATTATTTGTGCTAAAGGTATGTTTATCTATACCTGTGTAGTTATTTGTATAACCCGCCCAGTACCGTTGCGGCAGATGCGCCAGTGACAGCGGGAATATTACCGGGAATATCGTGAATATATGCATAGGCTAGCCACGCAAAGGCGGCGCCTTCAACGTGTTGGGGATGTATGCCAAGCGCCTCGCTGGTTACAACCCTATAGGCTGGAAGCCGGTCTTTTAACTGTTGCATAAGGGCGAGATTAAATACGCCTCCACCGCAAATGACGACGTCGCTTTTCTCGTCATTGGCGCCACACTCGTTAAGTTCGCGAGCAACATCATCAGCAATAGTTTGTGCGGTCAGTGAAAGCAAAGTGGCTTGCACATCTTGAGGGGGAATAGAGGAAGGGGACGTATTTGCGTCTCCTTGCTGACGGGGATGCTGTGGTTTGTCTGCTGGTGCATTAAATTGTGACAAGTAATTGGCTAGCCATGCAGGATTAAAATACTCACGCCCCGTACTTTTAGGGGGGGAAAGTGCAAAATACTTATCTTCCAACAGCCGTGCTAACAGCTCAGCATGCACCTGGCCTTGCCGCGCCCAGTTGCCATGCTTATCGTAGGGCAGGTTTTGGTGCCGTTTAATCCAATGATCCATGAGGGTATTACCTGGGCCAGTATCGAAGCCCTTTGGCGGCTTTGTTGACTGGCTGGGAGGTAAAACCGTGATATTGGCGATGCCGCCAATATTCACTAATGCGCGATACTTTTCAGGGTCAGAAAATACCGCAGCATGGTAGGCGGGCACTAGAGGCGCACCCTGCCCGCCAAGGGCAATATCTTTGCGGCGAAAGTCGGCCACCACGTTAATATTCGTCAGTGCAGCAATGGTGCTTGGATCGCCAATTTGGCAAGTGAACCCACGCATGTCCTGCGGCTTAAATACTGCCGATTGAATGTCGCTATTTGGATAATGGCGAAGGGTCTGGCCATGAGAACCAATGGCGCAAATCGTCTTTGCAGAAACCTGATACTTATTCAGAAGTCCTAAAGCCGCCTGAGCAAAGACTTCCGCTACCCATCTATCGGCAATGGCAAGGGTGTTGACTTCGTCCGTTGAGGGCACGCAAAGTGCGTGTAAGGCACGCAGTAGTGACTCAGGGTAGGGAAGAGAATAGGCGCCTAGCGTTGTACATTCATGCTCAGATATTTCGCAAAGGACGGCGTCTACGCCGTCCATGCTGGTACCTGACATAAGGCCAATGAACTTAGCCATTCAATGGTTATTTCATCGCAAGCATAATGCGCTTGTTATTGTTAAGTTGCTGTTGGCGAACGTCGACAATTTCCATAAATCTTGCACGCTCTTCTTTAGCAATAGGCTGCGCTTTGGGCAATTCCACCGTTCGCGGGTTTCTGTGTACACCATCCACTAAGAATTCATAGTGTAAGTGCGCGCCAGTCACCATACCTGTGCTACCCAAATACCCAACCGTTTGCCCTTGCTTAACCGTGTCGCCCACTTTTACCGCACGTTTCTTAAAATGCAGGTACTTGGTGGTGTACTTTTCCCCATGCTGAACAAACACATGGTGACCATTGTATTTATCGTAGCCTGATTTAATGACTTTACCATCACCGGCAGCCATAACCGGCGTGCCGACTGCCGCAACGTAATCGGTGCCACGGTGTGCCTTCCAGCGTTTTTGCACTGGATGGAAACGCGCTTTAGTAAAGTTAGAACTCACATACCTGAAGTTTACCGGTGCGCGTAAGAAACTCTTACGCATACTGCGTCCTTCCGGGGTATAGTAGGTGCCGTCTTCATGCAAAATGGCACTAAAAAGCTCACCCTGGTTGGTAAATTCAGCGGCCACGATGTCGCCGTAACCGACAAACTCACCATCAATGTATTGTTCTTCGAATACCACATTGAAGGTATCACCAGAACGAATTTCCATGGCAAAGTCGATATCCCAACCGAATATACCCGCAAGATTCATAATTTGGTTGCTGGTAAGGCCGGCTGTTACGGCAGCGTTCCAAAAACTTGAGTGAATTTCACCTTGGGCAAAATTGTATCGAATATCTACATCTCGCTTTTCAAGTTCAGCCACCAAAGGCGCATTGTCCTTTGACGAGTCTGGACGTACAAACAAGGTCTCTGTTGAAGACAGCTTATACTTTAACTCGCCAAACCCGCCTTCTTTATTCGTTTTGAAGGAAAGTTCATCGCCAGGCAACAAGGTCACGAGAGTTTTTGTCAATTCGCCAGCTTGAGTCACGTTATACACGTCACGAGAAGTAAAGCCTGCACGTTTGAAAAGCTTAGCTAAGGTGTCGCCACTTCTCACTTTGTACGTTTGCCAGCTAGACTCTTCTTCACCGGTTAATACATCGGTAGAGGGGGTGATATGAAGCTCTACTGGATAGCGAACACCCGCATCAAGAATATAGGCTTCTTGATGACGACTGGCTTCTACCGATTCTGACGGTAAAAGAATCAGCGTGCCTAGAAATAAGCTCGCTACGGCGATGCCTGTTCTATGCTGCTTGGGTAATTTTTTAAATAGATTCAGCGCCTTTGAGGCGTCTAATTTCTTTCTCATACTACTGCCCACCTGAGAATTTTTATGTGTACTACACGGTTTCACATACGTCACTATTAATGTGACTTTTCTCATTATATTGTTAGCGCAAATTGTTACACCCAAAAGCTCTTATCTTCGCGATTGATTCATTCAAATCAGGACAATTCAATGCGCAGCGTTGCCCGTAAAGCTGTTGGGTTTAACAACATGACAGTTTGTAATTCGTTTTTTGACGCGCAAACCTTTCAATGGTTCCGTTGTACGCGTAAAATGCGGCCAAAATTATATTAATGTTATCAAAGAGTGTGAATAACTAATGAAAGATTGGCAAACAGCGCTAGCTGAGATTAAACGGGGTGTAGATGAAATACTCCCCGAAGAGGATTTAATCGAAAAACTAAAATCCGGCAAAACCTTAACTATTAAAGCGGGTTTTGATCCAACTGCGCCTGATCTGCATCTTGGTCACACTGTTCTGATCAACAAGTTGCGTACATTCCAGCAACTTGGTCACAAGGTTGTTTTTCTTATTGGTGACTTTACTGGCCTTATCGGCGATCCTACAGGTAAAAATGTCACACGCAAGCCCCTAAGTAAAGATCAGGTATTAGAAAACGCAAAAACTTATCAAGAGCAGGTGTTCAAAATCCTCGATAAAGAGAAAACTGAGATTCGGTTTAACTCTGAGTGGATGGATGAGTTAGGTGCAGCTGGCATGATTAAGTTGGCCGCTAGCCAAACCGTGGCGAGAATGCTTGAGCGTGATGACTTTAAAAAGCGTTACAACAATGGCCAACCTATTGCTATCCATGAGTTTCTCTACCCGCTAGTGCAAGGGTGGGACTCAGTGGCTCTGAAATCTGATGTTGAACTTGGTGGTACTGATCAACGATTTAACCTGCTAATGGGGCGTGAGCTTCAAAAAGAGCAAGGCATTACCCAACAATCTATTGTGATGGTACCGCTCCTTGAAGGCCTAGATGGCGTTCAGAAAATGTCTAAATCACTGAATAACTACATCGGTATCACAGACGCACCGAATGAGATGTTTGGTAAAGTGATGTCTATTTCCGATGATTTAATGTGGCGTTACTACGATTTGCTAAGCTTCCGTCCGCTTGAAGAAATTGCTGAGCTTAAAACGCGTGTGGAACAAGGTGAAAACCCACGAGACATCAAAATTTTGTTGGCGAAAGAAATTATTGCTCGTTTCCACGATGAAGCTGCTGCTGAAGGCGCGCATCAAGACTTTATCCAGCGCTTCCAGAAAAATGCAATCCCCGATGATATGCCAGAAATAGAGATTGCGTTAGGTGACGAAGGCATCGCTATTGGTAACCTTTTGAAAGAAGCTAAGCTAGTGGGTTCTACGTCAGATGCCATGCGCATGATTAAGCAAGGTGCCGTTAAAATTAACGGCGACAAAGTAGAAGATACCCGTTTAGTTATTGCTGAGAAAGGTGAAAACGTGTATCAGGTGGGTAAACGCAAGTTTGCGCGTATTACCCTAGCGTAAACGTTAAATCGCACTATCTAAAACCGCTGATGTTTTCAGCGGTTTTTTTTGCCTAGCGCTAAAGCGTCAGCAAAGGCTCAAAGCCGCCATAAATTAATCGTTTACCGTCGAATGGCATGGGGTTTTCTCCCTCTTGCATTCTGGGGTCATCCATAATTTTCTGCCAACCAGAGTCCCTCACCTCTTTAGAGGGCCATATTGCAATGGAGAATACAACGGTTTCATCCTCTTTTGCCTTCACTGCAAGGGGGAAGGAGGTTATCTCTCCACTTGGTACATCGTCGCCCCAAGCTTCTATGATTTGAAGTGCGCCGTATTCTTTAAAGATACTGCCTGCCAACTTAGCGTGTTCAAGGTAGGCTTGTTTATTTTCAGTGGGTACCGCTACGACAAAACCGTCTATGTAGGACATGGTTAGGCTCCGTTTTTGTGTGGAATGATTAACCTAACCTATATTTTTGTTTTGAGGCAATAGTATTTATTTTCGAGATTTCATAGTAGGTGCGTTCTTAATACCGTCTAAATGAACGTCCAGTGCTTCTACGGAAATGAGAATTTCTCTTACCGACATCCATAACGAATATAATAAGGACACAAGACTCGCTGCAAATACCCAATTTCCAACTTGCTGGTAGGTGAGGTAAATAGCGAGCATAGAGACTACACACAAGAAAAAGCTTCCTACACCCGCTATCTGCATGCGCTTAATCAGCTGTATTCGTAAACGAAGATTTTTAATTTGCGCTTGAGTGTTGTCATCAGCTTCTTCTTTAGAAAAGTTTCTAATAATGGTGGCGAGTGTGAGAAAGCGATTGGTGTACGCCAACAACAGTAATGATATTGCCGGAAACAACATGGCTGGCGTTGCGATATCTATCTTCATAAAAGAGCGGGCTTAAAATGGAATAAAAAAAGTGTATCACAGAGAGGGCGTTAGCACATATACAAGCATTACATTCTGTCTATTGTGGCCCCCGTACCGTTCCAACCTAGCATATCTCCTTCAAAATGAATGACTTCACTGAAATTCATTTTTTCGAGCATCTTCATAGCGATATGTGCTTCTTTATCCCTTTGGCAATAGATAATGATAGGTTTGTTTTTGTGCTGCTCAAGCTCACTTAAATAGTCGTTTATCTTTTCGTGAGGCATATTAATAGCGCCAGGAATATGGCCATTGGCATAGGCCTGTGGTGAGCGTACGTCGATAAGCATCCAATCGTTGTTTTTTATTCTCTCCATTAAAAATGGCGACTTAACAACAGGGGTATGCTGCGCGCGAGCCTTGGCGGTGCACTGTAAAGAAACGAACAGAGATATCGCTATGATAACGATACAAGCGGTCACAACAATACGCATGGGGATCCTAAAATTCTTAATTCTACTTTAGTATAACTTTAGCTGTGTGTTCTTTATACCTTAAGTTGGTCTGATTAGTTCAATAAGTAGGCGAATTGTTGTTTGTCAGGCAGGCGCGTTTTATCAATATTAAGAGCGCAGATTTATAGTAGGTGGGCTTTAGACTGTAGATTTACGGCGATCAACAACAGTGTCAAGCTCGCTAAGGCAACCATGACACACATGCCACTAAAAATAGTGCGTTTTGCACGTACCATGTCGGAGTGTGTTACTTGTCGCTGACTGCCCACGCGAGGAAACCGATATTTCTTTTCATGATAAATAGCAGGGCCGCCTAACTGAAGGTTGTTTACACCACCAAATAAGGCTAAAAGCAATGATGTCTTATCTTTCGCAGGACTTTGCCTAAATGCTGTCAGTCCCTTAAGGGGGTGAGAAGTTAGCAGCGTCATTAGCGCGCCGCAGGTGGCGGGAGGAATAACTAGTAGTTGCACTAGTTTTCGAATCGGCTTGGCAAAATGTTTCATTGCTGGGTGTCGATAATGCCATTGCCACGAGGTGAGCAAGAGCAATCGATAGGTAAGCGCAGCCACGGGACCGGCAAGAACAAAGTAAAAAATCACGCCGCAGTATAAGTATAAAAACTTTAGCCAGAGACTCTCTATGGCTGCTTTAGCCACGCCAACATCGCTTAAGCGCGCGCAATCCCGTGCCACAATGGTGGATAATATTTCACGGGTTAACACTTTCTTGTTTTTCCCTACCACGGTAAGCACTTTGCCAAATTGTTTTCGTTGGTAACCGAAGTCGAGCACAGTCATCATGATAACCACCTCGAAAAATACCGGGTATTCAGCCATGTATACCAACATGCCTAAGCAGACAATGAGCGGGCCCAACAACACTACCGCCGCAAGAGAACCGGAAATATAGTGCTGCTTTGGGGGGTACTCTTTGCCGGGTAAGACCCTCGCGCCCATTTGTTTAACCAAATAGCGCATAAGCGTAAGCGGATGACTACTTAGCGGCCATCGCCATAATGCATCTACCAATACGGCCAACCAAAGCACCAGTATGCTTTGGTAGGCAGAATCAGTTAACAGGGCATCCATCAGTTAGGCAAGTGCTTTAACCATGGCCATCACCAACTTTGCGGAGTTTTTCGCCGCTGTTTCTAGGTATTCTTTAAAGGATACTGATGAGGTTTTTCCAGCGATATCTGAAAGAGAGCGAATGACTAAAAATGGCACGTCGAGCATGTAACATGTTTGACCTATCGCTGCGCCTTCCATTTCGACGGCTTTCATCGCTGGAAACTTAGTTCTCAGCGCCGCCACGGCTTCGTCGCTGCCGATAAAGGCATCACCGGTACAAATAAGGCCACTAGTCACCTGAATACCTGATATATCATTGGCAGCATGTTGTGCGGCTTCAATGAGTTTAGGATCGCTTTTATAGTCTTCGGGCATGCCGGCACATTGGCCCAATGAGTAGCCAAAGTGAGTGAGATCGACGTCATGGTGAATGAGGTTTTCTCCAATGACCAAGTCGCCAATATTGAGTTGCGTATCGAAACCGCCAGCAGAACCGGTATTAACAATAGCATCCGGCGAGAATTGCTCGATAAGCACGGTAGTGGCAAGTGCTGATGCAACTTTACCTATACCACATTTTACGAGGATAACGTCCACCCCGTGTAACATGCCTTGATAAAAGGTTAGATGCTTCCATTGCACTTCTTTTACTTCTGACAGCGACGCTTTCAATAGCGCCACTTCTTCATCCATTGCACCTAAAATGCCAATTTTGTTCATAACTTTACCAATAACCAAATAATAATGATGCGTATAACTGCACGTGAATGCGCTAATTGTATAAGGAAAGCGACCTTCCTGGTAGGAAAAAGCCTTTGTCGCCGTAACAAGCGAGAGCAACAAAGGCTAGGGGGAAACTAAGGGATACTAAAGTGTGTAAATTACGCAGCGGCAGCGCGACTCGAACGAATTGGACGGGTTGGGCGTTTCGTCGGCTCTGGATTGTGTGTGGGTACTTGCGAAAGCTTTTGTTGCACACGGCGATAAGGAATTAATTTGTTTTCTAGACATTCCCGAATGTCATCCACACTGTACCCAGATTTTACTTTAATTCTTGCGTGGGGCACACCAGCGGCATCAAGTGCGCCAGAGACAAACCAGTCCCGCTGAGTTTTATAACCCTCTTTACCTTGATTATGTACCAAGTCGATGGCCAGTATTGGGCTCATGTCGTGCTTGTCGACTAAAACAAAGTCGAGTTGTCGAGATGATGCGCGGGACAGCGCTTGGCTCGCCGTTTTCTTATTCGCCGATTGGCGTACAGAAACAATGTCGCTGAGTTTAACGCGACACACAATTCTGAATTCTCGTCCCATGGCTTGTTCAATTAAGTTTAAGAATGAGTGCTCAACGGGAGTAAAAAGTTGAGGCTTTCGTCTAAAAGGGAAGGCAACGCCGCCATCAGACAGTTTAATAGCGCCCAATGCCACAACAATAAGTAACATCATTAAAATAATTGCCAGTTCCATCGTAATCCTCGCATATCAACGTGTAATGTGCGTCATAAAAATGACGCTTTTTTTGACACCTTTGGGGTTCGAGAAAGAATTTGCAAAGGCGGTGCCACATTGAACGAGGAGAGAGATGTTGAAGTGTTAACGGCAGCTAGGCTAGGGTTGTTGGATGATGAGCACATCAACTTGAGTGCCCAAACTGTCTGGCGATACCACAATACGAACCGAATCATCTGCAGCGGTAAGCATGGTGCGATGGTTAACAGGGGGGGTTACAACCCATCGCGGGTAGGTATTTTGATAGAAGGTAATTACCTGTTCTGGGGAGCGTTTTGTGAAATAGACTAAGCTAGCGGGTAAGCTATCGTCGAATTGCTGACACTGACGGGCATCGGTCATTAGCGAGACGTCAAAAAAGAAAGTAGGGCAAGACTGAGTAACAGGTACATTGAATGAACCGTTTGTGGTCACAGTATCGGCTAGAGCGTGGCTCGCCACTACTAGCCCGCTAAGTAAAACTAGATTGATGCTTTTACGTAAACCGCTCGTCATTATGCTTGTTAACCAATAATCGATTCTTTGAATCGATAATAGTGGGCTCGCTTCACAAGCGCAAAAGATAAATGGGGGCACTAGGTATGTTCATAACATAATGGGTATGAGGTTAAGCGATTTGTGAACGGGGTTTTCATCCCCCATCACGCCTCTTTGAAATACTGACACTGGGCATTGAATGGCTTATCAAATACCAGTGCAATGTTGACAGCGACTCTTATGGATGATGAGAATGTTCAATTGTTTACACCCACAAAAAAGCTCGCCGGAGCGAGCTTTTATATAGGCTAATTACAACGAGCCATGTGGACCAATAACGCGGTTATACGCCAATGTAATCCAAAATACCTTCAGCGGCTTTACGGCCTTCATCAATTGCCGTCACCACTAAATCACTGCCTCGTACCATATCGCCACCAGCAAAAATTTGCGGGTTAGACGTTTGGTAAGCAAACTTGCCAGCAGACGGCGCGCGAACACGGCCTTTTTCGTCTAGCATAATGCCAAACTCTGCAAACCAAGGGGCAGGGCTCGGTTGGAAACCGAATGCAATGATCACAGCGTCAGCTTCAAGCACATGTTCTGAGCCTTCAACTTCTACAGGGCGTCGACGACCGTTAATATCCGGTGGCCCCATTTCCGTTTTCACTAACTTAACGCCGCACGCTTTTCCGTTTTCATCAACCGCAATATCCAAAGGCTGTAAGTTAAACATAAACTCCACGCCTTCTTCTTTTGCATTCACCACCTCTTTACGTGAGCCGGGCATACTTTCTTCGTCACGACGGTAGGCACAGATAACTTTATCGGCACCTTGACGAATAGATGTACGTACACAGTCCATAGTGGTATCACCACCGCCGAGTACAACAACTCGCTTGCCTTTCATATCGATATAATCAGCTTCGTCTTTCTCTAAGCCCATAACACGATTCGTGTTAGCAATAAGAAAAGGTAGCGCGTCGAATACACCTTCAACATGTTCATTGTCGAAACCACCTTGCATAGATTTATAGGTACCCATGCCAAGGAAAACGGCGTCGTAATCGTCAAGGAGTGATTGGAATTCAACATCTTTACCAATCTCAGTATTGAGAACAAACTCGACACCCATTTCAGTAAAGATTTGACGACGTAGTTTGATAACGTCTTTTTCTAGCTTAAACGACGGAATACCAAAAGTGAGCAACCCACCAATTTCTTCGTATTTGTCGTAAACCACCGGTTTTACACCGTTGCGAACAAGTATGTCTGCACACGCAAGACCTGCTGGTCCTGCGCCTACAATAGCCACTTTCTTGTCGGTCCACACCACATCAGACATATCTGGGCGCCAGCCCATTTTAAAGGCGGTATCGGTAATGTATTTTTCAATACTTCCAATGGTGACCGCACCAAAGTCGTCATTCAATGTGCAAGCACCTTCGCATAGCCTGTCTTGTGGACATACGCGTCCACACACTTCAGGCAAGCTATTGGTCTTATGCGACAATTCCGCCGCTTCTATAATACGTCCTTCATTGGCGAGACTTAGCCATTGAGGAATGTAATTGTGAACGGGGCATTTCCACTCACAATAAGGGTTACCGCAATCTAAACAGCGGTCAGCTTGACCCTCTGTTTGAGGTTGGCTTAGCGGCTGGTAAATTTCAGCGAACTCTTGTTTACGCACCATTATCGGCTTTTTAGGCGGATCGATACGTTCAACATCGACAAACTGGTAAACATTCTTTGCCATAAACTTTATCTCCTCCTATTGCGCCTGAATGCGCAATTCCGCGCTAGAACGACTGATGTGGCCAAGTAGATTTTTCACATCACTGGTTTTTGGCTTAATAAGCTTAAAGCGTTTAAGCGTAGCGGCGAAATCGGTTAGCAACGACAATGAGTGATCGCTACCGGTTTCTTCATAATGCTGGTTGATTAGGCCACGTAGGTGCTCAACCAAAATGGCTTTATCTTCGACTGGCATGACATCAACCAATTCGGCATTCACACGATTATCAAGGTCGTCATTGTCATCCATCAGATAAGCAAATCCACCTGTCATACCCGCACCAAAGTTGACGCCTACAGGGCCTAGTACAGCAACAATACCACCGGTCATGTATTCACAACCGTTATCACCAATACCTTCAACCACGGCAATAGCACCAGAGTTACGAACCCCAAAACGTTCACCTGCACGACCAGCAGCAAATAATTTCCCGCCAGTAGCGCCGTACAAGCAGGTGTTACCCATGCTTGAACTTTCATGTGCGTTGTACTCAACACCTCTAGGCGGATTAATCACAAGCTTACCGCCTGTCATACCTTTACCCACGTAGTCATTGGCATCGCCAATAAGGTGCATATGAAGACCGCCAGCGTTCCAAACGCCGAAGCTTTGCCCCACTGTACCGGTCAATTCAACCTTAATTGGTGTGTCTTCAAAGTCGTGATTACCGTGATGTTTCGCAATTTCACCAGACAGCAATGCACCCACAGAGCGGTCTGTATTGCGAACCGCATACTTAAGGTTTATCGACTTGCTGTTCACCACGGCATCTTGCGCATCTTTTAGCATTTGCGCGTTTAACTCGCCTTTATCAACGGGCGCGTTAGTGGTTTGCGAACAGAACAAGCGTGTATGTTCACCCGCTTTTGGCTGGGCTAACAGGGGAGACAAATCCAGTCGATTCTGTTTAGCCGTAATGCCATCAATAACTTTAAGAAGTTCGGTACGACCAACAAGGTCGTCGAATTTCTTCACGCCCATGGCAGCCATGATTTCACGTACTTCTTGGGCAATAAATTTAAAGTAATTCATGACCATCTCAGGTAGACCAATGAAGTGATCGTCCCGAAGTTTTTGATCTTGCGTTGCTACACCAGTCGCACAGTTATTGAGATGACAAATACGTAGGTACTTACAACCCAGTGCCACCATCGGCCCAGTACCGAAACCGAAGCTCTCAGCACCTAAAATACCGGCTTTTACTACGTCTAAACCTGTTTTCAAGCCACCGTCAGTTTGTACTCGCACCTTATGGCGTAAGCCATTTTCGATGAGCGCTTGTTGCGTTTCTGACAAGCCAAGTTCAAATGGGCTACCGGCATACTTCACAGAAGTAAGTGGGCTTGCACCCGTACCGCCATCATACCCAGATACCGTAATTAAATCGGCATAGGCTTTGGCTACACCGGTGGCAATCGTACCTACACCCGGTTCAGAAACCAGTTTCACAGAGATAAGCGCGGTGGGGTTAACCTGCTTAAGGTCGAAAATCAACTGAGCCAAATCTTCGATAGAGTAAATATCGTGATGTGGCGGTGGTGAAATGAGGGTCACGCCAGGCACAGAAAATCTAAGCTGTGCAATGTACTTGTTAACCTTATCACCAGGCAGCTGACCACCTTCACCCGGTTTTGCACCCTGCGCCACTTTAATTTGAATAACGTTGGCATTAACCAAGTAATGCGGCGTTACACCAAAGCGACCAGACGCCACCTGTTTAATTTTTGAGTTTTTCTCAGTACCGAAACGAGATGGGTGTTCGCCACCTTCACCAGAGTTAGATTGACCGCCCAAGCGGTTCATCGCAATGGCTAAGGCTTCATGTGCTTCAGGGCTTAATGCCCCAATAGACATGGCTGCGGTATCGAAGCGAGGGAATAAATTCTCAGGCGCTTCAACTTCACTAACATCAATCGCATCGCAATCTGGGTTTAACGCAAGCAAATCGCGGATATGCGCAGGAGAGCGTTCATTCACTAACTTCGCATATTGCTGGTAATCGCTATATTCACCAGAAACCACGGCCTTTTGTAGCGTGCTTACCACGTCTGGGTTGTAAGCATGGTACTCACCGCCGTGTACATATTTAAGCAGACCACCGTGACCCACTGATTTACGTTTAAGCCAGGCTACGCGGTTAAGGTTGATAATATCTTGGTGAAAATCGTCGAACCCTGCACCTTGAATACGTGACGTAACACCTTTAAAGCACAGCTCCATCACTTCATTATTTACGCCGACGGCTTCAAATAACTTTGAGCTACGGTAACTGGCAACAGTGCTGATACCCATTTTCGACATGATTTTATACAAGCCTTTATTGATACCTTTGCGGTAATTCAATGTGGCTTGCATTGGTGAGATATCTAATTCACCTTTTTCGCATAGTTGCTCAATGGTTTCATAAGCTAAGAACGGATATACCGCTGTTGCACCTAAACCAATAAGTACAGCAAAATGGTGTGGATCGCGGGCACTGGCGGTTTCAACCACGACGTTGGCGTCACAACGTAGCGATTTCTCTACTAAGCGTCGCTGAACGGCACCTACTGCCATCGCTGCCGGGATCACTAAACGATTTTGTTTAATATTACGGTCTGAAAGAATAACAAACGCCGCGCGCTTGTTCTTAACCAGCATTTCAACTTCATTACAAATACGCTCTATAGCTTTTTTCAACCCTTCTTGCGGCGCGTATTGCAGTTCGATGACTTCAGAGTAGTAATTCTCTGGATTGAATTCTCGAAGCTGTTTAAGGTCGGTATATAACAATATTGGTGACTCAAACAATACGCGGTCAGCGTAGCCTGAGGTTTCACTGAATACGTTTTGTTCTCTGCCAATACAAGTAGCCAACGACATGACGTGATTTTCACGCAGCGGGTCGATAGGCGGGTTAGTCACCTGAGCAAACTGTTGACGGAAATAGTCGTAAACCGTTCGCTGTTTGGAGGACATTACCGCCATAGGCGTGTCATCACCCATAGAGCCGACGGCTTCTTGACCATCTTTCGCCAATACTTTTATCACTTGCTGAATTTCTTCATAGCTGTAGTTATACAGCTTGTGATAAACCGACATGGTGTCGTCATTGAACATACGCTTGCCAATTTGTGACGCGTCTAGCTGTTCAATGGGCGTAAGGTGACGAATATGCTTGTCTAACCACTCTTTATAGGGGTGGCGCGCTTTTAAGTCTTCATCAATTTCCGTTGAGCGCCAAATTTTGCCGGTGTAAGTATCTACCGCTAGCATTTCACCTGGCCCCACGCGACCTTTTTCAATCACATCAGACTGCTCATAATCCCAGATGCCAATTTCAGAGGCGAGGGTAATAAAGCCATTTTTAGTGATAACGTAGCGCGCAGGACGTAAACCGTTTCGGTCGAGGTTACAAGCTACATGGCGGCCGTTAGTTAAAACGATACCGGCAGGGCCATCCCAGGGTTCCATGTGCATAGAGTTAAACTCATAAAATGCACGTAGGTCGTCGTCCATGGTTTTGTTGTTTTGATACGCTGGTGGCACCAATAAGCGCATGGCACGGAATAAGTCCATACCGCCCGCAAGGAACAATTCCAACATGTTATCTAATGAAGACGAGTCAGAGCCTTCTGTATTAACGAAGGGAGCTGCGTCTTTAAGGTCAGGAATAAGCGGCGTTGAAAACTTAGCGGCACGGGCCATTGCCCAATCTCGGTTACCCTTAATGGTGTTTATCTCACCATTGTGAGCAAGAAAACGGAAGGGTTGCGCGAGTGGCCAACGGGGCAGTGTATTCGTTGAGAAACGTTGGTGGAAAACACATATCGCGCTTTTCATACGTTCATCAGCTAAGTCGTGATAAAAGGCGGGTAAGTCTTTCGGCATTACCAAGCCTTTATAAATAGTCACTAACCCTGATAAACAGGCAACGTAAAAGTCGGGGTCAGTTTCTAGGCGTTTCTCAACACGGCGACGCACCATATATAGGCGGCGCTCTAAATCACGCTTGCGCCAACCCGCAGGGGCATTCACAAACACTTGTTCAATTTGAGGAACACCGGTCGCGGCCAATTCACCCAGAACAGAATGATCAACAGGCACTTCGCGCCAGCCGACTACACTCAGGGTTTCTTTTTCTAGTTCTTCATTTAGTACTTCGCGTGATGTTTGCGCGAGTACTGGGTCCTGACTTAAGAAAATCATGCCCACGCCGTACTTTTTGCTGAGTTTCCAGCCATTTTCGTCGGCGATTGCATGGAAGAACGCATCCGGTTTTTGTAGCAACAAGCCACAGCCATCACCGGTTTTTCCATCGGCGGCAATACCGCCTCTGTGCTGCATACGGTCTAAGCCGTGGATAGCAGTGGTAACCAATTCGTGACTGGCTTCTCCATGAGTATGGGCGATTAAGCCGAACCCACAGTTATCCCGGGAATCGTTGGGATTATATAAACTCATCTCTTAACTCCTTCAACCTTTGACTGGGTAAGGTATGCGTTGCGTGTAGATGCGCCTAGGTTTTGCGTATCACAACATTGTTCAGACGTCTTTTAGCAGCCGGCAGTATTACCCGCTTAACGCGCCTTTCTTGTCGTTATTTATTATTAGAGGATTCCAGTCGAATTCCGCATTTTTATGCATTATTGCTGTGCGGGCCGTACAAAATACCCACATTGAAAACTAAAATCAAACGTAAAAATGAATGTCCTTTTAAAGATTTGATATAAATAATTATAAAATTAACTAATACAGTAACTTATAAACATTAAATTCGATTTGTAATAAAAATGTTATCAGTAACAATCGTAGATAAAAATTTTTTATCGTAATGATAATTACTCGCATTTGGCTGGGTGTGATGAATAAAAATTCATTTAATTTCGAGTTTTATGTATCTCAAGGCGGTGGTCATGTATTTTTATTTAGAAACGTAAACTTTGAACTTCACCCTTTGACTGCTATATTGATTGAAAATTATACAGTGGTAAAGCGCTTAATGGAATGAGTAAAAGTTTTATCTGAACATCCATGTTGTCGGTGCAAAAACGTTTAAAGGAAAAAACATGCCGACGCTACAACATAATGCCTCTGCTGATAACCTTGTTATTAGTAAACATCGCCTTTCAGGGAGTGATGTTTCTTTCACGCCTTCATCTAACACGTCTGGCCCTTTCAAAGACAGTTTTCCCGATACCATCGTTATCCATTTTACCGCCGGGAGTAGTTTGTCATCGTCAGTAAATGTGATGACAAACCCAAATAACAAAGTGTCGGCGCATTTAGCGGTAGGGCGGCAAGGTGAAATTGTCCAAATGCTGCCGTTTAATAAAATTGGCTGGCATGCGGGGAAAAGCAGTTGGCAAGGACGCACAAGCCTAAACCAGTACTCTTTAGGCATTGAATTAGATAATGCAGGTGAGCTTACTCCAAATGGCGAAGGCTTTTATACCAGCTGGTTCGGTGGTGTTTATGAAAGCAGTGATGTGTTCAAAGGCACACATCGAAATCAAACTGCCCCTCGATATTGGCACCGATATACCGAGGCGCAAATTATGCGTACGTTTTCTTTGTGCCAATTATTATGTCGCCAATACGGCATCACCTGCATTGTAGGGCATGAAGAGATAGCGCCTGATAGAAAGGTCGATCCTGGCCCCGCTTTTCCATTAGATAAACTGCGTTCTCGCATGTTGGGAGATGCCGAGCCCTCACACGTTGACGTGACAGAATCAAATACTCAGATAAACACCTTCGACGTACCGCAACCGGCAGTGGTTAGGGCCAGTAAGTTAAACGTAAGAAGCGGGCCTGGTACACACTATGAAAAGCAAGGGCTACCTTTACTAGCCGGTGACAAGGTTGAAATTATTGAGGTTAAAAAGGGATGGGCGAAGGTTGAACGCACCACTACCGGTTGGGTAAGTGAGCAATATTTGGCCACGGTTAAAGCGGAATAAATAAGCCTAACGCGGCTATACGTTCCCGAAATAGAGAAACCCTGATAGGATAGGGCGAATATAATCCTAACAATAGACGTTCATGCATTCAGACTCACCCAATGATTCCTGGGCTATTAGGTTTGCTCAGTTTGTACAACGGTTTGGCACGCTTAAACTCAGCATCCTTTTCGTTGTTTTATCTTTAGTCTTTACCCTTGGTGGCTCGTACGTTATTCGTGTCAGTATGGGCAGTGATGTAGAACCCGATGATTTCATTAGCGCGGTTATTCTCACTATGCTTTCTGCACCTTGGGTACTCTATTTCTTCAGTGAGCTTATAAAGCAACTGGAAAACTCCCGCACCAATTTAAAAGAAGTGGTAAGCCAATTAGAGCGTTTACGTGAAGAAGATGTTTTTCTTAACCGTGAGCTGCAAAGCAATATTCGCCAACTCAACCACGAGATAGAGCAACGCAAGCAAGCGCAAGAAGAGCGCGAGTCTGTGTTTAAAGACCTTGAGCGGGAAATTCAGGATAAGTCTGAACAAGAAGCTCAGGCTCGCCGTTTATCTACCTTATTACGTTCTATTATCGATGCGTCACCGGACCTTATCTATTATCGAAATGAAGAGGGGCGATTTGCCGGTTGTAACCGCATAGCGGAATTAATGACAGGCAAAACTGAACAAGAGTTACTTGGACTGACGCCTACAGACGTGTATGAAGAAGAGTTAGCGCGACAAATTGTTGCCAGTGATCATGAGGTACTTGAAACCAATGCCAGTATTACCGAAGAGTTATGGTTAAGGTTTGCTGACGGCCGTCGACGTTACTTTGAAATGAAGCGTGTGCCCTTTTTCGATAAAGAGGGTAACCGTTTAGGTTTATTGTCATTTGGTCGCGATATGACTGAACGCAAACAGGCTGAAAACGCCGCTGCCAAAGCCAGTACTGATAAAACCCGTTTTATTGCAACCATTAGTCACGAACTTCGTACACCGTTAAACGGTATCGTGGGCTTGAGCCGTATGTTGCGTGATACTGAACTTACAGAAGAGCAATTTAACTGGGTGAGTACCATTTATGCCAGTGCAATAACCTTAGGGAACATCTTCAACGATATTATCGACCTGGACAAATTAGACAGGGATAAACTCGAACTGAGTTTAAAAACCATATCGTTAAAAGACTTTACCGATGAATTAAGCAGTATTATTCGCTTATTGGCTGGGGATAAACAACTTGAGTTTAAAACCACCCTCCACGAACCTTTACCGAGATTAGTGGAGATTGATGGGACTCGGTTGCGTCAAATTCTCTGGAATATCCTATTTAACGCGGTGAAGTTTACCCAAAAAGGGTATGTGAGTTTAACGGTTTCATCCACGAAACCGGATAACGACAAAGCCTATGTGACCTTTTTAATTGAAGACACAGGCGTGGGGATCCCTGAAACGGAAATCGATAAAATTTTCGCTATGTATTATCAGGTCGACCATCCAGACCACCAGTCTGCAACAGGTACCGGTATCGGATTGGCCATTTGCAAGCAAATGGTAGATTTGATGAACGGTGAAATTCATGTGTCGAGCACAGTGGGTAAAGGCACACGGTTTGAAATAGTGTTGCCTGTTCAAATTTCCAATCGTCCCATGCAAGTGGCGCAGCTACAAGTCACAGGCCTTAATATTCTGCTGGTTGAAGATATAGAGCTGAATGTCATGGTAGCTAAAGCGTTACTAGAAAAGCTCGGGCAAAAGGTGGATGTTGCCATGACAGGACAAGAGGCCATCGATAAAGCAAGAGAAACCCAGTACGATTTGATCTTACTGGATATTCAATTGCCAGATATGACCGGTTTTGACGTGGCGAGCACACTCATTGAAGAAGATTTGGTCATGCAAACGCCCATTGTTGCATTAACAGCCAACGTGATTAAAAAGCGCGATGAGTATTTGGAAAATGGCATGGACGATGTTATTGCCAAACCCATTAAAAAATCGCGGGTCATTGAAGTGTTTAATGAGCTGTTTCATGCGCCGCCAGCGCCGTTAGAAATAGATGGTGAAGTCGCGCGCCCTGAGCCTAACAAAATATTAAGTAACATTTTAGATATGGACTTATTGCAGATGTTAGTTGATACCATAGGGGATGAAATGGTGCGCGCAAGCGTGAAAGTATTCCAAGAGAAAATGCCGGAATACATGGAAATACTGCAATTAAGTTTAAGTGCCGATGAAAAATCAGAAGTCTGTGCACAAGCCCATAAAATTAAAGGGGCAGCAGGCTCTGTGGGGTTAGCCCGTGTTCAGCGAATAGCAAATCAAATACAGCAAGGCGACCACCCTACGTGGTGGGAGAACGTTCATGACTGGGTAGAAGAGCTGCAAATGGCGGTTCAACATGACATGAAAGCTTTGCATGATTGGTTAAATGAACAAAGGGTGGACGATTAAGTTCCATAAAAGGGGTGAGATTTCACCCCGTTTTTGTTTGCCCATGACATGCTTTTGAATGGGGGTTTACAGGGAATCATGACCAACATGAACAGTGAAGCAAAAATAGAAGACTTTTCCAACAATGTGTTGGTGCCCGAAGATTTACCTACATTAACCGATATTCAGTTTCTTTCTATCTCGCCTCGATACCGGCTTATTAATGTGGGCGTTGCGTTAGGGACCTGCATCATTATTGCAATGATCCTTACTGCCGTTCGGTTTCAGCCCTTTTTTTCTGTGCCAGAGCAATTAACTCACCTTTACCCCTACGCGTTAATGGGCGTTACTGTGCTGGCGATATTGTGGGCCGTGTATCATGTCTTTGCCGATGTCAAAATTAAGTATGGTATGCGGGAGCAGGATTTAAGCTTGCAAAAAGGGTTGGTGTTTCGACAACAAGCCTGCCAACCCATTTTACGGGTTCAACACGTTGAAATTAAGCGAGGACCAATCATACGCTTGGCAAAGTTAGCCTCGTTGCAGGTGTTCTCTGCCGGCGGCGAATATCACACTTTTGAGATACCCGGTTTACCCCTAGAAAGAGCGGAGCAATTGCGCCAGTTCATACTTGATCATAAAGATGTGAGTGCAAAGTAATGGCCTCGTTAGAAGAGCAGCGCATGATGGAAGACGCGCCCGATAGCTCAGTACAGGTAGATACGGGTAGCCATTGGCAAAGGTTAGCAACCATAGCCATTATGTATTTCACGGTGAGTAATATAAAAGGAATGGCCAAAGGGCTCATTTATGTTGTGCCTGCTTTGGCCGTGACGTTTAATCAAGCGGATGGCCCTATGAAAGATTATCTTTACGTGGGCGGGGCGGCACTCGTATTGCTCATGGCAGTCTCCGGCTTGGCCAGCTTTTTAATGTATCGTTTTCGGGTTCACAACCAACATATCGAAATTCAAAGCGGTGTCTTTTCTCGAAAATACACCAACTTGCCATTTTGGCGCATTCAAAACGTTAAAATAGATTTACCTTTTTACTATCGTCCGTTCAAATACGCACTGTTGGTTCTTGATACCGCAGGGAGCGCAGGAGAAGAAGCTCGAATAGTGGCGGTGCCGCTTCATTACGCCCATGCGTTGCGAAGACAAGTTCTCGTACATCACAAAAATGCCGAAATAGCGGCTACCGAACCTCAGTCAAATCACGGCGCGGCCTTGCCATCTCATGATGTTGACGCTGATGAAGTGGTACTTAACCGCCGAAGCATCGGCGATATTGTTATTCATGGTATTACTAACAATAGAGTATGGATTTTACTGGGGGTGGCTGCGCCTTTTTATGATGACGCCATTACAATGGTGTCGTCTTGGCTGGCAGAAAAAGGCTTACAGTTAAATCAATTGGTGGGTGAACAGGCAATTGCATGGTGGCAATTTGGGTTATATGCCTTGGTTATCGTGATGATGATAATGGCTGTACTCGCACTAATAAGTGTAGGCGGGGCCTTATTCACCTTTTATGGTTACACCTTATCGCGATCTGATGACAGATATATACGTAGAAGTGGCCTTCTCAATAAACAAGAAGTCAGTATGCGCGCTTCGCGTATTCAAATGATTAAAGCCAAGCAAGATTGGTTGGACAAAATACTTAAGCGTGTAAATCTCTATTTTGAGCAAAACACAACGGTAGGAAAGCAAGTTCAAGAGCTAATGTCGCCGAATAAGTTAATTGTGCCCTCTGTCACCGAAGATGAGGTGGCTGCGCTTACTGTCGAGGTGATGCCAGGCTGTAAACTCCACCGACATGATTTTACCGCTATCAGCAAACGTTTCATTGTGCATTGGATGTTAATGGTATGGAGCTGGCCCCTAATCGGGCTTTTTGCCGTCGGCTTTATTGCGTCAGAATGGGATATTGTGATGGCATCATTGGTGCTGGGCGGGGTGTTATTAGCAATGCTCTCTTTGCAATGGTGGCGTTGGGGTATGGCCTACGATGGGAAGTATATTTATGTGCGGCAAGGTCGTATTGGCATAGATTACTTGTGCTTTGAACCCTTCAAAGTGCAGCAGGTTATCGTCAAGCAAAGTGTTTTTATGAAGCGCCGAAAACTGGCTTCCATTGTTTTTGTAATGGCTTCTGGTTCGGTAACCGTGCCGTTTTTACCTCAAAAGTATGTGCAATCGATAGCTGATAAGGTGCTATTTGAGGTGGAGTCCACCCGTAAGTCTTGGATGTAATTGGGAGTTACAAATAAAACCATTAGGTACGTCTTTCGTAACTATGTCATTGTAGTGTAAATGCACACCAACGCAGGTACTATATGGATATTCTTGATTATACGGTTATTTTTGTTTATCTCACAGGAATGCTTGTACTGGGCTTCCTACTACGCAAGCAATCGTCTAAACAAGACTACTTTCTCGGTGGGCGAGAGTTGGGGTGGAAACCCCTCACGCTCTCTATCATGGCCACTCAGCTCTCAGCGGTAAGCTTTATATCGGCCCCGGCCTTTGTGGGCTTTCGCGAAGGAGGTGGTCTAATTTGGTTGTCTTATGAACTGGCTGTTCCCCTTGCAATGTTATTGCTCCTTGGTACGGTTTTACCTACCTTGTACAAGTCGGGCGTTGTGAGTATCTATGCGTATCTAGAAAACCGCTTTAGTGTATCTACCCGCTTGTGCATCAGTGCTGTATTTCAATTTAGCCGTGCGTTTTCCACCGGCATTATGATTTATGCACTGTCTATTATTCTTCAAGGCACTATGGGGATCACGCCTTGGCAAGCTGTTCTTCTTATTGGTGTGGTCACCCTATTGTATTCTCTGCAAGGTGGGATGAAAGCGGTGGTGTATGGGGATGCTGTTCAAATGGTCATCATCATATTAGGCACGCTGGTGTGTGCGTATGTGGGAATGACTCAACTTGGCGGTTTTGACCGCTTTTTACAGTTGGTTCCCAGCGACAGACTTACCGCAGTTAATTTTTCTTCTTTGGGGTTCAGCGGAGATAGTTTCGGCTTTTTCCCTATGGTACTAGGCGGGATCATTCTTTATGCTTCTTACTACGGGTGCGATCAATCCGAAGCACAAAGGGCGCTGTCTGCCAAAAGTGACAAAGAACTACGCAAAATGATGTTTGCGAACGGCATTTTTCGTTTTCCTATTACCTTATTGTACTGCGCATCTGGATTGATTGTGGGGACTTTAGCTTTTTCTGACGCCGAATTTTTGGCACAAATTCCTACAGATAACCCTGACTGGTTAATGCCAATCTTTATACTTAATTATCTACCCCATGGCGTAATAGGTTTGTTAGTGGTGGCCATTCTTGCTGCTGCTATGTCTTCTTTAAGCTCTGCTATAAACTCTTTGACCGCGGTTAGTGTAGAGGACTTCAAACGGCTTTATAGCCGATTCAATAAGGATACTTTAGATGAAAACAGTCACCTACGAATAGCAAGAATTATTGGTGTGGCGTGGGGAGTCATAACATTAGTTTTATCACTGAACGCAGGTGCAATAGCGCCCACGGTGATTGAAGCGATAAACAAAGTCGGCTCGGTATTTTTTGGCCCTGTTCTGGCCGTGTTTTTACTGGGGATATTGAGTGTAAGAGTGCAAAGCTTAGATGTCAATATTGGTTTAGTTGCAGGCGTAGGTACTAACATCATGCTAGCGTTTTTTGTGCCCACTGTTTTTTGGTTCTGGTGGAATGCGATTGGTTTTTGCGTGGCAAGTGTAATGGCGCTCTTGCTATCAAGGCGGCACACTAAGGCATTCAGTAAGACAACCGCCACACCTAACAACCGGATAAAACACCATTCAGTTTTAACCCGCAGTATTGCATTCCTATTGATAGGTTACTTTATATTACTCGTGGCAATATGTTGGTTTATACCTGCCTATTTAGGTTAATTTATCCATGTTTGAGTTGCATGTCGCGGGCAAAAATTTGGTTTTTTCCTGCCCGTTTAGCGCAATACAAACGACTATCAGCGATATCTAGCTGTTCATCTAAGTTTGACTGCTGTTCAGCACACACTCCCACACTGCAAGTGATCGTTAATTTATGATGAGTAAACTGAGTAGAGCGAACTGCATCCATAAATTCTGATAAAGACGTAAAAAAGGATTTGCTCGCACCCACTGAAATGACAGTGAATTCTTCGCCACCGTATCTTACTATGAGATCATCAGCAAAAAAGTGAGTGAGTAGGGTTGCAAATTCCTTTAGCAAGGTATCGCCGGTTTTGTGGCCAAAGTTATCATTAACGCTTTTGAAGTTGTCGACATCTATCATCGATACTATGGCTTTGCCGTGTCCTGTTTTAGGGTTAAGAAGCGATTCACCATGCTCATTTAAATAACGACGATTATAAACCTGGGTAAGCGGATCTAAATTCGCTGAATTTCTAATGGTTTGAATCATTTCCTGTGATTCTAAATTTTGCATCACGCGGCAATAAAATTCTTCGTGATAAAACGGCTTAGATAAAAAGTCGTTTGCGCCACTTTTAATGAATTTAGAGGTGAGTACACTATCACCATTGGCTGATAAGCCTATAAATACCAAGTCTTGCCAACGACGGTCGTGTCGAATGGCTTTAATCAGCTCGTAGCCATCCATATTAGGCATACGGTGATCGGCAATGACCATTCTTATGTCTCTATGACGTTCAAGCTCTTGCAGGGCTTCAAGACCATCAGAGGCTTCATGTACCTGAAAATGAAATTTGCGCAGTAAGCTGCAAATATGATTACGACTGGTTTTAGAGTCTTCGACTACAAGTACCTTGGTAGATAGATTTTTACGCAATCTATCAACTAACTTTAATACTTGTAGGTAGGAGTAGCGAGACTCTTTAGTTATGTAATCTAATACGCCTTGGTCGAGCAATTGAGCACGTGTAAATTCGTCAAAATTACCCGTTAGTACCACCGTAGGGACATTATGGGAAAGTGCAAGTTCTACGCTCTCCCCATTCGGCGCATCCGGCAGGTTTAAATCCACAATGGCCACCAGGTAATCATGACTTTTTTCCAGCGCTTGTTGTGCTTCAGATAAGTTTTCGCATAGGTCGCAGGTAAAGTGAGGATTATCCTCAATCAGCTTATTAACAATTTTACGTACGGTTAAACTGTCTTCAACAACAAGAACTTTATACATGACTACTACTCTGTGTATTTGTCAGAGCATCCTACCCAATTAACAATAAAAAAGCCCCCCTTATGGCGTAATGCCGATCAGTTAAGAAATAATTTAACGATCGGTTGACCGATCTTTTTAACGGTTCAAAATCCGATATCAGGTTCTGATATCGGATTTTTTTATGCGTTTTGAAAGCGAATTAGCGAATGTTT